>Ga0172369_10000631_pt1 | contig 52278 bp, 41 predicted proteins | sample LakKiv25m_FD_114539 | JGI IMG/M metagenome (GOLD analysis project Ga0172369, IMG submission 114539) | Freshwater microbial communities from Kabuno Bay, South-Kivu, Congo - kab_022012_11.25m | ecosystem: Environmental > Aquatic > Freshwater > Lake | place: Democratic Republic of the Congo...
CTGCGGCGAAATAGAGAATATCGTCACATCTCACAATTTTCTTTCGGTTTCCTTTAAACAAAGTGATTTCAGCCATAGATAATATTGAATTTCTAGTTTCATTTCTCTTTCTTACATATTAATCCTGAAAAACCGGAAAAGGTAACCCCCGGTAACCGGAAAATTTTCGGGATTAAAAGCTATTTCGGTATAACAGCTTGTAATGAAGGATTTTAGGTGATAAAATATTTATTAACACTCTTCTGACCAATACCGGCGCCTTTGCCTGCATGCTGTAGCCTGACGAATTAATCTTATTTTTGCAATAAATCCGGTGTTTCGGTTGACTCAGGAAAACTCAAATATAACTTTCGGTTTGCAGTGCTTTGAGCAGTTGTTCAGAGAGCAGTTCGAGCCGCTTTGCGGATTTGCTAAAGGATATATCCGTGATACAGATACCGCGAAGGAAATTGTGCAGGACGTCTTCGTCAACCTGTGGTCGAAACGGGATATCATAGATCCGGATAAACCGGTAAAGGCTTATTTATTCACCTCGGTGCGAAACCGGTGCCTGAATTATATCCGCGATCATAAAAAATTCCAGAGCTATATCCTCGATGTGGAGACTGAGGAGCGGTTTCCTTCGTGGGAGCCGGGTTATCTGGAAGAAGAGGAGACAGGCAGAAAGATAGAATCGGCAATGGCAAAACTGCCGGCGAAATGCCGCGAGGTGTTCGAACTGAGCCGGTTCTCGGAGATGAAATACAGTGAAATTGCTGAAAAACTTGGCATTTCGGTGAAAACGGTGGAGGTTCACATTTCAAAAGCGCTGAAGATCCTTCGCGAAGAGCTGAAGGAATTGCTGTTGATCTTATTGTTTTTATTACTGAATACTGGGAAATGACAGGGTATTATACAAAGGTTTTATTTTCAATTACAGATATTAAATGGAAAAATTTGTAAACGCTTTGGCAGTGACTCTTTTGGTCAAATCCAAAAAACTATCGCGGAACGTCATTGCGATTCTGCTTTTTCAGCGGGAGAAGCAATCTGTTGTTATACATCTTAAAAGGATTGCTTCATCCGCCGGGGAGCGGATTCGCAATGACGAAGGACGACCTTTCGGATTCGACTCAGCATTTTTCATAATCAATTTGATAATTCGCTAAGGGTAATCCCTGGTTCGGGTGTACACACACTGATAAAATGGATAACGTAAACAAACATATTGATTTTGACGAACTGATCGGGAAATACCTTTCGGGAGAGGCTAATGCTGCTGAAGTAGCGCTGCTTGAAAGCCGGGTAAAGGAAAGCCCGGAGAATGAAAAAGCATTTGCGGATTATAAACGGCTTTGGATTATGTCGGGTATTCACTCTAAAATGCGGGAAACGGATTTGGATGCCGAATGGCAGTCGTTGCGGGCAAAATTACCTTTGGGCGAATCTTTTACCATACCGGCAAGAGATAGAGGAAAGGTCAGAATTTTACAACCCATCCTTCGCTATGCGGCAATCCTTATTGTCCTGGTTGCTCTTGCCGGAGCGCTGTATTATTTTCTTTCCAAACCGGGTATGGAAGAGCTGATGGCTTCGGATTCCATTCTGATCCAATCGTTGCCCGATGGCTCCGAGGTGACTTTAAACCTGGGTTCGAAGCTCATTTATCCGGTCAGGTTTTCAGGTTCGAACCGAAATCTTACCCTTGAAGGAGATGCATTCTTTAAGGTTCAGCCTGATCAATCAAAACCATTTGTGGTTAAGGCAGGAGAAGCTGATGTTACCGTGTTGGGAACTTCTTTTTATGTGAACGCAAAGCCTGATAAACCTGATGTTGAGGTGATCGTAAGTACCGGGAGAGTCTCGCTGAAGTCGGATAGGGAAGAAGTAATCCTCACGGTTGGCGAAAAAGGAACCTTTCAGAAATCGAACGGGACGGTGTGGAAGGAAGTGAATCAGGACGAAAACTATATTTCCTGGAAAACCAAAAGACTGATATTTCAGAATGAACGGCTTGAAGTTGTGTTCCGGAAAATCGAAGAAACCTACGGCTCAAAAGTCCGGGCGCTGAACCATGAAATCCTCGATTGCAGGCTCACGGCCACTTTCGACAACCAGCAGGCAGCAACGGTGATGGAGATCATCGGGGCTACTTTCGGATTTGAAGTTTCTGTTCAAAATGGTGAGATTCTGGTTTCAGGAACAGCGTGTTCCAAATAATCCCAAAAGGAATATGAAAGTGAATCCTGCCAGTCTGTTTTTACAAATGCTTCGAAAAAGCAGGAATAGACTTCATTATCCTGCCACGAAGACATTAAAACACGAAGATTCACAAAGAATTTATTACGGAAGCAATAAAGACGGATCCATACCGAAAGCTTTTTCCGGCATCCGTCTTATGAGTTCTTTCCTCCTCACAGCTTTAATTGTTTCTATTTCAAATCCTGTAATTGGTCAGGAATCGGTTTTGACGAAAACGATTTCACTGAAAGTCACGGATCAGCCTCTTGAGAAGGTTCTTGAAATGATTTCCGGACAGACCGGAATCAACTTTTCTTATAACAGCCGGATCATAACGGGTATCAACATTACAGCAGATTTGAATCAGAAACCGTTGGATGTTGTACTCGACTCCATCCTTCAACCGCATAAACTGGAATTTGAGGTAGTTGGCGACCAGGTCGTCATTAAAAAGATAAAGCAAAAAACCACTTCAGAAAAATCCTTTACCGTAAGCGGTTTTATCCGCGACAGCGAAACCTCCGAAAGCCTTCCCGGCGCAACCGTGATGATCGCGCAGGCGGGAACCGGGACCATCAGCAATTCGTACGGCTTTTATTCGCTTACCCTGCCCCGTGGCGATTATACAGTCATTTATTCATTTATCGGCTTTCAACCACAGAAATCGGATATCAGCCTGGAGAAAGATATCAGGCTTGATACAAAAATGGTGTTTAATACGCGGCAACTCGGAGAAGTGATCATCACGACCGATGACAAACTGGAAACCATTGAAAAAAGCCAGACGAGCAGGATAAACGTGAATCCGTCGAATTTAACTTATCTGCCCGAATTTGCAGGTGAGGTCGGTTTGAACCGTTGCCTGCAAACCCTTCCGGGAATCAAGACCCACAGCGACGGCTCATCCTTTTTCTTTGTACGAGGCGGCAATAAGGATCAGAACCTGATTCTCATAGATGAAGCGCCGGTATTTAATCCTGCCCATCTTTTCGGGTATTATTCAGTCATCGTCCCCGAGGTGGCAAAAAGTATTCATATTTACAAGGCAGATATGCCGGTGGAAAAGGACAGCCGGATTTCGTCGCTGATTGACATCCAGACCAAAGACGGGAACATGAACAAATATGAAGTGGATGGAATGCTGAATCCGCTGATCTACCGCATTTCGCTGGAGGGACCGGTAAAAAAGGAAAAGGCTTCGGTTTACACTTCCTTCAGGCATTCCAACTTCCGGTGGCTGTACCGGCAGGCAGCGCCGAACAGCGATCTTTATCTGTTCGATTTCAATGGCAAGCTCAATTTCATTATCAATCCGAATAACAGGATTTTCTATTCTCTCTATTACGGGAAGGATAACTTCACCAACACAGTAAATAACGAAACCGGCGGCATCCGATGGTCGAACCTGGCTTCGACTCTCCGATGGAACCACATTTTTAACCGGAGACTCTTTTCGAACCTGACGGTTTTTGGCAGTTCATACAATTATGCCCTGCTCAGTAAAGTAAAGTGGCTTTCCGAAATCAGCAGCTTTAATCTGAACTATGATTTTACTTTCTTCAAAAAACCCGGACTGACCATGAAATTTGGCTTCAATCAGAGCATGTACAATTTTAATCCCGGCAATCTCGAGTTGGAGGAACCGGGCTTTATTTTCCCCGTCGTTTCCAAAACCCAATCTTTATTGACCGCCTTATATTTCAGCCGTGAGCAAAATCTCGCCAAAAAATTATCGTACTCCGCCGGAATCCGGCTTTCCCTCTGGTCCGATCAGGGACCTTCGACAATTTATTCTTATGATTCGAATTATCTTGTTACCGATACGATGTTGTTTGGAGAGGGTAAATCTTACAAAACTTATGTGAACCTTGATCCGAGGATCAGTATAAAGTATCTGTTCGATTCCACCTTTTCGGCAAAAGCAAGTTTCGGAATTTATCACCAGTACCTGAATTTGCTGTCCAATTCTATCAGTCCTTTCACTTCATTCGAATTGTGGCTTCCGGCGGGTCCGAACATCAAGCCTCAGCGTTCGGACCAGGTGGCGCTCGGATTGGTGAAATATTTCCGGAAGGTCAACCTTGAAGTGACCGCAGAAGCGTATTATAAGGCTATGAAAAACCAGATTGATTACGAACCTCACGCAAACCTGATCCTGAATCCGCTGATCGAAGGGGAGCTTCGGTTCGGTACGGCAAAGGCTTATGGAATCGAATTCCTGGTTCGAAGAACACAAGGCAGATTAAGCGGATGGATCAGTTATACTTATTCCCGTGTCAGAATGAAGATCGAAGGTGTAAATGATAACAGGGAGTTTCCGCCTTTTTACGACCGCCCGCATGATTTTTCACTTTTTCTGTCCTATAACTTCACCCGGAAAGTCAATCTCTCCGCCAACTGGATTTATTACACCGGATCGGCAATTACAACCCCTGTCGGATTTTATGAATACAACGGTAGTACCGTTCCGCTTTATGGAAATAAGAATAACGACCGGCTACCCGATTATCACCGGCTGGATGTGGCTCTCACATGGACGATCAACAAGCCCGACCGTAAATTTCAGCATTCACTGGCGTTCGGGATTTATAATTTCTATAACCGTCATAACCCGGTTTCAGTCAATTTCAATAAGATTGAAGACGGGAATAAATTCTATGTTCCGGCAAATCTTTATGAGGCGGCGGAAATTGTGACTACACAAACCTATCTGCTTGGGATCATGCCTTCGATAACCTATAAATTCAAGATCTGATGAAATTCAAAGTTTCGATATTACTTCTGCTGATCGTTATTCTGTTTTCGTGCGAGGAAAAGACCAATTGGGAAATCGTTCCCGGCGATCTGAACACGGTGGTAGTGGATGCGATCCTGACGAATGAAGTGAAGCATCAGACGGTGAGGCTGAGCAAGCCATTTAACAATGTCAATGGTGAATCTGTCCCGCTAAGCGGGGCGGAGATCACAGTCAGCAATGGATCGGCGGAGATGATTTTTATTGAATCGCCGGAGAATCCCGGAACATATCTCAGCGAAGAGCCGGCAGGCGCATCCATTGATAAGATTTATACAATAACCATTCAAGCCGGCGGAAAGATATATTCGGCTCATACAGGTATGGTCCCCGTTATTGCTTCAATGCCTCTGCAGGTAATTGCGGCTGAAAATAATCTCCGGAAAGTGAACTGGACAGCTCCCGGCTATAATCCTGATGACCTGGCGATGTACGAGGTTCAGATTTCGTGGACGCATCTTGTAGATTCCTCTTTAACCGACACGCTTTCCGAAGCGCGGATGCTGCATTACACCTTGAATACGATTGATGTAAGTTACATAGTCTTTCCCCAGGAAAAGGAAGAAGTATTATTCCCTGCCGGCAGCATCCTTGTTGTCAGGAAGTATTCGCTGACAGAGGATTTTGCTTCTTATCTGCGAGCCCTGCTTGCTGAAACCGAGTGGCAGGGAAGCCTTTTCGAGGATGCCCGCGGCAACCTGCCGACCAACATCTCGAACGGCGGACTGGGTTATTTCAGCGCCTGTTCGGTGGTGGCGGATACGATGGTTGTGGAGTGATTATTTTGTTTTGGAAACCATCTTCTCTACAATTTCTTTAATGTCAAATGCAATATCCCGATATTCCATTGTTTCTTTGACATCAGGAACGTAGAAATCATCAGGGTATCTCACTGCAACGCCAAATTCCGTTAAATTTTTCAGATCAACGTTAAAAGCCGTTTCGTTTACTTTTTTACACTCTAAAAGTAAATAATCTACATCATGGGTCTTCGGAAAATCAATATCATGAAAAGCAAGAAAAGCTTTTTAAAAATTTTTCTGTTGCTTGTTGAGCATGAAAACAAATGGAACTTGTATAATACTGAATACCCGACTCAATAAGGCTATTGATAACGGCAATGTCTTCATTAGCTCTGAACAGCCAGTTTCGGATGTATTCAGATTTTTCGGGATTCATAACAGTATGGCTTCTTTTAGAATAGTTCGGATAATATGGCCGGGTAGTCTCTTTTTTATTTCAACTTCTTCTTTGCTTTGAATAAGTATATCGGACCTTATATTAGACATAAGTAATGCTTTCCTGATATTTGATTTTATTGTTATTTTTTCTTTAAAGGTTAAAAGTTGATTTGTAATGATTAGTATGTCATAATCGCTTTCATAGGAAAAATCTTTTCTGGCTCTTGAGCCGAATAACATAACTTCTGAATCAGTAAGAAATTTTTTTGCCGTAGTCTTAATGATTTCAGATATATCCTGATGAGTGTCCATTTGACTTTTTATAAAAGCAAAAATAACGAATTTAGTCTTAGGATTACAAAAATGCAACGATTAAACGGGGAAGGGGAAAGATACCTTTTTATTATGTCAGTGTTAGTCAGCTTTTCTTAAGCAATATAATTTCCCATTAGTACTGGAAAAAATTATGACATCATCAGAAATGTAAGGTGTTGAAAATATGCCTCCCAGTTCACACTCCACCTGCAGAAAATGTTCATTGGACTTAATGATCGAATAGATATCGTCACGGTATGTGTCATCATCTTTAAAGTATTTGAAGCGGTTTTGCCTGTATGATTCTGTTTCAAAACTCCATAATTTTTCACCTGTTTTTAAACTGATACTATGAAGCTTTCCAATGGTCGTTCCTGTGTACATCATGTTTTCGCTGTAGGCATTATTGCCAAATACAAGAAACTCCATGTTGTTTTTCCACAACTCCTTTCCGGTAGCAGGGTCAGCAGCCATCAGGACACGTTCATCGGCAGAACCGACATATAAAACAGAATCATGGATATTGTTGCATAATCCCCATCCTTTTGTAAATGCTTTATTCCAATGACAATATCCTTTGCTTTGATCCAATGCATAAATATTATAATCCCTTGCCCCTATAATAATCATTTGATTAAAAGCTGCCGGCGATCCCTGAACCTCTCCGTTTGGAAAATAGCGGTGACCGACAGTCTTAAATTTCCAAACCAGGTCACCAGTCACCAGGTTTAATGCATATACAAAACCATCAAAGGATCCAAAAAATATTTTGTTGTTATCTATTACAGGAGTAGTGTGAACAAGGTTCCCTGTCTGGAATTTCCATACCAAATCTCCTGAATCCGAATTTACCGCATATAAATGTCCATCTCCTGATCCAAAGTAAAGAATACCGTTTTTAAGGACAGGTGTTGATTGGAAATAATCCGCGAAATCATATTTCTTTTCTCCGTTGGTCATGAAGCTCCAGATCTGTTTGCCGGTCCTTTTATATAAAGCGTAAACCATTCCATCTCCGCCATTCAGGAAAAGAGTATCGCCCCCGATACAAACATTCGACCGGATTTCTCCTTGGGAGTAAAATCTCCATTTTTCAATTCCGCTATTGATGTCAATTGCATATAAAAGACTGTCAAGCCCTCCTATATAGACCAGATTCTCACTCACGACAGGTGAGGCGAAGAACGATGTATCGCTCTTAAACTCCCATTTTATTTCCGGTATTTTGTCGAAATCATTAACGACACGGGTTGAAGAATCTGTTCTGGTTTGTCCGTTAACAGAACTGCTGTAGGAAATAAGCGTGACTAATATAAATATCCGGCAGCATGATTTCGAAGCGACATTTAAATATCTCAAAGTCATAGTCAATAAAATTATAGATGAACTGAAATTAAAGTTATTATAAATCTAATCCCCTGTTATTGAAATGGGGTTTAATCAAGCATCAAAAATAATTTTACTGATCATTCCTTTCTTTCATTAATTTCACTGTGGTTTCTTTTTTAAAAAAATTTCTGAACTCCTTTACCTTTTGATTGAACTGGTTTGTGATTTTCCTCGGAGGTTTTTGGAAGAATTTTGCTTCCACGGCGATTCGATCTTTCCGAAGGATTCTTTTCCACAAGCCAGCCACCACGCCATCCACAACGATGACAGGGTAGAAAATACCATTCACGGAAACGGTTTTTCTAATTATTGCAGGCGGAATTGAAGCGCTCCGGTCGCTGTAGCCCACCAGGAATTCATCATAAGCCGGAAGCAAATGCAGACCGGTTGCCCGTGAAGCCCCATTCAAATCAATATCCGAAAACCAGTATTCTTTCCCTTCCACCTGTTCCGAAACAAACCTGTCCTTTACCAGTTCCAGCGCCAGCCTTGCATCCTTAGCCGGCAATCCCGACCACCAGGCAAAATCCTTGAGTGTTGCGGGACCATGGCTTCTGAAATATCTCAATGCCAGTTCTGCCAGCGACTCTTCCCTGGTCAGTATCTTTTTATTCGGAACCCTTTCCTGCAAAAGTGTATATGTCTGCCTGCCGCCTGATACCTGCCCGCTGCATATTAGTCCGGCGATCTCAGCCCGGAGAAGAATGTGGGCATACCGGTTATCTTTATTTTCGATCCCGGCTGATCTGAATGCATCTGACAGCGCTTCTCTCGTGGCGTTATCTTCCTTACCGATTTCTTTTTCAATGATTTTAAAGCAACGGATTTCGGATTTCTCATCCAGTCCCAGCAACTTATGCCTTGTTCTCGTTGCAGCCCTGATCTGAGGAGCCGTTAGCTCAAGCATCCAGTAAATGTCCTCGGCAGGGATCAGGTGCCATGTAGGGCGCATCACATGGGTTCTGATGAAATCACCCCTGTTGAATGATAGGAGGATTTCATCCGCTGTCGAACCCGGACACCTTAAACCAACTGCCCATTGCGACATGGTAAAATCCTGTGCCTGGACAGCGCCCATCCAGCTAACCAATTCCAGAGCGTTGGTAAACCCTGAAGTTCCGATATTCTGGCTGGTCAGACGAATCCGGGCTATTTCGGCTTGAGTCATAGAATTATCCTGATTATAATTTTATTCCCAATGCGATCCTCAGCAACTCGTCAACGGTTCTCAGGTTGCGTGTAGTAGCTGAAACCTTCAACTTACTTTCGAAGAACTTATTGGACAGTTTTGCATTGCCATAACCGTCCGGGCAGTAAAGGTACACTTCCCTGTCAAGGATAACAAAGCGTTCGGATTCGAAATGGACATCCTTCATTTTGTCCAGCCTGTCCATTGCAGGTTCCTTTTCAAGGAAGGTAATGTAAAGCCGTTCGCGATTGATACCTTTTTCTTTGAGGAACGGATTGTTGCCGGCGGATTTCTGAAGCTCTTCCGGGGTTCTTAATATCACAGGGACTTCGAACCCGAAATGCTCACGGATGCCTTTGCCGATTTGATCTGCAATCGTGTTCAGGTTTGAAATGCCGGCTGTAAAAACCACATTGCCGCTTTGGATATATGTAGTGACATTTATAAAGCCCAGGCTTTCGAAAAGTTTCTTCAAATCAGCCATCGGCACTTTCTTTTGCCCGCTGACGTTGATGCCTCTTAACATGCAAATAAGAATCATAGTATTTCCGGATTTTTATAATACTTCATACAAAAATACGCAGCTTTCTTATATTACCGGAAGCATCACTCCTTATGAACTGATTATACAGTTGATTTAAATTTATTTCATCACCGTCATCTTTTTCGAATCGCTTAACTGTCCGTTCACTTCGAGGGTGTAAAAATAAATACCCGAAGGCAAACCGGCAGAAGAGAATTCGATAAAATGAGAACCTTTATCCATAGCGCCCTGGTTGTAAGCCCTGATCTGTTTCCCTGTATAATCGAAAATTTTAATTGTAACATCAGAATCATTATCCAGCTTGTACCAGATTTGGGTAAAGCCATTAAATGGATTGGGAACATTTTGCAACAATTCACCTGATTTGAGAGTGCCAATGCTTTCCTTCATGGTTTCGCTCAACTTATCGCCGGGAAGGAGGGAAAGGAGGTAATCCCTGTTTTCTTCGAACTGCTCAACCGAAACCGGCTTAAACTGCGGCATATTGCCAACGTAGGATGATTTCTGCCCGTTTTCGATCAGGAAATACGTGTATCCCAGGTCAATAATAGCAAATATCGAATCCTCGAACGATCCCGGATTCTGTATTACATCCTCGAACCATGCTATGGCAGTTGGGTAGTTTTCGAGCCTGATGTCGCAGAAGTTGGCGAGGAAGTCGGCGAGTTTGGCGAGGTCTTCATTATTTTGAATCGTGCTGTCGGCATCATAGTAAGATTTTAAAGCTATATAATTATTACTTGCGAGTTCCTCAATGGCATAAAGTTCCTTCATGGCTGCTTGAGCATAGATACTTTCCGGGTACTCCGAAACGATTTCCTCTAATGCCGATTTTGCGGAATTGTAATCTTCAATTTCAACTGAAGCTCTTGCTTCGAGATAGATTTCTTCGGCATCAGATGCAACACCTGATCCGGCCCCCTCCGGGCAATTCCAGACAGGATGCCAAAAATATAAGTTTGCCGGTTGAAGATCATTTAAATAATTAAAATTAATTCCCCAGCAATTATAAGGCACATCTAATATGGCAAATGGTCCGGAATATTTTACAAGAGGGTCTCCAGGTTCATTATCATCATCTTGTATAAGATTGTAATGAAAATATTGAGGAAAACTTTCACTGGTTGCATAAACCTCCCAAGATTCATTATCCCGTATTTCCTGCGTAACTACACTATGATTGCCTTCAAGGTGTATAGCGCTACGGTCATGAGATTTAATCCCAAACCCATTATTGTAAATATGGTTATGAGTAATATCTAACCACGAATGGTAAATAAGTAAGCCGGTTCCCGTACAATTAATAATCGAACAATCATAAACTGATCCAAAATTTCTCCCGCAGTTGTATAGCTCAATCCCGTTTAAACAGACCGAAATATCGTTGCTGTGCAATGTTATTCTTGGATAATTCTCAAGTATAATTGCACTGTAAGGATTACAACACAAAAAGTCGCAATTTGTAATATTTGTATATCTTGAAATTAAATTATTTATCAGATGAACATAACTCGATGTGCCAAATTGACAATAATTTATATCAAAACTTCCATAGTAACCTTCAATTTTGCCACTATGGAATGTACAATTCTCAAAACTATTAAAATTGTTATATGTTCTGATTAACACACCTGTGAAATAATCATTATTGAAATAAACATTAATACCGGGGCTACTAATTGTTATTATCAGTTCATTATCGTTATTTGAATTCCCGTTGAAATACACCTCTTCGCCAATAGTAATGTTCCCGTTTACTATAATATTCCTGGATCCATAAATACATTTTGCGGTAATATTTACATTTTTACCGATTATTAATTCAGCTCCTTCATTAATGATTAATTCACCATTATAATCCAGAAATACCCATGTATTATCATCTATCATTAAAGTTGCACCCTCAAGAACATGCACCGTTTCAGTAATTCCGAAATAACCGTTGGCATGAACCAAACCTGCAACGTCCCCCGCCAGAAAAGAGGGATATTTCAATGATGTTGTGGATGCAATATTACCCGGGTCCTGGATTAAGGAACCAATGCCTGTCCAGTTCGACTCCCAATCATATATTTCATCTATACTGACAATGCTATTTACGTCTGCATCAGCAGTTGTATATAGAATACCATTGTAATATTGCAACACACCATCCGGAGATTTACCTGCCATCGGTGAATAGGTATGGAAATCAAATTCTCCGTGATAGTAGGTGCCATTACTTAATATTTCGTTCTCGAGATAAGGGAAATCATCTGCCTGATATGCATTGGTATTTTCATCGCAAGCGGAATAAAAAATTACATTATCCCCTGTTAAATTATTCGCAAACCCGCCGGCATATCCTTGTTGCATAAAGATCACTTTCTTTTGCGCGGTGATACCATTAACGAGGTTACCAAACACATCGTCATATAATACGTCATCATCATAGAGATTCATGTATGATCCATTTACATCGTAACCGCCATGTCCCATGGTCCAAATAAAAAGGAAATCATTACCATCAAGTAGAGGGAAATCTCCACCTGTAGAAAAACCAGTCAAGACATCCTGAACATTTTCAAGACTTGCCTCTGCTATCGGAAAAGGAGTGAAAGCAGGTACCTGATATCTTAAATCAAGATACAGAGGATCATAGATCTCTCCATCTGCAAAATAAATGTAGATGTAATCATACCCGTAACCTGGCATATTTGAATTAATATCAAGTAATTCCCAAAGCAGGTATGAATCATTCCAAAATTCTTTCCAGTTAGACTGCCCGTTTAAATTTCCGCCATTCCATTGGTAATCCAATGTCGTAGGATAATAATCCCCGACAATTAATACGGCAACCCTAAGTTGGGCATGTAATGAACTTGCCACGATGATCGCAGTATAAATAAAAATAAATCTGATTTTTTTCATATTATAATGATTTTAAAGGTACTTCAAAAAGAAATACCTTGTTAATTTTTCAATGGATGATAACTTTTTTTGTAATCCTCGTTGTTTCCGTTTCAATGCCAATAATATATATTCCTCGCCCCACAGGCTCTCCATTACTATCTTTTCCATCCCAGCTAAATTTGATTTCCCCTGCCGGCTTTTCACCATTATAAAGGTACCCGATTTCATTTCCTTCTGGATTGAAAATCTTTGACTTCAGGTATTCATTTTCTGCAGAAGTGAAGCTGCAAGTAATATCTTTAGTTGCCGGATTTGGGTAGATTTTTAGTGATTGCTTAGTTTCTTTTGTACTACAAATAGCTGTAAATAATACTTCTTTTTTGCGAAACATGATATTAATATCATCATTTGTATCTTTCCTGCCATAAACCATATAAATAAACCCATTCTTGCATAATAAGCGGATATTAGCAAATCCGATATTTTCCTCAATAATGCTGGCTTCCCATTGTTCATTCGATTTCTGATATTCTGTAAGTAAATCTGAATCATTCACATTTTCTACTTCAATAATATGTATGTTTTCAACATTGTCAACTATTATTGAGGCATCATCAATGTCACTGTGAATGAATTCCATTGATTGCCAGCCATCATCATTTTTGTATCTGTACATGGAACTGTCAATTCCAGTTCCATTACCAATTGAATACTGCGACCAAACTATATGTGTATTGAGTTGAAGGTCAAGCGATATATCGGAAAAAGAAATATTGGTCTGTGGACTGACAGTTTCCGGTTTAGTCCAAAAAGTGTCGTAATACTTATAAAATACAAACCTTCTTTTTATTTCTGAGGGTGATTTTGTTGCCCCTATAATGTTTAAGGAATTATCCAAACCAACTCTGATTTTATAAAAAAAAGCAGTATCATAAGGCATTATTACATCACTCCATCCTATGAAGCCAACATCCATAAAACGATAGTACATTTTCCCATAGCCGCTATCGATATACCAAAAGCAATAAAGACGGTCATTACTATCGATAACTAATCGGTTGTGCATAGCTCCTACGTAACCTTTGTTTAAGGTATCCGGAGCGCTCCAGGCATTACCGTCGTAAAACTTATAGATAATGGTTTTATTCGGGTAACTACCTACATTTCCATCATAGGTAAGATGTAATTTACCTTCAATATCACTCACAATATGGGGTTCCGACATCCATTGTGAACTGTTCATCGAAACACTTACCGGATTTGACCAGGTTTCACCGTTATCAGTTGATTTTGAATAGTATATTCTGTAGAAATTTGTCCCGTGCATTGTGCTCCAAACACAATGTATGTTTCCTTCGTTATCAATGCAGAAATCAGGGTAAGCAGAACCAAATTGGCTTTGCAATGGATTAATTACCACCGGTTCCGTCCATTCCTGCCCGTTAACAATATCGAAAAGTAAAACAAGCAAAAAAATGTTTACAATGCACTTCATTTTCTTTAAAATTAATACCTCACAAATATAATAAATTCATAAATGCAAGATTTAACCTTAATAATGCACAAATTTTTAAAATCAGGACTAAAGTCCTCCATGGGTCGGAGGATTCCTAAACCCCAGACTTAAGTCTGGGGTTAATTGAAACCCAATGACAATGGGCTTTAGCCCTGATTTGTGAATTAATCAGGTTAAAAAATGCAATTTAAAATGTAAAAGGCATTATCCCTTCTACGATGGCCCCCCTTGTTCAGCTGAGTTTCTACCTCTGTCGTTCCTATCCCCAAGGCTCCAGCCTGTGAAAAATAATTTCACCTATTCCCCTTAGCCTCTCTCTCATTCGCTCATATCATCGTTCTTCATAGCTCCTTGCTTCGCCAAAGCAGCAGCGCGAAGGCACAATCAGCGTAGGAGAACGCCCCAAACAAAAAAAAACCAGCCGGGAACCACCCCAGCCGGTCTTAATCCGAGCTGTTTAAGAAAAGAATAGACCTATCCTATTAATTAACCAAAACCAATTGAGGAAAGAAACTCTGCTTCATGCCACATAAAATCTTTATCCTATTCCTTTGAAAAGTTATCCGCGTTTCTTGAGCTCCCATCCGCATTCCTTGAAATGCCATCCGCATCCTTTGAACCGCCATCCGCATTCCTTGAACCGCAATCCGCATTCATTGAAACGCCATCCGCATTCTTTGAAACAGCGTCCTCTTCCATCGAAGTGCCCCACCGCTTCTGTAAAATGCCTTCCCGCTCCAATATTCAAAAGAACTTGTTTCTGATTCCGTATATTTTATTTATACCCTTTTGGTTTTGTGATCCTAACCCCGGCTATCCGTTTATAAACCGGATCCTGGGTTCCCACCACACTTTTTACATACGACTTCACCGATCCAACCAGTTCCGAAAGCCCCGTTACAGGTGCATATAATTCCTCATTCCGGTCGTCAATTTTACTTTTCAGCATTTGTAAATTAGTTACCACCGCGTCATTCAGCGAAGTTAAGGAATCAATATATGCCTCAAGTGTTGCTGCCTTCAGCTCATCTTCATTGGGTTTATACAATGTCTCATTCTTCACCAGCCCGATCAGTTCTGTAAAATGTGCCTTCTTGTTTTCATAGCTCAGTTGTGCAACACTGATTTCTTTTGGATCTGGATTTTCAGGAGTTCCTTCCTTTATTTTTAAAGTTCTTGTTCCCCTGATCTTGTTTAATTTCCCTTTTGCATCTCTTATTATTTCCGGCGAAGCCCCACAGCTTTGCAACGATCCGAACACTTTTGTCGCATATTTATTCATTTCTGAATAGGCTGCTTCACGCTCGTTTACACTGATTCTGAAAGGATCAGTCGCGTCAATTACACCATGCAGCGCCCAAGGTTCGGCTGAGGTTCTACCTCAGTCGTTCCTACCCTCCAGGGCACAGCCTGTGAAAAAGGAATTTCACTTGTTTACTTCATTCTCCGTAGCTTTAACTCAGTAGAACACTCCTGTTACCGCAACCTACTTATTTAGCAAAGCCTTCGCCAAAATCAAAAACATCATCAAATTCGAATAGCCGCCCGCAAAAATCAAATTCCTCGCAATATTCAGAAGTGGTTCTCCTCTGCTATTTTTCTATACTGAAACTTGACAGGGTTGCTATGCACCGAAGCTTCCGTACTGTATAGTATCAGTTATACCGCCTTATTACTCAATTAAATTTTCGCAAACCGGAATGTCGCCGGTATAAAACTATTTCCACTCTTCTATAAGGGTGTCGGCTGCCATGGGTGTATTACTTTCAAATTCATAATTCACAAACATAAAAAGCAAACAAAATGAAAACACTGAAAGTTTTAACAATCCTTGCAGCAGCACTGATGGCAATAATCCTTCCATCGTGTAACAAGAACGAATCCGAACCTCCTGCATCGGAGGAAAATATCATTCCCGAAAGATTTACCATTGACATACCGAATTCCATCAGTTCTTATTCTTATTATAAGGATGCGAACATTGATACCCTCCAGGGAAATGACATTTATAGCCACCTGCGGACTTTTATATATGTGGGTGAAAATGCAGCCGGAGTGGTTGGCAACCTCATCCTTGCCATCAGCCTGTACCACCTGAGTCAGCCCATGACGTTCTCCTTCACCAGTGAGTCGGACGGCAGGCTTAAAACCGTAGTGATCATAGAAAATGCGCCTTTCGAGGATCACACCTGGGAATATAAAATGACCATTACCGACACTGGCGCCGATGCCATTGAAAACACGGCTGCGCAGGTTTTCTGGGATAAGAATCCCATCGAGGGGATCGCCATTCTGAATCCTTACAACATTGACCATAACACCGATCCCAAATTTATGGAGACCATGTACCGCATTGACTACAGCGAAACCGGCGAACTGGGTTATGCCTATCACATGATAGTAACCATTGACGGGTTGCCGCTCGAAGACCCGCTCGAAAATCCCTATTCGGTTTCTACACTGAAGATGTTCGTCGGCAGGAATGACGAAACGGTCAGCGTTTACGGGAACACCGAACATCCCAATGCTAAATTCTTTACGGCGGATACCGGTTTCGACTGGGCTTTCGTGGCAGCCGGCAGGCAAACGGAAGATATCGGTGTAGCTGAAGTCGGATTGCCTTCCAATACCCTCGACTCCGATGACAGGGAAGTTTTGCTGGTGGATAATTCTATTAAGAATGTTTTCACCGAACAGATTTACGCAGTATGGCCGTGGATAGACAGTACCAGTGTTCAATCCTACCTTTATAATACCGAAGCTCCCGGATTTTTCAATCACGATGGATTCGTACAGGGCGGAACAGCTCCGACTCCTGAATATGATCCGCTGGTCGGCATTATAGCAGGGCTCACGCCGTACAATCCGGCGGTGATCCATGAGCTAATAGTGGAGTTCGGCGAATAAAAAGCCTTTCTATTAATTCACCCGCTGGCGATAAGCTACCGGGTGAATTTTTTTTATGTCCCTACCTCCCAAATACTTTTATTTCACTTAATTCCCCGATCCGACATGTCGTCTTATAATTTCCCTGTCCATCACCGGCAAGGGGTATTTTTCTTATTTTTGAAGCCAGGAAGAAAAGGGGTAAGAAACAATTGACGAATGCCGCAGAGATGAACCATCCCCGAACTTCCGGAAAGGAAAGTGTTTAGCATTTGAGAATATTTACAAGCATATAAAAACAGACAGAAACTTAGTTTTGATCAAGTTTAACCGCAGAAACAAGATAGGCGGAGGTTATTATATATAGTAGTCGGTGGTCAAGCAAAAAAACATCAACCATATAAACTTAAATATTATTAGAAATGAATAATGTACAAAAAATCATTACAGTTTTGTTTTTACTTGGATCAACATTTAATATAACAAATGGACAAACAAATATGATTGCTCCGACACCTCCAATGGGTTGGATGAGCTGGTATCCTTTCATTGATAAAATAGATGAGAGAAAAATCATGGAAGTGGCCGACGCAATGGTTAGCAGTGGACTACGCGATGCTGGCTATAATTATTTACAACTGGATGATGGATGGATGTCCCTAGGCAGAGATAAAAATGGTAAACAATATGCTGATAGCGCAAGATTTCCGCACGGAATGAAATATTTGGCCGATTATTTACATTCCAAAGGTTTAAAAATTGGCATTTATTCCTCGAACGGCAAAACAACTTGCGCCGGATACCCCGGAAGTTTTAATCACGAAGAATTGGATGCTAAAACCTATGCTAACTGGGGTATTGATTACCTTAAGTACGATGCCTGTGGCGATAAAGAAGGACATGCTGATAAAGAATTACATACCAAAATGAGTAATGCATTAAAAGCAACAGGTCGTCCAATTATGTTTGAGATATGTATATTTTCAAGCGGAGATACACACCTGTGGGGCGCTGAAATAGCTGATTTATGGCGTACTGGTGGAGATATTGTGAAGTTTATTGATAAAAATCCTGAAGTAACCTATTTAAATTGGTATGAAAACCTCAATCAGGTTATTGGTAAAGAGAATTATGCCGGAAAGGGTCATTGGAACGATCCCGACAATTTAATTGTGGATTATCCGCGTAACAATAAGCAAACCTTTGAGGAACAGAAAGCCCAATTTAGTTTATGGAGTATCATCGCAGCTCCGCTTATTTTAGGAAATGAAGTAAGAAACATGTTGCCAGAGATAAAAATGATTTTGTTAAATAAGGAAGTTATTGAAATAAATCAGGATAAAGCGGGAATGCCCGGAACAAAAATAAAATCGGATAACAATATGGAAATATGGGTAAGACAATTATACGATGGTACAAAAGCAGTTGTATTATTTAATAAAACAAATTCTGATTCGCAATTATCGGTTAATTTTTCAGAAATTGGCATGACTGAAAAAGTTAAAGTAAGAGACTTATGGGAATTCTCAGACAAAGGCGTTTTCACAGATTTATATACTGCCATAGTTCCTTCGCATGGTGTTGTGATGATTCAGATAGCTAATATAAATTGAATGCTCGAACCACGAACAAGGGTTATTTGCAACATGGATTTTAATGGTAATTCAGGCATTTTGCCCCGCTCAACTTTATTGCTTGCGGACTGGAAAGAAACCCGCAGTCTCCTACAGCATATAGCCTCGACCATTCATCAGCCATTAACATTAAGGCATTACATCATATCGGTTAATAAACAGATAATATGAAAAAAACGACGACAATAATATTGATAGTTGCGGCCTCATTTCTTTCGGGTTTCGCATTCCGGGCGATGCTACCAGGACAAAATAACGAAAAACAACAAATGAAAAAAGTAACCGGGATCGGCGGAATCTTTTTCAAGTGTAAAGATCCCAAAAATTTGAAGGAATGGTATCAAACGCATCTGGGTTTAAATACAAATGAGTACGGAACCGTTTTTGAATGGCGGCAGGGCGCAGATTCCACCAAAAAAGGATTTACGCAATGGAGCCCCTTTAAAGAGACGACCCGGTACTTTGAGCCTTCAACCAAAGACTTTATGATCAATTACAGGGTCGAAAACATGGAAGCGCTCGTGGAGGAATTGAAAAATGAAGGGGTAACCATTACGGACACGATCGAAACATACAGCTACGGCAAGTTTGTTCATGTCCTTGACCTTGAAGGGAACAAAATAGAACTCTGGGAACCCGACGACATTGAATATGAAAAAATGGGCAAGCAGCTTGGAAGCACGACAACGAAATAACGAAGAGGCATAGAACACGCTTTTACTGACATTAAATTATATCGTCGGTATTTAATCAGATCCGGTCTATCCATTACTTGCACATCTTTCCGGTCATCATTTATCAGATATACTGTAATTAAAGCAAACTGAATGTTTGGAAAAAACATTCGCGCATCTGTCCGCCCACCGGTGGATTCATGGCATTCTAAATCACAATACCCGAACCTAATCAATCACTGAATCTGTGGCCTTACTTCAAGTCCTAAATCTCCCCTTCCTTACTTCGTTGCCTAGAAAATTTCAATTATTCTTTTCGTCCTATTGAACCAACATGTTAAATCTGTGTTAATAAAACCGTAATTTAATAACACAACTTAATTTTTTTTGAAAGTATCGAATGAAAACAAGAGTAGCAGTTACACTCATCAAATTCCGTAATCTCCGGCTGTTGGTTCTGATGTTGAGTTTAATCATAAACACGGTTTTTCTTGCTCAAAACATTTTTGCTGAAGACAAACCCACCGAGCTCGGCATCTACGAAAAACTGGACGATTACCTTCCCGCCGGGCTTCAGTTCGTTGATGAAAACTATAATAAAGTTGACTTGCTGGCTGCCATCGACAAGCCCACTGTGTTTGCTTTGGTTTATTATGAATGTCCCGGAATTTGCAGCCCGCTTCTCGAAGGCGTGGCCGAAGTGATCACAAGGGCAAAGCTCAGCCTGGGAACCGAATACCAGGTTTTTACCGTCAGCTTCGATCCTGACGAAAAGCCGAAGCTGGCTAAAGATAAAAAGACCAATTACGCTAAGCTCGTCAAAAATCAGGATGTGGAAAACGGCTGGCGCTGGTTTACCAGCGACAGCGCCAATATCACAGCGTTGCTGAACAGCTTTGGGTTTAAGGTGAAAAAAGAGGGACAGGAATTCATCCACCCTGCATCGCTTATCGTGGTGAGTCCGGATAGCAAGATCACAAGGTATCTTCACGGGACTTATTTCCTCCCCTTCGACCTGAAAATGGCGGTTATCGAAACCTCCGAAGGAAAATCAGGGCCAACCATCAACAAAGTGCTAAAGTATTGTTTCAGCTACGACCCTGCAGGGAAAAAATATGTTTTAAATTTCACTAAAATCTCAGGCTCCCTGATCATCTTTATAGCAATTTCTTTGTTTGCAGGACTCATGATCAGTAACAGAAAGAAAAATAAAAATCCGATAAATATTAAATAAGATATGTCGCTTTCGATTGCCCAACCCATTAGTTTCTACGATTCCAAAAAGGGATTATCCAGTTGGATATTTTCCACAGACCACAAACGCATTGGACTTTTGTATTTTTATGCAATAGCAGGATTTTTCCTTGTGGCAGTAGCCCTGGGTGTTCTCATGCGGCTCGAGCTGATTGCTCCGGGCAAAACCATCATGGAAGCCAAAACTTACAACCAGGTTTTCACATTGCACGGGGTGATCATGATATTCCTGTTTCTGATCCCAAGCGTACCGGCTGTTTTCGGGAATTTCTTTCTCCCCATTATGATCGGTACCGACGATGTGGCTTTCCCTAAAGTCAATCTCATGTCGTGGTGGTTGTATGTAATAGGCGGATTATTTGCTCTTTCAACGCTTATCGTTGGTAACGGCGCTGCCGATACCGGCTGGACGTTCTATGCGCCATACAGTGTCCGTACCGGAACCAATGTAACGCTGGCAGTACTGGCGGCATTTATTCTCGGATTTTCATCCATTCTTACCGGGCTGAATTTTATTGTCACCATTCACCGGCTCCGGTCGCCGAAAATGGGATGGTTCCAAATGCCATTGTTTTCATGGGCATTGTATGCTACTGCCTGGATTCAGTTACTGGCAACACCTATCATCGGCATAACCTTATTAATGATCGTTGCCGAAAGGGTATTCGGGCTTGGCTTATTCGATCCTTCGTTGGGAGGCGATCCTATACTTTATCAGCACCTCTTTTGGATCTATTCTCATCCGGCAGTTTACATCATGGTATTGCCGGCTATGGGACTGATTTCGGAAATGATACCCACCTTCGCTAAACGAACAATATTTGGCTATAAAGCCATAGCCTATTCGAGCCTGGCCATCGCTTTTATCGGTTATTTCGTTTGGGGACACCACATGTTCACTTCCGGAATGAGTGGGCCGGCAAGGGTTATTTTTTCGATCCTGACATTCCTGGTTGCCGTTCCTTCCGCCATTAAAGTTTTTAACTGGGTGGCCACGCTGTATAAAGGTTCTATTCTGATCAAAACCCCATTATTGTTTTCTCTTGCTTTCATATTCCAGTTCCTGATTGGCGGACTAACCGGCCTCGTAATCGGAGCGCTGGCAACGGATGTTCATTTGCACGACACCTATTTTGTAGTCGGGCATTTTCATTATGTAATGTTCGGAGGAGCCGGATTCGGATTCTTCGGGGCTTTACATTACTGGTTCCCTAAAATGTTCGGTAGAATGTACTTTGAAAAAACTGCTCAGACTTCATTTACGTTCATGTTTGTCGGATTTAATATGCTGTATTTTCCTATGTTGATACTCGGAATTATGGGTATGCCCCGAAGATATTATGACTATTTGCCCGAATTTACAACACTGAATGTAATTTCAACCGTGGGTTCGTGGATACTGGCCACCGGAATTATAATCATGGTCGTGAACCTGATCCTGTCCGCAAGGAAAGGCGAAAAGGCCCCGGAAAATCCCTGGGGAGGAACCACGCTTGAATGGCAGACAGCTTCGCCTCCGTCGCAACACAATTTTGACAGAGAACCGGTAATTTCTGTTAACGGACCATATCATCACAGTTAATAATTAGAAAAACAGTATTTATGTCGCAATTTATATTGGTTAATTCAGGTCATAACCGCGATGACGAAGCATCCAAATTAGGTATGTGGCTATTCCTTTTTACCGAATTGCTATTGTTCGGAGGCTTGTTCCTGGTTTACAGCATTTACCGTTATCTGAATGCAGATGCCTTTTTGCACGCTTCATACAACCTGAATGTCATCCTTGGAACCATAAATACCGTGGTGCTTCTCACCAGCAGTTGGACAGTAGCCATGTCGGTTACGGCCATGCAGAAGGGGAACATCAATTTGTCGGTAAAGCTTATATATGCAACTATATTTTTTGCATTGGTTTTCCTTGTGATCAAATTTTTCGAGTGGTCGGCTAAGATCGAACATGGCCTGTTCCCCGGTATGGAGCATCTGAACCAACTTGCGCCAGGTTCTAAATTATTTTTCTTTCTCTATTATTTTATGACCGGCCTGCACGGCTTGCATGTGATTGTCGGAGGGATCATTTTAGGTTTTGTTTTAATCGCCATCAGGAAGAAAAGAACAAATCCCGGAAAATATATGTTTCTGGAAAATGCAGCATTATACTGGCATCTGGTGGATGTGATCTGGATTTTCCTGTTCCCGCTGTTTTATCTGATCCATTGAAGGGCATGGAGCAGGGAGCATGGAGCATGGAGCAGGGAGCGGGGAGCGGGGAGCAGGGAGCGGGGAGCATGGAGCGGGGAGCATGGAGCATGGAGCATGGAGCAGAGAGCGGAGAGCAGGGAGCAGGGAGCAGGGAGCAGGGAGCATGGAGCATGGAGCATGGAGCATGGAGCAGGGAGTGGGGAGCAGGGAGCATGGAGCAGGGAGCATGGAGCAGAGAGCGGGGAGCAGGGAGTGGGGAGCAGGGAGCAGGGAGCAGGGAAATGGGAGAAGGGTGTGTGGAGGAAAGAAATTGTTAAATTGATGTATTGATAAATTGTTGTTTTTGATTTAAAATACTGAGAACTGAGAACTGAGAACTGAAAACTGAGAACTGAGAACCCAGAACAGAGAACAGAGTAAAGAAAACAGAAAACAGAGAACTTCGAACACAGAACCCGGAACTTTGAACTTTAAACTTAATATAAATGTCTGAACAAAACAAAAGCCGCTTTTTGCCCGGCGATCCAACAGAACACCAGGTTGTCTCTTATAAATTCCTTGCGGGAATCTGGCTGGGACTCATCATTCTTACAGCAATAACGGTATTGATATCCGTGTTGGGAACAAACCTGGTAGCTTTTTCTGTAGTTACTGCCCTGATTATTGCAACAGCTAAAGTAACAGTAGTGGCAAATTATTTTATGCATCTCAAATACGACAACAAGGTGCTGGCGGCCCTAATGGCTCTAACCTTGTTTCTATTTATTGTATTTATCAGTCTCACGGCCTTTGATTATTTAACAAGATAAATTCAGGAGGTATGTTTTCGAACGCTTCAAATTTTGTACAGGGTGTTGACCTTTCTTTTGCAATCATACTGGGAGCTTCGGTTTTCTTTTTGGTCACCATCACTGCAGTTATGGTTTGGTTCGTAATCCGATACAACCGCAGAAGAAATCCTGTTGCATCCCAACTTCACGGCAATAATAAGCTTGAGATAATATGGACAGTGATTCCTACCATTTTAGTGCTTGTGATGTTTTATTTCGGATGGGCCGGATACAAACCCATGCGGGATATTCCGGCAGATGCAATTCCCATTATAGCCCATGCACAGATGTGGCAATGGAATTTCGAATATGCAAATGGTAAGACAGCCGATACGCTTGTGGTGCCTGTTGGCAAAGCAGTGAAAATAGACCTCAATTCGAGAGATGTGGTTCACAGCTTATATATCCCGGCATTCAGGATCAAAGAGGATGTGGTTCCCGGTCGTACGAACCGGATGTGGTTTATCGCCAATGAGGTGGATAAATATCATATTTTTTGTGCTGAATATTGCGGCGACCGTCATTCCAATATGCTTAGCAAAGTTGTGGTTTTACCCGAGGATGAATATACAAAATGGGTGAATGACACACTGAGCCTTGCTTCCATGCATCCCGGACTGGTATTGCTAAAGAAAAACGCCTGCATCACATGCCATTCTCTTGAAGGGATAAAAATCGTGGGTCCATCATTTAAAGGAATATTCGGTAAAACCGAAACTGTCATCACAGCTGACAACGAACGAGAAATCCTGGTAGATGAAAATTACATCACACATTCGCTGATTGATCCCAATGCAGATGTGGTAAAGGGATTCAATAAAGGCTTGATGATCTCGTATAAAGAAATTTTATCGGAAAAGGACATCAAAGATATCATAGAATACCTCAAAACTTTGAAATAAGGCAAATGATCCAATTAATTGACTTAATCATTCAAACTGCAGTCGGCGGAAGGCAATCGGCATCCGGCAGTCTGCAACAGGAACCAATCCATCATTCCACCATTCCAATACTTGTCTGGCATCTGACGGATTCCTTCATTCCATTATTCCATTATTCCAACACTCCTTCCTTCTCAATTAACCCAATTAACCCAATTAACTTAATTAACCCATTTTGAAGTCAACCTTTTTCCATACGATCCTCGAATTAAGCAAAGTGCGAATAACCCTTGCGGTCTCACTCACAACCATTACCGGTTATGTCCTTGCCCGTGGCAGGTTCGATGAAGGCTTGATCCTTCCGACCCTCGGGATTTTTATCCTTGCTTGTGGTTCTTCAGCTCTGAACCATTACCAGGAAAAAGACAAAGATGCTTTGATGGACAGAACAAAGGACAGACCTATACCATCAGGCCGGATTTCTCCTCAGGGAGCTTTGATATTCGCCTTTCTTCTGATCATGACCGGATCGGCGCTCATCTGGATTAGTTCAGGATTATTAGCCCTGCAATTGGGTTTACTTGCCCTCATCTGGTATAATTTCATCTATACTCCTCTTAAAAAGAGAACTGCCTTTGCTGTTGTGCCCGGAGCCATAATCGGATCGTTACCGCCGCTTGTAGGCTGGGTCGCAGCCGGCGGAAGCCTGATCGATCCGCGGGCTATGATTATTGCCTTCTTTTTCTTCATCTGGCAGGTGCCGCATTTCTGGCTGCTGCTGCTCAAATTCGGAAAGGAATATGAAAAAGCCGGGTTCCCATCCATTACCAGTATTTACTCAGATAAACAAATCAAAAGCACTACTTTCATCTGGACGATGGCTACTGCGGTTACAGCCCTTATGCTGCCTGTCTTTGGAATTATGGACACTGTAGTGATGTCAATCGGATTGCTGATGGCAACACTTTGGCTGATATATAAATTTTCCGGTTTGCTAAGGCGCACCGAAGAAAAATTCAACCCGCGTTATTACTTCATTAAAATCAATTACTTTGTGCTGTTTGTGTTGATTTTCCTTTCAATAGATTCCATAATAAAGTAGTATTTCACTTTGCACTTCCATAGAAACGGGCGTGAATTCTATTCCTTCCGCATCAATCCTCTTTATTGCCATTTTCAATATACTGAAACTTGACAAGTTTGCAAAAGTACCGAAGCTTCGGTATTGTTTAGTTTCAGTTATGCCGACTTATTACTCAATTAAATTTTCGTAAACCAGGATGCCTGCGGTATAAAATATTAACTTTGTAATTCCTGCTCAGTAAAATTTTAGTAAAAGGAATTCAATACGGCAGGATAAGTGAAAAAAATACTTTTTATGAAAACAAAGGTTTCAACTTTTGTCCCGGCCTTATTAATTAACCTGATACTTCCTTGTCTGGCAATAGGTCAATGGGTAACACATCATGATCCTCTATTTATGACAAATATTCCCCAGCCTGCTGCGGGAACTTCATATACCGATCCTAAGACGGGTATCGCGGTAATAAGAATTACTGATGCCCTGAATAGCAGTGAAGCCGGAACATTTCCTGATTATTCAAAGCGTCAGGCCTGGAATGCCGATCAGACGCGGATGATCCTTCGGACGGATGACGGTTATGTCCTGCTTTTTGACGGTCAAACTTACCAGTTTATGAGTGTCCTGAATGGGGTGGCTGGTCAGGATATTTTCTGGCACCCCATAAACCCGGACTTTATTTACTTTTCTCCTGATAGTGTCCTTTATTCCCTGCACATCCCGACAGGGGACATAGATCCGGTCCACGACTTTGCACCCTACACTTTTGCCAACACCAACGGTGAAGGAAACTTATCCGATGACGCCCGCTATTATGCAGTAGTCGGGCAATACTATAATTATATTTCAGGGGAAGTCACCTTTAGCGATATACTGGTCTATGACCTCGTGATGGATGAAGTGATCAGCGCAATGCCCATTCCTCAGGACTCGATTTGGGGATTTGACTGGGTGTCAGTTTCAAGGGGAGGAAATTATGTAGTAATTGATTATGCGGATACAGAAACCGGCCGGTATCATGGCGTGGAAGTTTATGACCGCATGATGAATTTTATCTGGCAAAAACCATTAGGAGCCGGACACAGTGACCTGGGAACCGAGTCAAATGGCGATGAAATACTGGTAATGGATTTATACGATGAAGAAACCAACGAAACGGTGTATATGAAATACAGGCTTTCGGACGGCCAGGAGACAGAACTTTTGCGAACTTCCCTGCTTTTCGACCAGCACATTTCACTTCGAAATGAAGCAAGGAAGGATTGGTGTTTCATCAGCACTTTTGATTATGTTGACCGGCTCACCGATGACAGCCTGTCGTGGTTGCCATTCGAAGATGAAGTGTTCGCACTGAAACTGGATGGCAGCGGGGATGTACAGCGAGTTGCCCATCATCACAGCAGGCGGTTTTCGCCCTCCACACCCGATCCTGATAACAGTGTTTATTGGTCAGAACCGCATGCCACAGTTGACAGAGAAGGAAAACGTATTCTTTGGGGCAGCAACTGGAGACAAAATATGCAAAATGTAAACAGCGTGGATGCATACCTGGCTGATTTCAGTGGAATGCTGGGCTTTGATAATTTGCCAGTCCAGAAACATGCTTTTATTCTGTTTCCGAATCCTGCAACAGACATTTTAAACTTACATCTCGATAATTCCTATGGGAACTTTGCTCATATCAGAATATTGGACATGACCGGCAGAGAATATGGTGTGTTCAGGTATCCAATGCATAATGGCATTTTTGATGCAAGTGTACCCCTGGAAAACTTGTGCCCGGGTCCTTACATAGTGCATGTTCAAACACTGGAAGGAATTCAGAATTGTCTTTTTATCAGGAAATAATTTCAACTGAAATCCAAATCCCGTTTAGCGGTCCCAACACTAATCTGCCGATTTTCCTGCTGAACTCCCTTATTCCTTATTTTCCCATCTGCCTTGAGTCTGTATTCGGTTGAAAATCAAGAAATTTGGGTCTATGAACTGCCTACTGCAGTGGCTTCTCCTCTACCTTTATACCCATATTTCCTATTTCTATTTATTTCAACTTATTTCCTCTAATTCCAATTCATTTCAACAAATATCAATCAATTTCAATAAATATCAACCAATTTCCATCAATCTCCGTCAACTCAGCCGTATCGCCTTCACCGGAGAAATTTTTGTCACAATATAGGTAGGAATAATGAGCATAAGTGTACAGATCAATAGTGTTCCGGCATTGATGATCAAAAAATGAAAAAGCTGGAGGTTAACCGGAACCACAGAGATATAATACGACTCCTGGTTCAGTTTGATAACGCCTGTCCGGATCTGCAAAAAACACAATGCAAGTGCAATTATGTTCCCCCACAATAACCCGCGCCCGACTATATAAACTGCATTGTACAAAAATATCCTGCGGATACTCCTGTTCTGGCTGCCAAAAGATTTTAATATGCCTATCATATTGGTTTTTTCAAGGATTAGGATAAGCAATGTCGAGATCATAGTTATTCCGGAAACCAGCAGCATTACAACAATTATCACTATCACATTCATATCCTGCAGCGAAAGCCATTCGAATATCTGGGGCTGCAACTGTTTTATGGTTTTCGAATCGAGGTCGTAACCGATAACACTATAAATCTGTTGTCCGATTTCATCAATCCTGTCAAAGTCATCAATCATCACTTCAAAGCCGCCCACTTCATTATCCTTCCATTTGTTCAGATTACGGATATGATGAATATCACCGATCACATACAGCCGGTCGAATTCATCGAGGCCGGTTTCAAAGATACCGGAGATATTAAATTTTCTGCCACGGGGCTGCATTTCATCAGTGATGATAAAATACATCCTTAACGGGTCGCCGGCCTTTAATTTTAATCTTGACGCAAGGCTTTTAGATATTATAACATCATTTGTCTCAGCCGAATCAGTCACGTCAAAAGTCCGGCCTTCAATTAGTTTCTCTTTAAAGAAAGACCAGTCATAATCACTTCCAACACCTTTAAACATCACCCCTTCAATCTGATCTTCGGTTTTGATAATTCCTGCTTTGGTGGCAAAAACCTGGATGTGTCGAATACCCGGGTTCACCGGTTTTGAGGAACTGTAAAAAGGCTGGTTCATACTCACAGGAGCCGGTTCGTAAGAGGAACTGACCTGGAATCCGGTAATGGTAATGTGTGAACCAAAACCAATGACTTTATCCCTTATTTGTTTTTGAAATCCTGTAACTATGGCTACCGAAACGATCATCACCGATAATCCGAGCGCTACACTGATCACACTTAACCGGACAATCGGCCTGGAAAAGTTGGCTCTGCTTTTTGAAACGATCCGGGATGCTATAAAGAATTCAAAATTCAACAGGAGAAAACTTTTTCATTTATTAATAATCATTTTGTGTTATTCATTTCAAAAGCATCTCTAATGAAATGACCGGCCTTACAATTGCTTTAAAAGGTTTCCCATTTCAATGGCTGCCATTGCCGCATCAAAGCCTTTATTCCCTGATTTGGTCCCTGCACGCTCAATGGCCTGCTCAATACTGTCGGTAGTAAGAACTCCATAAATAACCGGAACTTCCGTTTCGAGCATGGTACTGGCAATACCTTTTGATACTTCGGCTGCAACATAATCAAAATGAGGAGTTGCTCCTCGGATGACAGCGCCAAGGCAGATCACGGCATCGTATTTTGCCGATTTCGCCATTTTCTTAGCGATCAATGGTATTTCAAATGATCCGGGTGACCATGCCACCTCGATTCCGGCATCCTCTGCTCCATGCCGTTTCAAAGCATCCATCGCACCGCCGAGAAGTTTACTACTGATAAATTCATTGAATCTGCCTACTACGATCCCGAATTTTAAACCTTTAGCATCTAATTTTCCTTCAATTATCTTCATAAGATTATTTTTTTATTAACATTTCACTATTACTGCTTGTGTCATTATAATTTCATTCATGAATTTTTTGCTTTGCCGGATTTGCATTGAGCATGTGACCGAATTTAACTCTTTTGGTTTCAAGGTAAAAGTAATTGTTTTCGTTGTGGTTGATCACAAGAGGGATCCTTTCTACTACTTTTAAACCGAAACCATCAATCCCTGAGATTTTCTTTGGATTATTGGTCATCAGCCTCAGTTTTTTTACACCTAGGTCAGCCAGAATTTCTGCACCAATCCCGTAATCCCTCAGGTCAGGTGGAAATCCGAGAGCCTCATTGGCTTCTACCGTATCCATCCCTGTATCCTGCAAATGATACGCTTTTAATTTATTAAGCAACCCGATTCCCCGTCCCTCCTGCCGCATATAGAGCAAAATACCTCTCCCTTCCCTGGAAATCCTTTTCAGAGCTTCATTAAGCTGTTCACCGCAATCGCACCGTTGCGATCCGAATACATCTCCCGTTAGGCATTCCGAATGAACTCTTGTAAGAACCGGTTGCCCGTCGGCCACATCTCCCATAACCAGGGCGATATGTTCTTCTCCCGTAATTTTATCTCTATAGCCCACAGCATCAAAGGATCCATTCCGGGTTGGAAGATATACTTCAGAAACCTTTTCGACGAGCTTTTCATGCTTGCGGCGATAATTAATCAGGTCGGCGATGGTAATCAGCTTCAGGTTGTGCTTTTTTACATACTCCTTCAGTTCGGGAACACGCGCCATGGTTCCGTCTTCATTCATTATTTCGCAAATAACACCGGCCGGATAAAGTCCGGCTAATGTAGCAAGATCCACTGCGGCTTCAGTATGGCCAGCCCTTACCAGTACACCTCCCTTTTTATATTCGAGCGGAAAAACATGCCCGGGCCTGTTGAAATCTTCCGGTTTCGATGCCGGATCTATAAGTTTTTTAATGGTGAAGGCTCTTTCGTGAGCCGATATCCCGGTGGTAGTTTCCGCAGCATCTATCGAAACCGTGAAAGCGGTTTTGTGTGAACCGGTATTGTCAGCAACCATCATCCCGATATTCAATTCATTCAACCGCTCCCTGATAACCGGCATACAAACCAGGCCACCACCGAATTTTGCCATAAAATTAATGGACTGGGCAGTAACTTTTTCCGCCGCCATTACCAAATCACCTTCGTTTTCACGTCTTTCATCATCCACCACCACGACCATTTTCCCACGTTTAATGTCCTCAATGGCCTCATCTATTGTATTAAATGCACTCATTTTATTAATTTTATACTTTCTATAAAAATCCATGTTCTTTCAGGTAATCCATCCCTATTCCGCGCTTCTTCTCCGGATTTTCCCGAACTAAAAATTTCTCTACATATTTCCCTATCATATCCACTTCAAGATTGACAAAGTCTCCTTTCTTTTTACGAACAAGTGTCGTATCCCTGGCCGTCAACGGGATAATTGATACAGCAAATCCATCTTCCTTCAGCTCTGTTACTGTTAGGCTTATACCATCAACAGCTACAGAACCTTTATTTACGATGTATTTCAGGATGTTTTCACCGGCAATGATCGTTACTAAAACTGCATTATCGTCACGATCCAGTCCTGAAATTTTGCCTGTTCCGTCAATATGACCGCTCACAAGATGCCCGCCAAGCCTGTCATTCAACATTAGCGCTCTTTCAAGGTTTACTTTCGAACCGACGATCAGACTGCCAAGGTTGGTTACTTTCAGGGTTTCAGCCATCACATCCGCCGAAAATCCTTCTTTGTCAAAGGAAGCCACCGTAAGGCACACGCCGTTGGTGTTAATGCTGTCCCCGGTTTTAATTGCATTGAGTACCTTTTTTGCGGCGATGGTAATTACCGTCGACCGGATGCCCCGCTTAACAGATAAGACCGTTCCTGTTTCTTCAATTATTCCGGTAAACATATCAACTCTTTATTATGTAAGATTCAATAAGTAAATCCTCATCGAAGTGTGTAATTTTATCAATATTCAGAGTTATTGCCTGATCTATCGTGCCTATTCCCTTACCTCCGACAGGTGTCAGGGCTTTTTCACCTCCAAGCAATTTTGGTGAAATAAAGGAATAGACTTTATCCACAATCCCTTCTTCTATTGCCGAAAAATTCAGTGTGCTGCCGCCTTCAATCAGGATGCTGTCAATTCCTTTCTCTCCGAGCCGTTTACTAAGAAAGTCAAGATTCACTTTTTGATTTTTACCAGGACATATTATTACTTCACATCCCTGTTTTTCAGCCAGATCAATAAATTTTTGACCTGTCTTGCTGGTAACGGCAAACCAGGTCGGAGCCAGTTTTGTATCGAACACTTTGGAACCGGCTGGTGTTCTGCCATACGAATCCACAACAATCCTGACCGGATGCTTTATCGTGCCATGATCTGAACGGTCGGTCAGCTCAGGATCATCTTTTATTATTGTATTTACACCAACCATAATGGCCGAATACCGGTGCCGGAGTTCATGGACGAATTTCCTGGACTTTTCATTGGAAATCCACCTGGATTCTCCGCTGAAAGTGGAAATCTTGCCATCCATAGTCATTGCAGTCTTCAGGACACAAAAAGGTCTTTTTTCCCGGATATACTTAATATAGATTTCATTCAGCTTTTGAATTTCATTTTTTAATATTCCCGATTCAACCTTGATTCCAGATTGTTTTAGTTTTTTTATACCTTTACCATTAACGAGGGGATTAGGGTCTTTTATTCCGATCACTACCCTTGATATTTTTTCAGCAATGATCCTTTCGGTGCAGGGAGGGGTTTTCCCATGATGACTACAGGGTTCAAGAGTAACATAAAGAGTTGCCCCTTTTGCATTTACGAGGTTATTTAAAGCATTGATTTCGGCATGAGGACCGCCGTAATATTCATGGAATCCCTGTCCTATGATTTTACCGTTTTTAACTATAACAGCTCCAACCAGCGGGTTTGGGTTCACAAATCCATTACCTTTTTCGGCCAGTTCGAATGCCTTTTTCATGAACCGGATGTCCTTGCTTTCAGCCATAAAAAAACCCTCAAGATAAAATCTTCAGGGCATATAAAATAACCACAACCTAAAACTTCTTCTACCATCCAGACTTTTACTGTCGGTTCCGGAATTGCACCGGATCAGTCCTGATGTTTAACAGCAGGAGTCGCGGACTGTCACCGCCGGTCGGGAAATGCTCCCTGCCCCGAAGAAATTTCAATATTTTTGGCAAAGATAATCTATTTTATCCAGGCAAAAAACTGATGAATAAAAACTTTTAAATTAAACAGGTTATTGCATTGGCAGAGTAAAATAAAACTGGCTTCCTTCACCTAATTTGCTGTTTACCCAGATTTTACCATTGTTTTTTTCGATAAATTCCTTACACAGGATCAAGCCCAGCCCGGTTCCGGTTTCTTTGGCTGTGCCCACTGTCTGTATTTTCTGATCGAGCCGGAAAAGTTTATCAATGTTCTTTTGTGAAATACCGACACCGGTATCGGCTACGATTACTTCAAGGTGGTGGTTGCTTAAACTGGAATGAATTTCGACTTGTCCCTGTAAGGGTGTGAATTTAATTGCATTCGAAACAAGGTTCAGAATTACAGTTGAAACCATATTTTTATCGGCATAAGCAACTGTATTTTCCGGGACATCGGAAATTATCCTGATCTTTTTATTTTTTGCTGTAGGTGTGAGAAGGGCAATGGTTTCCTGTAGGATTTTCGAAAGATCTATATTTTCGGGGACAACAATAGTTTTACCCATTTGTGTGCTTGCCCAATCGAGAAGATTTTGCAACAGCGTGAAAGTATTTTCAGAGGAGGCTTTTATTTGCTTAATAAATTGCTTCCTTTCATCCTCTGAAAATGTATCATAATCATCAATCAATAAGCTTGTAAGAACAAGCAGTGAATTGAAAGGGCTTTTTAAATCATGAGCTACAATAGAAAAGAATTTATCTTTAGTTTCATTGGCCTCCTTGAGCTTCTTGTTCAGTTTCTCTTCATTGATCTGCTGTTGCTCGATCTCCTTGTTTTTTAACGACAACTGAACATTCAGCTTCTGGTTTTGCTGATGGCGCCTTTGGAAAATAACCATTATAATAAATGAACCCAATAAACTGAACAGCACGAATCCTATGATCAATTGCTGATTTCTGATCTGTACTTTATTTAATTGTTCACTGTGCCTCAGCCTTTCGTTTTCCTTGTCCTTTTTTTCTATCTGATATTTCGTCTGCAGTTCAGCAATTGTCCTTTTACTTTCTTCGGAGTAAAGCTTATCTTTTCCCTCGATGTACAACTTATGGTATTCAAGTGCTTTTTTATAATTGCTTTTGTTGAGATAAACTTCCGAAAGATTCAGATAGCATTTTATCATTTGAAATTTAAAATTGATGTCGGCAGCAACTTCCAATCCCTTGTTCAGATATTGAAGTGCCTGGTCATAATCTTCAACATTCTTATAAATTATACCAAGTTCGGTATAGGTAATGGAAAGGCGTCTTTTGTCACCGATTTCTTCTTTAAGCACAAGGGCCTTTTTTTGATAATCAAGGGCCTTCAGGTAGTCACCCTTCAGATTATAAGCTTCACCAATATTACTAAGGGTGATAGATTTGAGTTTTTTATTATTGATCTGTTTCCCGATTAAGTCAGCATCCGAATAATATTCAAGGGCTTTATCATAAAGTTTACGTTGCAGGTAGATATCACCAATGTGTAAGGTCAGGTTTACAATATCTGAAGTGCTGTTTAATTTTTTAAAAATTACCAGGCTTTTCTGGAAATAATCAAATGCACGGTCGTAGTTGCCCAATTCCTGGTATATGATGCCAATATTACTGTATGAATTGGCGATGCCATTTTCATCCCCTATTTCCTCCCAAAACTTCAGTGATTCCTGGTGGTACGATAGTGCCTCATCATATTCGCCCCAGCTTCCGAGTATTTTTGCCAGATCCCGGAGAGTGGCAGCCACGCCTTCAAAATACTGGTTCTTCTTAAATATATCCAGAGCTCTTTCAAAATAATTTTTTGCCTCAATGTACTTGCTCCAGTCATAATAATACATCCCTATCTGGCTCAGAGCCTTTGCGGTTTCAATTTCGTTGTTGTTTGCATTATGTATACTGTAAATCCTTGTGGCATATTCAATGGCTTTTCCATAATTATCCAACTTATGATAGGCTGTGCTAAGAATATTTAGAGCATTGATAACCTGCGGCTCGTCACCAAGTTCTTCGGCCAGTATTAAGGCACGGGCGCTAAATTCTATCTGCTTTTCGTAAGAAATATCTGAATATAAATGAGCAAGAAGATTGCAAATATAAATTTTCTGTTGAGGTGTGAGATCTAAATTTATGGAATTATAAAGTTGGTTTTCAAGGCTGTCAATTTTTACCTGTATGGTATCAATCTGCTGATTTTCATCTGCAAAGAGAATGGCATTTAAAAACAAAATTGAAATGATGACAAAAACCTTGTTCATTCTATAAAAATTGAAACGAGAAAACCAATCTTTTCAACGAAATTAATCAGGATAGGTTATTAATTGCTATTGAAATTCATATTTATTTCTTATGGATAAAAATGACTATTCGGATTTAGCGATTAAATGTTTAATCCAGATAATAATATTTTCTTTTAAAGACCAAGCTTCTTAAGAATGTGTTTTGGGACAGAGTTTTTATGAACCATGATATCAATGGATTTGAGCTCCACAAATGCTTTTGATGCATAAAAATATCCCTGGTAAATGTGATCTTCCGAACCCCAGGAGTTCTTGACTTTGTAAAATTTGTTGCCTTCCTGATCCTTTGCAATACCTACGATCTGCATTCCGTGATCGTCTGTTGTGGAATAGTTGTCAAATTCCTTCTGCCGCAGATCCTGGGTAATTGCTTTTTCTTTAACCGGAAATTTAAAGTCGTACAGCGCTTTGTCTCTTTCTTTCTTAGTCAATTTTTCCCATTTTTCTTTTTCTGTTCCGCTTAAATCATTTAGTTGCTCATCAGGAACTATGGCGATTCCATTCTCCCACGAAAAACCTTTTTCACTGATATCACTTCCCCATGCTACGGTATATCCGCTTTCGACAGCAAAATCAATTACTTCAATCATTTCAATCAATGGAAGGTTGTATATCTGGTCTTGCATCCAATTGTCAGGTACTTCCAGAACAAATCTTTCATAAAAAGGGTGATGAGTATAGGAGCCAAGTTCAATATAGTCATCAGGAATAATACCTAGTTCACTTGAAAACGATTTGGGAGTATATTCTTTTCCCTTGTAAGAAAAACTTTCAGGATATTTACCTAAATATGCATCCAGAATTCCTGTAAATCCATCAAACCAGACCGGCGATAATTTCTTATTCCTGTTCTTGACAACTGCATCAATATATCCTTTCGCTACTTCATCGAGTTCACCATGAATATGGTTTTCTTCGCCCGGCAGCTTTCCGGTGAAAACTTCTTCCGGAACTATGCCATATTCCTTTATTACATGAATAGCATCATGAAATGCTCCTCCTCCGCCAAAGTTCACATGACTTTGAAACCGAACATATTTTTGAGCCTTCTCGGCATAGATATGCTTAACAATGAACATATCCGAGAGATCAAATTCACCCTTACCTGTTCTTAGCAACTCTGATTCGAGAAATGCTAAAGATGAAAAACTCCAGCAGGTACTCGAACGGTATTGATTCTTTACTGGTGTTGAAGGATTTTCTTTAATGATTGTAAAGTTATAGCCGCTTTCATCCTTTTTTTCATCCTGTGCATGAGTTATTTTAATGAGTTGCAGGAAAAAAATGAATAATACGGTAAGAGATACAAGACGTCTTTTCATTATAATTGTTTGTTAATATGTTAATATTTTTTTTCTGACAAATGTATAAAAAGTAATTACTTTGGAATTTATCAATTCAGTATTTTTCACCGGAAGGTGTTATCATCAGAACGAATCTCACGGGGACTATAGCTTTTTCTTTTATTTTGCCGTTATGTTTTTCAAGCAAAACCAGTTCCTGAGCATAACTTTCTCCAACTGGAATTATCATTTTACCGCCTTCAGCAAGTTGTTCTGTAAGAGGTTCAGGAATTTCGGTCGGTGCGCAGGTCACGATTATTGCATCAAACGGGCTGTGCTCCTTCCAGCCGGCATATCCATCACCGGATTTAATTGTAATATTTTTGTAGCCTAAAATTTTTAACAGGTCACGGGCTTTCGATGCAAGGGATTCAAAAATTTCGATGGAATAAACACTATCGCAGATTTCGGCCAAAACAGCAGCCTGATATCCTGAGCCTGTTCCTATTTCCAGCACCTTCGAAGTCTCCGTCAAATCCAAAACCTCGGTCATTAGTGCAACAATATAAGGCTGCGAAATCGTTTGACCTTCGCCAATCGGAAGAGGATTGTCCGTATAGGCCTGAGCCGCGATTTCAGCAGGAACAAACAAATGCCTTTCAACCTTTAACATGGCATTCAGCACTTCCTGATTTTTTATTCCCCTTTCTTTAATCTGGGATTCTACCATCGTTTCCCTTTTCATTTTATTTTTATCTTCTACGTTAATCTGTGAATTACAATCATTGAAAACAAAAGAAAACATGATGGACAACAATATTTTTTGCATGACTGATAAATTGTATTGTCCTCTGATCATTTTCAACCTTTTAAAATCTGCACAAAATTCAGATCAACTAAATTACAGAAAATCATGGTATAATTAAGTGGTTGTCCCGAAATTTATTTTAAACTGCTCGTTCAGATTGAAGCTTTTCCGGTGATATTGCGTTATCCCGTTAATTGCAATGGCTTGCCGGTGAAAGAGGGTAGGATATCCTTTATTTTTATTCCAGCCATAAGCGGGACATTCATCATGCAGTTTATTAATAAATTCATCACGGTGAGTCTTTGCAAGGATTGAAGCAGCAGCAATGGAGGCGAATTTACCATCGCCTTTTACGATGCATTTAAAAGGTATGTTATGATAAGGTTTGAACCGGTTTCCATCTATGATGAGAAAATCCGGAGTAAGCAGAAGCTGGTCGAGCGCCTGATGCATAGCAAGAACCGAAGCATTTAAAATATTGATATCATCAATGATTTCCTCTCCTACACTGCTTACAGCCCAGCAAACAGCTTCCTCTTCAATTATTAATCGTAGTTTTGACCTGTTGATAGCAGAAACTTTTTTGGAGTCATTCAGCATATCGTTTTTAAAATCAGACGGAAGTATTACCGCTGCTGCGAAAACCGGACCGCATAAACAACCACGTCCGGCTTCATCACAGCCAGCTTCAAGCTTATGGTTCGAAAAGGACAGCGGTAACACTAATTTTTCATTGAGTTATTTAAAGAAAACCTCTTTAAAATTGTTCAGGATAATTAAAATCAATAACACTCCAAAAAGCAATTCAATCCATATTTTTTTTCTGAGATGTGAAAAGCCGTTTGATATGTAAACCGATAGCGGGATAGTAAGCAAAATCAAGTGTGATGTATCATGAAAATCAGCAAAGATATAGATCATGAATGAAATAAAGAAAAACCAAAAAACCGATCCGAATCGTTTCCTGATACTGATATTTTTTTCCTGTATGTCTGCAGCCATCTTCAGGAATGACCATAAAAATAAAAATAGAATAATTCCGGTAATTGCGTAGTTGAGTGGATCAAGTTCGAAATTGAATTGAAGTGGAAATAAGCTGCCAAAGTAAGTGAGATAAGCCTGTATCACCAAATCAAGCTGATCGAACCAAAAAAAATAAGTCAATAAAAACATATACGGTATAGCCACACCCGTTATTGGGATAAACCATTCTCTCCATTTGTACAGTCTGTAAACAATGAAAGTCAGCCAAATAAAAAAGATAAAAAAGATTGAAGGGAAATAGATGAATGAGGCAACTCCTGTGAGGAAGCCAGAATTAAAAATCTGTGAATATGCATCTTCTTCGGTATAAACCTGAAAAAGAAAGTGCAATACATAAAGCAATAACATTCCGGCAATCAGGGCAGGCTCAAGCTTTAGTAAATGATCCGAATGGCTCATCAGGGTCATATAAACCAAAGCCGGAATCAGTGTGTTTTTTGGGACAAGCTCATGTTTTATAAGAATTTGATTGAATAAAAATGCTCCTGTCAGAACAAGGATTAGTGCTATGATTTTACCGACTAATCCATTCGATCCGATGGCTTTAAGAATAAGTGCATAAGCAGGCTGGAGAAATGGATCAGTACCGGGAATCAGTTCAGAAGGTATAATAAATGTTCCAAACCACAATAATCCGGCAATCAATACAAAAAAGACATATTGAAACAGATAGCTTTTCTTAAAGAAACTAATGAGCATAAACTTATTTTATAGAAGATCCCGTCCTATATCTTTTCGATAGTATTTTCCGTCAAACTTAATGACAGCAGCATTCTTATATGAATTTTCCAGAGCCTCCTCCATGGTATTGCCGAATGAACTTATGGCGATAACTCTTCCACCATTCGTTAATATATTCTTTGAGGCAGTATCTTTCTTTGTTCCCGCATGAAAGATAAGGCTTTCTGTAACTTTTTCCAGTTCTGTTATCACCTTCCCCTTATTATAATTTCCCGGATATCCCCCGGAAACCAGAAAGACAGAAGCACAATAACGCTCGTCAGTTTCGATCTTTTTGTCTTTCAAGGTTGAATCAGCTACGGAAACGAACAAATCGAGCAGGTCGGATTTTAACCGCGGAATAACAGATTCTGCTTCAGGATCGCCCATTCTCACATTGTATTCAATAAGAAAAGGATCACCGGACACATTCATTAAACCAAAAAAAATAAATCCATGAAATTTCAGATTTTCTGTTTTAAGGCCATCGATGGTAGGTTGTATTATCCGGCGAATGACTTTATTTATAAAAGATTTGTCTGCAAACGGCACCGGAGAAACCGATCCCATGCCTCCCGTGTTTAAACCCGTGTCCCCCTCACCAACTCGCTTATAATCCTTGGCTTCAGGCAGGAGTTTGTAAGAAATGCCATCGGTAAGGACAAAGATGGAAAGTTCAATCCCTTTTAAAAATTCTTCAATCACAACCTTTTTTGAAGCATTTCCGAATTTTCTGTTTTCGATCATCTCTGAAAGTTCTTCGAGCGCCTGGTTTTTGGTTTCGCAAATCAAAACACCTTTTCCGGCAGCAAGGCCATCAGCTTTAAGTACAAAAGGAGGATTTAAAGAATCAAGAAATGCCTTTGCTGTGTGAATGGAAGAAATATCAAATGTTCTGAACCTTGCGGTGGGAATGTTATATTTTATCATGAATTCCTTTGCAAAATCCTTGCTACCTTCAAGCATAGCAGCTTTTGCAACCGGGCCGATAACCGGAACGGAATGTAACTTTCCGTCCTGCAGGAAAAAGTCATGGATTCCATTAACCAAAGGATCTTCCGGGCCGACAATAACAAGGTTAATATCATGGTTGATCACAAAATTTTTTACTTCATTAAAATTATTGATATCAAGATTAATATTTTCACCCAATTTATGAGTGCCCGCATTGCCCGGGGAAATATAAAGCTTTTTCAAACGGGGACTTTGTGAAACCTTCCATGCAATTGCATGTTCCCGCCCACCTTGTCCGATAAGTAAAACATTCAGTTTGTCACCAGGATTTGCCATAAAAGGTATTTGAAGTAATAATTAAATTCTTTGAATGTCTGCACCGAGGTTTTGCAATCTTTTATCAATATTCTGATATCCCCTGTCAATTTGTTCGATATTATCAATGATGCTTGTTCCTTTTGCTGAAAGTGCAGCAATAAGTAATGCAACCCCGGCCCTTATATCGGGTGATGACATACGGATACCCCGCAGAGGGTATTGACGGTTCAAACCAATGACTGTCGCCCTGTGAGGATCACAAAGAATGATCTGCGCACCCATGTCTATCAGCTTATCAACAAAAAATAACCTGCTTTCAAACATTTTCTGATGGATCAAAACACTGCCTTTTGCCTGTGTAGCTGTTACAAGCGCAATGCTTATCAGGTCGGGTGTAAATCCAGGCCAGGGTGCATCGGCTATGGTCATAATAGAGCCATCCATAAAGGTTTCAACCTCATAAGATTCCTGTTCGGGAATGAGAAGATCATCTCCGCTTTTAATTATTTTTATTCCGAGCCTTCGGAATACTTCGGGTATTATTCCGAGTGCATCATAGTTGACCTTTTTTATTAATATTTCCGATCGGGTCATAGCAGCCATACCGATAAAACTTCCTACCTCTATCATATCCGGCAACATGGTATGTTCGGTACCTGCAACGTTATCAACCCCTTCGATAATTAATAAATTTGAACCTACACCCGATATTTTCGCGCCCATGCGGTTAAGCATATTGCAAAGTTGTAAAAGGTAAGGCTCACAGGCAGCATTGAATATTGTTGTTGTACCATTTGCTAAAACCGCTGCCATGACAATATTTGCAGTTCCCGTAACGGATGCTTCATCAAGCAGCATATAGCAGCCCTTAAGTTCATCCGCTTCGAATTTATAAAGCGATTCATCTTCACTAAAAGTCAGTTTTGCACCAAGGTTTTGAAGGCCGGTGAAGTGTGTATCCATTCTGCGACGACCAATTTTATCCCCTCCCGGTTGTGGCATATATGCTTTTTTAAATCGTGAGAGCAATGGGCCGATGATCATATTCGATCCGCGAAGGCTACCGCCGTTCTCAATGAAATCTTTGGTTTTCATATACTCCAGGTCAATATGATCGGCCTTAAAGGTATATGAACCCGTGCGGAGCTTTTTCACGGTCACACCCATTTGTTCCAGCAGGAATATTAATTTATTGACATCCCGTATATCCGGAATATTGTGAATTGTGACTGGCTCCCCGGTTAAAAGGGTGGCACAAAGGACCTGCAAAGCTTCGTTTTTTGCACCCTGCGGAATGATCTCGCCATGAAGTTTGTTTCCCCCGGTAATTTTGTATGATGCCATAATTTCAAATCTTGAAGAATGATACAAGGTGTAACTATCCTTAATGTTAGCGAAAATAAATTATTTAGGGATACTACAACCGATTTACAAAAGGAAAATACCCACAGAAAAGCATTTACTTTTTAACACTATACGGAGTTTGAAATTATATTCGGGGAAATGCAGATTGCTTTATAAAACTATCAACTTGCAAAAAAAAGAATCAATGAACATCAGGTTTTTTCCTTTTCATTTTCATCTTTGATTTCACTTTTGGTTTATAGCCTTTTTTGGGCACAGGCTTGGTTGGTTTTTTCTTTTTATTTCTTCCCAAAATCTCACTTGTTTTATTAAGGAATAATTCGTCCTTCATGTGCAATTTACCATTTGAAAGTGATTCCAGATGTTGAAAAATCAAATCATCCGCAACTGATTCACGGTTCCAGTTGAGGTAAGATTTTTTCAGATGATTTGCAATGGCATGAACAAGTGCATCTTTTTCGGGGCCTTCCTCATATTTGATAGCTGCATCAATAATCCGTTTGATATTTCTTCCATATATTCTAAATTCAATATTACTATCGCTGTACTTTAATTTTTCAGGTTTCGCTAACAGTATATCCTTTGAGGGAAGGGGATATGGACAATCCACATCGAGTTTAAAATCGGACATAATATGCAGGTGATCCCAGAGCTTATGCCTGAAATCGCCGGTTTCGCGGGCTGCAGGATTCATCTGCGCCATAATCTGGATAATTGTCTTTGCAAACTTTGTCCTCTTCTCTCTATCCGGAATAGTTGTTACATATTTGATCAATTTTTGAGTATTTCGTCCATACTCCCTGATGAAAAGTTTTCCCCTTGTAGTATTATATTCCATTGCTGCTTATATTAATTGTTCAAACCGGCATCACTAACTTTACTTTTATTAGAAATTTACTGCCCGAGTAGTTGGGCATGGAGGAATTCTATATAAAGATATGAAAGCTATACTATTGTAGCTAACGAACCCGATTCGAAATTATGTTGCAAAAATAAAAAATATTTTGATCTTAAAAATTTTTTATAAATCTTAAATCCTGTTTATTTTATTTACTGATATAATTATTTAATTCAGTTACCGACGATTCGAAATCAAATGCATCATTCAGCATGTAATAGTTATCAATGTCGTAGGTATGGCCGTAGGCCTCCTTTGCAAAATCGAGCCTGGTGCTTTCGAAATCGAATAATTTCATGATTTGCTTTACCTGGGATGCCAGTAAACAGTTCGAGTTCATAACCTGTTTGGCGATGGTAAGCTTCGTATCTTCAAAATCTTTACCCGAAATGGATACCTTTGCTTCTGCAAACCTTTCTTCACTCATGGGATAATTGCAGCCGGTTCGTCCGTTGTAACCAGGTAACGGATCAGGTTCAGCATATACCGGTTCTGACTCATTGATTTCCGTAGAGGTGGTAGTAGTAATTGTTGTATAAGTAGTTTGAGACTGAGTTTGAGTAACTGTCCCACCCGGTACCGACATGTTAAAATTCAAATTTGCATTATTGTCCTGTTCATTCATATTAATACTCATGTTCACGGTACTCTGCCCGCTATTAATACCCGCATTGTCTGATTCCTCGGTTATTGTAGCAGTTGTTTGCGTGGTTGAAGAAGTAACCAGCGAAAGCTCTTCACGGATTCCGGATTCCACCATAGTTGTTGATTCAGTAATGTTTGAATCTATCTTCTTCCAACTGCCCGGCCTCATCACCCATTTACCATTATTATTTTGGGAAATTTCCCAGGTAACGGACGAAACATTTCCTTCAGCATCTTTACCTTGTATGGTTTTTTCAATAGGAAGAATAGTCGCATCCTCAAAAGTGATCCTTACCTTTGCCCAATCGTTATCAAGCACAACATTTTCAACTCTGCTCATTGCCCCGGTGTTTATTTTTTTACCATCAATTACAACAAAAAACTTCTCTCCTCCCGATGTGAAAAAAGTAGCTATTGGTTGCTGAGCACTCAATTGCAATATAATAAAAATTGCTGTTGTCAAAAAAGTCAGTTTTTTCATGTTTTTAAAATTTGGCGTCAAAAATATTGAATAGTTTATCATGGCCTGAATTTTTTAAATGTTTTTCGATTTTGAAATTTAAATTTTCTATGTTTGCCGCTTTATTCAAAAACCGGGATTAAAAGGTAGAAATTTCCTATTTCCCGGGATTTCATAAATAATATTATTTGAATGAACAATATTGTGGGTATCCGTCATGAGGATAAATATGTAATGGAGCGGCGTGTGGCAATCATCCCCGGACATGCCAAAAAGCTGATCGGTGAACAAGGGTTAAGAATTTTAGTACAGAAATCCCCCAAGCGGGTATTCACACATGATGAGTTTCATGCCGCCGGAGCTGAGGTGGTTGACCACCTTGATACTGCTCCTGTAATTTTTGGAATTAAGGAAATGCCTGTTGACTTTTTCGAAGAAGGTAAAACTTATATCTTTTTTTCGCATGTAATTAAAGGCCAGCCCTATAATATGCCGATGCTGAAAAAAATGATCGAAAAGAAAGTAAATCTGATTGATTATGAAAAAGTTGAAGATGAGGTTGGCAAGCGATTGATTTTCTTCGGAAGGTATGCAGGCCTTGCAGGGATGATTAATTCATTGTGGTCGCTGGGTCAGCGGTTAAAAGAATTTGGAATTGAAACACCATTTGAAAGGATTAAGCAATCCCATCTTTATTCCTCGCTGGATGAAGCAAAAAAAGTAATTTCACAAGTGGGACAGGAAATCATTGAGAATGGATTGCCATCAATGCTTACACCGCTGACAATAGGATTTACCGGCTATGGCAACGTTTCGGGCGGCGCGCAGGAAATCGCCGGATTATTGCCTATTAAAGAAATCGCCCCGGACGAATTACTGGTTTTGAATAAAAAGAAAAACCTGCCCGATAATGTTTTGTACAAGGTGGTTTTCAAGGAATGGGATTTGTCGCAGCCTATAGATGAAAGGGTTGAATTTGATCTTTCGGATTATTACGCTCATCCTGAAAAATATAAAAGTGTGTTCGATCCGTATATTCCTCACCTGACGGTACTCATGAACTGCATGTACTGGGATGTACGCTACCCCCGGCTGGTTACCAAAGAATATCTTGAAAAGCTTTATTCAGGTGGCAATCCTAAACTAACGGTAATTGGGGATGTCACCTGCGACCGCGACGGATCTATTGAATGCACGCATAAAGGAACCGAAATTGAAGATCCTGTTTTTGTTTATGATCCCTTCACCCGAAAGCCTGCTATGGGATTCAAAGGGAAAGGCATCCTCGTAATGGCTGTGGATATTTTACCAAGCGAGTTGCCGAGGGATTCTTCCCTGGCATTCAGCAATGCCTTGTTTAAATTTATCAAACCCGTTGCTGAAGCCGATTACAATGTTGAATTCGATAAACTAGATTTGCCGAATCCCATCAAAAGAGGGATGATATTACACAAGGGAAAATTCACCCCGGGCTTCGAATATATTCAGAAATACCTGTAAATTCTGGATTTTCAGGATCAGAAAAGAGATACAGTTTTTAAAAAAATATTAATCCTAACAAAGATAATGTAGTATGAAAAAAGTATTGATTCTCGGTGCCGGACTGGTTGTAAAACCCATCGTTCAGTACCTGCTGCAAAAAGGATATTATGTTTCGGTTGCAACCCGAACCAAATCGAAAGCCGATGACATGATCGGAGGACATAAAAACGGCAATGCCATCGCCTGGACAGTGGAAGATGAGCCGGCGCTCGATAAAATGATCGCTGAGCATGATCTTACTGTTAGCCTGTTACCATGGATTCATCACGTGATGGTTGCAAAAAAGTGTGTGGCTCTGAAAAAAAACATGGTCACCACATCATACGTAAAGCCTGCCATGCAAGCGCTGGATGGCGATGCTAAAAAAGCCGGCATCATAATCCTGAACGAACTTGGCCTTGATCCGGGTATTGACCACATGTCGGCCATGCGTATCATTGATCATGTTCATGACAAAGGCGGAAAGGTAGAGGAATTTTATTCCATCTGCGGTGCTCTGCCGGCTCCCGAAGCCTGCAACAATCCGTTCAATTACAAATTCTCCTGGAGCCCGAAAGGAGTTGTGCTGGCAAGCAACAACGATGCGAATTTCCTTAAGCAAGGCAAGGTGAGCTATGTACCATCTGAAAATCTCTTTAAGAACCCGATGAAGACTACTTTCCCGGGTGTCGGTAACCTGGAGATCTACCCGAACCGCGATTCGGTTCCCTACGTTGATCTGTACGGCATTCCCGAAACAAAGACCATGTTCCGCGGAACGTTCCGTCATCCGGGCTGGTGCGAGTCGCTGGACGCCATGAAAGCCATAAAGCTTACTTCACCGGATAAATTTGATTTCACGGGCAAAACCTTTGCCGGCATGGTTGCCATGCTGATCGGCGAAAAAGATGCTACCGGCATCAAAGCCAAAGCAGCGAAATTCCTGGGTGTGAAACCGGATGCATATTCATTGAAAACGATTGAGTGGCTGGGTCTTTTCGAAGATAAACCGATGAACCGCAAGGACGACAGCCCGTTCGAGATCACTTCCGACCTGATGATTGAAAAGATGATGATCGGCCGGACGGAGCGTGACATGGTCGTGCTGCAGCATTTGTTTCTCGCTTCCTATCCCGACGGCAAGAAAGAAGTGATCAAATCGAGCATGCTCGATTTCGGAACACTGGCTACCGATACCGCTATCGCACGGACAGTTGCACTGCCTGCCGCCATGGGTGTGGAGATGATCCTTGCCGAAAAGATCAAAGAAAAAGGCGTTTACATACCTGTATTACCGGGTATTTACAATCCCATCCTCGACCAGCTTGAAACCGTTGGAATAAAGATGGTTGAGGAGTACGGCCTGCCGGAAAGCGTGATGCTAAAGTAATTGAACTAAGCTGTCAGGTTTGAGAGGCCTGACAGGTTAGTTATTCTTTTTATTTCCTCACAAACCTGCCCGTCCCAGCTAACTTCCCCTCGCTCTTTACCACCGCAAAGTACAATCCGCTTGCCCAGCCCCGTAAATCTATCTTTGTTTCCAGTTGCCCCTTCCATATCTTTTCGGTGTGGACCTGCTGCCCGTATATGTTGTAGCATTCCAGCAACATATTGGTATGGTACTTTGTGTTTTGGAAGGCAAGGGTGATTTTTGTTTCCGCCGGGTTAGGATAAGCTATGATGGGTATTTTTTTAATTCCTTCATAGTATTCCTGCGGCGAGGGTATTTCACCTATATCGGTAATCAGATCGCAATCGCCAAGGTTAATTGTTCCGGATGGTATTGGCTCAGGACACAGACTGTCGTAGGTGTATTGGTTTGTGTCAAAGGGAACCATTTCGAGAAAATTATCAATCTTATAAAGGTAAATATCCACATCATTGTTAATGTCTTCATACGTACATGCAATTAAATATTTTTCATCTGATGTCTTTATTAAACTTGGTATACCATTGACATTTTGAAATAATAATGACTTATAAATTATTGCTGAAGTATCTATTACAAAATCGGCATTCATAAAGTCATTATAGTCGGGTTCATAATAACCTGAAACTAAAAAAAGATTATCATCAATCCTCTGTATTTTCCTCATATCATTTGAAATAATGCCTGTTCCAATTTGTTCATTGTTAATTTGGTCGTATTTTAAATCTACACCGATTGCATTATAGAACATTAACATTGTATAATATTCTAATCCATAGGTTCTTCTAATTCCAATGCCCATTAAAATAGAATCACTAATCGGAATTGTTGTATATGCTTTTCCAAATACTGAATCTAGACAGTAAAATGGCAGTATCCATTTTTCATTAAATAAACTATCAATAGAAATGAATAATGCTCTTTGATATACGTGAAGTGGATCATCGGGAAATGGCCAATAACAAAATCCGCTAATAATATAATCTTTTTTAAAAGGGACAATACTATATGCCGCAGCAGACGCTATAAGTGGATAATCATCCTTTGAGGCATAAACGTTTTTCCAAAGGTAATCACCGTCAATACTATAACCAAATAGAAAAATTTGATCTACTTGGTCCTCATTTTGAACAAGAGCCAACAGAATTATTTCATTATTTTTATTAATTAGTATATCTAAAAAACAACCTTCGATTGTGAAATAATTATCATGAAACATTTTACACCAGACTGTTTCGCCACAGGGATCAAATTTGGCGACCAGCGGACAGTATAAGTTGTTTATGGTTGTACGGCCGCAAACATAAATATTTCCCGAAGAATCAGATGTAACTGCAAATATGGCTAACTCGGGTGGATTAATCAAAGATTTATCCCAAAGCGATTCTCCATTAATATCGGTTTTAATATCCCAAGGACGTGGTATCTGACCTGCCATATAGCCTCCCGCAATATAATATCCTTTATCATAATACTCAATAATATCATTTGGCCATTCATAGCGATTTGGATATCCGATCATTTTTTCCCATTTCTGAGAAAATATAGTAACACTATCAAGAAGAAGAATTATTAGTAAAACAAATGTTTTCATTTAATAACGTATATAAATCCCCGGGCTTTTATCACCTGGGGATAATCAATTTATTTAACTAATGTAAACTTAATACTCTCGATAATATTTCCATTCAGCTTGAGGCTTGCCAGGTAAACACCCGATTTCCAATCCCTGGTTATTAAAGTCACCTGATCCCTTAACGATTTAAAGGCAATCGTTTGGATTATCCTACCCGTAGCATCCTGGATTTCAATCGAGCCTTCTTGCGAAGCTGAAGTTTCCTCGCCTGTCGCGTAACCGATGATCACAAAATCCTTGGATGGATTCGGATAAACCTCTAGCATACGAGGAGGCTTAGCATTCAGCAGTTTTTCATATTCTTCCGTAGCGGCAGACGATTTCATCAGATCGGGCAGTTGCACAGGTTCATCATAACTGAGTGCGCTCAATGATAAAAGGATATTCCGTGCATAAATATTTGCCGGGTTATCTCCACCTGATTCAATCAGGGCTAATTGCTGCACCTCTGTACTGTCGGCTTCGGTGAGTGTCCTGCCGGAGGTATGGATACCCGAAAGAATATCAAAGAGTTCCGTCATCTGATCATGGGCTGTCAGGTCATCTCCCGATAAGCCATATTGCACCGGCAGATTTTCAAGAACGGCTGTTCCCCCTGTATAATCTCCGATTTCAAGCTTCAAAACAGCGAGGCGGTACTTGCTTTCAAGTTCATTGTCCTGCTCATATAATTGTTCAAGGCTATCGGGTGAAATCTGAGCGTTTTCTGCATTTCCCAAAAATTGCCTTATCAGTTCATTAAATGCCCTTGCTTTAATAAGCTTGTGGTTGGCAATGTCAGACTCTACGCTTTGCTTTTGTGTCATTACATCCCTTCCTTCGAGTACCTGGGCTTTCATGTAATCGGGCATCGGATTACTGCGCACATCGAGTTTCTCTATCAGGTCATCGGATTTGGCAGTATGCGGATTTGCCACCATTACATCCCGAATCATGGCATTTGGAAGTACATTTTCCTTTTCGATGGAGGTGCTGACGACAGTCTCGGATAAATAAGGTGAATGGTTCATCAGTTCGGTATAGACTTGCTCTGCTTCGGGTGGAACACTATTTTCCACTTCTGTATCGAGATTCTCGGTATTTCCACCGTCAATTATTTCAGCAAGCAGGCTCTCATTTGCTTCGATTGCATCATCCGACTCTGTAATGGTATTTATCAGCAAACCATTACCACCTCCGCCTCCACCGCCTTCAATATGAGATGGGCAACCATTTTCGTAGGACCATTGAGGATTTACATTTTTACCCCACTTTGTAACAGTTGCAAGGGTATAATCAATTGGTTCAGTTCGAGGTGTTTCAGAATTTATTGGATAGTAATAAGTCAATGAAGCCGCCTGGTTATTAATATCGTCAAAATCACCATTAGACAGGCCTGGTATATAAAAAAGGTTACCAGCCATATTTTGTGGCAAGGTGCTGTTAGAACCTTGATTTGAAGCAATACCATAACCTTCGGTCGTTACCATCGGAACCAGTATATCGGCATCGCATTCATCGAAGTCATTACACTTAATCTGCAGACCGGTTCTTAATCCTTTATTCTGCTCCTGCGCAGATATTCCCTGTGTGAGATTAATAAAGCGATTCCGGTAAATTTCGTTTGCCGCTGTTCCTGAATGATGCACTATCAATCCTATTCCAAGCCTGTTCTCGCCTTCATGGATATAGTCATTATCTTCAACCCAATAGCCTGTCGAATGGTCGAGGTACATCCCGTAACCGCCTCCAGGTTGAAAAGTTTCATTGATATAAAACCGGTTCGATGTAACTCTGGGGGCTGTCATACCGCTGATATAGAGTCCTCTGTAATTATCTGTGAAATCTGTATGGCGAATATCCACATACTTTGTGGAGGTCGAGGCTGTGGCATAAATGCCGTATTCGAGGTTTTGAAAATTCCCGTTATCCCAGCTTGTACAAGGATCGCCCTCAAGACAGTCTCCTTCAACCAACAATATAGAATTGAAGCAATTAATACCGCTATGTAAATAAGGTGTAGTGCTTGCATTGAGAAAGTCGCAGTTATTAATCCTCAACTGTAAAATTCCTGTAGCATCAATAAAAAATTCAGGATTTGTGGAACCCAAATAATCTTCATTGGTTTCAAACATACAATCGTTGAAATGACTCATGCTGGTAAATCCATACTGAAAAAACTGAGCAGCAACCTTATTATTGATGAAATAAGCACTATCACACCAAACTATTCCGCCCGTGTATTCGGGCTCCCAGGACTCTTCGGTTTCCGAAGGTTTGTTGGTGTATATTCCCATGAGTGAATTTTCGATAGTTCCACCATTGATAACCTCGACCCATCCCTGATATTCCGGATATTGTCCCTGGCCGCTCGTGCCCCAGACTTCGACGCCTTTCCAAAGGACTGGACAAACATTGTGATTTATTAAAGTTGAATTATCTACGATAAGCAAAGCGCCTCGCTCAATAATCAATTTTGCACCTTCACCGAACTTCAGTGTCGTGTTATTTTTTAGTTCCAGCGTTTCTCCGCTTTTTATTGTCAGCCCCTTTACAAAGCTAAGGGTTTCGTAATCCCACGGTGATGGTGGTTCGGATGATGAGGTAAATTCAAATACCTCGGTGTAATTCCAGAGACCTGGATTCAGTTCAATATCCACCCCCTTCGAAATAGTTTTACCAGAAGCTATGTGAGTAGCCTCAACAGTATAATGACCTTCGCAAAGATTTGAAGCCTCGTTGGTAGTGCTGATTACATTTTGGCTTTCGTCTGTCCATTCCCAGGTAAAGTCGTCTATTTCTCCGTTAGTAGGAATTGCCGTTGCCTGGCCATTGCAATCACCAGGACAATCTAAATAACTGAAATTAATCTCTAAATCGAAGTAAAAAACATAATTACTGTTTTCAGGTAAAATGTAGTAACTATCTTCACTTAATGTAATATGTGTAACTATTCCGTTCCCTACCTCAAGAACATCAGTATCAAAATTGCCTGTGGTCATGTTAATCCTTCCCAAATAATCCCCGTCAATTGAAGCTGCATAAATATGACCGTCTTTGGCTGCCTGCAAATAGGTTCTGCAATAATCTTCGGAATTTGCAAGATATTCAGATGTTTCATCGGAAATATTATACGCATAAATTCCTGGATTAGCGGCTCCGGAACAGGATAGGTATATAATATTATCATCAACCTGCGAAAACTCTATTCCGTTAATTCTTCCATGACCGATTTCGATATTGTATTGCGTTGGCTCATCTACATTGTACATAAAAAGATGATCAAACCCCTCGTTTCCTCTTACAATCCATGCGAGCAAAACTTCCCCATCGGCATTCTCAATCATTTCCATGTTATAAGCTGCAAAATTTAAGTAATTTTCGTAAAAAGGATCGTTTGGATAAACAATCTGTTCACTGCTGCCGCTTACCCCATCTGAATTTATAATTCTTTTACGAATACCAAAATCAGCAGTACAATAATACAGGTCTCTTATAATTTCCTCCTCTATTACTTTCTCTTCTCCTATTGCAATGGCGCCATTATAAACACCATTATCCTCATAGAACTTTTTAGCACCTATATTTGTCGTATACCCGTCATGATAGACTTCAGTATAGCAAAATCCTTGGTCGCTGACTATCCTTCGGGTATAAAAAACAAAATATGAATTATCCTCGCTATCGGGTACTCTAATAATTTCCAGTTCAGGTGATAAATCATTGTTGTTAACAGGATTACCGAAAATAAAATTACCGACAACACTATTGATTACATGGTCAATTAATTGTTGATCCACAACATAGAAAACCAGGTTTTCATTTTCATCATAACCCCCTGCTGAAAATAATTTATCATCACCTTGGAAATAACCACCTGGAGAAAAAGGAGGATCTGCTAAATAGGGTCCATTCGGGCCAAATATAACCTGATTCACGACAAATTCATCAGGCAATATCCAGCTACCGGGAGTTTGTGCGTTCAACAGATTCATTGTAATCACGAAGATTACAATTGCAAATAATGATTTTAACTTTTTCATAACAATAGAATTAAAATTAAACATAAAATAAAATTTCACCTTAACTCTCACCCTGCGTGAAAACATTCAGGGAGTTTGACTATTCCTGAAAAAGTTCTATCTTTGTCGGCTTACCTCCTTTCAGGTTGAATGGTTTATAAATTATGTCGCAATAATTCATTATCATTTTTATCGAAGGGAGGTTTTTTTATCCCTTTCCTTTTATTAAAATTTATAATTTGTTTATAGCTGTTTATCGGC
>Ga0172369_10000636_pt1 | contig 52049 bp, 47 predicted proteins | sample LakKiv25m_FD_114539 | JGI IMG/M metagenome (GOLD analysis project Ga0172369, IMG submission 114539) | Freshwater microbial communities from Kabuno Bay, South-Kivu, Congo - kab_022012_11.25m | ecosystem: Environmental > Aquatic > Freshwater > Lake | place: Democratic Republic of the Congo...
CCTACGGGCTAAACAATATACAATTTCCATTCTCGTACGAAAATAAGAATGTATTTCATGAATTTTGGGGATATGAGTTTTCAGGATTACTTTCTGTCTGGCACATCAAATAAAAATTTAGCCATTTTTTTATCTCGTCCTAAAAATTTTACTTTTGCACCTTCAATAATTATCAACTTTTAAATGGGAGCACCGGTATTTATTCTTTTTCTCTTTTCCTCTTTTCTCCTTTTTATCCTGCCTCGCTCCCTGAAGTATAGCTTCACCTTGTTACTTATTTCTGCAAGTGTCGTCATGACCACCATCTGGAGTTTCAAAATCTTCAGCACTACTGAAGAAGTCCTTTATATCCGGTACAGCATAGCAGGCTTGTTTGATTTTCCTTCACTCACTATTGACCGCCTTTCAGCATTTTTTATAGTTGTGATCAACATTACTGTGTTTACCGGTATCTTGTTTGCAAATGGCTACCTGAAACCTTATCAGAATACAAAGCGGCAATTGTCCTTCACTATCCATTACTTTGCCTATCTGTGGTTATATTTTTCGATGCTTCTTGTTGTGATGCTCCGCGACGGTTTTGCCTTCCTGATCATTTGGGAATTAATGTCATTGTCATCTTTTTTACTTGTCATATTCGATGCAGAGGACCGCTCAACACTTAAAACAGGAATCAACTATCTTATTCAAATGCATATTGGATTCGCCCTGCTCCTCATCGCTTTTCTGATCACCGAAAGTGCGACCGGCGAAATGAGCTTCGATGCGCTTACACAATACTTTTCGGGCCATCCGAATATATTGTTGTTCCTGTTATTTTTCATCGGCTTCGGCATCAAAGCCGGTTTCATTCCATTGCACACCTGGCTTCCCGAAGCCCATCCCGCTGCCCCTTCGCACGTTTCGGGAGTGATGTCGGGAGTGATGATCAAAATGGGTATTTATGGCATACTAAGGGTTTTATTGTCAGTTCAATCTGATCTCTTATGGATTGGAACCATCATCCTTGCAGTTTCAGTGATCTCAGGCATCCTCGGTGTTATGACAGCCATTATACAGCACGACCTGAAAAGGCTTCTTGCTTATCACAGCATCGAAAATATAGGTATAATCGGCATCGGCATCGGACTTGGTATCATCGGAAAAGCTTCAGGCAATTACGGACTTGCTGTACTTGGGCTCAGCGGTGGTTTGCTTCATGTACTGAACCACTCGCTTTTTAAATCACTGCTGTTTTACGGTGCAGGATCGGTTTTTCGGGCTGCCCATACCCGAACTATTGATCATTTAGGAGGGCTGATAAAGAAAATGCCATATACCGCTGTGTTCTTCCTTGTCGGTTCGCTTGCAATCTGCGGCCTGCCTCCTTTCAACGGATTTATATCTGAATACCTGATCTACCTGGGAATGTTTAAAAGCCTTTCTGGAGCCAACCTGTATCAGATCATTACAATATTGTTCAGCATCATCGGCCTAACCCTGATAGGCGGACTCGCGGTCTTTTGCTTTACCAAAGCGTTCGGGATAGTGTTCCTTGGACAAAACAGGAGTATAAATGCTCAAAATGCTGTCGAATCAGGAAAAGGCATGATGCTCCCGCAAGTCATTATTATTGTTTTGATTCTGATGATAGGATTGGGATCGTCCCTTTTTGTGAAGCCAATCTTTAAACTGATCACAGAGGCTTTTCAGCTTAAGGGTGATATTCCGGTTACTGCAACTTCAATCAAAAGTCTACAGCAGATAAGTGTACTTTGCGGGATGTTCATCCTAAGTGTTGTTGTAATTTTGGTTTACAGAAAGATCCACTTAAAGACAAAGGTTGTGAGCTTCGGACCTACATGGGGCTGCGGATACACTGCCGGATCGCACAAACAACAATACACCGCCACGTCGTATGCAGATAATTTCGGTTATCTTGCCAATCCTGTCATGGGGAACAGAAAGGTTTTCCGAAATATTGAATCCAACGATATTTTTCCAGGAAAGAGGAAATTTCTTTCGCACAACTTTGATGTTTTTAAGCGGTATTTGATTGACAATCCAATTACCCTTATGCAGGAGATGCTGAAAAAGATAGCAGTGATGCAGACCGGACAAATCCAGCATTATATTTTATATGCTTTTGTATTCATGCTGATCGTGTTTATATTAACCTTTTTTAATGTGATATGAAGTTTGCAGGTATCCTTTTGATTATTATGGCGGCGGCTTTTTTCCCTGGGATAATCCTGAGGGTCAAAAGTATTGCAGGCGGACGGAAGGGTCCCGGTATTTTTCAGCCTTTAAAGGACATCAGGGTATTACTGATGAAAGGAAGCGTGTTCAGTAATACGACGAGCATATTATTCCAAATTGCACCGTCCATCGCACTTGCATCAGTAGCTATCGCAATACTGCTCGTTCCTGTTGCTAACCAGGATGCCCTTTTTGCCTTTGAGGGCGATTTTGTATTCTTTGCCTACCTTCTTGCACTGGGTAAATTTTTTACGATCATTGCTGCACTCGATACCGGCAGCGCATTCGAAGGGATGGGCGCCAACCGTGAAGCATTGTATTCGATGTTGATTGAACCCGCTTTTTTTATTTTGCTGGCAACTTTCGCAATGTTTACAGGATATACCTCTTTTTCAGACATCATGACTCATTTTCACATCACTGATAATCATTATGTGATGATTTTCAGCATCCTCGGATTTTATGTATTGGTTCAGATCGCAATGGTCGAGAATAGCCGGGTTCCTGTTGACGATCCAAAAACCCACCTCGAACTGACAATGATACATGAAGTGATCATCCTCGACAACAGCGGATTTGATAAAGCTCTTATCCATATTGGTACCTTTTTGAAGTTTTCCACTTATGGCGCTTTGATCAGCAGTTACCTGGTTCCTGCCGGTTGGAATATTGGAGCACAGGTCGCACTTTTTATTGGCATACAAGTTTTCTTTGCCAGCATTATAGGCTATCTTGAGTCATTCAGGGCAAGGAATAAAATGGTTAAGAACTCACAATATATTCTTACCGTTTCTGCTATTGCGATAATTGCCTTTGTGATTGTACTGATTTTAACAAATAAATTATAAATCATTGAAATTAAATCGTTGCGATAAAAAAATAAGTCGTTATAACAGATGTTAAGCTTTCTCACCATACTTTTCGCCCTTACGCTCATTTACCTGAGTATTACCGAGCGGTTCAGGTCGTTTTCAAAGCTCATAGCTATACAGGGATTCCTGCTTTTCGGAATTGCCTTTCTTGAACTAACAGAAGTGAATACGGCAAACCTGGTCTTTATTGTAACAGAAACTGTGGTCTTTAAAGCGATTGTGGTTCCAATGATACTTTACAGGATCATCAACCGGATCAGAATTTACAAAGTCCACTCCAAGGCGTTGCCAGGATTTTACTCCCTACTTTTCACGATCATGGGTCTATTTTTAAGCATCGTTTTAGCAAATGCCCTCATGGATAAATTCATTGATACGGTTTACCTCACAATTGCTCTTTTCACCCTCTTTACCGGACTGCTTATTATTGTTACACATAAACTTCTTTTCTCCCACATGATCGGATTTCTTGTCATCGAAAATGCAGTGTTCATGTTTTCGCTTGCGGCCGGAAAAGAAATGCCCATGCTCATCAACATCGGTATTTTACTCGACATCTTTGCCAGTGTATTGATCCTCGGCATTTTCATCAACAAGATCGGGAGCCAGCACAGAGACCTCATGGCGGATACATTAACAAGCCTAAAGCATTAGCACGATGGTACTTTATTACTACATAGCAGCACTGATCCTGAGTATGGGCGCTTTGTTCATTAAAAAGCAAAGTGTCACAAAAATCATTATGACTGCGTTTTTGCTGTTACAGGTACTGTTTACTTTCCACGTCCTGAAAAATTCCGGTAAGACGGAACTAACCTATTTCACTTTTGATGCGCTTGGAACAATTTTTCTGATCGTGTTGACAATGGTAAGCATTGCTGTTGTTTATCACGGATTCCGGTATTTCAGCGACCGCAGTCCCGAACGATTCTTTTATTATCATTCAGCCCTTATCGGTTTGATCGCGTCCATCACAGGAGCTTATTTCGCCAATGATGTTACCGCCGTTTGGGTACTGGTAGAGGCAACGACACTTACAGGCTCCGTACTGATCTATCATAAAAAGACAACCACAGCGCTGGAAGCCACATGGAAATATATTTTCCTTTGTTCGACAGGAATTGCAATTGCTTACCTCGGGATTTTATTTTTAAGCATGAGCATGACGGGATTGGGAATACAGGATCTTTCGTTCGAAAGTATAAGGAAAGTTGCCGCACATGCCAATCCGCTTTATTTAAAGATAGCTTTTCTGTTCGTATTGGTTGGCTACAGTACAAAAATGGAATTGTTCCCGATGCACACAGTCGGGATTGATGCCAATACTGAGGCCCCCTCTCCTATCGGTGGTTTGATTTCGACAGGATTGGTAAACATGGGTTTTATTTCCATTTTCAGGGTTTATATTTCACTTTCGGGAACAACGATTTTTGAATGGATGAATCACATTTTTATCATCGTCGGAGTGTTTTCTCTGGTTGTCGCGGCCGGCTATGAATTAAAAGTAAGGTATAGCGCCCGTATGCTTGCGTATTCGAGCCTCGAAAATACCGGGCTTGTCGCAATTGCCATCGGTGTGGGTGGAATAGGATATTATGCTGCAATCCTGTTACTGGTTTTACACACCCTGGTCAAATCAAGCCTTTTTTTCCAGACTGGCCAGATGTATCGCATCCTGAACACACATATTGTTGATGAAAGCGGAAATTATATGAAGATATATCCGGCCGGAGGCCTGGTTTTTCTGATCGGATTGATTTGCATCGCCGCCATTCCGCCTTCCGGATTGTTCGTCGCTGAGTTCCTGATCTTCAAGTCACTGGTGAGCAGCGGCCATTGGTTCGTACTGATACTTTCACTATTCTTATTAGTCTTTATCATATTTGCAATGAGTACCCGTATCCTGAAAATGGTATTTTCAAGACCGCAAAGGCTCGGGGATGAGGATTTTATCAAGCTTCATCCTGTGGAAACACTTAGCCAGTTTATTTTTTTAAGCATTGTGATCTTTATTTGTTTTTATCAGCCACAGTTTTTAGTTGACCTCATTAACCAAAGCATCGCAGGACTTCCAAAATAATATGCCATGAAGGAAAAGAACTCTATTGAAATGCTGAACAATGGCTCACCGATACTGTTGAAAAATATCCCGGTTCTCAGCTACCCTGATTTTTACGATCTTGTTAAAGAAATGCTGGCCGGGACCGATTCTCATTGCGTAGCATATTATGCGTTTCCGGTTGAAAATAGATTGAAATTCATTTGTTGTATTGCTAATGATAACACTTCCGGTATTGCTGTGTTTTCACATGAACAGAAGAATCATGAAATTACTTTACAATCATTGACGTCCGAAATTTTTGCATTACATGTTTATGAAAGAGAGATTCATGAGAACTTCGGGGTGCAGTTCACGAATCATCCCTGGCTGAAACCCATCCGCTACCCTTTCGACCGTTTCGACAAGGGCAATATGATGAACAATTATCCTTTCTACCAGATTGAAAGTGAAGAACTGCATGAGGTTGGCGTAGGTCCCATACATGCGGGAGTGATCGAGCCGGGGCATTTCAGATTTATATGTAACGGAGAAAAAGTAATCCATCTTGAAATTCACCTGGGATATCAGCATCGCGGCATCGAAAAGCTGATGATCGAAAAGAATGATCCGTTGCAACGAATGATCCTTTCAGAAAGTATTGCAGGTGACTCAGTTATTGCACACGGACTCGCTCATGCAGGACTCATTGAATCCCTTGCAGGACATAATATTTCCGAAAGGCTCCAGATCGAACGAAATATCGCTCTTGAGTTGGAAAGAATTGCCATCCACATTGGTGATACGGCTGCATTGTGCATGGATATAGCTTACCAGCTGGGGCAGGTGGTGAATGAAGCACTTAGGACAACTATCATTAATACTACACAGTTATGGTGCGGCAACCGTTTCGGAAAAGGACTGATACGGCCCGGAGGAAGTAATTATCCTGCATCTGATGAATTTATAAAAAACATGCTTAATACCCTTGAAGATACAGGAAGAAGGTACGAAGATATTACTGACAGGATATATTCACTACCCAGTGTACTTTCAAGGTTCGATGGGATCGGGATACTTACAAAGGAACAGGCAGGATTGATTGGAGCAGTCGGTATGGCAGCCCGGATCACAGGCATTCCGAGAGATATAAGAAAAAGCCATCCGTTCCAGTATTTCAGACAATATCCGGTTGAACCAGTTACACAGACAAGTGGTGATGTACTGGCAAGAGGGATGCTCCGCAACCTTGAAGCAAGACAGTCCATTGGATTGATCAAACAGTGGACTAAGAAATTAAATGAGGAGGAAGAAAATAGTAGAAAGCCCGATTACAATTATAAACTGCCGCCTGAATCATTTGCCATTTCGCTTACAGAGGGCTGGCGTGGTGAAGTTTGCCATTCAGCCGTTACTGGGAAAGACGGAAATATTGTTCACTATAAAATCAAGGATCCCTCATTTCACAACTGGATGGCGCTGGCGTTGGCGGTAAGGAACCAGGAAATTTCAGATTTCCCGGTTTGCAATAAAAGTTTCAACCTGTCATATTGCGGAAATGATTTATAGTCAGATGATAAGAGAACTTAAAATATTTAAACAACATGGAAAGCAGTTCGTACCCGACCTGACGGCTGTGGAACTTACACCGCTTTTCAGGGGAAGGCCTGTTATCAGTAAACTGCCGGATGATATTGAAATTGAAAGGCTGGTCAGGCTATGTCCAACAAGAGCAATTTTATCCGAACCTTTCGGAATTGATTTGGGGAAATGCGTTTTTTGCAAGGAATGCCAGTTTATGCTTCCGGACAAGATTGTTTTTAAAAACGATTACAAGATTGCAACCAATGACAGAAAAAGGCTGGTTGTACAAGTGAGTACGGATTATCCGATTGAATTGAATCCTGAACTTGTGCGGAAGGAAATCAGGAAATACTTCAAGAACTCTTTAAAACTCCGGCAAATTTCAGCCGCGGGCGACAATAGCTGTGAAATGGAATTGAATGCCTCGGGGAATGTCAACTTCGATATGGGAAGATATGGAATCGAGTTCGTTGCTTCACCCCGCCATGCGGATGGAATTGTGATTACAGGTCCCATTTCCGAAAATATGGCTGAAGCTACCCAAATTTGTTACGATGCTACTCCCGATCCCAAAATCATTATTCTTGTAGGGACAGATGCAATCAGCGGAGGAATTTTTGAGGGAAATCAGGCTTTAAACCGAAGCTTTTTGGATAAATTTCCTGTCGACCTTTATGTCCCCGGAAATCCGGCACATCCGCTTACTTTCATCAATGGAATCCTATCTTTGATTGGTAAAAAGAAGTGATGCTTCAAGCCTTTTTCCTTTTATAAACCACATAAGAGTATGGGTATGGATTTTTAGCATCAGGATTTGTATGCTCTTCAGTCGAATCTATATACCATTCTGTATCCTTCACCTCCGGGAAAAAAGTATCTGCTTCAAATTCATGATGAATCCATGTAATATAAAGTTTGTTTGTATGCGGCATAAATTGCCGGTAAATTGAAGCCCCGCCGATGACGAAGTTTTCCTGAACAGGATCACATTTGGCAATAGCATCTTCGATTGAATAAGCCATCACACAATTATCAATCTGTTCATCTTTTACATCCGTAATCACAATGCTTCTGCGATTTGGCAAAGGCCTGTTGGGCAATGAGCAATAAGTTGTTTTACCCATAATAACTGTATGGCCGGTAGTGAGTTTTTTGAACCTTTTCAGGTCTTCGGAAAGGTGACACAGAAGTTTGTTGTCCTTCCCTATTGCATTATTTTTCGCAACCGCCACTATGATGGAAATTTTCATTTGTTGAACTGGTTAAATTTGTTGAAATATATTTGATATATGCATTTGACTTCATTCATGTAATTTTTAGCAATGGAAAAATCTGCTCTCATTATTTTATTACCCCTCTAATTCGTTAAACCCATATTATCTTTTGTACTATCGGCTCGAAGACTGATTATTTCAGCAGCAGTTTGACCTGTAATTGCCCAGTGTAATTTATTTTGTACTGTTTTGAAAAAATCAATACTAATATCAAGTGTCGGGTCATAATCAACACTGGTAGCATAAATATCCGTTATTTTTCGATAGAATCGTTTTTCCGATGTACGAATATCCTGTATTCGCCTTTCAAGTTCTTCAAAATAGTCGAAAGGCAAATCAGGATTTTTTAAACGCTCATCATCAAGTACAAAGCCTTTTACAATATATTCTTTTATATGTTGGGTTGCCCATTGTCTGAATTTGGTTGCCACATGCGATTTTATTCGGTAACCAACTGATATAATAGTATCAAGATTATAATACACTTGTTTCCGCTTTACTTCTCGCGAACCTTCTTTTTGAACTTGTAAGAAATCCTTACAAGTTGATTCTTCGTTCAATTCGCCTTCTTCAAATATGTTTTTAAGGTGAATTGTAATATTTTGTGAAGTTGTCTGAAACAATTCAGCCATTAGCTTTTGAGTTAGCCAAACTGTTTCGTCCTGAAAACGAACATCTAATTTTGTTTCGCCGTTTTCGGTTTGATATATGATTATTTGGGATTTATTTTCTTCCATTTGGTTTGATTTATTTTAACGTATCGTTATCCCAATTTGCAGGGTTGTTTATGATGTATTCCGAAATTTTTAAATATGATTGTTCATTGCGGATAATGTGTTCCCAATAATTGCGTTGCCATAATTTTTTATCGAATGGTTGCCACCCAAATTGTTTTACACCACAGATGTATTCATTGGTCGTCATGGTTTTAAACCAATCCATTGCATCGCCAATGGTTGCGCCATGTTTTTTATTACCAATACCATATTGGTTTTCGGGATGCCCACGTTCGTCGTTTTCGGGACGTCCACGTAGGGGCGTCCCTACGTGGACGTCCATCGTTGTGGCGTCCATCGTTGTGGCGTCCGATGGATTGTTTTCGATTATACAATGAAAATGGTTTGGCATCACGACCATTTCGTGGCAACGTTTATCGGGGTATTTTTTTTCCAATTCGTAATACCATTTTTTTACCATTCGTCCGGCATCGTTCAATTTCATTTCCCCATTTTCGATTTTACCAAACAAACACGCACGGTTTTGTGTACAAATGGTAATGAAATACAACCCTGCCTGCGAATAATCATATCCCTTTAGGCGGATGCTGCGGCGGTGATGTTTTTTCGGATTGTAGGTCATTGTTTTGTTTTTATTGTCGGGACAATCCTTCGTGGTTACCATTTTAACTGATTTAATCTATTACCGTTAAACCGAAATCTCCCCTTTAATATGCGGATGCGACTGGTAACCTGCCAATTCGAAATCCTCAAACTTAAAATCGAAGATATTTTTCACATCAGGATTGATTTTCATTACAGGTAAGGAATATGGTTTTCGCGATAATTGCAGTTTACATTGTTCGATATGGTTCAGATAAATATGTGCATCTCCCAGGGTATGGACGAAATCGCCCGGTTCGAATCCTGTAACCTGAGCCACCATCATGGTGAGCAAGGAGTATGAGGCAATGTTGAACGGAACACCCAGAAAAATATCACAACTTCGCTGATACATTTGGCAGGAAAGCTTACCATTGGCAACATAAAACTGGAAAAAAGCATGGCATGGAGGTAAGGCAGCGCGGCCGGCAGCTACATTTTCCGCAAACGATTTACCGGCCAAGGGCAAAACACCAGGATTCCAGGCAGCGACCATCATTCTCCGGCTGTCGGGATTGGTTTTGATCAACTGTATCACTTCGGAAATCTGGTCAACACCGTCATTGTTCCAATTGCGCCACTGAGCCCCGTAAATTGGACCAAGATTACCATTTTCATCAGCCCATTCATTCCAGATAGTGACATTATTTTCATTAAGATAATTGACATTTGTCTCGCCTTTAAGAAACCAGAGAAGTTCATGAATGATCGAGCGCAAATGCAGTTTTTTTGTAGTCATTACCGGAAATCCTACTGAAAGTTCAAATCGCATTTGATAGCCAAAAACACTCAATGTTCCTGTTCCTGTTCTGTCTTTTTTAAGGACACCTTTTTCAATGACATGATTTAGTAATTCAAGATATTGTCGCATTCTTTACTTTTTCGAATTTGGACAAAATTAAAGATTTGGTAAAAAGTATAATGTTGAATTAAAAAAAACAGGGAACTGTTAAAAAAACATGATCTCCCGGCATTTTGCCTTAGTTGGAATTATTTTTTCAGCCCTTCTCGGCGTTTGATTTCATCCCGTATTTTTGAAGCTTTTTCATATTCTTCGTTGGCTACTGATTTTTGCAGCAAATCTTTAAGTTCCTCCAGTGAATACTGTTCATAAAGACTTGATTTTGCCTTTTTAGACCCGGGTTTTTCCTTTTCTTCCGGATCCTTTTGGTCATCAACAATGATCCCGGCCGTTGAAAGAATTTTTTCATAGGTATAGATGGGACATTGAAATCGCAGGGCAATTGCAACTGCGTCCGAAGTCCGGGCATCAATTTGAAATTCCCGGCTATCGTCAGTACAAATCAGTTCGGCATGGAAAACACCTTCAATAAATTTATTTATTATTACCTCCTGCACTTTAATATTGAAAGTATCTGAAAAACTTTTAAAAAGGTCGTGAGTCAGAGGCCGGGAAGGTTTCATCTTTTCAAGCTCGATGGCGATGGCCTGAGCTTCAAATCCACCAATAATGATCGGTAATCGTCTTTTGCCGCCGGTTTCTCCAAGGATCAGTGCATAAGCCCCGCTTTGCGACTGGCTGTATGACATTCCGATGATTTCAAGCTTTATTTTCTCCATCAGGTAATTAATCGTATCAATTTAAAAAAACTGACAGGTAAAAGTATTAATTATTTCTTACTGTCATTTTCTTTTTGCGAAGAAATTTCATAAATTATCAACAAACGATTATTTAAAATTGATCTTAAAAAAATACTTTCTATTTTTGCGCCTTAATTTTAAAACTAAATATTTATATATGAAACGATTACTGACTCTTTTAGGATTATTTTCCTTTCCGGTTCTAACGTTTGCAAGTGAAGCCAGCCTGATTATTCCGGATGGTGTGAAATCACAGAATATCCTCTATTGGGGATTTCTGATCACTTTTGCAGGTTTCATGTTTGGTTTATTCCAGTTCATGAAAGTAAAAAAAATCAGGGCGCATCAGTCAATGCTCGATGTAGCCCATGTTATTTATGAAACAGGAAAGACCTATTTAATCCAGCAGGGAAAATTTTTAGCAATACTTTTTATTTTCATTGGTACCGCGGTTGCCTTTTATTTCGGTTACCTTTCTGAAGCGAATTTTGGCTTTTTCGGTGTTGTGATGATCCTTTGCTGGACAATCATCGGTATTTTAGGATCATATAGTGTAGCCTGGTTCGGGATCAGGATGAATACCCTTGCAAATTCCAGGATGGCTTTTGCCTCGCTGGAAAGAAAACCTATCAAGCTGCTCAATATCCCCCTGACAGCAGGAATGAGTATCGGAGTCGTTTTAATTTCCCTTGAGTTAATAATGATGTTGATCATATTGATGTTTGTCCCCGGAAATTATGCAGGAGCCAGTTTTATTGGCTTTGCAATCGGCGAATCGCTCGGAGCCTCAGCTTTAAGGATCGCCGGTGGAATTTTCACCAAAATCGCAGATATTGGTTCCGACCTGATGAAAGTGATCTTTAAAATAGGGGAAGATGATCCCCGAAATCCGGGAACCATTGCCGACTGTGTAGGCGATAATGCAGGTGATAGCGTAGGCCCAACAGCCGACGGCTTCGAAACCTATGGTGTGACCGGTGTTGCTTTGATATCCTTTATTCTTTTAGCTGTAACCACAGCCGAATACCAGGTTCAATTACTCACATGGATTTTCCTGATGCGCATATTAATGATAGTGACTTCGATCGTTTCATATTGGATCAATGGTGCAATAACACAGGCCAAATATGGCAAATCAGATGATATTGATTTTGAAAAACCTCTTACCTCACTGGTTTGGACTACTTCCATTTTATCTATTCTTGTAACCTTTGCAATAAGTTATCTTACCATCGGTTCTTTACCTAATAATTTGTGGTTTACACTTTCTGTTATCATCAGTGCCGGAACCCTTGGAGCCGCATTGATTCCGGAGTTTACCAAACTTTTTACAAGTCCTAAATCTACCCATGTTAAAGAGGTTGTCGAAGCATCGAAAAAAGGCGGCGCATCTCTGAATATTTTATCAGGACTTGTAGCAGGAAATTTCAGTGCATTCTGGCAAGGCATGGTATTTTTCCTTTTGATGTTCATTGCTTATTATGCCAGTACCTTCGGATTGGATAACTTCATGATGTATCCTTCCATTTTTGCTTTTGGTCTTGTGGCATTCGGTATGCTTGGAATGGGACCGGTTACCATAGCCGTTGACAGTTATGGCCCGGTAACTGATAATGCACAATCCATTTACGAGCTTTCACTTATTGAAGAAAACCAGAAAGCCGTAACCGCCGAAATTGAAAAAGATTTCGGTTTTACTCCCGATTTCGAAAAATCCAAACATTACCTTGAAGCCAATGATGGAGCCGGAAATACTTTTAAAGCCACTGCCAAACCGGTTCTGATCGGAACGGCTGTTGTCGGTGCGACCACAATGATATTTTCATTAATCCTGCTCATTAAGAGTACACTTGGGGTTCAGCCTGAAGAAATCCTGAATTTGTTGAATCCATATTCAATACTCGGATTCTTACTTGGTGGTGCTGTGATCTATTGGTTCACGGGCGCTTCCATCCAGGCAGTTTCAACCGGTGCAGCAAGAGCTGTTGAATTCATCAAGAAAAATATAAACCTCGACCCCAATGCTCCTAAAAAAGCCGATGTTGAGAAATCCAAGCAGGTAGTTCAGATATGCACTCTCTATGCCCAAAAAGGCATGTGGAATATTTTTATAGCTATTTTTTCCTTTGCTCTTGCATTTGCATTTCTATCTTCACCTACCGGCTTCGAAACCGGAATGTCCGGTGAAGAAGCAAAAGGATTGACTATGCCGGTTTCACTCTTTGTCAGCTATTTGATTTCCATTGCATTTTTCGGACTATTCCAGGCAATTTTTATGGCGAATGCTGGTGGTTCATGGGATAATGCAAAAAAAGTAATCGAAGTTGACATGAAAGAAAAAGGAACGGAACTTCATGCAGCATCAGTTGTTGGCGATACTGTTGGTGATCCGTTTAAGGATACGTCGTCTGTAGCTTTAAATCCGATCATTAAGTTTACTACCCTTTTTGGTTTGCTGGCGATGGAGATTGCGATGGCTGAAAATTTCAGGCAGGCAGCTCATTATGTTGGAATTGCATTCCTGCTGGTTGCCCTGTTTTTTGTGTTCAGATCATTCTATAAAATGAGGATCAACCAATAGGAGCCGGAATAAATTAAGAAAAGCCCTGTACTTAATTATTGCAGGGCTTTTTATTTGATTGGAGCAGTCGTACATACTTGCATGAAAGTTCGGAATTCAAGGGGAATGTTTAATTCTGACAAGTTGTCAAGTTTATCCAATGGCAATATATTTGATACCCGTGCGGGTTCTGTAGTCGAAATTTTATTGTAAAACAGCGTAAAAAAAAGAGAGGTAAAAGCGATTTCAAAATGAATATTAGAAAAAAGAAAGATAAGGAAAATCAAACTGAAGCAGGGAAAAAGGTTGAGCATCCGGAACAGGAAATTAGTGAAAATAATAAATCTGAGGAAGGAACTACTGAAGAGAAATCAGAGCAGATTGAGAAATCGAATGAACAGGAATTACAGAAAAAACTTGATGAACTGAACGACAAGTATCTCCGGTTGTATTCGGAATTTGACAATTACAGGAAACGTAACATAAAGGAACGGATCGAACTTTCCAGAACGGCCTCATCTGATGTAATCCTTGATTTGCTGCCGGTTTTAGATGATTTTGAAAGAGCCGTCAAATCTTCGGGTGAAACTGAAGATTGTGTGGTATTAAGGGAAGGGATGAACCTGATCTATAATAAATTAAAAGGTATTCTGGAGAAGAAAGGATTGAAACCAATAGAAGCCATTGGTTCGGAATTCAATACTGATTTTCATGAGGCGATAACATATACTCCTGCTCCTGCTAATGAATTGAAAAATAAAATAGTTGACGAACTTGAAAAAGGCTATTTATTGAACGACAAGATTCTCCGGTACGCAAAAGTTGTGATAGGTCAATAAAACAAACATTGAAAAAATACCATAAGACCTGGCAAAAATTACTTGATACATAATTATTAATGTCAAAGAGAGATTACTACGAAATACTTGGCGTATCGAAAAATGCCTCTGACGGTGAGATTAAAAAGGCTTATCGTCAGATGGCACTTAAATACCATCCTGACAAAAATCCCGATAACAAAGAGGCTGAGGAGAAGTTTAAAGAGGCCGCCGAAGCTTACGAGGTTCTTAGCAATGCTGACAAACGAAAACGTTACGATCAGTTCGGACACGCAGGTTTGGGCGCAGGAGCCGGTGCCAATGGATTCCACATGTCAATGGACGACATTTTCAGTCAGTTCGGGGATATTTTCGGTGATGCATTTGGTGGTGCTTTCAGCGGATTTGGAGGATTTGGCGGTGGAAGGCAAAGAGGAAGAAATGTAAACAGGGGAACGAATCTAAGGGTCAAAGTAAGGCTTTCCATTGAAGAAATCGCCAAAGGGGCGGAAAAGAAAATCAAGGTCAATAAATACGTCAGTTGTGATTCCTGTCACGGTACCGGTTCAAAAGGAGGCTCTTCTTATAATACCTGCCCAACTTGCCGTGGTACGGGCCATGTAACCCGCATTACAAATACTTTCCTGGGTCAGATGCAAACTTCATCCAGTTGTCCGGCCTGCGGTGGTGAAGGACAGACTATCGTAAATAAATGTCCGGCCTGTAGTGGTGATGGTATTGTGAAGGGAGAAGAAGTCATTACCATTAAAATTCCGGCTGGTGTTGAGGATAATATGCAGCTTTCTATGAGCGGTAAAGGAAATGCCGGTGCAAGAGGTGGAATTCCGGGAGACCTTATTATCGTTATTGAAGAAATAGAAAATGAGAATTTTGAGAGGGATGGTAAGAACCTGCTCAGTAATATTTTTATCAGCATCTCTGAGGCTGCTCTGGGTACATCCATTGATATTCCGACAGTAGATGGAAAAGCAAGAATAAAAATCGTTCCGGGTACACAGGCCGGAAAAGTATTACGTCTTAAAGGAAAAGGACTGCCTTCATTAAATTCCTATGAACATGGTGATATGCTTGTTAATATCAATGTTTGGACCCCTAAAAATTTATCGAGAGAGGAACGCGAAATTCTTGAAAAATTGGGAAAATCGCCTAATTTTATACCTAATCCGGGTGAGAATGAAAGGAGCTTTTTCTCCAGGATGAAAGAATACTTTACTCACTAATAATAAACTCCGGCAGTTAATAATGAATGCTCTATTCGAGGCCAGGAATGTAACCAAACAATTTGCTCATCACAGGGCGCTGAGCCAGGTGAGCATCTGTGTTCCCGAACAAAGCATTTATGGATTACTTGGACCCAACGGTGCCGGGAAAACAACCTTAATCAGGATCATAAACCAAATTACTGCACCTGATTCCGGCGACCTGTATTTTCGTTCCAGGAAACTTAAACCTGAAGATATTTACAAAATAGGCTATTTACCCGAAGAAAGGGGATTGTATAAAAAAATGCAGGTTGGCGAACAGGCAATCTATCTTGCCCGGCTGAAAGGCATGTCGAAGTCTGATGCACTCAAAAAACTGAAATTCTGGTTTGGAAAATTCGAAATTGAAGCCTGGTGGAATAAAAAAGTCGAGGAACTCTCGAAAGGGATGCAACAGAAAGTTCAATTTATTATTACCGTTATTCATGAACCGGAGTTGCTGATTTTCGATGAACCCTTCAGTGGCTTCGATCCTATCAATGTTAACCTGATTAAAGATGAAATTATTGATGTAAAAAAACGGGGAGGTACCATTATATTTTCAACCCATAATATGGCCTCGGTTGAAGAATTATGCGATACTATTGCCCTGATAGATAAATCAAAGAAAATTTTGGAAGGAAGTGTTAAGGACATTAAGTCTGAATATAAGGCAAACACCTTTGAAATCAGCTATACAGGAGATCCAACGAGGCTAAACAGCTTAGCCGGTATCACTTTCAGTGTGATCAATCACAGCACATCAGACGACAGGAATACGGCAATTGTCAGGATAATAAACGGAAGAAACCCGAACGACCTTTTGTCGGAGTTACTGCCAAATTTCATCGTACTTTCATTCAATGAAATCCTGCCGACAATGAATGACATTTTTATCAATAAGGTCAAATCAAATAAATAATCTGAATTTTTCCTGATGGACAAAATCATGCTGATAATAAAAAGGGAGTACCTTACGCGGGTCAAAAAAAGATCCTTTATCGTTATGACAATACTCGGGCCAGTCATGCTTGCTGCATTATTTATAGTCCCGGTGTATTTTGCCCAAATGGAAGGAGAAATAAAAAAAATCGGTATCGCTGATCAAACAGGATTATTTACCCATGAATTTAACAACACTGAAAATCTTAATTTTATCACCCTCGATACAGATATTGAGGCAGCCAAGCAAAGAATTGTCCCTGACGGGCTTTATGCTGTGCTTTATATTCCGAAATCCGAGTTGAGCCTGCCGCAATCTGCTGTCTTGTACTCCCCGAAACAGCCCAATATTATTGTTAAGGGATTTATCAGCAATGTCATGAAGAAAAAGGTCGAGGCACTTAAGCTTGAAGCTTCGGGTATAGATCCTGCGGTTTTAACCTCTATAAAAACCGAAATAAACCTGGTGACCGTTAAAATGAATGAAGGTGGCGAGGAGGAAAACAGCTCCACAGAACTGAGCATGGCCGTCGGATTTATTGGAGGTATCCTGATCTATATTTTTATCTTTATGTATGGTGCCCAGGTGATGAGAGGAGTAATTGAGGAGAAAACAAATCGCATAGTTGAAGTTATTGTTTCATCGGTTAAGCCGTTCCAGCTAATGATGGGAAAGATCACCGGTGTAGCGATGGTGGGACTCACACAGTTTGCGCTGTGGATCATATTGACGCTGATCATTGTATCTGTATTTTTTTCTGTTTATTCCGATGAATTCAGTACCTATAAATCGGGCAATTTGAAATTAAATGAAAACACAATTGTACCTTCAACGGGAGCACAAACCTCAATACCTGCTGACGAAATAAATGAATCCCTGACTGCTGTTTTTGATTCGATACAATCCATAAACTTTGTTGTCCTTATCGGTGCATTTTTATTTTACTTCGCTGGCGGCTATTTGCTTTACGGGGCATTGTTTGCTGCCATCGGTTCTGCTGTGGACAGCGAAACAGATACGCAGCAATTTATGTTGCCGCTCACTGTTCCGCTCATTTTATCCATTGCGATATCACAGTTTTTAATGGTCAATCCTGACGGACCGGCTGCATTCTGGCTTTCCATTTTTCCTCTGACTTCTCCGGTTATTATGATGATCAGGATACCCTTTGGAGTACCTTATTCCGATCTGTTAATTTCAATAGCCTTATTAATACTTGGTTTTTTAGGAGCAACCTGGCTTGCAGCAAAAATTTACCGAACAGGGATTCTGATGTACGGAAAGAAGATCAGCTATAAAGAGTTGTGGAAGTGGATAAAGTACTGATTGGTTCAAGGTTCGAGGTCAGTTCAGGGTTCTGCGTTCTCAGTTCTCAGTTCTCGGTTCTCGGTTCTCGGTTCTCGGTTCTCAGTTCACGGTTCTCAGTTCACAGTTCTCGGTTCTCGGTTCTCAATTCACGGTTCTCAGTTCTCAGGTCTCAAGTCTCGGTTCTCGGTTCTCAGTTCACGGTTCTCAGTTTCACAGTTCTCGGTTCTCGGTTCTCAGTTCTCAGTTCTCAAGTCTCGGTTCTCAGGTCTCAAGTCCGGGTTCTGTGTTCAGTGTTCTGTGTTCGTTGCCGACTGCCTCTGCTGCTACCACTGTTTACTGTTTTCGGTTCCTGGTTCAGAGTTCTCTGTTCTGAGTTCACAGTTCACCGTTCGGGTTCAACAAATATCTAATTTCAAATTTCTAACATAAAATTTCATTCGCTGGTTTTTTTGCTCATCCTTTTTACGGTTGTAATAAGGATAGTCATGATAATGACCGTGATGCCGGCTATTATATAATCGAGATTTTGAGCGGCAGCCGGTATTTGTCGGCCCAGCAGGTATCCCAGAGAAATCAGTGAACCGACCCATATCATAGCTCCGGCAACATTGTAATAATTGAATTTCCAGAAATTCATGTCAATGGCTCCTGCAAGAATCGGGACAAATGTTCTTACAATCCAGATAAACCTACCGGCGATGAGTGATATCCCGCCATATTTCCTGTAAAAAATTCTGGTAGTTTCCAGGTGTTTTTGTTTAAAGAAAAAAGTATCTTTCTTAAGGAAAAGTCTTTTTCCAAGGTATTTACCCGTTGCAAATCCGACTGCATTTCCTAAAACTGCTGCGGTAAAAACAAGGATCAGCAATAAAAAAATATTGATTGATAAATCCTTAGTACCGCACAGGATACCAGCGGTAAACAACAAAGCATCTCCCGGGAATATGAAACCAATGAAAATTCCGGTCTCGGCAAAAACAACAAATAGCAGAAGAACCAATCCCCCAGTCTGGATCAGTTTTTCAGAGTTTAACAGGACTTCGAAAAATTCACTTACACTTTGCATTAATAAAAAATCCGGATCCCTTAGTTGGGAAATTATTTTTAATAAATTTCAATGGTATTACCGGCCAAAGATACAAATGAATAATGATAAAGCTAATACTGCAATACATTTGTATAAATTCATTTTATAGTCTTAACGACGTTGGACTCATTTGATTTTTGCAAACTTGTTTTCCGGCGGTACAGTTATTCTTTCGATTATTTTATTAATATTGCGATGCAATTTAAAATAACATTAAATCATTGAACGATGTTTAAACGCTTATTCATTACCAAGTCTATTACTGGGTTAATAGCAGAAACAGTTGACGACAGCCATGGATTAAAACGGACTCTGACAGCTTTTGGTTTGATAGGGCTCGGAATCGGAGCGATCATTGGTGCTGGATTATTTGTTCGCACAGCCGCCGCAGCAGCCAATAATGCCGGACCTTCAGTCACCATCGGATTTATAATAGCCGGAATAGGATGCGCTCTGGCAGGTTTATGCTATGCAGAATTTGCTTCTATGATCCCTGTATCCGGCAGCGCTTATACTTACTCTTATGCTACCATGGGTGAGCTGGTGGCCTGGATCATAGGCTGGGATCTCGTTCTGGAATATGCGTTGGGTGCGGCTACCGTCAGTATAGCCTGGAGTGAATACCTGAATAAATTGCTTGGATATTTGGATATGAAAGTTCCGTACGAATTGTGCCATTCGCCTTTTGAAGTCTTACGAAACGGCGGCGGAGAGGTGATTGCTCATGGCATTATAAATATCCCCGCCCTGTTTATCGTTTTTCTTCTTTCACTTTTATTAATCAGAGGAGCAAGGGAATCTTCACTGGTCAATGCAGTTATCGTGATTACAAAAGTTTCGATCGTAATTTTATTTATTGTCTTCGGCTGGTCGTTCATCAGGCCTGAAAATCATACTCCTTTTATACCTGAACCCAGTATTTTTGTGGATGACCAGGGTGTATCCCATAATTTTGGGGGGATACTGGGAATTCTTGGAGCTGCGGGCGTAGTGTTCTTTGCCTTCATCGGATTCGATGCGGTTTCAACGGCAGCCCAAGAAACAAGAAATCCAAAAAAGGCCATGCCTATTGGCATACTGGGTTCCCTTGCGATATGCACAATTCTATACATTTTATTTTCTTATGTATTAACCGGAGTTGCAACTCTTGAAGATTTCAGAACGGCGGGAAAAGAAGCTTCAGTAACCTTTGCCATACAAACTTATATGACAGGATACGGATGGCTTGCAAAACTTGTAACGGTGGCCATCCTTGCCGGTTTTTCTTCTGTTATCCTTGTCATGCTTTTTGGCCAGTCGCGGGTATTTTATTCTATGAGCAGAGACGGACTTGTCCCAGGAATATTTTCCGATGTGCATCCGAAATTCCGGACTCCTTATAAATCAAATTTGTTGTTCTTCCTTTTTGTAGGACTGTTCGCCTGTTTTGTTCCACAGGATATAGTTGGTGATATGACAAGCATCGGAACTCTCTTTGCCTTTTTACTGGTAAGCGCCGGAGTCTGGATCATGAGGGTCAAGTCTCCCGAACTGCCCAGACAATTCAAAACACCCCTTGTACCCCTGGTGCCTATTCTTGGAATTATTATTTGCGGTGCTATGATCTTTGGCCTGGGCTGGGCAAACTGGATGAGATTGCTGATTTGGATGGTGATTGGATTTGTTTTGTATTTTACTTATGGTATCCGGAAAAGTAAGTTGAACAAGGAAATCAATAATAAAAAGAGTAATTTATAACCGGTTCAACACTGCTTTAACAGATTCTATATGTAGGATTACTGGTTACTTGTTGGTAGGAAACTGGTCCCGGGTTGTGTGTTTTGTGTTCTGAGTTACGGGGTTGTTTTGCCGATTGCTCTTGCTAATGGCGAGACCGACTGTTTGCTGGTTGCTGGTTGCTTGAGTTCATTTACAAATTATAACATATTAAGAACGATGAACAAAGTATAATCGCAATTCCATAGTGGATTTTATTCAAGCTTTAGCAAACAAAATAATGCAATCTCTGTCTAATAATTTAAATATTTTATACTTTTGTAACGGCTATGGAGTTAGCCGTTAACCGCCTTTAAAAAGCTGATGACTCCTGCAAAATAATATTTAAGTAGGAGTAATTTTAATGAATACTATATTTCCTCGTATTATATTTTGGCTTGCAGGTTATTTCCATTCAGTTATCTCCGATAGTGCAGTATTACCTGTATTCTTAAAAAATAATTTTCTATATCCATTTATTTGGCTGACGCACTTAGATCTTATGACCAGTTTCCTGAAAATGATAAATTAACAAATAAATTATGGATATTTAATGCAAAGAGAGCTAAAACATGGGAAATACTCACCGAAATGAATGTCAACCATCTTAAAGGTTATGGTATTTTGCCTGGTGGTTTGGCAGAAGAAATAGAGTCTGATATGGCAGTATTGCTCAAACTAAATGAAAAACTCTTCGCTAACAGTAATTAAAAATTTAACAATATTAAATATGAAAATACAATCAGTTGAAGCAATTGAAATTCTTGATTCAAGAGGCAATCCCACAGTTGAAGTTAATTTGGAATTGGAAGATGGAACCCTTTCACGCGCAATGGTTCCAAGTGGTGCCTCCACGGGCGAACGTGAAGCCTATGAATTAAGGGATAGAGATAAAAAACGTTATGGTGGTAAAGGAGTTTTAAAGGCCGTTGAAAATGTAAATAAAATTATTGCTCCTGAAGTTGAAGACAAATGTTTTGTGAACCAGCGGGAACTTGATTATTTCATGATTGGGCTTGACGGAACTGCCAATAAATCAAAACTTGGCGCGAATGCCATACTTGCTGTATCAATGGCTTATGCCCGTGCCGAAGCCATGAGTGCAGGAATCCCTTTATACCAGTATTTAGGTGGCAGTAACGCACATCTTTTGCCTGTGCCCTGTATGAATATTATCAATGGTGGTAAACATGCCGATAATAATGTGGATTTTCAGGAATTTATGATCGCCCCGCATGGTGCCACTTCATTTACCGAATCCATCCGTATGGGAATAGAAGTATTTCATACATTAAAATCTGTATTAAAAGGTAAGGGATACAGCACAGGAGTGGGTGATGAAGGTGGTTTTGCACCTGACCTGAAATCGAATGATGAAGCCGTTGAAATTATCCTTGAAGCTATTACCAAAGCAGGTTACAAACCCGGAGCTGAAGTAAGTATTTGCCTTGACCCGGCTGCGAGCGAACTTTGGGAAGATGGGAAGTATAAAATGTTTAAAAGCACGGGGAAGTTCCTCAGCAGCCATGAACTGGTCAAACTCTGGGAAAACTGGGTAGATCAATATCCGATAGTCTTACTTGAGGACGGCCTGGCAGAAAACGACTGGGAAGGCTGGCAAAACCTGACCAAAACGTTAGGAAAAAAGATTGAACTAGTAGGTGATGATATTTTTTGCACTAACAAGGAAATTTTAGCCGAAGGCATCAAAAAAGGAGTGGCCAATTCAATCCTGATTAAACTTAATCAAATTGGTACGGTTAGCGAAACACTCGAAACTATTGAAATGGCTTACCGGAATAATTATAATTACTTTGTTTCGCACCGCAGCGGAGAAACCGTTGACAGTTTTATTGCTGATCTGACCGTTGCCACCAATGCCGGGCATTTGAAAACCGGAAGCGGTTGCCGTGGCGAACGGATTGAAAAATTTAACCAACTAATGCGGATTGAACATGAATTGGGAAAAGCTTCACATTTTGCCGGGAAAAATGCCTTTAAGATCGCTTAAAATAATAATAAGGAAAATATCCGCTTTATAAATTAAATGATAACCAGTTATCAAAATATAATTCATGAAATAAGCCTGATCAATCGAACAACTGCTGCACCTAAACTGACCCTACCTGTTGAAAACCTTCTCTCTAATACCGATGCAAACATTAACATTGCCGTATTGGGCCAGTTTAAGTCCGGTAAAAGCTCTCTGATCAACAGTATCATTGGTGAAGAAATTTTGCCTGTAGGTGTTGTTCCGGTCACTGCCATTGTTACCCGATTATATTATGGCGCTGAGCCCAGGCTTATAATTCAGTATATTGATGGAGAAGAGATTATTACAACTATTGATCAACTGCCATTATATGTTACTGAAAAACAAAATCCTGAAAACGCTCTAAAGGTTAGTCAGGCAGTAATTGAACATCCTGCTTTAGGGCCTTACCGAAAGATCAGTTTTGTTGATACTCCCGGTTTGGGCAGTTTTTACAAGCATAATACCGACACTACCATACAATGGCTGCCTTTTATAGGTTTTGCGTTCATCAGTGTCAGTGCCGAACGTCCGCTTTCAGAAGAAGACATCCGGCTTGTAAAAGGAATTACCAGATATTGCCCTGATGTTGTGCTGATAATCACAAAAACCGATTTATTTAATACGACCCAACTAAATGAAATCAAAGAGCACATTAGGAATTCGGTTAAACAGGCTTTGAATCGAAATATTCCACTATTCGATTATTCTATTTTTAAAGGTACACGGGACCACAGAGATACTTTGTTTGAAAAACTAATCCTGCCCCTTAGTAAAGAACCCGAAATTAAATTAAACGAAATAATACGGCATAAAATAGTTTCTATTCTTGATCAAAGCATTCAATATACTGAATTGGCGTTACAGGCAGCATTAAGTAGGGAGCGGCAAAAAGATTTTATTAACCGGTTAGTGAGTGAAATGTCCGATAACCAGCATTATATCGAACAGGATTTAATGCTGCGGGCAACCTCTTTCAAGGGAGAGGTAAGAAACAAGCTTGAGACCATTATAATACCAAATCAATCTCAAATTGCCGGAACGGGTACCTTTCTTTTTAACAACAGTTATTATAGTTGGCAAGGTACATTGAATAAAGTATCACGTACATTTGAACAATGGTTAAAAGAAACATTAAGAAATGAAATCATAGCTTTGGATAATGAGTGCTATGAGCATGTAAATCAAATTGTAAAAGAAACTATCAACTATTATGAGTTTGCTATACAACAATTTCGGCAACGACTGGATGAAAAACTACACCAGTCATTTGGGGCGCATCTACCTGAAGCATCCTGGCAAATAGAATTTGCGGGTATTGACAAACCCGACATCAGTATATACAGAGCTTTCGATTCACAACTGGATATGATGTTATTTTTTCTTCCAATGAAGTTGTTTAGAGGAATTTTTTTAAACCATTTTCAAAAACAAATCCCCAACGAAACTGAGAAGAACCTGTACCGGTATATATCAGATTTAACAGGAAAAATTATTAAAGCAATTGACAATATTCATAAACAGGCCTTACAATATATCAGTAACGAAACAAAAACAATAGATCAAATCCTTAAGAATGAAAATAACAATCACGCTGGATTGCAAATAAATTTAAACCGATTAAGAGAAATTAAATTAAACTTTCTCAATAAAATGAATACCTATAAGTAAAAAGCCATCTCTACATCCATTGTATTTATTACTCAAATTCAACATATGGTAGGCACGTCAAAAAAATTATCGGCAACAAAATTTTAATAATTGGTTATTTAATATTGTTATTCTATATTTGCACCCTCAAAAAATCAGGGTAAAAATATTGTTCTTCACCCGTGAATTAAGGGATTTAAAGAACTGCAGACTTAAAACCTGTTGAGGAAAATTTTAAAAAGATAAAAATTATAAATCAGTAAGAAATGCAGAACAAAGGAGCTATTAAATTCTTTGCTATTTTATTCGCAATCGTATGTTTATTTCAACTCTCATTTACATTTTTCACTTCCAGGGTTGAATCGAAAGCAGAGAGTTATGCCAACAGCAATGCCACGACAAGTATGGCAATCGAACTTTCAAAAGGAAATGATTTGATGAAATCATACCTGGTTGATTCAATCAGCAGGGCAAGGGAAAACTATTACCTCGATTCGATGTCGAATGAAGTGGTTTACAACATCCTCCTGAGAAAATATACCTATAAGGAATGTAAAGAACGTGAGATTAACCTGGGACTCGACCTTAAAGGAGGTATGAACGTGACTATGGAAGTTTCGATAGGCGACATCGTCAGGGGTTTGTCTGGCAACAGCCAGAATCCCACCTTCCTGAAAGCAATGGAAATGACTTATCAAAAGCAGAAGAACAGCCAGAAAGATTTCGTAACCCTGTTTGGCGAATCCATTAAAGAAATAGATCCCAATTTCAACCTTGCTTCTATTTTTTTATTCGAGTTTAAGGACAAGGGAATCACTGCAAATTCAACCAGTGATGAAGTTCTGGAGGTAGTAAGAAAGGAAACGAACGGAGCCTTTGACCGCACTTTTAATATTCTCCGTACACGTATTGATAAATTCGGGGTTGCCCAGCCAAACGTACAGAAAATTATGGCATCCAACAGGATACTTGTTGAGTTACCCGGTGTAAAAGATCCTGAAAGGGTAAGAAAACTTTTACAGGGAACTGCACAGCTTGAATTCTGGGAAACATACAGATTTAACGAAGTTTATCAATATTTCAGCGAAGCCAATAACAGGATTGCTACACTTCAGGGTGTTCTGAATGAAAGCGACAGCACTGCAACGGCTGATAAAGATACTGAGGCTGCTGATAAAGAACAAAGAGAGGTCACGGGTACCGAGACAGATACTGCCGCTAGTTTACTCGATCAATTAGAAAAGGATACAACCAAATTAGCGGATAAAGATCAGGACTTTGCTGAATATGCAAAGAAAAATCCTTTATACGCGGTATTGAATCCTAATTATGAACAAAAACAGGGTCAGTATTATCCGGGACAATCGGCAACAGTTGGATATTCCCAGATCAAAGACACTGCCCGGGTAAATCATTACCTCAGGCTTACCAAGAATGTATTCCCGCGGGATATGAAGCTTGCCTGGACTAACGAGCCACGTGTAGAGGGTTCGGGAGTTCTGGAACTGCTTGCCCTTAAAACCACCAACCGTGACCTGAAAGCGGCGCTGGGCGGTGAAGTGATCACAGAGGCAAGGCAGGATTACGACCAGAACGGAAGGGTAGAAGTCAGCATGTCAATGAATTCAGACGGAGCAAAAACATGGAAAAGGTTGACGGGCGAAAACATCGGAAGGCAGGTCGCCATTGTTCTCGACGACTATGTTTATTCAGCGCCCAATGTAAATTCTGAAATTCCTAACGGCCAGTCATCCATTTCAGGAGGAAATACCACCGTGGAAGAAGCACAGGACCTTGCCAATATTTTAAAAGCGGGTAAACTCCCTGCAAGGGCTAAAATTGTTGAAGAAGCCGTTGTAGGGCCGTCACTCGGTAAGGAAGCCATTAATGCAGGATTGTGGTCATTTATAATTGCTTTTATTCTGGTTTTGATGTACATGTACTTATATTACAACCGCTCAGGATTTGTTGCCGATCTTGCATTGATGGCGAACGTATTTTTCCTTTTCGGAGTATTAGCTTCGTTTGGTGCAGTACTCACCATGCCTGGAATTGCAGGTATCGTTTTAACCCTGGGTATGGCTGTGGATGCGAATGTTATCATTTTTGAACGTATCAAGGAAGAAGTAAGGGCAGGTAAAGGAATGAACCTTGCAATTACCGACGGTTACAAACATGCTTATTCAGCAATTATTGACGGAAACGTAACTACATTACTTACCGCTGTTATTCTGTATATCTTCGGTTCAGGCCCGGTTCAGGGTTTTGCAACCACACTTACCATCGGAATCATCACTTCATTGTTTACAGCAATCTTTATTTCAAGAATGATTTTTATCTGGCAACTCAAGCGGAATATAGCAGTCAAATTTTCGAACAGGATCACAGAGAATATGATGAGTAAAGTGGACTTTGATTTTGTCGGATTGAGAAAATATGGTTATGCATTTTCGATAGCAGTATTTGTGATAAGTATCGGTTCACTTGCAATCCGGGGTTTAAATACAGGGATTGACTTTACAGGAGGCAGGACTTATGTTGTAAGGTTCGACCAGGATATAAAGACTGCCGAAGTGAGAAGCGCACTTACAGCTAATTTTGTTGATGAAAAGGGACAAAACGTTGCCCCTGAGGTAAAAACCTTCGGCCCGAACAACCAGGTGAAGATTACCACAAAGTTTATGATCGAGAGCGAATTGCCGGAAGCTGATTCCATTATTCAGTCGAAGCTTTATGCAGGATTAAAACCATTTTACAAAGACCAGACTTTGGGATATGATGACTTCAGTACTTCCTCGAAAGAAGAAAGCAAACTGATTGGCATCCTTAGTTCGACCAAAGTCGGGCCAACCATTGCCGACGATATTCGGAATGCTGCGTTTTTAGCTGTCGTTTTCGCGCTTATTGGAATATTTATTTACATTGCCATTAGGTTCAAGCGCTGGCAGTTTGGACTTGCAGGAGTTATATCGCTTTTCCATGATACCATCATCACCATGGGTGCATTTTCATTATTTTATAGCATCCTGCCGTTTAATATGGAAGCCGACCAGGCATTTATTGCAGCCATTTTAACGATCATCGGATACTCCATCAACGATACTGTGATCATTTTCGACAGGATCAGGGAATGGCGCATCGTTCACCCCAAAAGGGATCTGAGAACCAATATCAACGGGGCTTTGAACAGCACACTTGGCAGAACTTTAAATACTGCCGGAACTACCCTGGTCACAGTTTTTGTCATGTTTATTTTCGGCGGTGAGATCATCAGGGGTTTCATGTTTGCATTGCTCGTGGGTATTTCTATGGGAACCTATTCATCTCTTTTCAATGCAACACCTATTGTTTATGATCTTTTAATCAGAAAAGAGAAAAGAAGAGAGTTATTGGAGAAAACAAAGTAATCCGATTTTCATAATGTCACAAAAGAAAGTCTTCCTTCCGGGGGGACTTTTTTTTTTGTTGAATTGGTTGATCTGGTTGGATCGGTTAATTGAGTTAATTGAGTTAATTAAGTTAATTGGATTAATTAGGTTGAACTGGTTTGATTGGAATATCCGTGTAATTCGTAGACTGAATTGGTAGAATTGATCGAACAACCCTTCATTCCAATATTCAATTATACCATTCTGGTATCCGGTGAAGTAAATTTCCTATCTTTGCTTTTTATCTTTTGATGATGGATCATCTTCTTTTGTTTCTGAACATGAGTGGTGGCGAGATACTGGTGATCATAGTAGTAGCCTACCTTGTCCTTGGCCCGAAGAAAATACCGGAAGTGGCCAGGATGATAGGTAAAGGTATTAATGAACTGCGAAGAGCTACAGATGATATTAAATCCGAGTTCACAAAAGAGATGAATAATTTTAAAAAGGATGTGAATGTTAACCTGAAAGATCCCTTTATCCCGAATGCATATAAACGAGCCTCCTCCCCTTCCACGGAAGCCTCCACGATCCGGGAAGATAAAAATGAAAACACTGCAACCAAAGAGGACCTGAAATAATATTTCTCCTGAAATTCAGGATTTAATCTTGAGTCCGCTCCGAAAAGTCATTTATCGCCATTGCGAACGCAGTGAAGCAATCCGTATGTATGATTACTTCAGGCTCCGCCCTCGCAATGACGTTATAACATCAGTTTTGAGACAGCCTCGTAACGGAATTTTTTACTTTGGTAAATGCCGGGTCGATTTACGTTATAGTCCATCAAGGCAGGTCAATAAAGAATGGGGACTATTACCTAAATCACTTCGGCATTAATTCCCTACGGAAATTCATTTCTCCTATTGTTATTTTCTATGAATATTAATGCCATACGGGCAATGTGCAATGGTTTATTTTAATCCGCCATAAAAGAAATAATTATCTTCCGGCACATCAAAATAAAATGTAGCCAAAATGTGATTGACAAACTCCAGATAAAACCTATTACTGAAATTTGCTGAGGAGTTACGGATTAAACAACCTCCTTCATCCCTATTTCACTTGAGATTCACACCAAAAAAAAATCCCACCTAAAGTGAGATTTAAGTGCGGATGGAGGGACTCGAACCCACACGCCTTTCGGCACCAGATCCTAAGTCTGGGACGTCTACCAATTTCGCCACATCCGCTCTGCAAATTACAGGGCTGCAAAAGTATGTATTTTTTCTTTTTATAGCTGTTTGGAATCAGGCATATCTTTTATTTATTTTTGTGCAAACTATTCTAAAACGGGTTCTTATGAAAAGGTTATATTCTTCAACTTTAATCCTGATTGTTCTGCTGATTGATTTTAAATCCTATTGCCAGGAAGAGGGGTACAAGGAAATCATGACTGGCAACCAGACAGAAAAAGGCTTCTTTGTTGATGGGAAAAAGGACGGCGTCTGGACAATTGAATTTAAAAATGGTTCCCTCTCGTCACTGGAATCATATAAAAATGGAATAAAGCAGGGAGTGTTCATTGAATTCGACAGAAGCGGATATATAACTAAACAGCAGTATTTTAAAGCAGATATTCCCGATGGCTGGGCTTATGAATACTGGGGCGCCAACACAATGAAATCTAAAACAAGGTACCTGGCAGGATTACCTGAAGGAACGGCAGTGATGTATTATGAAAACGGTAAGGTGATGGAAGAAACTTCGTATAAAAATGGTAAAAAATCAGGCGAAAGCAAATGGTATGATGAAAACCAGAAATTGCTTGCAATATTTCAATATCTGGATGGCGAATTCAATGGCATTAATACAAACTACCATGCAAACGGGAATCCACAAATGGTTCAGTCCTTTTCAAATAACAGCCCGAACGGCCCTTATAAAGAATACTTTCCTACAGGCAAATTAAAGATTTCGGGAAACTATATTGCCGGTAATAAAGAGGGCGAATGGCTTGAATACGATGCCCATGGTAACGTTATTGAATCTACTCTTTATGTGAATGGTGTTGAATCACACGAGTAATACCAACTTGTTTTATTAAGAAATGATCAATCCCGGGTTTAACCTTACCAGTCTAACTTCCTTTTATTTCTATAAATATTTTTTCTTTACCGGCTGCAGCCTGAAGTTTCGGAAACAAGATATTAAAAGCATCACGGCTTTGAAGGACAGAATTTTCTGTCTTCGATTTTCCCACAAGGATACAACCTTCAGTATTAACTGAAGTATTGCCAGTGTGAATACGAACACCCTCGAAGTTGGGAACGTTTAGTAAAAGTGGCAAAAGCTTTTTAAATCTTTCCGAATAAGTGATCACAACCTCATAGTTTCCTCTTGGTATGGCGGTGAGTCCTGCACTTTTTACAGGCCGTTCTATATCTTCAAGGGTAAAGCACTCGAATGTGCCATTAATGGTAAGCTCACCGATAATACAATCGGGAGCGGCATATTTGCGAATAAGCGTAAGGTTCATAATTATAAGATTAAAATTTATTTATTAAACAATTCAAAAATTCAATCACTTCAATAATCCAATCAATCCCATTTTCCCAATTGACTCATTTAACTTAATCAACCCAATTAACTTAATCAACCCTTCTCAAAGAGCCAATCACCAATTTCAACGATCTTGTCGAGAACTGCATCAGTTTTATCATCAGTCACAGCTTTGACAATTTCAAGTACAGATTCTATATTTTCCCAGATAGCCGCGAGCCTGGCCAGGAAATCAAGTGCGTTTGCATCACTAACCTCGCTTCCATAGAGAACGTTGCCGGTTCCTACGATTTGTCTCGCAGTCATATCAAATTTTTCCCCGGTAAATTTTAGTATGATGGCAAACTCCAGCGTGGATTTCACGGCGGGCCACACTTGTTTGAACTTGTCTTTATAGGGCAGTTTTTCTTTGAGATCAAAGTCCTTAAATGCCATAATCGCTTCTACAAATTTTCCGAAAGCTTCCTTGCGTTCTTTGCGATTAAGCCTTCGCATTTCTCTTTTTTGTCTTCTTATTTCAGCTGACATGATTTTAAGTTTTACTTTTTATTTTTGCCTGCTCTGTCCGGTTTTCGGCTTCCCCATTAGTAAAGGTGATAAAAGAAAGTTTTGGGTTTGAATTTCGGGATTATCGTCCTCAAAAGGAGTGCTTTGGCTGACCATTCCTTTCTTCAGCCATTCCGTCACACCCTCCTTCCCTACCCATCAGCGGTTTTCTTTGAGCTTTTTTTGTTCGAACCCGACGCCACCGAACTTCGCAGCTTCATTAGTTTGTTGAGCATATCAAACCAAAACGGCGCCCCAAGCGAAATTGCCAGTGCAGTCAGAAACCAGCCAAACAGGGATTGCAAAAAGTGAGGAAATCCTTCCCATTTATACGACCATATCTGGTTTCCGAGCAGATTATTCGCTTTGGCCAAATCATCCTTCACAAGGTCGGTTGCTGCATTAAACAATGAATCCCGCCTGGCTTTCAGCTTTTCATAAGCCATTTTACTTTCGGCGTCCATAACCTCTTTGAGTGAATCTGCATCTGAACCTTTAGCCGCCAGTATCTTAACAAGTTCGGCATTTTCAGCTTTTTCTTTTTGCAGTTCCTGATCAAGATTCGGGTGAGCCTCGATGAAAGCATCAGCCTGCTGAACCAACTGCTCCCGCAGCTTTGGGTCCTTCTCGAGTTTCCTGACTATATCAATGGTATCCACATCGAAAACAACGGCTATTGTAAATCCGATTATCATCAGAACAACCTGGATATATTTTTTATACCAGCCCGAAACCCTGTCCATAGTTTCATCGAACCAGTCTTCAATTAACAATTTAAACTTTTCTGTATCTCCCTTTGCATCCACCCATATTGATCTTAGAAAACTCAGGGTTTGCTCATCAATAGAGACATTGCCCTGACTGATTTTCTGATCATCGAGAGTTTTTTGAATAAAGGATTGAATATCGTCGCCGGGCCTTACATTTTCTCCGCGAAGCAGATCAATGATAACTTTTGAAAAAGTGCTTTTCTTTATATAGGAAGGTTTGCTGTGATGCTTGTTTTCGCCTAAAAATTTGATAAGCGGATGTTCATAAAATATTGCGGATAATTTTCCAGGCCCGGTTTTGTCTTTTCCTTTTTTAAATAATTTAACAAGGCTTAAAATCCGGAATCTGAAACTACTGTCGTCCTCAAGCATCCGGATAATACCTTTTTCCAGTATCTTCGACCTGAAAGCAAAATTGGTGGCGATGATCTCCTGGATCAAAGTAGCCAGCAAACTATAAAGCAGGTAAATAAAAATCAGGCCTATGACGATATCTATGACTATAGTGCTGATCATATCGGTAATTTTTCAGGTGTAATTAATTCCCATCATCAGTTTATTTGTATTGCAGTGTGACCTGCACAGTTTAAAATTAAAATTTACTGCACATATACAAACATCCGGCAGGATAAAATGTTGAAAAAATTTATACCGCCGGCATTCTGGTTTACGAAAATTTAATTGAGTAATTGATGTTAAGCAAAACTTAAATTCAGGATACAAAAGGAGATTCCTCACTTCGCCCGGAATGATAAAGTGTTGGGTTTATTGGGGTGGACACTGTACCACGGCCTCGTGGCACAACGTCCGCTCATATCTATGTACAAAACCTGTCCTTCCGAATGAAGCGAAGCGAAATGAGGAATCTCAAATTAACTCAAATAAAAATCTTCTTGCGTAAAATCAGTCAATGAGTTTAAAATTATCGATAACACTTTACACAGTCAGGAAGCAAATGTCAAACGCTAAACCAGCGGACAGAAAGAAGTAAACAGCAGCCAGAAACCAGTAACAAACAACAAGCAACGGCAGTTTCGCATCCCGATTTCGAAACTTAAAAATTCACCTTTAATGAAAGTATAAAGTTCCTTCCGGCAGCAACAAGCCCGGAGCTGTACGGCCGGTATCTCTGGTCGGTGAGGTTTTCGAGCCCCCCGCTTACCGACAGGTATTCCGTGATCTGATACATGGCTTTAAAGTTGAAAGTGTACCAACCCGGTGAATAAGGATTTCCGTTCGTATCAACAGCATACATGTATGCCTTGCCCTGCTCCTCCTGTGCAAGGTCTTTAAACGCAACTTCTCCGCAGTACATTCCATAGAAATCGAGCTTCAGTTTATGAGCAGTATAGGTGAGCGAAGAAATTCCATACCAGGGTGTGGCATGGCGCAGGGGACTTGTTGTACCATCGTCGAGCACTTCATCGCCTTTCTGATAGTTAAAATGTGAAGAGAATCCAAACCCTTCCGGCAGCTTGATTTCCAGTCCTGCCTGCATTCCATAAACCGTGGCATTGGCGGCATTCTGTATGGCCTGCACCTGGCTCATTTCCCCTTCGTACAGGATGCTGTCCTGTCCGTTCAGGGTAAAGTTACGCCGGACCATTGCATTATCGAGAAAAGTGTAAAAGGCAGTTACATCCAGCCTCAAAAAATCACCGAATACCTTTGCAATATCTATTTCGCCATTATATGCATATTCTGCGGTAAGATCAGGATTGGGAACGATGACATATCCGGGTTCGGAATCGAAAACCTTACCGGCATCATCCACGTTGGGCGCCCTGAAACCCGTTGAGAAATTGGTGCTTATCGTCCACGACTCAGAAGGTTTGTAAATTATGCCTGCACTGCCTGTAACGGCTCCGTCATTGATCTCCATCGCAGTATAGGGGAAATGAAAAAATGTAGTATCAAAATCACCCTGCATACTGAACCGGTTATAGCGCGCCCCGGCCTGAACCGTGAGTTTATCAACCGGCCTGAAAAGCCAGGTAACATAGGCGGCATAAGACGACCATGTTGACATGGGGTAGCGCGCCGGGCCTTCAACCACGATACCTGTTGAAATGTCCTTGTCGGTTCCGCCAGAGTTCACATCATTATAAACAGCTTCCAGCCCGTACATGAGGCTATGCTTAGCTGCAATTGTTTTGGTGAAATCAAAATTGGCCGCCACAACATTTACTTTTTCGACCCGGCTCCTAAGCTCTGTATCATTAAAATCCCTGTCAATGCGGCTTTCCTCGAAGAACTGGTGCGTCAGCCTAACGGTGAACTGGTCATAAATTCCTGAAGAAAGGGTACTGGTCATGGTAAGGTTGTTCATCATCCATTCCTGCGGCCCGTAATACCATTCGGCGCTTCGCGGCAGGTCGTTTTTTGTCCGCAGCAAGCGGTCGTACCTTGAATAAGCGGTTGTAGTGGAAAAATGAAATCCGTAATTAAAGTCCCACTTACCATTTGGTTTGAACCTCAGCTTTTGCATCATGCTGGTCTGTGCATAACCGGTCGGTTTCTGAACCAATGGATCATCATTTGTAACGACCCGGTCAACACTGTCAATCCTCTGTACGTAATTGTGCCTCAGATATTCTTCAGGGCCGTTTGTTCCCATGCGCAGATCATCGTAATTATTATAGGAAAAGCTGCTGACCATCGCCCATTTTTTCCATCCCACATTCACATCAAGGTGGCCGGTATTTTCATCATTGGCCGATGAATACCTTGTAACCGCACTTCCCGATACATCGGGTTTGCTGTCAACCGAAAGCCGGGGGCTAAGGGTATTAAAACCGATGACTCCACCAATGGCATCGCTTCCATAGATAACCGATCCCGGGCCGAACAGTACTTCTGTTCTTTCAATGGCGAAAGGATCGAGCGAAATCACATTTTGAAGGTTTCCGCTTCTGAAAATAGCTGTATTCATCCTCACCCCATCCACGGTGATCAACAGCCTGTTCGTAGCAAAACCCCTGATCATGGGGCTGCCGCCGCCGGCCTGGCTTTTCTGGATAAATACCTCGCCTGTTGCAGTAAGCAGATCAGCAGCAGTTTGTGGATTTTGCAGCGCCACTTCCCTCGCAGAAATGGAAGTGATCTTCGAGGGAATATCCCTCGTGGATTGGTTCCAGCGTGAAGCGACTACGGTAAACTGTTCGAGTGAAAGGCTCGAAGGAGCCAATAAAACGATAAAACCGGCCTTCTCTATTTCGCTGTAGCTCTTGGTTTGATTTTCAAATCCTATCATCCGTATCTCTATTTTCACCGAACCTTTGAAATCCGTGAAATCAACCTGGCCGTGGGCGTTAGTCAAAGCCGAAGCTCTCGGAGTTTCGCTGTAAAGGGTAACCATTTCAAGCGGCTGTGAACTACCTTTGTCTTTTATTGTCAATATCTGGGATTGTGACATCATTGCCTCTAAGGTAATAATTGTCAATAAAAATATATATTTCATCATCATTATTGTTTTTAGCTTGATTAAACCTAAACTTAGTGATTCCATTGTGCCTTTGAGGCTTTGTGGCAATTATATGTATAGCCGCCAAGACACGAAAACTAATAGTTTCACCAGGTTAATAGTTATTATGAATTTTTTATTATAAATATTAATGATTCAACTTTATTTAAACTGAAATTGAAATGTACGGCCGAAATTAAACCGTATAGTGGACTTTAAAAGATAAAGCCCGATAATAAAATAAAAACTGTACTGTTTATGCAGATTTTGGAGGCGGCGTCTGCTTTTCCGGAATATACGGAATATAATGAGAGTATGAAGGTAAAAACTTATGTTCAATTCCGGTAACTGCAAACCTGGTAGTGTTTTCAGCAAAGAAATAATCTTTCAACAGGTTCTTAACATGGTTTTGTTTATCCTTTTGAGCCCGGGCATCATTTTCAAGGTGTCTGCTGATGTGCTGCTGAAGTCCGGTGAGCAATCTTTTTTCCATTTTGTCTTTATAGCAGTACAGTTTGGTTTGACCGTCACTGCTGTATTCCTTTAATATAACATCATACAATTCATCATTCAGGCTGAATTCATTTTCCCGGATCCATCTCAGCGAATTTATTTTCTCTTTGCTGAAAGAAAAAACCATCAGCGTACCTGAAGTTATGTTTTGATCCAGCATTTCCGAAATCCCATTCCTGATCATTAGCTGGCGCAACAGGAAAACCGGGTAATACCCTATAATGTTGAACAGGAAGACAAAGAGAAATAATATGGATAAAAGTTTACGCACTCAAAAACAATTAGCAGGCAAAATTAGAAAAAAATCAATCGCAAAAAATTTTAAAGAAAGTTCTGAGTTCAGTGTTCAGAGTTCTCAGTTCGGAGTTCTGAGTTCCGGGTTCAGAGTTTTGATACGCCGGCTTCTGCCACCGCCACTCCTACCTCACCTTATACCCCTATTTCCCATATACCCTTCGTGCACATTATTCCATTGTAAATTGTTTCTTTTATATGTAATCTCCGCTATATTTTATAAAGTCGTAAATTTATGCCCGAAAAAAGTATTTAAAATAAAATAACACCCATAAATATGAAACATTTGTACCTACTAATATATACACTGTTGCTGACTTCAATCCAAACCATACACAGCCAGGATGATCCTGAAATATTTACTGAAACCAACCCGGATGAACCTATGTGTTCACACCAGGCAAAATACCTTTTAGAAGCCGGCAATAAATCGGTGATCAATCCCAATCCACTGGTGTTTGAATATGATGTGAAGTTCTACAAGCTCGACCTTGAGGCTTATGATTCAACTAACCAGTTCATCGGAAGTGCAACTGTCCTGGCACAGGTTGTTGCAACGGAGACGGATACCTTTTCCATTGAATTGAGTAACAAGCTGAGTGCGGACTCGGTTTTTATCAACGGGGTAAAACTTACCTTCAACCATGTTTCAAATAATATTTACGTTCCTTTGTCTGTGCCGGTTCCGAGCGGGAGCCTGATCGAATTTCAGCTTTTTTACCATACCCCTTCCGGTTACAGTTCGATTTATTACAGTTCGACCCTCGCCGCTAATTATGGCAATTTCATTGTTTCACAAACTTTTTCCGAACCTTATTTTGCCCATGAATTCATGCCCTGCAAGCAGGAACTCGAAGACAAAGCCGATTCGGTGTTTGTTTTTATCACCACAAATGATGACCTGAAAGTTGCCGGGCCTGGCATGCTCACATTGGTTCCCCTGCCCGGTCAAAAAGTCAGGTATGAATGGCGCACTCATCAGAAAACCGCTTTTTACCTGATATGTTTTGCCATTTCCGATTACCAGGAATACAGCATTTATGCAAAACCCGACAGTTTGCCGGGCGATTCAATACTTGTGCTCAATTATGTGTACGACTATCCCAACTGCCTCGAATCGAACAAAGCCACCATTGACAAGACTCCGGCAATGATAGAGATGTTTTCGGATAAGCTGGGATTATACCGCTTTCACGAAGAAAAGTACGGCCATTATATGTGGTATCCTTCAAACTTTTCGGGGATGGAACATATTACAATGACCGGGATCAGGAGCTTTTCGGAAAACCTGATCGCTCATGAACTCACCCATTCCTGGTTCGGCGACAATGTAACCTGCGCCACCTGGTCCGATATCTGGATCAATGAAGGATTTGCTTCTTACGGCGAGTATATCGAACGGCAAAATCTCATTTCTCAGGCAAGCGCCAATTCGCTCATGCTTACTTACATGAATTATGTGATGACTTTGCCCGGAGGTTCAGTGTATGTTCCTGAAGCGGATATTGACAACTGGGGAAGGATTTTCAGTACGCGGCTTACCTACAGAAAAGGCTGCGCACTGGTTCACATGATCCGCTACGAAATGCAAAACGATTCACTGTTCTTTAAAACCCTGTATGATTTCCTGCAACAATATGAGGACAGCATTGCCACCGGCCTTGATTTTAAATCTGTTTGCGAAAATGTTTCAGACATTGATTTTACCGATTTCTTCAGCCAGTGGTATTTTGGTGAGGGATATCCAACTTTTTCGGTAATCTGGTCGCAGGATGAGGATACGGTTTGGCTGAATTCCATTCAAACTACCTCTACAATAATAACAACCCTTTTCAAATCACCTGTTGATTTTAAGCTCAGTTATTCAGGTGGAAGCCAGACTGTGCGATTGTACCAACTGACAAACGATACTACTTTTAAAATCGTCATACCACATGAAGTGACCGGAATTACGATAGATCCGGACAACTGGATACTGAATCAGACAGGAACGATAACCCATAGAAACAACCTGGATATTAAGGTCTGGCTTGAAGGGCCTTTTAACGGTTCCGGAATGAACACGGATTTAACCGGATTATCCGATTTTCCTTTGCTACAGCCTTATAACCAGCCACCCTGGAATTACAACGGTGATGAAAGTATTACCATAATTCCTGACAATTGTGTTGACTGGGTACTTGTCGAATTGAGGGATACCACGTATGGACCGCCTACTTCGGTAGCTACAGCCATCAGCAGGCAGGCTGCTTTGCTTTTAAATGACGGAAGGGTCGTAAGACCTGATGGAAACTCAAAACTTCAGTTCGACAGCACCCTGCTCGACCAATTGTATGTTGTTATCCGGCACAGGAACCACCTGGGAATACTCTCTGCCTTTCCGCTTGTTTACGATATGGGAGTTTACTACTATGATTTTACCACAAGCTATCTGCAGGTTTACGGAGGAATCAATGGTTGTAAAGAACTTATTCCCGGTGTATGGGGAATGATTGCGGGAGATGCCGATGCCAGCGGAACAATTGAAGATACGGATAAAACGGTAGTTTGGGAATCATCTGCCGGTGGTTTTGGCTATCTTTCATCCGATCTGAACCTCGATGGACAACCGGATAATAAAGATAAAGATGATTTTTGGCTACCGAACCTGGGAAAAGGAACGATGGTGCCGGAATAATAATATTAGGTTACATTTTTATATTTTAGTGTTAAACCTGTATTTGCGGATAATGGTTAATTCCAACGAACTACAAATAATGAACGATCGAAGTAAGACTAAGAATGAAGAATCATCTAAGGATCGGGGGTCAATTCAAAAGAGAGAAATGATTTAACCTGTTGTGCCCAAATATCGTAACCCTTTCGGTTAAGATGAATACCGTCAATAGTCAGCTCTTCCTTAAGGCCATCATGATCAACAAGGTTTTTATTAATATTCAGGAATCCAACCTTTTTCTTTACCGCAAGCTCCCGGAAACGTTTATTTATTGAATCCACTTCGGCATTATAAGCCGGATCATCAAACCTGAAAAACAATGACTCAACTACCGGCCGTATGGAATGTCGCTGCAACGAATCTATAATTTCCTCCACATTTGCAATTAAGATATTCCGGTCGTAACAGTCGCTGCCAATATCGTTGCCTCCGGCGTGGATTAAGCAATATCCGGGCTGGTATTTTAAAACATTCGACATGAGTTTATCCTTCAGCTGACCTGAAGTAAATCCGGGATGACCAAATTCGATGGCATTATATCGCCAAAGCAGACAAGTCCAGTTTGCATTTGCAGTATGCGAATCGCCGAACATTATGACCTCCGGTTCACCTTTCATAAGAACAAGCTTTTGCAATACTTTTTCGCGGTTACGAACCAGGAATATCAGAAACAGGATCAGAAAAATGACATTTAAGGTAATCGAAAATATTAAAACTGAATGTTGAAATTTGCTTCCCGCACTCATGGTTTCAATGATTTTAAACTGATCAGAAATTCCATGGTATCAATCCCATCTGCATAATCCCATAGCTCCGGATTTTGAGCAGTACCAAAAGGAATAACAAAGGGAATATCTTTTGAACCGCTGACGATACATTGTATGTATTGGGAGTCCGATTTTAATTTTTGGATAAGATCAATGGGATTATCATATTCTTCGTAGTAAAGCACTGCCGGTGGAGAGGAGTAAGAATTGTCTTTCGTAACCAACACAAAGCCGTTATCGAGATGATGAACGCCATTGATCAGGAAGATGGATTTGTAGTACTCATAATTATTATAGAATTTATGATGGTTGGCAGTAAACCGGTAACTTTCCATTGCCTGAAATAAGCTGTCAAACGAATAGCCGGCCGGAACGAAAACCTTTGAAACATTCCTGCAGCCAAGACCAAAATAAAGGAAGATGTCTTTACCAAGATTTTTAAAATCTTCAATTGATTCATGGCCGGTTAAAATGGCAACTCCGTTCCTGTTTTTGCGAATAATGTGCGGATATTTTTCAAAATAATATTCAAAATATCGTGAGGAATTATTACTGCCGGTTGCAATCACTGCGTTAAAATTTTCCAGCTTTCCTTCTATCATTTCAATGTAAGATACGTATCCGGGTTCAAACTCAACAAGTTTCCGGGCTATAAAAGGCAGCAGCATATTGTCGTCAGCCGAAAGTTTCCCTATGAATCTATTCCCCGACATTAGTACGCATAAAAAATCATGAAATCCTGCCAGTGGAATATTGCCCGCCATCACTACACCTACATTTCTTACTTTCCCTGAAACTGATAATTTATTGCGATACGGATTCAGCCAATGATTCAATTTCGAATTTGTCAAACTCTTACCAAGCCGGCGACAAGCTTCCCTAACGAATTCAGGTATGTACCATGGATTATGAATTTGGCTTTCTTCAATCAGCCGGTTAAAATCATTTTTACCTGAACCTTCTTTTAATTTTAAATCATCAGGGAAATTTAATCCGTTTTCACTCAGATACTCACCCAATCTTTCGAAAGCAGAGATTGCTTTTTCCAGTGTCGGCATTTTTAAACTAAATTTTTTATTTTTAATACTTTAAGGGTTTAAAGATAACATCCTTTTTCGAAAACAAACTGAAAGAAGAAAGATAAATATTCCTTAAACTCTTTCCAAATTAGATCATCAGCAAAAATAATATTCTGTTTTATGATAAAATATTTAAGAAAATTTTACTTTTGCTTCCCTTTCAAAATTAGATGATTGATAATTAACGTAATTTAAAAATATCTGCAATTATGAAAAAACATAATTTTTATGCCGGTCCATCAATTCTGCCTGACTTTACTATTGAAAACACTGCCAATGCAGTTAGGGATTTTGCAGGGACAGGTTTATCCATTCTTGAAATTTCGCACCGCAGCAAAGAATTTATCGCTGTAATGGATGAGGCTCAGTCATTATTCAAAGAACTGTTAAAAATTCCCGAAGGATATTCGGTTATTTTTCTTGGAGGCGGAGCAAGCCTTCAGTTTGCAATGGTTCCGTTTAACCTGTTCAATAAAAAGGCTGCTTACCTGAGTACGGGCGTTTGGGCTAAAAAAGCGATTAAAGAGGCGAAGTTTTTCGGGGAGGTGGATGTTGTAGCTTCCTCCGAAGACAAGAACTTTACTTATATCCCAAAGAATTTTACCATTCCCAAAGATGCAGATTATTTTCATATCACAACAAATAATACCATTTATGGTACAGAACTCAGAAAAGACCTCGACAGTCCGATTCCTTTGGTAGCTGATATGTCGTCCGATATATTCAGCCGCCCGGTTGATGTTTCAAAATATGCAATCATTTATGGCGGAGCTCAGAAAAATCTTGCACCATCTGGGGTTACATTTGTGGTTGTAAGGCATGATGTACTGGGAAAAGTTGAAAGAAAAATTCCCACCATGCTCAGTTATCAAACGCACATCGAAGGTGAATCCATGTTCAATACACCGCCTTGCTTACCGGTATTTTCAGCGCTTCAAACCCTGAAATGGCTGAAAAATAACGGCGGGATTGCCGCAATGGAAAAAAAGAATATTGAAAAAGCAAAAGTGCTTTATGACGAAATTGACAGAAATAAGTTGTTTGTCGGCACCGTGGAAAAGGAAGACCGCTCACTGATGAATATTTGTTTTGTGATGAAGGAAGAATACAAACACCTTGAAGAAGAATTTGGTAAATTTGCAGCAGGCAAAGGCATGATCGGATTAAAAGGCCATCGGTCGGTCGGAGGTTTCAGAGCTTCCACTTACAATGCCCTGCCAAAAGAAAGTGTTGAAGCGCTTGTGGCAGTGATGCAGGAATTTGAAAGTCAGAAAGCTTAGCTTAATTGGATTTCTACTATGAAAATTATCAATTTAAATACCTATAAAAATGTTCAAAGTACTTGTCGCAACAGACAAACCGTTTGCGCCTGTTGCTGTCGAAGGCATCAGAAAAACAATTGAAGGCGCCGGTTACGAATTAAAACTACTTGAAAAATACACTTCACAGGCAGATTTTGTCAAAGCTATCGGAGATGTTGACGCTGTAATCATACGAAGCGACAAAGCCACCAAAGAGGTAATTGAAGCGGGTAAAAAGCTGAAAATAATTGTCAGGGCAGGAGCCGGATATGATAACATTGACCTTGCTGCTGCTACTTACCGGAAAGTGGTTGCAATGAATACTCCGGGCCAGAATTCAAATGCAGTCGCAGAACTGGCGATTGGAATGATGGTTTATATGGCCCGTAACCTTTTTAACGGCTCATCAGGAACTGAACTCAAAGGAAAAAAATTAGGTATCCATGCTTTTGGAAATGTCGGCCAGTTGGTCGGCCAGCTTGCCAAAGGATTTGGAATGGATGTTTATGCCTTTGATCCTTTTATTCCATCGGAGCAGATCGAAAAACACGGGGTTAATGCATTGAATAACGCTGAAGAACTTTATGCTAAGTGCCAGTATATTTCATTGCATATACCTGCAAATGAAAAAACCAAAAAATCCATAAATTATGAGCTCCTTTTAAAGATGCCGAAAGGAGCGACTCTTGTAAATACTGCAAGAAAAGAGGTGATAGATGAAGAAGGATTAATGAAGATTTTCGCTGAGAGAAGCGATTTTAAGTACATTTCAGATATAGAACCTGACTGCAAAAATGACCTGGTTACGGGTTTTGCCGGAAGGTTTTTCTTTACCCCGAAAAAAATGGGGGCCCAGACTGCAGAAGCCAATATTAATGCAGGCATTGCAGCCGCCAGACAAATCGTTGATTTTTTTGAAAAAGGAGACACTACTTTTAAAGTGAATTGATTTTTAAAATTCACTGTTGACAGCAACTGACTTAAAGTTCGGTTGATAGGTTTACTGTCTGCAATACAGAATATAGAGGTTATAAATAATAAAAATTGAATATTATGGAGCAAGAGTCCACCAAGAGCGTATCTTTTTTCAGGTTTGAAGATTTGAGAATTTATCACAAAGCCCTTGATTATATTGATTGGGTTTACAGCACTACCAGTTTATTTCCCGAAGATCCCGCAAGGGGCCTCGCCGGTAAATTTCTGGCAACGGCACAGGCAATAGCATTTTATATTGCCGAAGGTTCTTCCAGAAACAAAAGCCAGTTCATCTATTATCTCAAATTGGCTAAAAGCGCCGTGAGAGAATGCGTAGTACTGACATCGGTTCTTGAAAAACAGGGTTCGATCACACCGGCCTCAGTTGAAGCATCGAGAGGGCAACTGGTTGAAATGACTAAAATGATCGGAGCCTTAATCGGATCGTTGCAAAAAGCGGGTCAAAGAAATGGCAATAAAAATAATGACCATGATGCAGAAGATGAACTCGAATTCGTTGATCAGATTAATGCCAGAAGATATTGATTCTTCAAATTATTAAATAAACAAAATGGCAGTTTTAAAAGCTTTTAAAGGATTGCGTCCTCCTACCGATTTGGCTCATCGGGTCGCATCAAGGCCTTATGATGTTTTAAATTCGGATGAAGCAAGGGTAGAGGCGAAAGAAAATGAATATTCGTTGCTTCACATCATTAAGCCCGAAATAGATCTCGATCCGTCCACAGATGTTCATGACAGGAAGGTGTATGAAAAAGCCAGAGAAAACTTCAGGGCATTTCAGAAAAAAGGTTGGCTTATTGAGGACAATCATGAATGCCTTTATATTTATGGACAGACCATGTGGGGAAAAACCCAGTATGGAATTGTGGGTTGTGCATCAGTGGATGATTACCTCAATAATGTGATCAGGAAACATGAGCTTACCCGTGCGGATAAGGAAGAAGACAGGATGAAACATGTGAGGATAAACAATGCCAATCTCGAACCGGTATTCTTTTCATATCCTGCAAACTCTGATATTGACGAGATAGTGAAACGATTTATCCTGAACAATATACCTGAATACGACTTTGTCGCTGACGACGGCATCGGACATCATTTCTGGGTTATCAGCGACAAGGGTATTATTGAAAGTATCATTGAACTTTTTGCCGAAATTCCATGCACCTATGTGGCTGACGGCCATCACCGGACTGCAGCAGCAGCGCTTGTGGGTAAGGAAAAGCGCGAAAAAAATCCCGGACATACCGGTAATGAGGAATATAATTTTTTCCTGGCTGTTCATTTTCCTGATGATCAACTCACGATAATAGATTATAACCGTGTAGTAAAAGACCTTAACGGACTAAATACAAACGAGTTTATTTCAAAACTGAGAGAAACATTTGAAGTTAAGGAAATGGGTAAAGACATATTTAAACCCGACAGGCTTCACAACTTCAGCATGTATCTTGAAGGAATATGGTACTCTTTGACTGCCAAAAAAGAAACTTACGACGACAGCGATCCAATCGGTATTCTGGATGTTACTATCCTTTCGAAGCACGTACTGGATAACATTCTTGACATAAAGGACCTGAGGACATCACAGAGGATTGATTTCGTTGGAGGCATCAGGGGGCTTGGTGAATTAATAAAGCGGGTTGACAGCGGTGAAATGAAAGTAGCCTTCGCCCTGTTCCCTGTTTCTATGAAACAACTCATTGACATAGCCGACAGCGGAAATATTATGCCTCCAAAAACCACCTGGTTCGAACCTAAACTTAGAAGCGGCCTTGTAGTTCATAAACTGGATTGATCTTATTAAAATTATAACTATTGAAGGAGCCCGAGAGCTCCTTTTTTTATGCTTCCGCAAATTCATCTATCGGATAAATTTGAATTGATATTTCTCCCGAAATTCGATAAATCTTCCTGAAATTATGCCCTCTTTTCCTATAAAGATTATTCAAGACAGATAGGCCATTTTGGAATTTTAAATGAATCATATTAACAAAATGATATGCCACCGGGACAGTTAAGCTCAAAGTTTTACAAAGATTGGAGAAAAACAGTCAACTTAGAGATTTCGTAGAGTCATTTAGACTTTGTGGCAAAAAGAAAAATCCTTATGTTAAGTATGAATTCTCAAATCAAAAAACCGTCTTTCACAATTGTCATTAAAATAGCGTAATTAACATTTGTGAATCAATTTCTATTAATACAACCTAAACAATTGAAATTCAATGCTAATTTTATTGATGACAAATGTGAATCAATATTTATAAATCATCCAAATTGGTTACATTTCTCAATTGATCTTATATACAGGATAATTCATTAGCTTCTCACATTCATTACCAGTATTTTAAAGTTTTTAACTAAAGTTTTGGTTTAAAAGCAAACAACAAAATATCCATTCTTGTTTTGTTTTGTATAAACCTCCGGGTCTGATCTTAATGTCTTAGGCCTGCTTTAGTCATCATGAATAACAAATACTGACCTGCCACTGTAATTTATTGTTGACATTTGTAAACAGGCAAATTTTTTTATTCGAACCAACTATTTGATTACATTTGTAACTTCAATTTCTACATTAATATAATGGAATTTATATCTGTAATCAGGAGTTAATAAGTTTCTTAACCATTCTATAAATAGAAAATAAATGATCAACCGGATTCTGTCTGTTCTGAGATCAAAGAACCTTTCCCCTTCAGTATTCGCGGATGCAATCGGAGTTCAGAGATCGGGTGTATCGCATGTCCTGTCGGAGAGAAATAAGCCAAGCCTCGACTTTGTGATCAAAATACTGAAAGCCTTTCCTGAGATAGATGCAGATTGGCTACTCTTCGGAAAAGGTGAAATGACCCACTCAACTTCTGAGACACAAACCGTCGTGACTCTAAAACAACCAGCCTTAAAAACAGATGAAACACCTGAGATCGGCAAAAATGAAGAAAAGATCATTACTACAAGCTTTCCTCCTGCTTCAAAAATTGTATATAACAAAGGAGAAATAGCAAAGATTGTTATCCTTTACTCTGATAATACATTTTCGGAATACATCGCCAGATAATAAAAACCAGCTTAATAATTTTAAACATTTCTTCAATAGCTGATTTCAAAACTAATTTGAATTTTATTTGTTCCTATCACAAGACTACGGATTGGTCAATGAATAATTTGCCTCTGAAATATATTATCGAGGATTTTTTTTAGTTTAATCACATCAGCAATTCATAACAATAACAACCTAATCATGCTAATAATAAAAAATGGGAAGAATTTATTTTTTTAGAGCAAAGAACGGTTACCGGGCTGTACGTGGTGAAGTAATAAGTCGTGTACAGAACGCACTGAAAACGGCAGGATCGGATCCAAAAAACATTGATGGCATTTACGGTGGCGACACCGAAAGTGCATTAAGGGATTTTCAGAATAAACGAAATCTTGAAGTTAATGGCCTGTTAAGTGTGCAAATCTGGACTGCCCTTACCGGGGAATCCATTCCTGACCTACTCAGCCGTTGCCTGCAGTTGACCGGCGACTTTGAAGGACACGGATTTCAAAAAGTGGCAGGCAATTTCGACGGCGCCGGTTTAACATGGGGAATTATTGGATTTACTTTACAACATGGTGAAGTTCAGAATATACTTAAGACGATTCAGCAAAAGTACCCTGACCTGCTTGGCCAGGCATTTGGAAACTTAAGAGATAATCTCCGGACGATGCTCAATATGAACCTGAATGATCAGATTAAATGGGCGGATAGTATTTCTGTCGGTTCAAATAAGTATCAGGTAGCTCCAATGTGGGAACAAGCCTTTAAAGTGCTGGGATCCTTTGCCGAAGTAAAAGCGGTACAAATGGAACGCGTTAAAAAATATTGGGATATCGCTTTGAATGATGCCAGACGTTTCGGCCTGAAATCGGAAACGGGATTGGCGCTTTGTTTTGATATCGCTGTTCAAAACGGAGGTATAGACACAGATGCGGAAGAACGCAGAATTATGATGAGTCGAAATACCACACCTCTACCCACTGAACGTGATTTATGTGTTCTGATTGCAAATACGGTTGCAGAAAACAGCCGGCCGCAATATATAGAAGATGTACGTAAGCGTAAACTAACTATTGCAACAGGTGATGGTATTGTTCATGGAGTCCGGTATTCAACTAAAGACTGGGGAATTGGAGAATATCCCTGGCAGATATAAAAGATGTTGCTGAATGGCTGTCAGGTTTTTTCAAGCAGATGAAACTGCGGTTTGAAAATTAAAATCTCCTGGCGGACAATTGCCGGAAACCAAAAAAATACTAATATTGAATCCCGGATTCCGCGGATAAATATGAGTATAACTGATTTAATAATCGCCGCATTGGCAGCCATTGCGGCAGGATTGGTAAATGCCATAGCCGGAGGAGGCACTTTGATCACTTTTCCGGTACTTACTGCACTTGGCATTCCGGCTATTGCTGCCAATGTCACAAATACAGTGGCCTTATGTCCCGGTTACCTTGGTGGAAGCCTGGCTCAATCGAAAGACCTGAAAGGCCAGAAAACCAGAATATTGTTGCTGGTACCTGCGGCAATATTGGGTGGGATCGCCGGTGGTATTCTGCTTCTTGTGACCGGAGAAAAGTTATTCCGCAGTCTTGTTCCCTGGCTGATCCTGTTCGCATCAATACTGCTGGCTGCTCAGGAACCGGTCCGCAAAAGGTTAATGAAAAAGCAATCTTCTGTTAAATCCATAACCGGCGTCCCCGGGCCAACATTGGCGATTATCCCTGCTGCGGTCTATGGCGGCTATTTCGGTGCAGGACTCGGTGTAATATTAATTGCAACCCTGGGCCTTTTGCACGAAGATTCACTAATCAGGCTCAATGCTCTGAAACAACTCCTCTCTCTAAGTGTGAATGTAGCTGCAGCATTGTTCTTTGTTTTTTCAGGACATGTTTACTGGCTTACGGCAGCAATTATGGCCGTTTGCGCCTTGTTTGGAGGAATGGCGGGCGGCAAACTTGCGGGTAAATTTAGTCCTGTTGTTCTGAGATGCGTGATTGTAACTATAGGCGTAACTGTTGCAGTTATATACTTTATTACAAACTAACACCGGGATTACATAAATAAACTGGTTTAAAACCTTTCCATTTTCGAAAAGAAAAAATCACTTTCAACAATCGCATTTTCATCACTATCCGAACCATGAACAGCATTGGCCTCTAAGCTTGTGCCATATAGTGCCCGGATGGTTCCGGGAGCGGCATTGGCAGGATTGGTGGCGCCAATATAATCGCGCCAGGCCAGAACTGCATTTTCCTTCTCCAGGATTGCTGCTACTATGGGGCCTGAAGTCATCGAATTTACAAGGCTATCATAGAACGGCCTGTCCTTATGAACTTCGTAAAACTTCTTTGCCTGGTCAACAGACAATCTGGTATATTTCATTGCAATTATTTTAAATCCGCCTTCGGCAATTTTTGCCAGGATGGGTCCTGTAAAACCTTTCTGAACCGCGAGCGGTTTGATCATCGTAAGTGTAATGCTTCCTGCCATATAAATTCTGATTTTAATGAGGCCGCCAAAATTAAAGATATTTTATAAATTTGCTGCTTTAAATCTCAAATCTTAAATTTATTGGATAATCTGGATTTTTCCTCAATTGCGCCTTTATTATCAACCCCGAAAAGAGTTTTGCTGACATCTCATGCCAATCCTGATGGAGATGCCATCGGGGCATGCCTCGCCATGTTCCATTTTCTGAAAATTTGCGGCCATGATGTAAACGTAATGGTGCCTAATCATTTCCCCAATTTTCTTTCATGGATGAAAGGTAAGGATGAAATATTGATCTATAAAGATGAAAAGGAAAAGTGCGACATGCTTTTTGCAAATGCTGAATTGATTTTTTCCCTCGACTACAATTCCCCTTCCCGGCTTGGAGATGCTGAAGAAGCATTCAACAGAGCGACCGGGATAAAAATATTGATTGATCACCATATTCAGCCAGCCATTCAGTATTATAATCAGGTTTATTCAACAATTGAAACCTCATCAACTTCTGAACTGATCTTTGATTTTATTACCCAAAACAGAAAGGTTACTTTAAACAGGACAATGGCTGAATGTATATATGCCGGTATTATGACCGATACCGGCTCGTTCAGTTATTCCTGCAACTATGAAAAGACCTTCAGAATAGTGGCTGAACTTTATAAAACCGGTATTGACGGAGTGAAGATCAACAGGCTGGTTTACAGTACGTTTTCTGAAAAAAGATTAAGGTTGCTCGGCTATGCCCTCAGTGAGAAACTCAAGGTACTCTACCCATACTCCACTGCATATATTTCACTGACTAAAGAAGAACTGACCCGCTTTGATTTCAAAGTAGGTGATACTGAAGGCCTTGTTAATTATGCTCTTGCCATTAAAGGGATGAAGTTTGCAGCCTTATTTGTTGAAAAGGATAATAAGGTAAGAATATCCTTACGCTCGGCCGGGGATTTTTCAGTAAACTATTTTGCCCGCAACCATTTTGAAGGCGGGGGACATAAAAATGCTGCCGGCGGCGATTCCTACATTTCTCTCGAGAAAACACTGGAGAAGTTTGAAGACCTGCTTGCCGGTTATCAGGATGAATTACGGAAATAAAGAAAACACAATACCTGAATGATCCCCTGCCGAATAATAGCGATATTTGTTTCCTTGCCTTTAGTCCTGGTGAGTTGTTCTGGATACCAGAATAACAATAGTAACAATGTTAAAAAGGATGCAAATGAATCACTGTTAAGGATAAATCAAAAACTGTTGAAAACCGAAAGCGAACAAATAGAAGATTTTATAAACCGGTACGGATGGGAAATGGATCGAACAGGCACAGGGCTGAGATATATGATCTATAAGAATGGAGGCGGTATAAAAGCAGGCAACGGAATGATCGCAAAGATCAATTATACAGCCAGCCTGCTCACCGGCGAGGTGTGCTATTCATCAGATTACCGTGGCCCGAAAGAATTTATTATCGGCAAGGGCATGGTGGAAAGCGGAATAGAGGAAGGAATTTTATTTTTGAAAACCGGAGACAGAGTAAAATTTATTTTACCTTCGCACCTCGCTTTTGGACTGGCAGGCGATGGTGATAAAATACCGGCAAAAGCAGTACTGGTGTATGATATAGAATTACTGGAATTAAAATAAAAAATCTAAATTAAAATGAAAATCACAAAAATTACAAAAAGTTTATTCTTTTCTGTTACAGCAATTTCATTGTTTGTTTCCTGTGGTCAGCTTGGCGGATCAAAAAAAGATGTTACTCTTAACAATGAACTCGATAGCGTCAGTTATGCTATTGGAATAGATATCGCAACAAACCTGAAGAAGAATGGTTTCGACGATATCAACTCAGATGCCATTGCAAAAGGATTTTCCGACCTGTTTGCCGGAGTCGAACCGAAAATCGGAGCAGAAGATGCCAATCGTTATGTCATGAATTATTTCGAGAGGATAAGGACAAGGAAAAGTGATGCAAACCTTAAAGAAGCCGAAAATTTTCTGACTGAAAATGGGAAAAAGGAGGGTGTTCAAACCACTGCAAGCGGTTTACAATATAAAATCATACAGACTGGAAATGGACCAGTACCAACTGAAACAGATATGGTGAAAGTTTACTATAAAGGAATCCTGATCAATGGAAAAGAATTTGAAAGTACCGAAGAAAATAATCCGGCCCAGTTCCGTATTAATGGAGTTATCAAGGGATGGACTGAAGCCCTGAAGTTAATGCCGGCAGGATCGAAATGGACACTCTATATCCATCCCAATCTTGCCTATGGAAACAGACCGCCCCAGGGAAGTAATATAGAATCGAACAGCCTGCTTATTTTTGATCTCGAATTATTGGAGGTTGTAAAATAATTTTAACGGATATCTATGAATTTACACGAATATCAGGGGAAAATCTTACTCAAAGGATTTGGTGTGTCTGTTCCGCAAGGTATAGTTGCTTTTTCTCCCGAAGAAGCGGTTGATGGAGCAAGATCAATTCAGCAAACCACAGGATTGACCAAATGGGCAGTAAAAGCACAGATCCATGCGGGCGGCAGAGGTAAAGGTGGCGGAGTGAGAATCGCAGACACTCTTGAAGAAGTTTGGATTTATGCCGATGAAATAATCGGGATGCAATTGGTTACACCTCAAACGGGTCCGGAAGGCAAAAAGGTTCGTAAGATTCTTGTTGAGCAAAATATATATTACACAGGCGAATCCGATATCAGGGAATTCTATATGTCAATATTACTCAACAGGCAAACGGGCAGAAATATGATTCTCTATTCGCCAAGAGGTGGTATGAATATCGAGGAAGTGGCTGAAAAATCACCAGAGGCCTTATTTACAGAAGAAATTGACCCGGTGGTTGGACTGCAGCCATTCCAGGCAAGGAAAATTGCATTTAATCTTGATCTCGATGGAGCGGCTTTTAAAGAAATGGTAACTTTTATCCTTGCTCTTTACAAAGCCTATATCGGTGTTGATGCTTCGCTTTTTGAGATCAATCCTGTAATTAAAGCTGCCGACAATAAAATTTATGCTGCTGATGCAAAAGTAGTCATTGATAACAACGCCCTTTTCCGCCATCCTGAGATACTTGACTTCAGGGACTTTAATGAAGAAGATCCGAACGAAGTCGAGGCGAGCCGTTATAACCTGAGTTACGTAAAACTCAGTGGTAATGTCGGCTGTATGGTTAATGGCGCCGGGCTTGCCATGGCTACTATGGATATCATTAAGCTGTCGGGTGGCGATCCTGCAAATTTTCTTGATGTAGGTGGTTCTGCCGATTCAAAACGTGTTGAAGAGGCATTCAGGATCATACTGAAAGATCCTAATGTAAAAGCTATCCTTGTTAATATTTTCGGCGGGATCGTCCGATGCGACCTTGTTGCAACCGGAGTAGTTGATGCCTGCAAGCGCATTGGAGAAATTCATATACCCATTATAGTCAGGCTTCAGGGAACAAATGCTGAAGAAGGAAAAAGAATTATTGACCAGTCGGGATTAAAAGTACATTCTGCTATACTTTTACGCGAAGCAGCCGAAAGAGTAAGAGAAGTTTTAGCGTGATAAATTAAAGCTCCGGATTCTGAGTTCAGTGTTTCAATACCTAAATTACGGGCTACATTTTATTTTGATGTGCTGGAAGATAATTATTTCTTTTATTGGCGGATCAAAATGAACCATTGAACTTTGCCCGTAGGGCATTAATATCCATAGAAAATAATAATATGTGCAAGGA
>Ga0172369_10000637_pt1 | contig 52005 bp, 50 predicted proteins | sample LakKiv25m_FD_114539 | JGI IMG/M metagenome (GOLD analysis project Ga0172369, IMG submission 114539) | Freshwater microbial communities from Kabuno Bay, South-Kivu, Congo - kab_022012_11.25m | ecosystem: Environmental > Aquatic > Freshwater > Lake | place: Democratic Republic of the Congo...
AGTTAACGCTTTCATAACCGATCCCGGCTCGTAATTACTATCAACAGCTAAATTTCTAGGAAAAGCCGAATTGGTAGATTCCGCAAATTTAGAGCTCATTGCCAAAATACCCCCATTTCTAGGATCAAGAATAACTCCGGTTGCCGAAACTGCCCCGTAAGTATCTAGAGCCGCTTTTAATTTCTTCTCCAATAAAAACTGGATTGTCCGATTAACCGTTAGAACTATGTCTTTACCGGGAAGAGCTGGTGTTTCTAAATAATTACCAAGAATTATCGGCTGTCCTAAAGCATTTTTTTCTTGAAGCACCTCACCATCCCGACCGGATAAATCGCCATTATAATAACCTTCAATTCCAAAATAACCTTGGGGATCGCCATTCTTGTTTTGACCAACAAAACCCAAGACTTCTTTCGCTAAATCGCCTTCGGGATAAAAACGCGCTGATTCTTCCCTAAAACCAAGACCCGTAACTTTTAAGTCCTCTATTTGTTTTTTTGTGTCGAGACTTAAACCATGAACCAAAGCTACCCAATAAAGGTCGTCACGACCTAAAGCGGCCTCAATATTTTGACTGTTACTCAAGATCGTTCTAATGTCACGAAGATACGGCGCCGGCTCAAACAAATCCGGGTAAATAATTGGAGTAAGTTTATCCGCTAAGGCTTTCGGAGTATCTTTGATAATTTTTGGCTCCGCATACAGCAAAAACTTGGTTTCATTACCAACCAGTAAAAAACCGTCACTGCTAAAAATCTGACCCCTAGGAGCCGGTGTTTTATAAGAAGTAAAATGCTGATCTCTAGCCAATACTTGGTATTTCCAGTGCTCAAAAACCTGAATCTGGGTTAAACGCAGAATCACTAAAAATAGCGAGCCGGCAAAAATATAGAAAAGGAGTTTAGGGCGTGGCATTAGTAAGAACTCTAGCCACTTCGGGACTTCCAATAAATTTTACGTCGGAACCCTTAAAATCAACCAATCCCAGACGGTTAGCGCTCTCTCTAATTACGGATAGGGATTTTTTTTGCGATAACTGGTTATTTAGCGCATTAATATCGGATAGTAAAGTAGATTTTTCCCATTCTAATTTCGATAACTTACTGCCCGCCATACAGGAATTGTTCACTAAAATTAACTCAAAAACACCGGAGATGCCAAGCACTAATAAAAATATTTTTATGTTTACGTTTAGCTTTTTAATATTAAGCATAACTAGATTTTTTCAAAAATCCGCATTTTAGCGCTTCGACTTCTGGGGTTAGTCACTAGCTCATCTTGACCAGCAGTGATAACGCCACCGACAGACTGTAGTTGAACACACCCACTTCCGTAATCTTTGACGATGCGATCTTCCAGAGAATGGAAGCTGATAATCACCAACCGACCGCCAATCTTCAAAGATTTGACTGCTTGAGACAAAAACTTTTCTAAATTTTCAAGTTCGCCATTGACCGCAATCCTCAAGGCCTGAAAAACTCTAGTGGCAGGATGGTGGCCAAATTTATCTTTACTTGTAAAAGTAAATCCCAAAGCAATAAGCAAATCATTAGTTGTTTTTAGTGGTTTAAACCACGGGCGCCGACAATAAGACGAGCAAATCTTCGAGTATTAAAATCTTCGCCAAATTTTTTAATAATTTCATACAATTCCTTTTCGGAAAGACCGTTAACTAGATCACTCGCTTTGACTCCCAAAGAGGGGTCAAGACGCATATCTAGGGGCTCATCCCGCTTAAAACTGAAACCAAGACCGCTCTCTTCTATTTGAAAAGAACTCATCCCCAGATCTAAAAGAATCCCGTCGACATTTGACCAACCCACTTCTTCCAAAACACTCCCTAAATTGACAAAGTTAGTTTTTCTAAATATCAAGTTCTTTGATATTTCTAACTTCTGGCCTCCAACATCCAACTTCAGCTCTCTGTAGCCACTATTATCGACGTCTAAGCCAAGAACGAGACCTCCAAAACGCAATATTTCTAAGCTATGTCCCCCAAACCCAAAAGTACCGTCGACAAACTTTTGACCATTCTTAACTTGGAGCGCCGCCAGCACCTCTTTTAGAAGCACTGGCGTGTGCTTTTTATCCCTACCCATTTGGTACAGTCGCCTCCAGGGCAGTTAGGTGCGACCGCCAAATATGGGTGTCCCAAATTTCAAAATGATCACCGGCGCCAATTACCGCTACCTCGTCTTTGATTCCGGCGTATTGACGTAGGGTTTCCGGAACGACGATTCGACCTTGACCGTCAAACTCCAGTTCGTGCGAGCCGGAATAAAGATACCGCTTTAGATCCCTGGACTTTAGGTCAGACAGAGACAAGCTTGTTTGATTAGCCGCTACTTCTTCCCACTTTTCCGTGGCATAACCAAACAAACACTTCTCAAAACCCTTAGCCAAAACAAAATTACGAGATTTAATTTGTTCTCGTATTTTCTTCGGGATCGCCATTCTGGTCCCGACGACATTTTGTTGAAATTCTCCTAAGAACAACTTCATAGTAATTCACCATTTTTCACCAGTCAAGTACCAATTTTCACCATTTAAGAACTATTTTGACCACTTGTCAACAGGTAAAACCAAAAAGCCCGCTGTAGCGAGACAACGTGTGACTATTAAATATGGGGTATTACTAAATTAAAGTTTTGAGGAGAAGTATGTCCTAAGATCATCAGTTTTGACGCGTTCCTGTAGCATTGTGTCCCTGTCGCGGACGGTAACAGTGCCGTCTTCGAGGGTTTGGTAGTCGACGGTGACACACCACGGCGTCCCAATCTCGTCTTGCGCGAAATAGCGTTTGCCCACATTCCCCCGTTCATCCCAAGCCGTAGTGAAGTTAGTCTTTAGATCTTTGTAAACTTCGCGAGCTTTTTTGACAATTTCCTCCTTGTTAGCAACCAGTGGAAACACCGCCACTTTGTAAGGAGCAAGTTTCGGTTTCAATTTTAAAACAATTCTTTTTTTATTATTGACGTCCTCTTCGTGGTAAGCTTCCAACAAAACGACAAGAATGGTCCTTGGCATCCCAAAAGAGGGTTCAATGACATGAGGCATAATTTCTTGGTTATCCTCGGTTCGGTAAGTTAGGTTGACACCGCTTACAGTTTGGTGTTGACGAAGGTCGTAATTAGTTCTGTAGGCCAATCCCCACACTTCTTTGGTCCCGAAAGGAAATTCGTATTCAATATCAACTGTTTTTTTGGAGTAGTGCGAACGCTCATCATCTTTATGTTCTCGAAACGAGAGTTTAGAGTAATCAACGCCTAGTGACAGTAACCATTGACGCATTTCGTTTTGCCAATCATCAAAAAAATTTGACCAATCTGAAGAGGGATCAATAAAATATTCAATCTCCATTTGCTCGAACTCCAAATCCCTAAAAATAAAATTACCGGCTGTAATCTCGTTTCTAAAAGCTTTTCCAATTTGAGCAATTCCAAAAGGCAGTTTGGGATGAAAAGAGTCAATGATATTTTTAAAGTTAATAAAGATAGCTTGGGCCGTTTCCGGACGCAAGTAAGCAACGCTACCAGAATCTTCGATGGGACCAACAAAGGTTTTAAACATCCCGTTAAATTTTTTAGGCTCCGAAAACTGCCCCCCACATTCCGGACATTCTTTTGACGACAATTGATCAAGACGAAACCGTCGGTGACATTTTTGGCACTCTACTAAAGAATCGGTGAAATTAGCGATATGGCCGGAAGCTTCCCAAACCCTGGGGTTTAGAATAATTCCACCATCTAGCCCAAAAATATCGTCGCGACGATTAACGAATGTCTGCCACCAATCGTCACGAATGTTATTTTTAAGTTCTACCCCCAAAGGCCCAAAATCCCAAGTGTTAGCAAGCCCCCCGTAAATATCGGATCCGGGATAAACAAAACCTCGCCGTTTGCAGAGCGAGACGATTTTTTCCATTAAATCTTTCGGATCGTTTGACATTAAAGTTATTTTAGCATGTCGACAGCTGATAACCGATGCTCAAGTATTGATTCAATAAACTGACGAATAAATTTTAAATTGGTCATTTGAGTTTTTTGATGAATGCCATCACAAAAGCCTAACGTGATAAGCAAGTCAGCCTCCGAAGTAACAAGTTGTCGCTCTAGTTCGGCAACATTTGACGTTTCAGCAGTGATGAGAAAATTATGTAGCAAAGAAAAAACTTCGGGGCGGGGAGCTTCCTCGGGAGTGAGAAGGTTAATCACTTCGGCAAATTGATAAACTAACGAAACTTTAGCCAGGTCAGTCCGAAATTTTGAAAACGACCGAATGACCTCAACTTCGGCTCCAATATTAGTTTTGCGACCCTCAAGGACCTGCAGTTTAACTTCGTTAAAAAGCTCCAAACGGCCACTGCGACGCGAAGTGGTCTTCCGCAAACCCTTCGCGAGAATCTTAATTTTACCTCTTTCTTTGGTAAAAATAGTTAGCCATTTATCCGCTTCCAAGAAGTTGTCACGCTTAATGACGATGCCATTAACGATGAAGGAGTTTGACAATTATATTTTCTGGGATAATTCTTTGTCGGTATCCAACGTTAGCTTCTGTTCTTTCCCATTAATTTTAACGGTGAACGGAGTGGCTCCAGTGCCAGGTTGTTTTTGAATTAACAATTTATAATCACTACCGGTGACAATGGATGACGGCAAAGTGTAATCAAAAGTTAGCGTGGCTGTTCCGCCATCCGGCTTAACAAGAACACTGGCTTTGAAATAAGTCTTACCAAATTCCTCCCCGGAAGTAACGGTGGTTAAAGATCCCGAAGAGCTTAAAAGATTACTGCCACTAGGCACGTAGACCCGAACAATGTCTTTGTAACCGGTATTCCACTCGGTATTATATTTTCCAGGGTTAATGTAATTAATAGTAACTTTACCGGTTAACTGACCGCCCTTATTTTGAAGTTCTTTGACGACGGTCTCCGTTACAAACCAATTCGCTTTCATTCCGCCAAAATTACCGTTATTAATGTGAAGATAATCGCCATTAAAATCCCTAATTCGACCGCCTAAATTGTACTTTTCTACCAGAGCTTGCACCGCCGGATCGCTAAAAGATAACAAGATATGTTTTTCATTTAACATTTTAACGGCGGAACCGATCAATATCGGGTAATCTTTTTGCGGAGCGCTGAAAGTCTTTTGCATAATAGCGTTCATCAGCTCCCCAATTAAATTTTTGCGCCCCGCCTGCTCTTTTAAAAGCACCGTCGCATAAGTTTCTAAGCGTTCAACAACATTCGCTTCGTCAAACGGTGTCGTATAACCTTCAACTTCGATCTTTCCCAAATCTTTCATTAATTCTTGCAAAGTGTAAGTATCGAGAGCCCACATCCCATCGACTTTCGGCTCTCCGGCCAGCTTCCAAAATTTCTGAAATTCTAAAGCACTGATATAGAAATCAGGTGAGATATTAGCGTCTCTGGCGTAGAAATAGTCAACATCTAAAAACCCTTGGAAGAAAGCTGGAGCGGCCGGGTGATTTATAAGCCCAATCTTGCTATCAACATCATAAATATCGCTCGATTTTATATCCACTAATTGACCATTTTTAAAGGTGGCCAAGGCATAAGCCGTCCAAAAACCACCGGTTGGTCGTAGTTCCTTATCGTTCTGAAACATTAGTAAATAGGTTTTTTGAGTACTACCCGCCCCGAAGGCCGGTGGCAAGACCACAAAAGCTTTTTCGAGATCAGGAAAAGCGGTTGAGAGACCGGAAATTGAATCTTTGGCCATCGTCAAAATCTCTTTGACGTTAATTCCTTTAATTGTTTTATTCGGATAACGACCCGGATCAATGTAAGCCAGTTCTTTACTAGCGCTGTCTAAATCTGTTTTTATAAGGCTTAAAGCCGGCGACATTTGCGGCAAGGCGGTAAGTAGAGCCGCCATCTTCTCTTTCATACTACCAAAAGCCTCCGTCTCCGCTGTCTTAAGCCCTATTGTCCCAGCGTAAGGATATAGTGCGTCTACCGCCTTAATTCCGGCGTTAACCCCGTCAATTCCGGCAGTCACTCCGTGAGTCGCGTCGCCGTAGTACGAAGCCGCGAAGGGAACTACCCTAGCCCATCCAAAAGCTTTTAGATCGTTCTGAACATCCTGTAAAATTTGTTTGGTTGCCGTTAAAGAAACTTTGAGTTGATCAAGATCTTGAGTTGCGGCCGCATCCTTAAGAAGACGGCTTTGATCCTTAAGGAGCTTAACATCAGCGTAAATTTTAATTCCCGGACGATAAACACAAAAAAACCCAAACACCGTTAAAAACAAAACAAATAAACCCACAATCCCCAATGTCTTTTTGGTGAAAAGTTGTCGTTTTTTCTTAGTGGAGTTGTTATATACCATAGGATTACAAGACTAACACGCTCCCCGACCGGAAATCAAGGCGAGCGGTGTTTTAAGAATTATCTTTAAATCAAATAATATTGATTTTTTAGCGGCGTAAGCGGAATCAATTTTGATACGATCGGGAAACGAAACAGCACTTCGACCGCTCACTTGCCAGAGACCGGTGATACCTGGCTTAACACTTAAAACTTCTTGAATGTGGGAAGACGTTTCCGGATAAACTTTCTCTTGATCACGAAGCTCAAAAGGGTAGTAAGCTCTAGGTCCAACTAAACTCATATTGCCAAGCAAAACATTTATAAATTGCGGCAATTCGTCAAAACTGTATTTACGAATGGCCTTAGCCCCAGGCAACCACCGGGGATCAGGATCTAGTTTGTAACTATTTTTTTTATATTGTTCATACAGATCGGGGTGATCCAATAAATATTGGTGGGCGTTCGGGATCATTGTTCTAAATTTATACATCTTAAACTCCCCACCGCCCTGACCAACCCGTTTTGGAGTATCAGCGAAAACCGGACCATCCGGCGAAACTAGCTTAATGTAAAGCGAGGTCGCTAAAATAATCGGAGAAAAAATAAGAAGCCCAAAAATCGCTCCTACGATATCAATAATCCTTTTTAGAATGGTGTAAGTCATAATACTTAGTGACAATGTTCCTTAACTCTACACTAAATCGCTCTTGGCTGAAACGTTCTACAATTTCCTCAAACGGCTTAAAGTCTTTGTAAGAATTGGCGTCAAATTTTTGTAATAACGCCTGCAAAGCTTCTGCAGTTTGGGGGTAGAAAAACTCCCCGGTTTTGCCCTGAATGACTGTTTCTAAGTTGCCGCCGCCTCTAAAAGCAATGACCGGCTTTTTAAAAGACGCCGCCTCCACCGCCACAATTCCAAAATCTTCTTCTTGAGTAATTATAACAGCCCTAGAGTTTTGGTATAGCTCTCGTAGGGTATTGTCATCAACCCGGCCCCTCTTTGACCCCTCCCCGACTATAACAAGTTTAGCGCCCATGTTTTTACAAGCCTGGGTAGCGATATCGACTCTTTTCCAAGCCACTACCCTCGTCACCACCAAATAGTAATCTTCTCGTCCTTCTTTTCCTTCTAACCCCTCTTCTCCTTCTCGTTTCTCCGCAAAGGGATAGATGATCTGCGAGTCTCGGTGGAAGTATTTTTTTATTCTGGCCTGGGGCGTTTTAGAGTTAGCAATAAAATAATCAACCCGCTTCGCCGCCACATAGTCCCACAACCGCAGATAACTTAATAATGGCGATAGCAGAAATTTAACCAACGGACGATTTTGAAAATAAATTTCCGGCTCCCACCACATTCGCCCCGGAGTATTCATGTAACAAATGTGGAGAGTGGTTGGTTTGGTGATAATTCCATGAGCAAATCTGGCGGAGGAAGAAAGGACAACATCAAACTCGTCAAAATTAAAAGATTCAAAAGCTAAAGGGAAAAGCCAAAAATAGAACTTGTAAAGACTTTTCTTAAAAGGCAGACTCTGCATGAAGGACGTGCGAAGGACAATTCCCTCTTGTTGACAAAGTTTTGACCAGTCGCGGGTTGCCATTGACGTGTAGATGGGCGCTTCCGGCCACATTTCGTGCATCGCCAACAGTAATTTCTCCGCCCCGCCTTGTTGAATTAAATCATCGTGAACTAAAGCAATCTTCATAAATTTTGAGTGTTTCTTCGGCCATCTTTGACCAACTAAACCGTTTAACATTCTCGTGACCTTTGGCGATAAGCTGTTGACGTAATTCCGCATCTTTTATGACATTTATAATTTTTATAGCCATATCCTCAACATCATAAGGATCAAAATAAACTGCCGCCTCGCCGCAAATTTCGGGGATTGAGGTACTGTTTGAGGCGATGACCGGACAATTCAAACTCATTGCTTCAAGAGGGGGTAAACCAAAACCTTCTGATAGCGACGGAAAAACAAGGGCCAGGGCATTTTGATAGTATTCTTTGACTTCGATGTCGTCTAAATAACCTTTTGGAGCGTCTTGACCCGGAAAAATTATATCTGGGACTAAATTTGGGTAAGTAGTGGCAATTTCTTGGCGTAGCCGCTTCGCAAAATAATCCTCTTTGCCAATTAAAACTAAATGACCCTTAAACTGACCATTACTTTTTAACTGAGCAAAAGCTTCAACTAAGCGCTCCAGATTTTTATGCGGATACATACTCCCCACACACAATAGAAATTCTTCTTTATCATTACCCGTATTTCCCTTATTGCCCTCAAACTCCCCATATTCCCCAGCCACCCCTTCGTATGTAATTATCACTTTCGCCTCCGAAAGTGCGTATTGACGAACCAGCTCATTTTTAACATACTTGCTAGGAACTACTACCCTTTCTGCCCTTATTACCCCCAATTTGACGATTAGACGGTAAACTAACCTTTTAAAACGGTAGTAAAGAGGAAATTTGGTTGTCGCCCGCTCCGTTGAAAACTGGTTAATAATTAAATCGTGAATCGTTAGGACAATTCTGCCCGGATAAAAAATCGGAAAATTAAAATGCGGCACGTGCAAAAGATCTAGACGATACTTCAAAAATAGAAACGGTAGTACCAGCTGCTCTTTCCAAGAATACCAAGAAACATCGCAGAGCACTTTATGCCAGTTTTGACTCGCAGGCTGATACTTTTCAAAACCTTCTTTCGATAAGAAGATAAAAAACTCATGAGTTGACAAACCCTCCAGGTTTTTTAATAAATTTGAGACGTAGCGACCCGGCCCTGCCACTCCGTAAAATCTAGCGTCAATTCCAATTCTTGCCATAAATATTTGTCAGACTGTTTTTGACCGCAACGCAATTGCTTTTTTAGCAGTAATCGCTATGTAAACTAACCAATTTAAAACGTATGGGTACTTCTCTGCTAAATGTTTTTTGTAAAAGAGCCCCATGGTGTCGTAAAAAGCGCTGATTGATCTTATTTTAGTGGCGGTGTTGGCCGTGGTGACGTTCTGACTGTGTTCTTTAATTCCCGAAGAAACCCCTTTAAAATGGATTATCTTGACATCGGGAACAAACATAATTTTGTAGCCAGCCTGTTTTATTCTGTAGGACAAATCTAAATCCTCGGCGTACATAAAGTAATCTTCACAAAATGACCCTACCTGGTCGATAACGTGATGTCGGACCAGATAAAAAGTCCCTGACGGGGAATCTATTTCATGAGTTTTGGACAAATCCTTGTACCAAAGATGATACCCACTAAATAATTTTATTTTAGGAAACAACTTTTCTAGCTTTCCGAAGTAACAAAAAGATGCCCAAGGAGTCGGAAAACCTCGGTGGCAAGCCGGATCAATTTGACCATTTTTTGCTAATTCCACGTAACAAGTTGCTAAACCAACATCAGGGTGAGCTTCCATATAGGCTAGCATCGTGGGAATAGTTTCCCCTGGCACAGTCGTATCCGGATTTAAAAATAGTAAGTACTGACCTTGTGCTTCTTTTACTCCCAAATTATTACCACCGGCAAAGCCTAAATTTCTGTCGGAAGTGACTAGTTTGATCTCCGGAAATTGCCGTTTGACCATGTCCTCGGAACCGTCGCTCGAGTCATTATCAACCACAATTATCTCGTAATCAGCTGTTTGATGATCTCGAAGCGACAGTAAACATTGTTTAAGGAAACTCTCGGCGTTGAAATTAAGAATAATGATTGAAAGTTTCATATTTTATTTTTTTAGTTAGGCGCTGATAATTTCCAACCGGGTAACCGATCATTTTGGCCACATCGCCTACTAAAACTAGAAAAGGGATTAAACAGAACACCCGACCAGTTTCGCCGGATGTAGCCTCCGGCCAATGCCCCAGGAAACGGTTGTAAAACTTGGCTAAGTAGCCAGCTGCGCCGATAAAAAACGGCAATAGCCACATAATAGATCCGGAAAGAACCATCGATAAAATTAACAGGCCGTTTAAATAAGCTAAATAACGAATCAAATGCCGTCGCCACCAAAGCTTTGCATGCCCATCACCTCTAGCGTACAGAAAATACTGTTTGAAGAATTTTTTGACGGTGTTTCGTGGCCGCCAAAAAGCAATCGCCTGCGGACAAAATTGAAATTTAAAACCGGCTTTCTTAAGTTTTAGATCAAAGACTAAATCTTCGCAAATTGGAAGCCACGTCGGATAACCGTGAACTTTCTCCCAAGCCTCTTTATAAAAAGCCACACTTCTGGAACTTGGTAAAAACTTATCCGGCTCAATTTCGGAAACAACGGGAACTGTTACCGAAGCTAGAGATTTTTCGTAAGTAGTCCTGGCCGTCGGCGCGAAAAATCCTGAAGCCACTTGAGAACTTTCTGATAATCCAGCCACTAAATTTTCAAGCCAGTCTTTGGAAACTCTAGCCCCAGCGTCGGTAACAGCGATTATATTGCCAGTTGCCACTTTGATGGCGGCATTTCTACCTACAGAAATGTTACTGCCAGTAGCTTTAACGATTTTAAGACGAGGCTCTTTTTTGGAGAAATTGGAAAGTATTTCTAAAGTTTTATCGGTTGACCCGCCGTCGGCAATCACCACCTCGTCCGGTAGCTGTGACTGCGAAAATAGTGAATCTAAAAACTCTTCCAAGTATTTAGCTTCGTTTAAAACAGTTGATACAATACTAACTTTCATAATTTTTGGCGCTCCACAGCCCTAGGAACGGTAGCAACCAGAAAAATTCCTCGTTAGCGCTGTAAAAAAAAGTGGCTGCTAAAAAACTCACCCACATTCCCGACCAAAATACCCCCGCTTTACGAATTCTAACTAAAAGAGTTACTACAAGCAAAGTATATAAAACTAAACCTACAAAACCGGTCTCCGCCAGTTGCTCTCCCCAAAGAGTATGAGAAGGAAATTTTGGCATAGATAATCCTCTCACATCATACTGACTAGCCTCTTTATAAATCTCAGGATAGCTTTTTAGGCCGTTAGAAAAGTTACCATAACCAACTCCCAAAATCGGGTTTCTAATGCCTAGTTCCCAGGAAGCTTTCAGCATCGCGATGTGCGATTTAGCTGAAGCGTCAAATACGCGTTGAACTCGCATTGGTAATAAGTTGTTCAAAAAGCTAAGCTCCTCAATACCCTCGTTAACGTTATTGATTTCAGTTCTGACGACCTTCTCCCTAACCTCGCTGTGGAGAAGCGCGTAATTTTGTACAAAGTTAGTGGTGTAAATTTCTAAGGCTTTAGAGGTTAAAAATCCAGTGGAGAGACCAACTGATAAAGCAAGGACAAACCATATTAATATTTGGTAATTTTTTTTAATTAAGAGAGAGATGACAACTACAGTACTTCCGGCCAATAAGCCTATCAGAGCGCTCCTGGAAGAAGCGAGCGACTGAATTTCGAGAATGACAAATGAGGCCACAACGGCAAAAAGATAGCGTTTCTTGGAAATTAACCAACCACAGACGATAAAAAAACCAGCCACTGTAAAAAACCCCAAATGATTGCTATCTAGCATTAAAGCCGGCACCCGGAAACCATCCGGATATTGCCACCCCCACAAATCAAACCGTTGAATCCCCCACCCCACAAAAGCAATTGTTTGATACACGGCTACTATAATCGTCAGTATCAGTGACGAAAAAAGCCCCCATAAAGCAATAGTGGCTGATTTTGATGTTTTATATACTTTTAAAAAATAATTACCTAAAAAGTAAAAAGCGAGAATACTGGCCCACCAGGCCAACATCGTCAGACCAAACGCGACGTCGGAAGTAATAGACAGCGACAAGGCTCGCCACATTAATAGCAGTAAACCTACTTGGAAAAACCTATCGGACTTTACGAATTGCCAAAATACCTGCAGCGACCTTAGTCGTTCTCTGTAAATAAAAATTCCTAAAGCTATCGTTAAAAAGAGGGTTAAGAAAAAGCGGACTGGAATTAAATTGCTGACCAGCAAACTAAATTGCAACTGATTAGTAATTGATAAAGTTAAGTAAATTAAAAATAACAGGACTGTTAGAATTTTTTTCATTTATGAGCCCCGTCGTGCCAACCGCGAATTAGAGAACCCCACAACCGCCAATTTTTGGTTCGCCACCACACTCCGCCCATTCGGCGTAACATCAGTGGAAAAAGTTTAACGAAACTGGCTAATCCTTGCCAAAAACCCCATTTTCGCATCAGTAGGATTCTTGATTTTTCTAAATTATAAAGGTGAAAAGGCTTATCCTCACCCCCACCGGTCCTGGAGACTTTATGCCACAAAACTGCCTCCGGACAACAAACTAAATCATAACCTTTCTTTCGCAGTCGCAAAGAAAGATCAACGTCTTCTCCGGTATGCAAAAACTGCGGATCAAACAAACCTACTTCTTTTAAAGCCGTTGACCGAAAAAGGATAGCCACCCCACTTAAGTAATCGCAGGTTTTAACGTTTTCAAATTGACCGCCGTCGACCTCCCCGGCTCCGACATTTATAACTTGGCCTCTAGCTAAGTTGACAACACCACCTACCCACCAGATAACGCGCTTTTGATCGTAAGGCGTTCCCCGATAAGTTTTGGGGGCTACGGCGGCTACGTTTTGACGACTGTCTAAAATTGACAATAAGGGCTGTAAAAAAACTTCGGGGACAATCGTATCGTTATTAATAATTAAGACAAAATCTGACCCCTCATCCAGAGCCTTAGCCATCCCAAAGTTATAGCCTCCGGCAAAACCTAAATTTGATCCGGTTTCAATAATTTTAAGTTTGGGGAAAGCTTTTTTTAAGATTTGAACAGAGCCGTCGGTAGAACCATTATCTACAACCAAAAGAGCCGCCTGTGAAAGGTCGGAGTGCGAAATCGAGTTTATTAATTCAACCGTATCCCCCGGCCGATTGTAATTTACCGTGACAACAGCAACCTTCACTGTCTAATTCTACCACTAACCGCCTGTGGTAGACTAAATTTATGCGTTCTGACCTTTATCAAGAGCTATACGACTTGGAAAAAGATTATTGGTGGCATGTTGGTAAAAGACAAATTGCCTTTTCGCTGATTAGACAATTTTCACGGTCTTTTGACACGGCACTCGACATTGGCTGTGGGGCGGGGCTGGTCGTGGAAGAATTGGGTCAACTGTATAAAAAGGCCATTGGTTTGGACGTCTCACCGGAAGCTATTGGCTTTTGCCAGAAACGAGGGCTTAATAACTTAGTACTGTCCGGCGCGGAGAAAATTGAACTTCCTGACGGAACAATCGACACTATTACCGCCTTTGACGTTTTAGAGCACGTTGATGACCAACAAACTTTGGCAGAGTGTACCAGATTACTTAAACCGGGCGGGATTTTGGTAGCAACTGTACCAGCCTACCCGAAACTTTGGAGTTACTGGGATGAAATGCTCGGCCACAAAAGACGTTACAGTAAAAAATCTCTAACAAATGTTCTAATTGATGCCGGTTTTACGATTCACAAAATTTCCTACAGCAACTTCTTTATTTTAGGGCCGGTGACGCTTATTAGACTGTTGAAAAAATCAAACGTGACCGCCAAAAAACAATCCGACTTTATCCCCACCCCTACCCTTCTTAACTCTTTTTTAAAGCGCCTCTACACTTTAGAAAGCGTTATAATCAAAAATATCGGTTTTCCGGCCGGTCTGTCGTTAGTTGTTGTGGCCGAGAAAAAATAAATTATGGATCTTTCTATAGTCATCCCGGTTTACAACGAAGAACAGCGCCTACCAAAAACTATCGACGCGCTAAATAATTTTGTCGCTACTACACCGATTGTCAAAGAAGTAGTTTTTATTAACGATGGGAGTTTTGACCAAACCGTTAGTGTAATTGACAGAAATCCAAAAAACTTTGACCATCAGCTAATTTCCTATGCGTCAAACCGCGGTAAGGGCTATGCTTTAAAACAAGGGGTTCTAAAAACTTCCGGCGATTACGTTTTAATAATGGACGCAGATCTTTCAACACCGCTAACAGAACTGCACAAATTTAAATCGCACCTCGAAACAAATGTTCCTATGGTAATTGGTAGCCGTAAGACGGCGGGAGCGAATGTGATCAAACACCAAACGGTCTTGCGACAAAAACTTGGGGAGGGTTTTACAATTCTTTCAAATTTGATGCTAAGAAGTGGGGTTTCTGATTTTACCTGTGGCTTTAAAGCCTTTAGACAAGACGTAGCCAAAAAACTTTTTGCCAGCCAAAAAATTGATCGCTGGGGCTATGATAGCGAAATTATTTTCTTAGCCCGCAAGTACGGCTTTGAAATCGTCGAGGTGCCGGTCACTTGGGAAAATGATGACCGCACTAAAGTCAATCTTCTTAAAGACGTCTATCGCTCTTTCTCCGACCTCATCAAGATTCGTTATTTTGACGTAACCAATCAATATCAAAAGTGACAATCACAAATCGCAAATCGCAAATCGCAAATTATCTTAAATATATTTACCCCTTAAGCTGGGTTATTTTGGCAATTCCGACGCTATTTAACCTTCATAGAGGTGCTGATTACCGCTTCTACAATTCGTATTTGACCGGAGATTTTAATAGTTTAACGAATAATCTAGCCAACGGCTTTTTTATGGCAAGTTGGTTTATTTTGGTGGCGATTGGTTACTGGTGGCTATTTAGAAACGCTGACAAATTGACGAAGCGACAATTAATTTTGATCGCCATTGTTTCATCTTTTGGAGCTTTTTTGACAGTACCCTTTGGCAGTACCGATGTTTTTTATTATTTAGGTGCCGCCCGGGGTGAAATTACTTCCAATATCAATCCGTATCTAGGGGGGTTCGTAAAGATAAATCCTTTTCACGCCACGCTTTTTTTTGGCAGTGGCCCAATTATGTACCCACCGCTGTGGCTGACAATTAATAAAGTTTTGTGGACAATTTCCGCACCATTTGGACTTTTAGGCCAAGCCTACTCCTATAAACTAATCTTTTTAATTTGCCACTTTTTGACGAGCTGGTTGATTTACAAATCAACTAAAAGATTTGACGATTTTATTTTGTATTTTTTTAACCCGCTCCTGCTTTTCGAGTTTGTGACAAATGCCCACTACGACGCTTTAATGTTGCTATTTATTGCTCTTGGAATTTATTTGATCTTAAAAGATAAAGTAATACTTGGTTTGACTAGTATTTCCTCGGCAATTTTGACAAAATACACCGCCGTATTATTTCTACCATTTTTAGTTATGTATTTGACGATCGAGGCCTGGAAACATAAAAAATTAATCAGTCAAATTTCTAATACCCTCGTTGCCGGCGTGGTGTCGGTTATGCTTTTGACAATTTCCGCTTACCCCTATTGGACTAAAACTGGTGTAACAATGCTAAAGGGAATTACCGCTCAAAGCGACTGGTTCGTAAATAGTTTTTTTGCAACACTCTACGTCCCCCTAATTTGGTTTTACAAAGTGACAACAGCTCAAAATATCCCCAGCGTCTCCGCCAAATATTTATGGATTTTGTTAATTGTTATTGGGGTAACTATTCTAGTTAAACGTCTTATTCCCCTCATTACCCGTATTTCCCTTACTACCCTCTTTGAGCTTTTAACCATGGTCGTTATCGTTTTCCTAATTTTTTTCCAACGTTCTTTTTGGCCGTGGTATGCCTCCTGGGCTTTTTTACCCGCCGTATTTTTAGCCAAAAACAATAAAATTTTTAAATTAGCGCTGATTTTTACTTTTAGTAGCCTCGCTTTTTACATCCCCTTTGTCTTCTTCGGCCATGACTCAACACAAGTGCTGGACAACCTGCAAGTACTTTATGGACTAGTGATATTCTCGCCGGTTTTAATCTATCTTGTTAGCATAATTCGCAAAAATTCGAATAAATTCGCATGAAGTACTCCAAGTTTCTACTACCCTTAATAATCTTCGTCACTTTACTAGTCGTCTACAGCCCACTGTTAAACTGGTTCTTTGCCAGAGATGACTTTGGATTTTTAGCCGCCACCAGCTTGATCCCACCTCGTAATTGGTTTTTTAGACCACTTTCGCAACAATTTTACTTTTGGGCGAACACGGGGGTTTGGGGCCTAAACCCGCTCGGTTTTAGGTTAGTTGGAATTTTTATGCTCACAGTTAATAGCCTGTTAATTTACAAACTAATCAAGCGTTTCTACGTTTCCTCAAAACCCCAATTCTCCATTCTCTCCCCTCTTACCCTTCTACCCCTTACTGGCTCCCTATTCTATGCATTTAACACAATTCACCTCTTCGAAATCGGCTGGATCGCTGCTCACTATCAAACCCTCTCAACGTTACTGTTTCTTTCGACAGTACTTCTCGCCACGAGCGAGCGACATGTCTATAACATGCTAAGTTTTGTGACAATTATTCTGGCTTTCTTGTGTAGCGAAATGTCCATCTTTATCGTCCCAGTTATCCTTGTTTACAACGTTGTGACAAGTCCTCAATTAAAAATCACAAATCACAAATTGAAAATTACCCTGCCTTACGTTCTTCTAACCGCACTCTATTTGACGTTCTACCTCCTCTACGTAAATCTTCCCGGTGGCAGCGTTTACGGCCGGTCTTTTGACTTCGTGACGATTCTTAAAACTTTAGGCAAATATATTCTCTACCCCTTTGTCGCCGGATTTGATAGAAATTCGACATTCGGCCTCGTCAACCTTCTCCTTATTGCCCGTATTTCCCTTATTACCCTTATCGGAATTTTTTCCCTTATTACCAAAACCTTAAATAAACGCTTGGCCTTGTTCGGTGGCCTCTGGTTCTTAATCACCGTCAGCATTTTTACTATTCTCGGTAACCACACCTTTGCCTATCTCGACGCCATTCCGGCGGTTGGGCTGACGATGATAATCGCTTCCACCTGGCAATCTTTGTCCCCCAAACCCCTCCTTCCCCTACTAACCCTTTTAGCCCTACTCACCCTTTCCCTCGCCTCCCTTATTACCTCCCAAACCACCGACCCCGACCTCCAATGGCTAAACACCCATCAGCAAACCTCTCAAAATTACTTGAAAAACTTTAAAATGCCGGAAAACAGACTCGTAACCCTTGACCGCAGTGACTCCGATTTAATGGAAACTACGTACTTTGGCTATGCCATTAAAGCCTACTACAAAAACCTGCGACCAACTATAATATTAAAATGATTACATTTCTAAAGACCGCATACCTGAAAATTTTCCCGAATTACAGCCAAAGACTGGAGATACTGATAAATACGAATAAGTCTTTGCTGGACGTTGGTTGCGGAAGTGATTCACCAATTAAAGCATTTTCGAGGAAAATCACGGCTACGGGTGTAGATGGTTACCACCCAAGTATCGAAAAAAGTCGGAACCAACAAATTCATGATAATTATGTTGAGTGTGATATCCGAGAGCTTGGTAAACAGTTCTCCCCACACTCCTATGACACCGTTCTTGCTTCTGATGTCATCGAACACTTAACAAAGGAGGACGGCCTAAAAATAATTAGCGCTATGGAGAATATTGCTAGAAACCAGGTGATTCTATTTACGCCTAATGGATTTCTGCCCCAAGGTAGGTATGACGAAAACGACTATCAGGTACATAAATCCGGCTGGACTGCCTCCGAATTAAAAAGTAAGGGTTACAAGGTTTTTGGAATCAACGGACTTAAAGAGTTACGAGGCGAGTTTTCCGCCATTAAGTGGAAACCACGATTTTTGTGGCGGGTGCTTTCCGATCTTACCCAACACCTTACTTACTATCTACCCGAAATGGCTTTCCAGCTACTGGCCGTAAAAAACGTAAACGAACCAAAAAATAATGTAGACAAAGACACTGCGCAACTTCCGCTAAAAACAACCGCCACGTAGAACCACCACCCCACAACAAACCATCGCGTAAATTAACCCCCACGATTCGAACTAACTCTTTACCAAGGGACAGAGAAGGATATCGTCGCATAAAATCACGACGCTGATAAACTCTACTGACGAAGGGGTTAGGGATATTAAAAGTATCTGCCAAATCCAAATTGAGTGTCTCTTTAGCTTCCAGTTTAGCCCATTTAAGCCATTTACTTCTAAAAGTATTTATTGATAAATTATCATAAAGCGGCTCATGATTTAATTGGCAAATATTTCTAGCTGCAGTCCCATACGTTTGGGGAGATTCGTGAACAATACCCAAAAAATAGAGCTTTGATTTTCTAAATAAGCAGGGTTTAAAAAGTTTGGAGTAGTGACCTCTTGCTAAGTATTTTCCCTTATCGAAAATAGGCCACCGTAGGGAGTAAGCATCCACCTGCTGGTTTTTTACTAAATCTGGTAGTAGACTCCTAGCCTCTTCGGACAAAAATTCATCGGCATCAATTTGTAGGACCCATTCCCCTAGGGCTTGTTCGTAAGAGAAGGAACGATGGGGCTCCGCCTCACCAACAAACGGCCTAATAAAAACCCTAGCCCCAAACTCTTCGGCAATCTTTAGACTATTGTCTTTAGGAGGACCATCATGAACTACAATAATCTCACCCACCACACCCTGTAAACTCGTAAGACAGCGTCTAAGCACAGACTCTTCCGAGTTAATAACTACACACGCCGAAATTATCTTGTTTGGCATATCTGTTAGAATCATTATAGCCTATGGGAAACGAGACCATTAAAAGTTTTTACGAAAAAACTGCTGAATTGGACTACCATCCCAACTCAAGTATTACCGGTTTGATTACCCGAAAAGGTTTACGGAGATTTATATCTTTCGACGACCGCTTCTTAGAAGTTAAAAAGACGCTAGAAAAAATAATTTCGGAAAAACATAAAGAGGGTTTTCGGCCCGTGCAGGTTCTAGATGTAGGTTGTGGTGACGGAGTTTACGAAAAAATTATTTCCGATGAAGCAAGGCGCTTGGCTGTTTTTGATGGAATAGATATCAGCAGTACCCAAGAACAAAATACCAAAGGACTGTTTAGCGATTTTTTTAAAATAAACATCGATCAAGAAGCAATCCCAACGGAAAGCGAAAAATACGATGTGGTAATCTGCTCCGAGATATTAGAACACCTATTCTTCCCGGACCACGCGCTTGAAGAAGTTGCTAGAGTTCTAAAGAAAAACGGATCCGTGGTTATTACAATCCCCAACGCTGCGGCTTTTAGAAACATACTTATGATGGCCCTCGGGGACGTGAGGGCAGTTTTTTACCCTAGAGAAAAAGAGCATATCCGATTTTTTAACCTCCGGGGAATTAAAGAAATCTTGAGTAACGCCAATTTACGAGTTACTATGGTTCGGGGGTTAGGGGCACTTTTACTAGAAAAATTTAATTTTGTTTGCAAGATATATACACCCAGAATAATACAAGTAACAATTAATAAGCTCTTCCCAGCCCTCTGCCCGGGCATACTGCTAATCTGCCAAAAAAACCATGAATCGGTACATACCTCGTAAATGGCAAGTCTCTCTAACTATAATCATAGCTGTAGCTGTAATTACCCGCTTCTTTAATCTACCGGAAAAAGCGATCTTCTATGGCGACCACTCCCGGGATTTTTTAACGGTCTTCAAAATTGTCAACCTACACGAATGGGTCTATCACGGCCCTACAGTCAGTGTTACTTATAACCTCCTTAGCCCGATTTACTACTACTTACTAATTCCTTTCTATTTGGTTTCTAGTTGGCACCCGTTAACACAGATCGTTTTGACAACTTTGGTTAGCATTTTGACAGTAATTTTAATCTTTTTTGTAAGCCGCGATTTATGGAATCTAAAAACCGCTATAGTTGCTGGACTAATTTACGCTGTTTCTGCCGTTATTATCCCTGAAAACTTGGTAGGACTTAATCCGGGTCTTGTCCCACCAGCCACAGTGCTACTTCTATGGTCGACTGTTAAAGTCTTAAATGGCAAAGACAAATACTTATGGGTAGTATCGGCAACACTTGGCTGGATGTTAAGTTTCCACGCCAGCTGCTTTTTTATAATCCCAGTGCTGGTATTAATGTTTGTTGTTAAGAAACCGACAATCGAGACCAAAAACCTGCTAGTCGCCGGCCTGGTTTTTTTTGTACTTGTAATTATCCCCTACGGAATTCAGGAAAAGAAGCATGGCGGGTACAATCTTCTAACGGTCTACAACTACTTTTTTTCGGCTCCGGCCACTCCTAATCAGATAGTACCAATAAGTAGACTTCAAAGCCTTAAAAACTACTCTCAAATAATGTGGGATATGCCATCTAATATCCTAAACCCTTACTTTAAAGTCTTAACCATACCAGTCAACTTGAGTTTCTGGGGTCTATTTTTATTAATGGTTATAAGGCTCTTCAAACTAAGAAATAAATACGACTTAGCTGCCAAAACTACCCTCTTTCTTCTGGTTGGATATATTTTTACGTTCGGGATTGCTTTAAAATTCGCCTCAACCGTTAAGCCCAACTGGTGGTTTGGAAATGTTTTTTTCCCCTTGTTCGCGATCAGCCTCGGAATGGTTTTAGCAAAGATTAGAAGCCAAACAGTAATTATAGCCATAGTGTTTGCCATAGCCATCAGTAACTTTTTGGAACTGCAAAAATACCAAAGTAATCAGAGTTTTGGACGCTACGCTCAGGAAAAGGAAATGGCGGGCAGAGTCCTGCAGGATGCCAAAAACCAAGCTTTCGATAGTCGCTATATTTACAAAGGCCGCGAAGAGGATGGAGCCCTTGGACCGTTCACGTATCTTTATTGGTACTTCGATAAACCCCAATTTCAGGACCGCTACTTCAGGTGGCTAAATTGGAACAATGAGCCACCCTCAAAAGTTACCTATATTATTTTTCAGGAAACAACCGACCAGGAAAAAACAAAGCAGTTGCAAAGACTTCTGACTCTTCAAAATAAGGGAAGTTTCGAAGTGTTAAGTAAAACAAAACTTTATGAGATTTATAAAATCATTTAACATTAAACTACTTTTACCTCTTCTGCTCTTTGTCGCACTTGCCTCTTTGCGATTTATTAATCTTTCGGCCGACCCAGTCCCTCTAACTTGGCTACACAATCAGGATGAGGGAAATTACTCTTACAACACTAGGAATCTAGTTCTCGCAAGAAGGTTAGTAACCGACGAGGTTAATTTCTTCTTTGTCTCCCCGCTTTGGACATTACTCCAGTACCCATTTGTAAAAATCGGCGGCGTTTGGTTTGAAAGTTTTCGTCTTCCGGCGGCGCTAAGTAGTGTCCTTTTAGCTGCAGCACTGGCACTATTCGCATTAAAAACACTTAAAAGCCGTTTGTTGGCTTTTTTAGGCGGTCTTTTAGTTTTGGTTAATTTTCTGATACTCGTGCACAGCCGGATCGCCATGCCGGAAAATACTAATATACTGTTTCTAACGCTGGCTTTCGTATCTTGGTACTCCACCCTAAAAAAATACCCGCAGATTTCTACCAAGTGGTCCGTAGCTACAGGTACTTTCTGGACGCTGGCCTTTCTAACTAAAGGAAATGGTGTTTCTCTAGGCATTACGTTAGTTTTATCGGGCGCGCTATTAGTTTTATCGAGACGACACTTACCAACAATTAAAGAAGTTACCAAGTTACTGCTACCGTTTTTAATATTTGGATTCGTCTTCGTATCAACACGTTTTGTCTTCACGAAGCTCTACCCACGCGAGTTTGGTATTGCCACTATTGAGCTAACCGAAAAATACCGGCCGCTAATTAGGACTCAAATATTAAATCCGCTCTTTTGGAGGGATGAAGGCCTGGAATTCTTGCGGGGTGGAGAAGCTACTATTTGGATCTATGTGCCGTTTCTGACCCTGGGAGCGTTAATTTTTAGCGGTTTAACTACTCTAAAAATAATTAAAAAAAAGCGCCTGCCGTGGCTACAAATTGAAGCGTTTTGTTTCCTAGTTGGCAACCTCTTTTGGTTCTTGCTGGTAGTTTATAAGCCCGCTCGTTATTTTCTACTAGTACTACCGGCACTAATAATTGCCAACTTACTACTAGTAGCAATAAAACCAAAACTAGGGCTAATTCTAGTTTTCTTAACACTAATTTTTGATTTTGGTTTGGGAATTAAATTTATATACTCCAACTACACCTTTGACGACGAGGCTGTTGGCAAAACAATCAGCGCTGTCGTCGGAAATAAAAAGGTGGCCGGCGGGGGGTTAGATTCTTGGACGCTCGATGCCACTTACCCCTTTCTTAACACCTACTTTCCCGGTTGGGACGAAGCCTCACTGCTTCGTTATTTTAACCAGTACGGCTACCCTGATTTTTTCTTATTTGTAGGATTAGATGATATCCGCTTGGCTAAAACGAGCGAGGCGCCAGTACTAAAATCAAAACTGACGCTTGTTAAGGTCACAGAAACTTACAACCGCTTTCGAAGAATTCCACCTCGTACTCTCATCTATGCGGTTGAACACTAGTAAAACAGTTGTTTTTATCTGCTTTGGTTTGTTCTTGCTGACAGTTATTAGTCGAGTTCCCGTATTAAGAACGGTTGGTGAAACCTGGGACGAACAAACCGCCGCTGTTCAAATCGGAGAGCGTTACTTAGGAAATCTCCAACGTCTAGACTTTAACAAGGATTCTTGGGACCTTGGCGCAGAACACCCGCCACTCGCTAGATACCTTTACGGAGCGGCTACAATAATCCCCAAAAAAATTCCCGCGATTCGAAACTGGGACAGCGAATACCACCAAAATAAAGAGTACACCGTTCCCCGAGTTCTTTCCGCAATCTTCGGCGGTTTGACTGTGGTTCTTGTTTTCCTAATTGGAAAATTTCTGTTTAACTACCGCGTAGGAGCTGTTTCTGCAGTAATTTTAATGGTTTTCCCGCCTTTTATCGCCTATACTAGTACATCTTCCCTAGAATCGGTCTTTATTTTAACGACAACTATTTTTGTCTGGTCTTTACTTCACGCTTTAAAATCTAACTCGACAAAATGGCACTTCGTAGCTATCGTAACTTTGACATTGTGTTTTTTGACGAGATACAACGGCCTTTTCTTTGTAATATTTTACGCCGGCGTTATTGTCGCTAAGTACCACCATGAAATTTTCAAACTTAAGGCGCGACAAATTCCTTGGCCGGTTCTTGCTTCTTCGCTTATATTTTTAAGTTTGACCTACATCCTTTGGCCGTGGTTATGGGCTAACCCGCTTAGATTGTTTGAGAGTTTTGCGAGGACGCCAGCCTTTGTGAGTAACGAATATTTTCTAGGAAAACTCGGCCCAATGCCGTGGTATTACTATTTTATCTATTTTCTAGTAACCACCCCTGAAGTCTTGACCCTTTTATTTCTCGGCTTTGTACTTACGGTTTTAATAAGTTTTGCTAAATTTAAGTCGTTATTCGTTAATCGTTATTCGTTAATCATCCTTTTCTGGTTCCTAACCCCCTTTCTAGCCTCGTTTGTTAGCTTTAAGCAAGACGGCATTCGTTACGTCATCGCTTTCCTTCCCCCCTTGGCTCTTATTTCTGGACTGATGGTAACCCAATTAGTTGATAAATTACCAAAGCCGTCACTTCGTATTTTCTTCGTGTTTTTTATGATGCTAGGAATTGTATACCCAACTGTCCTTTTTTATCCCTATTATCTAGATTACTACAACCTGGCTTCGGGCGGACCTAGGGCGGCTTACGAAAACGATCGTTTTGACGTTGGGTGGTGGGGAGAAGGTAGTCTAAATGCCGTCAGATTCATAAACAAAAATGCGGAAGTTGGAGCAACAGTAAAAGTTAGTTTTATTCCTTTTCACGTTTTACCAAAGTTTAGAGAAGACCTTGTACTATTCAAAGTCGAAGACTCTCAGACGGCAGATTATATTTTAATCAACTGTTTTAGCAGAAACTTCAAACCCGCTACAAATCTAAGTAATTACAAAGAGATTCTTGCAGTATCTACACCCCTAATAAAAACTTTTTCAGCCCCTTTAACGCAGGTCTACCAGCAGAAATTAAATAAAAATTGACGTACTCCAAAAAAGTTGACTGTAAGTAGTCTTCCTTTAATCTCTCTCTGTATTCGGAACGGTAACTAATAATATCGTTTCGGGAAGGGAAATATTTAAAATCATCGCTAACTTTAAAAATATTTTCTAAATTGGCGACAATTTTTTCCGGCGAGTATTCTGTCATAACTTTATGATGACCAACCTCCCCCATCTCCTGCGACTTTTGACGGTCAGCTAATAGGAATCTGACGGCGGCCGCGAAAGAGCGTGGAGTGTTAGCGATATAGCCGTTCTGACCAGGCTCGACTTGTTCTAGCTGACCGTTATCAGCCCAGGGGGTGGAGTTGACAACAATCGGCTTTTTCCAAACCATCGCCTCGTTTAAAGTATTTCCAAAAGCCTCGCCGATTTTGGACGAGTGGACAAAAACGTCCAGCAATTGATAGTAAGAGGCTTGAAGGGACTCGTCTTCCGTTTCCGGCAAAAAAATAAGGTTGTTGACATACGAAGTCTGTTTGAGTTTTTTGACAACTTCCGCTGGAGCCGCTTGAAGAATCATTTTAACGTTTGGAATTTCTTTTAAAAGAAGCGGAAACATATCGGTGACAAGCCAACTCCACTTCTCCATCGCCGCTCTAGCTCCGACCTTCCCAATGACAGTCTCGTTGTCTTTAATACCCAGTTGACTTTTCCTAGACATTATTTCTTCAGGCGATAGTTTAAACTTTTCAAAGAGTTTAACGTCTACCGGATTATATAAAACCCGGTTTTTTGGCCAAGAATGGTCTGGATAGCGTTCATTTAACATCATCATACTTTTGAAGAGATGAACGTCGATAAAAGGGTTTGTTTTTTCGTCAAACTCGGCAAAAACGTTTGTTTCAACAACGTATGGAACAAAACGATCTTTTAGAATTTCCTGCCAGTGGGGCTCAAAAGCTCCCCGACGATGAATATGGAGAACGTCAAATTTTTCTTGACGTAAATAATCTTTAAGACGGGAGACGTCACCTTTAAAAATAGTGACAGTAAAACCTTCTTTCGACAATTCTTCGGCCCGCTTGCCACCTTCAAAAACGCAGGCGATTTTGACGTCAAATTTCTCTTTATCTAGGTAACGGCAAAAAGTCTGAAGGGTCCGCCCCGCCCCCCCAACACCTAGACCGTTACTAATTTCCAATATCTTAAGTTTTGGCATAATTTAAAAACTCCAAACTTTAAGCCATTGCGATAATGACAGTAAACACCATAAATGATTGTCGTAATTATTATCCCCTTTCAGCTGTTTACGCAATAAAATCTCCAGAGATTCTTTTTTAAACCAACCGCGATTCACAAAAGAATCGTCTAAAAGCTCCGACCACAAAAAATCTTTCATCTCACCGCGAAACCACTTGTTTAAAGGAACACTGAAGCCTTGTTTACGGCGAGTGACGATACTTTGAGGTAATAAGTCGCTAAAAGCCTCTTTAAACATCTTTTTATTAGCGCGGAGAAGAGGTGGAATCCGACAGGCTAAATTAACAAGATCGATGTCAAGAAGTGGCGAGCGACCCTCTAAACTATTGGCCATAAATCCCAAGTCAATTTTTGGCAAATTATTATCCGGCAGGTAAGACTCAAAATCAAAAAGCGCCGCCTGATTTAAGGGGTGGTAATTTCTACCTTTAAAAAAAGCTTTTCTTACAATACCATAAGCCAAGTCTCCTGCAGTTTTATCAAAGTACCAACGATCGTAAAGAAAAAGCTTATCAAAGTGGTAACGACAGTCAATTGCTCTGTCCCAGCATCCGCAATTGGTTAAAAAGGCTTGCGGTGGCGAGCCTTTCATAGAATCTAAAATAAACTTAACGCGAGCCGACCATGGTAAATTAGCCAAAATATTTCTAATTTCCCGAGACAACAAAAAGTAAAAACTGTATTTAAAATAATTAAAGGATTTACCGTAACCCAAGAAGGTCTCATCTCCCCCATCACCGGTTAAAACAACTTTCAGTTTTGAAGCTACCGCTTGAGCTAAATAAAAAGTCGGAAGCATTGCCGGATCACCAAATGGCTCTTCATAAAATTTAATAATCGAGGGCAAATCTTCAGCGATGTTGGGTTTTATAATTAACTCGTGGTGATCAGAATGAATGTGATCAGCCACAATCCGGGCGTAAGGCAGTTCATTTTCTTTAAGACTTCCTTCGTAACCTACTGAAAACGTTTGGAGTCTGGTGTGACGACTAGCAATGGCCGAAACAACACTGGAATCAAAACCACCGCTAAGAAAACTGCCGACAGGCACATCGGAAGCCAAAACTCTGGCTTTGACGGCATCATCTAAAGTTTGGCGAAGCGCTTCCACCCAAAAACTTTTGGGATGCGTCTCCCACGCCGACAGATCCGGTTGATAATATTTTTCTATTTTTAGTTGATTATTTTCAAAAATTAGAAAACTTCCTTGAGGTAATTTTTGAATTCCGGCAAAACCGGTTAAGGGGTTTGGAACGTAACGCAAAGACATAAAAGCATCAATCGCGTAGTCGTCGATTTGACGGGGCACTTCCGGATTGGCCAAAATTCCTTTTATTTCCGAAGAAAATACAAATATTTTGTCGTTTAAAAAATACTTAAGGGGTTTTTTTCCAAAATGGTCGCGAGCCGCAAAAAGCCGATGCCTTGGCCGGTCCCAAATCGCGAAGGCAAACATCCCCTTCAAGTATTTGAGACAGTTAATGCCGAATTCTTGGTAAAGATACAAAACTGTTTCGGTATCGGTCGTCGAAAAAAAGTTGTAACCGCGAGACTCTAAAAGACGGCGGTTTTCCTTGTAGTTATAAATTTCACCATTAAAGGTTATGACCAAGTCGCCATCGAGCGACTTCATCGGCATATGGCCCTTAGGGGATAAATCAATAATTGACAAGCGGACGTTGCCAAGACCTACTGAGCCATCCAACCAAACCCCGCTATCGTCAGGCCCTCGGTGTTTAATAGCCCCGTTCATTGCCTCAATTTCCGAAGCAAAAATTGGAAAACCTCTTAAAGAAATTTTACCGTTTATTCCGCACATCAGGCAAAAACCTAACTAGGCAGTAATTAATAAAATTGATAAAAGATCTAAATCCGGAAAGTTTAGCAACAGTCGGAACAAAAGCCGGCTTTGGGGCAGTAAAAATTTCAGGAACCGTGACATCCGCAGGAAGCTTACAGCCATGGCCTAAAAAACCCAGAAAGCAAGTGTCAACCACCTTTCGACCGTGCCCTAAAGTCACCTCGAAGTCTTTGGGTGACCGAGACAGAACTCCCAAATGGAAAAAGTAGTCTTCAGAGACTATAACATTCGCCTTATTGACAAGCCTTTGGCCATCTCCAAAATATAAAGTATCCCCGTCGAAGCCACCTTTCCAACAAACGTCGCCAACATTTCTTACAAAGCGCGGTGTGTAGTGGCCTCTTAAACCCCAAGCGGTTTTATATTGACCCCAAGTGGAGTAATGATACACATCTCCCACACAAAAAATAAACTTAGACAAAATGCAAGATTTGTTTGCTGGTAAGCTTTGTAACATCCCTAAAGTGGAATTTAGAGCGTTACTTGGCCACACCTCATCCCCGTCTAAAATCATAAACCAGTCCGAAGTCGTGCGACGTATCATTTCATTACGAAGAGCGGTATGCCCCACTTCGTTGACTGGACCTTTTTCTTCAAAACTAATTTTTGACGAGGAAATGGACTTGATAATTTTGACGGTTTTATCGGTGGAACCGGTATCCCAAACCAAAACCCTATCTACAAAGGGCAAAACTGACTGTAGAGCATACCAAATAAAATTTTCTTCGTTTTTGACCAGGCAGTGTGCTGTTATAGACATATCTACACCATTGTTTCGCTAACAAAGCGAGTGTGCAAAGAAATTCCTAAATGTGTCCCTTAAACCCCGAGAATACGTTATCCTAAAGCTCCGATGAGGTAGCGTTGTACACAACATAAGAAGAAGTTCTTCCGGCTTTAAGTAACACAAAAACAACTCCGGTCGATACTCCCAATCTGCAGAGTAAGCATTATGCTCCATTAAGACAATATTTCCCGTGTACCACTTTAACTTACGAATCAGTCGCCACAAACTCTCGCGAGCCAAACCCGCACCCACCAAATTGTGGAAGATTATAGTTTTATAAACAGATAGATCGCTAATTTTCAGAAACTCCATGCAATTAACATTATCTCTATTGGGAATCTCATAAAAACCAAATGGGGTGGTTACAGAAACTTCCAGAGTTTTACCAAAACTTTCTGCGGTACCAAACACCTCAACAAGTTTTTTATAAGCCTCTTGATGAATATCTAATAAAAAACAACGGTGAATTTTTCTGTATATTTTGTTAGGTAACGTTCTTAATTCCATGATATAAACTAACGCTAGTAATATGCGCTTTGATCGAGCGCCGCCATGCAGATATAGTACGTGACCAGGCATCCTTCCCAACCCAGTCGTCTATATTTGAAGAATACAGTAAAACGGACTGGTTATCCTCGAATATAGCGGAAAAATCATAATTAGTTAAATCAAAACACTGAAACTGTATTGTAGGTGAAAGCAATACTTGCTTAATTTGGTTAAAGGTTGTCTCACTTTCCAACCACCCCTTTCCGTAATAAAACGTATTCACTCGCACCGAAGTACTCTGGAAAACAGGAATATTTGGCCCTACAGGAAAACACGGTAACATTATCGAGCAGTTGGTAAGAGGTTTACTAATAAGGAAATTGCCATTGGTATAATTACCCTTTAAGATCCTGCTAAAGTAAAAATCAAAGCAAGATCGTCGCCCCAGCGGCAATGCGTTGCGTGTTTCGTTAAATATAGTAAAATCACCTGGTTGAGAAAGAAAAAGACCCTGACCCTCCAAATCAGTATTTCCTGCCAAGGGGCGTGAAAAAACGCGGCTGATAAACTCAACTCTGTTTTGAGAAAGTTTAATAAGTTCAAACAGCATTTTAGCGTAATCTATAGCCGCAGGATTGACATCGTAAAATGTGATGTCTGAGGCGTAGAGCTTCGTAAAAAAATTAAGGCCTCCAAGTCCTCCGATAACGCACCAAAAATGATCAAAAAGCGGGCTTACACGCTTAACATACGAACCAACGTAGTGTAGATTATCAACACTGGCCAAGTAAATGTCTTCGGGCGTTGAAAACGTGGTCATAAATAGTTGGTAGAAAAACTAGAAACCTCCAGACCAAAAACCCAACCATAAGCTAGGGTAGATTTCGAGACACACCAAATAAAATTCTCCTCGTTTTTAACTAAGCCGTGGGCAATTGTCGTCACCTCTACAGTATACCAAGATCGGTTATAATGACCCCGTGAAGAAAATTATTAAAGAGAATTGGCCACTAGTAGTCATTTTAATAATTACAGTAACAACACAAATAATCTATTGGCAAGCAAAACCAGAGCTTGGCAATTGCTACGATTGCGGAGAATACCAAGACCTAGCTAATTTCATATCCAGAAATCCAAAAAACATTATTAGCGACTTTCGCCCGCCACTATATCCAGTATTAATGATTATCTTAGGGCTAGGTTCTCCCAATCCTCGAGGGGATTTTAATTTGTACCTAACACAAAGTATTGTACTCCTAGTAACCCTTATTGTTCTTTGGCTGATAGGTAAAAAAATAAATATCCCGCCGCTTTTTATCCTAATATCTTTGGTTCTCTTAGCTATTAACCCCGCTTTTTACTCTTTTACCAAATTTAAACTTACGGAAACCGTAAATATTCTCCTACTCGCCTTTCTAGTTTTAAATTGGCTATATATTAAAAAGCGTCCTTCTCTTAAGGGGGTTTTTTGTTATGCCTTTTTTGCAGGTCTGCTCACGTTTACCCGGTTTGCTAATAGTTACCTGGTTATTGTTATGTTCCTGGCAGTAATCTTTTATTCTGGCAAAAAGTCCTTAAACCCCCGTTATCTCAAAATCTGGGCTTTAGGTTTAGCGTTTATCCTGATACCACAAATTGCTTACGCCAAGGCTAACTGGCATCGAAATTATTATTACGGGTTAACAGGTGAGACTGGCACCAACTTACTAGGAAAACTGGTACAGTATCAACTAATACCAAAAACCGACCCAGATTACCAGAAAATAATCGACGCGACGTTAGGCTGTAAGGGAACACTGGCCACCACCGACGTCTTTACCTGTGTCTGGAATTTTCTGCCTAAAAATAGTTTTGTATCAAAATATTCTATTAGTAATATGCACGTTGATAGCTTTAACAAAAAATATATTATTAAAAACCTACCAACTTATATTGTTAAATCAGCCCCAATTGCTTTCGAAGCTTTAAAAAGACCGGCTTCGGAGTATCTAGTTCTTTCCCAAACTAACCACCCGGTATTCGATCTAGAAATTAAAATCACCAATATGACTTATAAATTATTAATACTTTGGCTAATCACAGTATTACCAATATATATTTTGATAAATATTAGAAAAATTTTAAGCTTAGAATTATTCTCGTTCGTTATTATCTTAATAATTGGCTTTTACTATGTGGCTATAACGGCGCTGGCCGCCATAAACGATTATCAGCGCATCGTAACTCCGGCAATCCCCTTCCTATTTTTGATAGCACCGTATATAACTTATCTAGTTCTAAGTGGGTTTAGACTGCCAAAAACTAAAATGCCTAAATGAAGATTTCCGTAATCGTACCGGCGTACCACGAAAGAGAGAGAGTGATTCTGGGTCTTAAAGACCTCTTTTCTACCCTAGAATTCCTCCAAACGACGTACGAAGTAATTGTTGTAGTTGATGGTGACCCGGAAACTTTTGAAGCCCTTAAAACATTTACCCATCCCCACCTTAAAATTTTAGCCTATGAAAAAAATCGCGGTAAAGGATATGCCTTAATCTTCGGGTTTCGCGAGTCCCAAGGAGAAAGTATCATCTTTTGGGATGCGGGAACTCAAATTAGCCAAGAAAGTCTAAAACTGGCCTGGTGGACTTTTTCCTTTAGCAGGGCTGATATTGTTGTTGGATCAAAGAGGCACCCACTTTCAAAAGTTAAGTACCCTCTAAAGAGAAAGATCTACAGCTTTTTTTGCCAATGGGCCGCCTACCTATTTTTTGGCCTGACTGTTAAGGACACTCAAACAGGCTTAAAAATCTTTCGGCGGGGAATTTTGGCTAAAATTACACCAAAAATTAAAACCAGCGGTTACGCCGTTGATATTGAGATGCTAATTGCCGCGAGAAGGTTCGGCTTTAAAAATATCTTGGAGTCGCCAGTTGACTTAAGCCACTACCAGTTTGGTGGTGGCGTTAACTACAGAGCAGTCTACCAGGTAGCCTTTGATATGCTAAAAACGTATAGACGCCTTGTATCCGGGTACTATGAAAGCGGTTCAAAAAATAACCTCCAATCAGATCTGTTTCTAACGATGGATCTGGAAAAAGATCCGTGGACAAGTAAAATTCCGGAAGCAGAAACCAACGTAGCTCTTGAGATCTTAAAAAAGTCCGGACAAAAAATAACCTTCTTTATTAGCGGGGAAATTTATAGCGATAAACCGGAACTAGTCCGACAAATTTCTAAGGATGGCCACGAAATTGGTCTTCATAGTTTTACGCACCGCCGCATTAAGGATATTCAGATTCTAAAAGAGGAACTTAGTAAATCCCAACAGTTTATTAGAGATTTTAAACCTAGAGGATTTAGAGCCCCCTACCTACACATTCCAAAAGGTAGTTTAGAAATCCTAAAACAGGCAGGATTTAAATACGATGCTTCCAGCTATTTTTTTAAAAGATGTGAGGAAAACGTAATTGTAGAATTTCCAACCAGCGCTATTAGACTAGGCCCCTTTGCCAGTCGCAAATTTTCCTTGCCGCTCTCTTTGGCTCCTGCCATAAAGAGAGGACTTTTCCCGCTTGGTGGAGCGTTACTGACAGCACTAATACCAAAATTTCAAAGAACGCTACTCCAAAAATTTGGCAGTTGCGTGATCTTTCTCCACCCTTGGCAATTTTCTAACCACTCTCTTCCACAAACGCTACTAAGTAAACCAAACCTCCTTCCCTATCGCCGAAACTGTTTAAATGCTTTTAAGATCTTGACAGAAGAGTTTAAACTTAAGAAATTGGAAGATAAATTATGAAACTCACCACTACCAAAAAAACTGCCTATCTAATTTTTTCCGGAACTATTTTACTATTAGCAATACTGTTTAGGTTTTATAATCTATCCGGTCGGGCTATATTCACGGAAGATCACGCTTTATTCAACATTTTTGCCTATAAAAATATTGTATATCACGAAAGAATAACTGTGGGACCAAGCATTGGTGGAGTTTGGGCTGTTTTTCCGCCAACCTTTTACTATCTAACGACCTTTCTGCTAAAAATAACCAATTTTAGCTACTACATCCTCCAAATAATGACCGGGGCCGCCAATCTTCTAGCAATTTTATTAATGCTTGTAACCTTTCCGAAATTGTTTGGAAAAACCACTACACTTATCACAACTTTTTTGTATAGTCTGTCTTTCTTTGTGATTTCCCAAGCTATTGTAGGCACCAATCCGGGGGTTATTCCCCCACTAACCGTTCTCCTCCTCGCTTCTTGTATTTGGTACTTTAGAGATCAAAAAATCTGGGCCCTGCCAATCGCCGTAGCTACAATCAGTTTAATGACACATCTTCACGTTACTGCCTTCTTTCTAATTCCCGGGCTACTTTTCTTGCCGGTACTTTACTTAAGAAGGCTAAATTACAAAAACCTGCTGGTAATATTTTTAAGTGGCCTAATATTCCTATTTCTCGGCGTGAGACCACATTACTTAGAAAACAAGGCTTTTGGCAATCAAAATTTGGAAAAAGTAAAAACAGCCCTAATCGGCGGAGTGGGCACTGGCGGAACCAGCAAAACCCAGAGCTTTCTTAACTTTGTTAAAGCTACACCAGATGTAAATATCGATTTACTTTTTCCAAACCCGGCGGGGTTTAAGGAAGAGACTGCAACACCAAAATCTCTACATCTTGCCGGAATTCTCCTTAGCGTAACTTTATTCGGATTTGCTACCTACAAATCTTTTACTGGTTTAAGAAAGCCTACTTCAATTTCAATTTTAGGCATACTTTTCTTTAGTAATTATCTATTTCAAGCGTTGGTTCCCACCTACGCTATTTACACTAAACCCCTTCGCTGGCTAGACGCGACATATTTTCCCCTTTATTTTGTGTTACTAGGTTGTTTTGCTGTCACCATCGCCACCAAAATAAAAAAGGGGTGGCTGCTACCGATTTGTTTTATAGTAACTACACCTTTCTTGGTTATTAATATCTTTAAGTGGGCGGAAGACACCAACATCAGCGATCGCACCAAGATCGCTACCGTAATAAAAGCCGCGCGGGCGGTAAGCCTGGTGGCAACTCCTGAACAAAATATTAACTTAATGCATTTGGGCAACGTAAACCTTAACCCTACATGGCCTTTCGCTTTTGCGCTCTGGAAAGAAACCAGCAATAACAAATACCTGCGAACTCTTTTGTGGAATATCGATCCTGCAAGAAACGAACCTTTCTACATTTTTTCGGATAAGGGGGATGAAACTTTAACTAATTCAGAAAAACTGGCGAAGAGTTTTCAGGATAACCCGCAAAGCTTAGTGGTTAATCTACAGGACGGTTTCTTAGTAGAAAAAATTTATAACCAAAGCGATTAAACTTTACTTAGGACTAGTAAATTAACCAAACCACCGCAAATTGGAGCTGACTTAACTTGATGATAATTGGACCCTAACGCTTTTGTTATTTCTAGCTTAGAAACCAACTCGTGAGTCCCCTCATCGTCAAAAACCACTCCCGGGTTTTTAAAACGGCGCCATAATTTCCACACTGGCTCAATGATATGTGACAGTATTCCGGGCGTTGTTAAGATAACTTGCCCACCATTTTGCAAATGTTTATCTATTACTTGTAGAACTTTTGACCGTTCTTCCTTTTGGAAATGTTCGATAACATCGGAACAGACGACCACGCTAAAAGTCTCGCCCAAATCCAAATCTAAAATACTGGCCGTCAAAAAACTGGCGTTACTGTTTGTCTTAGCAAAGTCTATACACTCGGAACGAATATCGACACCGGTCACCTGACACTTCTTGACCGTTAAAAGGTTGCTAATAAAACCGGAAGAACAGCCAAGATCAAGAACTTTGGATCCAAAAGGGACAGCGTTTAAAATTGATCCCACCCGCCGTCTATGGAAAGCACCAACTAAAGATCGCGAATTGAAATACAACTTGTCGTAATAATCAACCGGTTGATTTATGTCCATAAGAAACAAAGATCCTTAGAAACACTAATGAAAAAACAAACATCAAAACACTCGTAATTAAATTAACATAAGCCGCTCCTAAAGCGCCATAAAGCGGAATTAAAAAGCTATTTCCAAAAGCGATTACAACTGTGGACAGGATAGCGGAAAACGCAAAATATTGCGGCTTATCATGCCCAAAAAAATTAGCGGAAAACGCTGATTTGGCGGCGCTAAATAAAGCCGACAGTAACAAGACCTTGAAAAGTAAGATCGATCCCACAAACGCCTCTCCTACCGTTAGGATAATTATTGGTGTTGATAAAACCCACAACACCGCGCCGACCACTAAAAACATCAGGCTTAAAAGTAAGGTTTTCTTAAGAAAAGGCAATAAGTGCTTTTGTTCCGAAAAAGACGAGGCGCGAACGGCCAGGACTGTTCCCACTCCGGAAGCAAGTAGTGACACTGCAGAGGTTAGACGATTGGCGGCGGCGTAAATTCCGGTATCAAAAGCCGAAAGTTTGGCCCCCACCATAAAAGTATCTAAGTTACCAGCAATCGCGGAGATGAAAATCCCCACTCCCATCCACGCTGAAAAGCCTAGTACTTGCTTTGATACAGTGCCATCAACTTTTGATTTCATGTAATTACCGTTTATTAAAAAATGGCCAACTACCGCCCCAAATAAAGGCACCGCTAAATAAACCGCATACGAATTGAAAGTGGTTAGACGACTTAAGTAAAGTAAAAACCCTAAAACTGCTAATTTGATGATACCGGTTACCATTTGGATACTAACGCTAGTAACAAATTTGCCAAGCGCTTGGGCCAACGCGGTGTAAAAATCAAGCAGCATAATCCCAAGCAAAGCTAAAAATGACCAGCTTAGCAAGTTGGTCAATTCCGGTTTATTAAAAACACTAACAGCGAGGTGGTTTGACAGTAGCAAACCAACTATAGAGACCACTAAAGTTAAACCAAGTTTGACGATTAAAGAATACTTGGCGTAAGGTTGCCAAATGGCTTTACTGTTTTTGGAGACAAACCGACTCATGCCGTAATTAACGCCTAAATCCGTAAATTTAGAAGCCGACATAAACACCCCAAACGCGATGGAAAAAATTCCAAAACCAGCCGGTCCTAGCACCCTAGAGACAATAATTGTTGATACAAAGCCTAAGGTGGCGTTTAAACCATTGCCAAAAGTGGCAATGTAGACGTTCTTAGCCGTTTGGCCGGTGGCCAGTTGATGAAGTTTTTTGAAAACTTGGTGAGCCATTTATGAAGTTTTATGCTTTTCCACTAAGGAATACCCTCCCCACTCCACCACTTCCGAAAAATTAAATCCCTCAATTTTAAGTTTTTTGTACAAATCTTGAGGCATAATAAAAACCGCTGTTGGAGGAGTGGAGCCAATTTCTTCAATATTCCCCGGAGTAACACTTCGGACCGGTCCTTTACTAATGTACATTACCGCCGGATCAGCCAAACCGGTGTAGTAGGTGGTAACGTCGATCCCAAATTTAGCGTCCTTAGCTTTAAATAATTCGTAAATATGCAAATTAAAATCCTGGTAGTAAACTCGGTCGCGCATTACATAGGCGTAGGAAAGTGAGGTCACAAAAAATATTACCGCCAGCATCATCCGTATAATATAAGGCGAAATAAAGTTGTACATTACTGTTAAAGCCTTTGCGACTCTTTCTAAGAAACGGCCGGCGATCAGAGCTAACACCGGATAAATTGGGACAATGTACCAAATTAATTTGGAGCGACTCATCGAAAAGAAAATAAAAATAGCGCCAGCCCAAACCGCTAAAAGCAGGTAACGCCAATCTTTTTTAGCGATCTTGGAAGCTAGAACGAGTAAACCGGCCACAAGCGGTAGACACCAAATCCGAAAACTAACCTTAATAACGGTTAGATACCAAAGAAGAGGTTGGGTCTTCCCTTGAGCATCTGTAAAAGCACGCCCCAAAACGTGCCCCACAAAATAGACCTCCCAAAAACTCTTCCCCCATTTAAGGGTCATAATTAAGTGCCAAGGTAGAGCAATTAACAAAAGACAAATAATAAAAAACAAATAACGATTGCGCGGTATTCGATAAGCCTTTTTGTTTTTAAGCCAAAAATAGTCTAAGAGACTAAAGACAACAATAATGCCTAAGCCTAAGAGACCAATAATGTCTTTGGTCATTACTCCAAGACCGACCGCTACCCCAACGAGTGGCCAATCCAAAAGACGACGGGATTCGCGAGCGCGAATAAAGAAATAAACTGTGAGGGTAATAAAAAACGTTACGCTGACATCAAGGGTGCCATTCCGGCTGTAGTATAGGTAATGGACGGTGGAGAGAAGCATCGCCGCTGAGACAAAGCCGGTTAAACGATTAAAGAGTTTTTGACCGATTAGGTAAGTAACGATTACGCCACCCATCCCCGCCATAGCACTCCAAAAACGAGCCGGAAAGGAAGTGTTGCCAAAAATGGAAATTAAGGGGGCCGTCAACCACATAAAAAGTGGCGGTTTCTCAAACCACTGATAACCCTTGTACCACTGCAATGTTAAAAAATGTCCTGTTTCGGCAATGTTTCTAGCCACCTGGGCATAAATCGCCTCATCCCAATCTATTAGATGTGTTTGATTTAGACCAATCAAGGCCAAAAGAGCGAACGAGCCACCCAGTATAATAACCGGTAAGCTTTTTAAGCTAATTACTTTTTTGACGAAATAAGAAAAATTAAGAAGATCCGGAAGAATCTCCCTGGATAGCAAATAAGATCCAAATAAAACCCACCAGTAAAACTCCACGTTGTAAGAATAAAATATTCCGGAGACAACAATTCCCAAAGTAGCTGATACGAAGCCTAATTGCAGCATTTGCTTTTGACGGTCGGGATTCTTGACTATGGCCAAAACTGAGTAACCAAGGATAATCAGTATCAATAAACTGTATACTATCGTCCCGGGAATACCGGTCTCGGCCATCACCTCTCCCCAAACACTGTGTGAGGGCACTCTAGTATCTCCGGTCCGACTGTCCTTACTAAAAAATTCGGAAGCGACACTTGTTTCTCGAAGATGCTCGCTAAACCCACCGTAACCGGAACCAACCCAGGGATATTTAATGAGTAGTTCCCAAGAAGCGGACAATAAATTAAAGTGCGTATCAGAGGAATCAATTCGAGTGTGAAGAAACGCGCCTACATAATCACTTAAAGTCACCTGCTTAAAAGAAATAAAGTTAAAGAAAGCCAAAGCGGCAATTACTAAGGACAGAGTCACCGTGTAAAATTTTTTGCGCTCGCCCCACTTCCATAAAATTGCTAAGAAAAAGACCAAGGCTACACCCACTCCAAGCCAAGCGCTTCTGGAGGAGGTAATAACCAAGATAAACGCTAAGAAAACTGTTACCGCTCCCCACCACCTCTGCCACGCCAATCTTTTGGACATAAAAGCGTTAGCTAAAGCCAAAGGAATTACGGTTATCAAGTAGCCACCGTAGTGATTAACATCCCAAAAAGTGGAGCCAACTCGTGGCCAGTGGCCTGGCACCACCCACAATCCGCCAAGAGTAATCCCAAAAATTTCCTGCATTAGAAATTGGAAAATGGCTAAAACACCGGTGATTAAACCTACCCAAACATATAAAGTAGTTACTGACTTTAAAAAAGGGTAACGGTCGCGTTCCGCTAAGAATTTAAAAAAGCCGTAAAAAAAGATTATCCCTACGTAAAAAACTAATAATTTTAAGCTAGATACTAAATCTAAAGTATTAATTAAGGAAAGTAATCGAATTGCTAGCAAAACAAGTAAAAAAATCAAGATCGGATCTTTTAAAAAGTTGTTAACTTTTGACGAATCGGCTTTCTGACGCCACCACACTACAAATCTAGCCACGGCCACCAACCCCATCGCCGCGAGAACAAGTCTAATTGGCAGTAAGTCCCAAATAACCAAGCTAAAAGTCTCTTTGTGAAGTAAGGGAATAACGGCTATGAAAAGGTAAAACCCAAATTTAAGGTTTTCGAAAGTAAAGAAAAGCGTCAAAAATAATGTAGATAGGGCTAGTAACGCTTGAGAGATCACAGTAGTTCATTATATACTGCCAAGGTCTTTTTTGCCGTTTGCTCCCAAGTAAAATCACGAAGCACGCTCTGCTTAAAACTTTCCGACGGTTTATGGTCAAAAGAAAGTTTAAGGGCTTCAACAATAGAAGCAACACTGGCCGGATCACAATAACAAGCTTCGTCACCTAAATACTCGCGGCAGTAACCTTTGTTTGGGGCGACAACACCACACCCCGCTAGCGCCGCTTCGAGGTTGACAAGACCGGTCGTCTCTTTCCAGCTGGCTAGAACGTGACTTTTGGAGGCCGCGAAAATACTCGGCATTTCGTCATAAGGAATTTGAGGCAGATGCATAATCCAAGGGTTGTCTGATAGTTCTTTCTTAACCCGCCAGCAATATTCAAAATGGTGAGGATTAAAAGAGCCGACTAAAACAAGGCGTAAATCAGGACTAGTTTGACGGAGGACTTTGACAGCTTCGATAATCCGCAACTGATTTTTGCGAGACTCGATGCGACCTACGGATAAAACAAAGGGGAAATCGCCGTAAATATTTTTGAAAGTCGCCGGATTCGCATTGTAGAAAGCCGGCGAGACCCCGTTGGGGATTACCGAAAATTTAAAGTTTGATATCCCCAAATCTTCTTTAATAGCCTCCGCTTCGGCGTAAGCGTTTGGCAAAAGATGTGCCGAATTTTGAACGACCCATTTTTGCGAAGTAGCGACACCTAAACCTAATTGTCCAAGCAAATCATGAAGCTCCCTAGGATGTAAAAACGCTTTGTAAAGACCTTTAAGAAATTCCCGACTGTCATAACTTTTAAAAAGCGGGTAAATTAAACGTTTAAAATCGTACAAATCAGTGTCTTCCCAAATGCGGATATCTCGCAAGCGATGGTGAATTGGAGAAAGCACAAATGGTATGTTTTGACGTTTAGAGTTTTTGGCCTGACGGTAAGTTTCTTGAATCCAGTCTAAATTAAATAAATGAACCAAATCGTGATCTTTTAAATCAACGTTCGGAGAACAGCTAACGTCGACTGTAACGCCTAAATTTTCAAGGGCCTTTTTGGTCTGTTCCATTTGAACCGTGTCTCCACCCCGCTTAGTTAAAATGTCGTAGCGCGACTGCATCAAAATTTTCATAAGGTATACAAATTGTTGTAATTATCCCAAAATTTCTCCAGCGTAAAGTTGTTTTTGACTCTCTCTTGACCTCGTTTTGACAAGCTCTCTCTGATGTCTTGACGCAAATACAGATTGTACAGTTTTTCTGACAGGTCACTTGGCTGACCGCTTTCAAAAGTGACAATAGCATCTCCCCCAACTTCTTTTAAAACCGGTAGGTCTGAAGCAAGGCAGGGCAAACCGCAAGCCATGGCCTCAATAAGGACTAAACCAAATCCTTCAGCCAGAGTTGGAAAAACAAAAACATCAAGGCTTCGGTAAAATTCCAACTTTCGTTCTTCTGGCACAAAACCCACAAAATGAACAAATTGCGAGATACCTAGTTCCTTAGCCTGACCCTTTAAAGATTCTTCTAGCTGACCGATACCCCCAAGCATTAAAATCGGCCACTCGTCTAAAGGTTGACCGCGAAAGTATTGGTGTAAAAAATTCTCAAAACCCCGCAGTAAAAATTCGTGACCTTTCTCAACGGTCATTCTTGCCAAATAGCCGACTGTAAAAGGGTTGTGGAGGGCGGGCGCGTCGGAATTAGGCGGTGTAAAAAGCGCCGCGTCAATTCCGTTTGGTATCACTACGATCTTATTCTCATCTATTCCTTCTTTTTCCTCCTTCTCCTTCTTTACCTCCTCGGATAAAGCTATGACCTTATCGGCAAGCTTATTTGACAATACTTTGTTAACAAATAAATTTATTCTCTTCTTGAGTGGCGAAATTTGCCACTGACTAATTGGTGTATGAATGTGAATTATTTTTAAGGGCGTTTTAGCGATTTTCCCGGCAATAAGCGCGTTAAGACCCGCCTTTAACTCGTGACCGTGGATGACATCAACGTTTTCGCGACGGATAAATTTGACGAGACGGCGAATAAAAAAAGGGTCAATGTCAAACCGAATGCGATCGATAATGACCGTGCCACCAGCCTCCTCGTAGCGTTTGACCATTTCGCCATCGGGACAGATCACCCACACCTGATGGCCGTATTTGAGCACCCCCCGAACCAGATCTAGCGTATGCTGCTCCATCCCACCCCATTTCCCAGAGTTAAGAACGTATAAAATCTTCTTCATTATCAATGATTATAGTCAAAATAATAAGATTTTTCTGCTAGTATTATCTTAAATGAAATCGCTACCGGGAAGAAGGATCTTTTTAGACTTCTTTAAATTCTATTTTATAACCACCCCAACTTACCTCGTGATTATTATCCGTCGCTGTTTAACGTTGGTTGACCAAAAACTGGCAGTAACCTTAATGGCCAAAATGATCTTTACGCCGCTCTTTGGCGACGAGACCATTCTTGGCTATATTTTAGGCTTTCTTTTTAGGTTCACCAGAGTTGTTTTAGGAGTGGTAGTTTTGACATCTTGTTTTTTGTTATCTGTTATTTGTTTTTTGACGTGGTTGACGCTTCCTCTCGGACTATTTCTAGTTTTTAGACTTTACGCTATCCCCATTGTGGCGGTGTTGACGATTGTTCATTACATCGTTGTGTTACCAAAACCCCTTTCGACTTTGCCAGAGTTGACGAAATACGACGAGGCCGAATCCGCAATGTCGTCAAAACTTCGTAGTGACTTTAATTCCTCACACTTTTTGGAAAGGTTACTTAATTATCACGATGTGCAAGAGTTGATAAAAAGACTGGGGGTTGATGAATCTGCTTTTAGGAAATCACTCCTTACAGTTGATACAGCACTAGTTGATAAAAAGACCGTTCTAGAATTGGCGAGGAAACTAGGTCTCGAGAAGAATTTTGAATTTATAAACGCCTCTTTTCTATTTTTTGGGATCCTTAAAACCACCCCGATTTTCGACAAAATATTAATCCAGTACGAATTAACGACTAGCCTACTTGAAGGCAGTCTTGATTTTGTAAATTTTAGAGCCAAAGCAACGCGCCGTAAGAGTTTCTTTGACTTAAAATTTGACCAAGCCCCAATGGGCGGAGTTAATCGTGGCTGGACAGCTAGGCCCACACCGACACTTGATCTATATAGCGAAGATCTAACCAAACTGGCCGCTAAAGGAAAGTTGCCCCGTCCAATTGGCAAAGATAAAGTTGTCAAGGATATTACGAAAGTCCTATCAAGAAGCAGTCGCCAAAATGTAATTTTAATCGGCGATCCGGGGTGCGGAAAAACAAGTGCTGTGAGGGGTATTGCTTACCAAATTGTGGAAGGCACAATCGACCCCTCCTTAAAATTTAAGCGACTAGTGCAACTAGATGTAGGGTCTGTGACAGCGGAAGCCGAAGCGGCGGGAGTTATGAACGGCCGACTAAACGCTATGATTAGCGAAATAAAAGCTTGTAAAAATATTATTTTGTTTGTGGACGAGATTCACAATCTCTCGGCGACATTAAGTAAAGATCCTAACACTAGCAACTTATTTGCCGTTTTAGAGCCCCATCTAAGCGCCGGAGAATTAAATTTTATCGGAGTGACGTCAAAAACTAATTATAAAAAATACATCGAGCCCAATGAAGCTTTTGCTAGAGTTTTTGAAAAAGTGGAAATGCGAGAAGCTACGGCTGATGAAACGCTTTTAATTCTAAAAACTAACTCTTTGGAACTCGAGAGAGCTAATCAAGTGGTGATAACCTATCCGGCAATCGACGACATTATTAAGCTCTCTCAAAAACTGGTCCAAGATAAAGTTTTACCGGATAAAGCGGTTGACCTGCTAGAGTCAGCCTGCCTGGAAGCTAAGAAGACAGGCGATAAACTGGTGACGACGACAATCGTTAGGGAAATTTTAACCAAACAAACCAAAATTCCAGTCGTAAAAATAACCGAAAACGAGTCAAAAAAACTTTTGGAGTTAGAAACGGAATTACATAAAAGAATTGTCGGTCAAAATGAAGCCATAACGGCTGTCACTAGGGCTATGCAAAGAGCCGGAGCCGGTATTAGAGACGAAGGTAAACCAATCGCCAGTTTCTTGTTCGCGGGGCCAACCGGTGTTGGGAAGACAGAGACTGCCAAAGCCTTAGCCGCGTCCTATTTTGGTGACGAAAAATTAATGATTAGATTTGATATGAGCGAGTACCAAGAAACTAGCTCTATCGATAGATTAATTGGTGGAAATAATGATACGAAGGGTGGAATTTTGACAGAGGCTGTTCGGCAAAAGCCTTTCTCGCTGATTCTGCTTGACGAAATCGAAAAAGCCAATCCCAGCTTGATTCTTCTCTTCTTGCAAGTCTTGGACGAGGGCCGGTTGACGGATGGGCTAGGCCGAACTATAGATTTTACCAACACCATGATCATTGCCACCTCTAACGTGGGGGCTAAAGTTATTCAAACCGGAATTACTAACCAAGCGACCTTTGAAGAATTAAAAAAGAGTCAAGAAGAGGCCTTACTAGAAAAATTTACTCCCGAATTTTTAAACCGTTTTAGCGGGTTGATTACGTTTAGGCCACTGACAATGGAGGAAATAAAACAAATTGTCCGTTTGAAGTTGAATAAAATTATCAAACAAATGGCAGATAAATTAGTGACAATTAATTTTGACGAGGCGGTAATTAGCGATCTAGCCACTAGGGGGTTTGATCCCAAATGGGGCGCTAGGCCCCTAAATCGCCTGATTGCCGACACGATTGAAACTAGACTTTCTCAAGAATTGCTATCTAGTAAAATTCACAAAGGCGATACGCTAACTATCAACAAAGACTTTTTAGGTTAAAATACCCCTTGTGGAAGATCTTAAAAACCGCCTTAACAACCTAAAAGAAACATTAAACCCGGATGGAATGCGTCAAAAGCTACGAGAGCTAGACGTGGAGTCGTCAAAACCCGATTTCTGGAAAGAGCCTAAATACGCCGGCGGCGTGATGCAGGATATTGCCGGAATCAAAAAAGAGCTAGATGATATTGAGTTCCTAGAACTTTTACTGGAAGAAGGAAAAAGCGACGAGATCGAAATAAAAATGCGAGAGCTAGAACTTAAAACTTTTTTGAGCGGTCCTTACGACAAAGGCGGTTGCTTTTTGAGCGTATACGCCGGTCAAGGTGGTACTGAAGCCTGCGATTGGGCAGAGATGCTATCTAGAATGTATCAGCGCTACGCCGAAGGCCAAAATTGGAAAATTGTGGTCGTCGAAGAAACACCCGGAGAAGAGGCGGGACTTAAATCCCAAACTTTAAAAATTGACGGAATATACGCCTACGGAAATTTGAAGGGTGAGGCCGGCGTCCACCGCTTGGTCAGACAATCTCCCTTTAACGCTCAAAATCTGCGACAAACTTCTTTTGCCGGTGTCGAATTAATGCCAATAATTCCGGATGATATTGAAATTGATATCAAACCAGAAGATATTGAATTTGAAGCCTTTAGAAGCGGTGGTGCCGGCGGTCAAAATGTAAACAAAGTTTCTACGGCGGTACGAATAAAACACAAAGCCACGGGACTTGTTGTTACTTGTCAAAGCGAGCGTTTTCAAGAGCGAAATCGCGATATTGCGATGCAAATGCTTAAAGCCAAACTCTATCAAAAACAGGAGGCCGATAAAAATAAACTAAAACAGTCTTTACGAGGCGATGTCAAAGCCGCCGGTTGGGGTAATCAAATCCGTTCTTATGTCCTTCATCCTTATAAACTGGTCAAAGATTTACGAACTGGGGTGGAAAGCACCAATCCCGAAAGCGTTCTAGACGGAAATTTAACACTCTTTATTGAAGCCGAACTCAAAACACTGTAAACTTAAAAGGTGAGTCTGCCTGAAAATCTTTATAAAAAGTTATACCAAAAAGCGGAAGCTTTAAGACCAACCCAATTGTTACTGGTTGTTGCTCTTGTAGCGATATTAGGGCTTCTGGGTGGACTCTTTTTTGGACGAGAGCTTCGTGGCGGAGGAAACAGCCTTAAAATAGCTCCCCAACTAGATAAAAGCCCCGAGGACGCGATTATCCGACCGGAAATTAAAGTAGAAACCATTACCGGCAAAATTTTTCCCGTTGAAAAACAAATTAGTCCCAATAGCTACTCTCATATGCTAGTTGATGACAGTGGCAAAACAGTGGCTTACTTACTAACCAAAGATGATAAATTAAAGATAGTTATTTCCGGAACCGTAGTAACGGCCAGCGGCACAGTTTGGGAACATGAAAATTATATTCCGATCATGACGGTGGACGAATTAAAATTTTGATACCTTAAAAACTATATGATTCGCTTTGAAGAAGTTAGCAAAGAATATTGGGACGGCACCGCGGCTTTAAAAGACGTCAGCCTGCAAATTGAACCCGGCGAATTTGTGTTCTTGGTTGGCCCTAGCGGCGCTGGTAAAACTACCATTTTGAAGATGCTGATAAAAGAAGAAACACCAACTAGCGGGGACGTCTTTATTAACGAATACTCACTTGGAAATTTGAAGAAGAAGTTCGTTCCGAAATTAAGACGCGAAGTAGGCGTTATTTTTCAAGATTTTAAGCTCTTGCCTACCAAAAATGTGTTTGAAAATGTGGCCATTAGCCTAGAGGTAATTGGGAAGAAAGACACCGAAATAAAAGGCGTGGTGCCGGAAATTCTAGAAAAAGTGGGGCTTGGTAACAAAGCCAAAAATTTTCCGGCGGAACTCTCCGGCGGAGAATGTCAACGAGTGGCAATAGCAAGAGCCTTAAGTACTAACCCGTCCATCCTGGCCGCCGATGAGCCCACCGGCATGATTGACCCTGTAGCCGCCTGGGAAATTATGCAGTTACTAAGTAAAATTAATGCTGACGGCACTACAGTAATTGTGGCCAGTCATAATATGGATATCGTGGATTCTTTTAAAAAAAGAGTAGTGGAGCTAAAATCTGGACAAGTTGTACGAGACGAAAAGAAAGGAAAATATCACCACCATGCTTAAATCTTTTAAAAAAGCTACCAGTAACATTAAAAGACATAGCGGATTAACCGCCGTTTCTATCGTTATGATGACTACCACCTTCCTCGCCATCAGTCTGTTTGGTAGCGCGGCTTGGGTTAGCAATGTTATTTTGCAAAATCTGGAATCTAAAGCCGAAGTAACAGCCTTCTTTAAGACGGATATTAAAGAAGAGGATATCTTAGGCGTTAAAAAGGCGCTCGAAGCTAATGGGCAGGTGCTGGGCGTTTCTTATGTTTCCAAAGACGAAGCTTTAAGTATTTACCAAAACCAACACCAAGACGAACCAAAATTACTAGAGAATATCACCGCTAATATCTTTCCCCCATCTCTGGAAGTTAAAGCTAAAAACTTAGACGATTTGCCAAGTATCTACTCGGCCTTAAAACTTCAGCCGGGAGTCGATGACGTGGTTTTTTACCAAGATGTAGTCCAAACCTTCCAAACTTGGGTACTGACAATTCGAATCGGTGGTGTAGCCTTAATCGGATTTTTGACCCTGCTTTCTATGTTGGTGGTCTTCTTAACTTTGGGAATTTCCATTCACAACAGCGCTAGCGAAATTGAAATCTTAAAATTAATTGGAGCCAGCCGCGGTTTTGTTAGAAAACCTTTTGTAGTCCAAGGAATGATCTACGGTTTTGTGGCTAGCAGTCTTTCGGCTTTAATTTTAGGCGCCAGTGTTCCTTTTCTCCTGCCTAAAATTGCCCCTATTTTCGAGGGTATCGCCTTCCCAACCATTAACTACACTATTCTAGCCGGAGTGGTGGGAGTAGAAATTATTTCCGGCACCTTCGCCGGAGCTTTTGGGAGTTTAATAGCTATTCGCCGCTACCTCAAATACTAAAATCTATGAAATACCGGTTGGCGTTCCTTCTAACTCTAGGACTTATCCTAACAACCTTTTGGGTGCTAGGTGGCGACAAATCACTGGCGGAAACCACCACCGACCTCGCCAAATTTCAGGAACTATCCCTAAAAATTCAAGAATACGAAAGAATTTTGGCAAACTTAGCCACTAAAGATAAATCGTTGACGACAGATTTGGCGAGAATCGATAACCAAATGTTACTTACCCAAACCAAAATTGCCCAAGCTAAAACGGCTATAAAAAGAAAGGAAGAAGAACTAGTGTTAATCGGGCAAGACATAAACACCCTGCAAATTAAAATTAGTCGTCTGGTGGACGCCGTGGAAAGACAACAAGCCGCTTTTGATAATCGCTTAAAAGCCCAGTACAAAAGAAACACCACTACTCCAATTTTAGAATTATTCTTAAGTAGTCGTTCTTTTTCGGAAGCGGTCGCTGAAATTAAATATCTTAAAATTGCGGAGCTTAACGATCAACGTCTTATCACCCAAATGAACAATAGTCGCGAAGAGTATAAAGATCAAACAACTTTGCTGGAACAGAAAAAAGCGGATGCCCTGACGGTTAAAGCGCAAATTGAAGCTGAACAGCAAAGACTTATTGGCTTGGAAAATGACTTAGTGGCTGAATCAGAGCAAAAAAAGCAACTTTTAATAGACACTCAAAATGATGAGGTTAAGTACCAACAGCTACTGTCTCAAGCTAAAGCCGAACAAGCCGCGATCGGTCAAATTTTTGACGGGGCGGATTTTTCGAACGCCAAAGATGTTAAGGCCGGAGATGTGATTGCGGTAATGGGTAATACCGGCTACCCCTCTTGTTCTACCGGAGCCCATTTACACTTCGAAGTTCATAAAAACGGGGTGCTACAAAATGCCGAAGATTATTTAAAAAATGCCACCTTGCCTTATCAGGACGGATCGCCAACGATTGACATCGGCTCGGGAGACTGGCCCTGGCCTATGAACGGCGCTACCATTACCCAACGTTTTGGTAAAACTCCCCATAGCTACTGGTACGCAGGAGGACTCCATACCGGTATCGATATGGTCAGTAACGAATCTTACTTAATTTACGCTCCCGCCGACGGGAAGATGATTAAAAAATCGGGCGCTTGCGGCAGCAGCACCTATAATTACGTATTAATACAACATAGCGATGGGGTGGAATCGCTGTATCTTCACGTTCAGTAGTTTAATTTTAGTGACACTTTCGTCAACGAAAGTGGCTTCGGCCGCGGTATCCGTAACAATACGTGAATTCCCAGAAACAATTAAAATCGACGAACCGTTTTCCCTCACCGCTAGCGTCTCTGGTCTTCCTGCCGGACAGGAATTCAAATACAAAGTGGGTATAGCCACTACTTCAACTTACTACGGTTACGGACAAGTCAAAAAAGATGATATTTTTATTGGTTACAACGACGCTAATTCCTGCGACACTGCCCCTACGAAAAATGTTGACGATAAAGGTTTTTGGAATGGCAAGATTACTGCCAAAGTAAATAGAAACGCTAAAACCGGAGACGGAAAAATCCGTTTTAAAGTCTGCGATCCGGATAAAACCTCGCCATCTTACCCGGTAATACTTACCGAACCCGACCCTCTGCCGGTGGTAGAAGAAGAGACTCTTCCCACTGCCCCTACTGCCACCATTACCTCCACTCCCCCTCCTACCATATATCATTTACCAGCCACCCTTTCAGCCATTCCTATTTCCAGAATCTTTGGCCAGGCGACGGTCACGCCTGCTCTCCCGGTCACTTCAAGCCACGAGACTTTAACAAGTTATTTTAAACGAGGCGACATAATTTTCGCTATAATAGCCATAGTAGGGTTTGTATTTGGATTTCTAATGTTTCCTAAGGTTAGAAAGAAAGGTTATAAAAAATGAAGTGGTTACCGGCAATTATTTGGGCGGGTCTGATTTACTTTGGGTCAAGCCTTCCCGGCGTTAGCGTTTCTAGTAACACGGTAGCAGATTTTGCCGCCCATAAACTTGTCCACTTACTAGAATACTTTATATTTTATATTCTTCTCTACCGAGCCAATGGCAGCTTCTGGCAATCAATTTTGACGCTAGTCGCCTTCGCGATTGGTGATGAAATTCATCAGTCGTATACACCGGGCCGCGCCGCCAAATTTACGGACGTGTTAATTGACTTGGGAAGTGGTTTAGCAGGAGCTTTTCTATGGAAGTATCTACAACCAATTCTGCCATCAAAACTAAAGAATTAGCTAAAAAGCTGGCGCTGACGATTCGAGCCGGCGACACTTTGTTACTGTTTGGAGAATTAGGTAGCGGCAAAACAACTTTCACTCAAGGCTTGGCGGAAGCTTGGGGAGTTACCGGGCGGGTCACAAGCCCCACGTTTACACTGCATAAAACATACGTAGGGGCTTTGCGTGCACAGCCCGTTAAGATTAATCACATTGACTGTTATCGAATCAAGAACGCTGTCGACGCTGATTCTTTAGGGTTAAAAGAAGTTTTTGACGATCCGGGCGCTATAAATATCGTCGAATGGCCGGAAAGAATCAAAAATCTTTGGCCAACAAACGCCGTCAAAATAAGTTTTGAGGTTGACCCAAGTGACGATAACAAACGTCTGATCGAAATTAAGAATTGATAATTATGATCCTAGAACTAGACACTTCTAACCGCTATAACAAACGAGTGACGTTAAAAAAAGGGGTTAACGTTATGGCGTCAAAAATCACCGACGGAGACGTGTTAACGGCCGTTAAAGAGTTGCTAGACGAAGCAAATCTAACGCTGGCTGACATTGAGAAAGTGACAGCAATTACCGAGGGCGAATCATTTACGGGACTTCGGGTCGGCGCTAGTATTGCCAATGCCCTAAACTTCGCCTTAGGAAAAATCGTAGAGATAGATAAAGACCTTGTTTTCCCCAAATACTCGAGTCCTCCCAAAATAACCCTTAAAAGTTGATTATAAAGACCTTTTTTGGTAGACTTCGCCCAGCATGAAGAAAAAACGACAAGTGGTAGAAAAAATAACTAAGGTAGACGTAAATCTAAAGAGATTAGCGTTGTTTGGCGTAACCGCGATCTTTAGCGCCGCCCTACTATCATCTTTTTTAACAGCGAAACTAATTCCCAAAAATCCGGAAACTGGAGATAAAGCTCTGGCTCAAAACAGTCCCGCGCCAAAAGTGGAAGATAATACCCCCATTAGAATTCTCTTAGCAACTCAAAATGTTGATTTGCCGGTTCAAATAGCGCCGGTTATTGGCGATACTTGGCAGGTGTTCGAAAATGCGGCTGGCCTTGGAACCAATACTGCTAAAAATAATTTGGTGATTTTTGCCCATGCGAGACCGGGAATGTTTGATCGACTTGGCGAACTCCAAATCGGTGATCATTTTTACTTGTTTGGAACTACTACCTGGCAAAATTTCGAAGTAATTGATAAAAGCTACATTTTACCGGAAGACATTAACACTGTTCTTAAGACAGATAATACTAGGTTAACGGTGACGTTATTTTCTTGCGATGGCCCCAATGATGAAAAACGAGTGGTGATTAAGGCTATTTTAAGCGACCATAGCGAAGGAGGTGACATCTAAAGAATGTCCGAACAACAAAATAAGGAAAACGACGAGCTAGAACTTAATATTGATTTCTCCAAGTACTTTAAACCAGAAGTGAGAGAATTTTTTAAGAAAAACAGGACTTTGTTAAGCTTTATGGGAATAATCCTTCTTGCCGCTGTATTTTTTGGTGGTAGTAAGTTTTACAACTCTTATAAATCTAAACAAGTGGCATCGATTAACGGAGAAGCCGCTTCAACATCGCAAAATGTGGACAGCGGAACAACTGGTGAAACTGGGACAACTGTTGATACCGAAAACCAAGTCGCGGTAGAATCCAGCGATTCTGCTAAGCCAGCAATTGCTAAGTTACCTTTTACAGGACGTGGGATAAGCTACGTTGTCAAAAATAATGACAACACTGCCAGCATCATTAAAAATATTTGTGGTAGTGAAGCTAAGGGGTACGTAGAAACTATCGTTCGCAATTTGAACAAAATTTATCCAGGCCAGGTATTAGAAATCACCTGCCGCTAGGGAAAGTCGACTCGTTTTTGACGGGGACTGCCCATCCCTATCTTATTTGACAACCTCCTCCGTCGCCGCTAATTTCCACTTAGAATCTTCTAATTTTAGAATCAAATTAAAAGTTTTTTCGATTCCGGACTCGGTTTTAAAAGTGGCTCGCTGTCCCGAGTAACCAGCAGGCAGAGTTTGTGGGGCGTCTAAATAGGTTATGTTGACAATCTTTTCTCCACCAAGCAGTGACGAGGCCAAATTCTCCTCCGTAAAAACTCCTTTAAAATCGCCCGCCATTAAATCATATAAACTAACGGGATCTTGATTTTGCAAAGCTATAGCAATCTCATGAATAACTTGCTTTTTTAAATCAACCAACGTAGCTGGATCGGAATTTGGCGAAGTTGATGATGAAAACGTTGACCACGTGCCAAAAGTTAATTGATTATGATTAATTATCGGATTTTCAATAACCTCCGCCCGCACCGGCCTAGCTCCGGGCAATAAAAGAAGTGTCACCGCAAACAAAATCAAATACACCGCTAAAGTTATCAATCCCCAGTACCACTTTAAATTAAATCTCCGGCTAAATTTTGTTGACACCAAGAATCCAATTACAATCCCCCCTACCCAACCGATTACTCCGGCAATCAACCCCACCCCAAAAAATAGCAAACTAGCTAACTCTAAACTTTCGGTGGTGGAAAGCCCTAAAACCAATCGCAAAACAGGAATAGTTAAAGTAAACAGCAATAAAAAAAGAATGTTAGAAAAAATAGCAAAAGACAGTAAAGAAATGGTAAAAAATTTAACTTTTCGCATAGAATCTTAAATAATTATACCCGAAGCGCATCATCTAATATAAATTGTCACTAAACAACCCCATTTTTTAATTATACCTCTAGTTTCACTACTTTGGAGTAGTGTAGTAAAAATAAGGCTGTGAACATAATTTCAGCAATTTACGACGGAAAAAGAAAGGTTATCACAACACCATTTACCCTTTTATTTGGTTTAATCGCCGTATCACCCGTTAGCGGTGGTTTTCAGAATACAACAAGTTCACTGCAAGAGGTCATTAGCCCACAAGCCGCGAATACGATTCAGGAGACACCTCCAGCACAAACCACCCCATCAGCCGTAGGTCTAAAGGCTGTTGAAATGCCGCCCGCTACTCAGTCAATCGTTGCTCAACCAAGCAAAATCGACAGTTACACCTGTAACTGCAAGAAGACATGCACACAAATAACTAGTTGTGCCGAAGCACAATATCAGTTAAATACCTGTGGTTGTAACCAAAGAGACGCTGACCACGACGGTATTGCTTGCGATGGTATTCCATTACACTGCCAAAATTAAATATTCATTTTTG
>Ga0172369_10000638_pt1 | contig 51965 bp, 45 predicted proteins | sample LakKiv25m_FD_114539 | JGI IMG/M metagenome (GOLD analysis project Ga0172369, IMG submission 114539) | Freshwater microbial communities from Kabuno Bay, South-Kivu, Congo - kab_022012_11.25m | ecosystem: Environmental > Aquatic > Freshwater > Lake | place: Democratic Republic of the Congo...
AACCTCTTGACAGGCCATATAACGCGTAGTATAATATGAAATGTCTTCAAACGCAACACCCAATATCGAATAACGTAACATTGCTGCCTTGCGCTTGGGCTTTCATCCGAGGAAATGCCATGACCTCGAGCACGGAACAACGACGCGCTTCTATCATCAAGGAGCTGGCTCACGAGCAAGAAGTCAAAGTCGCGGAGTTGAGCAAGCGATTCCATGTCTCTGCGGTGATCATCCGACGCGATTTAGAACGACTGGAGAGCCATGGCCTGCTCAGGCGCGTCCATGGCGGCGCGGTGACCGTACCGCGCGCCATAGTGGGACAGGCAAACGTCACTGACTTCAGAAGCTGCACCAACGAGAAGGAGCGTATCGGCGAGACGGCTGCTCAGCTCATCCGGCGCGGCGACCGCATCATTCTGGACTCTGGTACCACCGTTCTGCAACTGGCACGCCACATCCGCGGCGACCTGCTTAACGAAGGCAATCTCACTGTCATCACCAATTCGCTGCACATCGTACGTGAGTTGGGCCCCTGGGCCGGCGTTCACTTACTACTTCTGGGTGGCATCTACCTGCCTCAATACGATATCGTCGTGGGCCCGACGACGGTGAGCATTCTCCACGAACTGCGCGTGGACAAGATATTCGTGGGCGCCAAAGGTATTACTCTGGGCCGCGGGATTACCACGGACAACGTGTTGGAAGCCGAGGCCGATCGGGCGGCTGTAGAATCTGCCGCGGAAGTCATCCTTCTCGCTGACTCCACCAAGATCGGTGTGGAAAGCATGACAACCGTTGTGCCACTGGACAGAGTACACAGATTCATCACCGACAGCGGCGCACCGGCTGCTTTTGTTGACGCGCTGCGCGAACGCGGTATAGAAGTGATCCTGGTATGACGGCCCCCCGCTGTAGCTAGCCGTGGTATGACGTAACGACTGAAACCACCGGCGCTGGACTCCTGTCAACGCTCATCAAGAAGGGAGAAAACGCGATGTCTGGTGATGCGAATACAAGTGAAATCAGGATAGGCTACATGCCGTTGGCGCACGATACCTACTGGAGGTTCTTCCCCGAACATCATCAACCCACGATTAGCTTCGCCAATACCCTGAAACAGTATCTGTCTCAGTTTGGGACAGTCTACGATACAGGACAGCTCATCGACTGCCCAGAGCACTCGCGCGAAGCGCGCCTGCTCTTCCAGTCAATGGACGTGGATGTAGTAATTCTGGCGACCGTGACCTATTCCACTCCAGACGATGTGCTGTTGGACCTGAAGCGTTTCCCGAGGCCGGTGATCCTCTGGAACACCCAGGCTTCCACCAGCATTCCCGCCGATCTCGATTTTGATCGCTGGATGCTCGAGCACGGCGTCACCGGAGTCCCAGGCATCACCAATCTCCTTGAGCGCGAGAACATGCCGTATTTCCTCGTGTCGGGGCACTACAGCAGCGAATCCGTGCGGCAGGCCCTACTCACGGCACTGCAAGCACTCGGCGCTTTCAAGCGCATCTGGGGATCTCGCATCGGCATGTTTGGTCACCTCTACCCGGGGATGATCGACTTCGGCTATGATCCCACCATGATGTATACCACATTCGGGGTGACCACGGTGCCTATTCTGGATTCCGTGGTGCTGAAAGCTTATCGCGAGGTGTCGCCGGAGGACACGCAGGCCTTGACCGAGACGCTGACCAGCAAATACACCGTCGACCCTGATTTCAAGGGCCAGGAACTCACGAATTCTTCGCGGTTGGCCTTAGCGATGGACCGGGTCGCTACGGAGACTGGCCTGGATGCTGCCACTGTCTACTGCCAATCCATGTGGCAGAACCCTGATATCGGCGTGGTGCCCTGCATCGGCGTCTCACTTCTGGAACAGAAAGGCGTCTTCTTCTCGTGCGAAGGAGATGTGCTGACCGCCTTGTGCGGGCTGATGTTGGGTGGGCTCTCGCGGCAGGCCATCTTCACCGAAATTTGGGCCAATGATTTCGATAACGACCAGTTCTTGATGGGCCACAGCGGGCAGATGAACTTAAGTCTGTTTGAAGGGAACACCAGCTCCGTGCGCGTCAGCCGACACCCTTGGTGGAACGGGTGCTGTGGACGCGGCGCATGCCTCCAGGTCAAGATGCCAGCAGGCCAGGCCACGCTTCTGGGTCTGAGCCCTATCCAGGGCAACAGGTGGCGGATGATAGTGAGCTCCTGCGAAGTCACCGATCGCGACCCGACGCCGCTTGGCGCCCCCAACTTCTTCATCCGGTTGAATAAACCGATTACTCAGTATCTGGAGGACCTCGGGCAGATTGGCGCTGCCCATCATCTTGCCATGGCATACGGCGACTGGACAAATCACCTGAAGGCCCTGGCGAAGCTTTTCCAGGTGGAGTACAGGAGCATCTGAATGGATAGCCTCAGCTCCAAAGAGAGGCTGCTGCGCACAATCCAGGGGCAACCGATCGACCGTGTGCCGACCTTCGATATCCTGCACAACCTTGAGTTGATCGAGTATCTGGGCGGCGAGAGCCTGACCGCGGCTAACGCAGAGGATTTGATATGCCGGGCCGTAAGCAAGGTGCTGGATCTGGTCCGTCATTTTGCCGTACCTGATTGTCTTGAGCCTCGGATTGTCCGCGACGAGACCGGCTTCGTATACCGCTACGAGTGGTGGACCGGCCATGTGCTTGCCAGGCCACACTTTGCCTCAACGCGTGAGATCGAGTACTCCGTCAACAAGGATATTGACATCATCTACGACTGCATAGCCAGGGGCCGGGTGTGCCACCTGGCTCGCCAGCACGTGAGGCTATTCGATGAGAACTTCGAGACGTTTGCTGAAGTCAAGTCGGAATTCGAGCGCATAGTCGAGAAACTGGAGGGCGCACTGATGTTACCCCCAGAGGATGAAAGCGCCGTCGCGGTAGCCGTTGAGCGTTATGACGAAACTGGCTGGTGGTACTTCTGGCAGGACTATCCCGCCACAGCGTCGCGCTACCTGGATGCCCTGACCGATTACCAACTGGCTTTCATTGATGCCTTTGGCGCGTCCGCTCAGGTCTCGTTCACGCAGATCAGCAATGTAATCGGCTCGATGAATCGACTTCTATACTCACCGACCTTCCTGCGACGGGAAGTCTTTCCAAGAGAGAAAAAAAAGGTGGACCGCTGGAAGCAACACGGCTACTACGTGCTGGCGTTCTTGGATGGGTACAAATGGCCGGTGATCGATGACTTCATCGCGATGGGCGTGGATGAGATCCACCCCTGCGAGCCCTACTGCGGGATGGACGTGCGTGCCTTTCGCCAGAAATACCCCTCTATGGCCGTCGGGCAACCCATAGACTGCGTCCACTTGCTGCCGTACGGCAGCGAAGAAGAGGTCAGAGGCGCGGTGAACAAGGCCATCGCGGATGCCTCCGGCAGGATCATCATCGGCTCGACGTCCGAGATCCATCCGGCGGTCAAGGTGGAGAACGCCCTGGCGATGTACGACGCCGCCAGGCATTACCCGCTGTCATAGGAGTACGCATATGCAAATCGAGCCCTATGCCGGTGAACCCGATGTGGCTCGCTTGATCGCTCAGATCCGCGGCCAGCCGGTAGATCGAGTGCCGCATCTGGAAGCCCTGATTGACGACCAGCATGTGGAGAAGATCCTGGGGCGCTATGCTGGCAACACGCTCTCTATCGGCGGCGACCCGGCTAAAGGCGCAGGAGGCCCTACCGGTCGTCCGATGTATGGCAAAGACCATGCAGAGTTCAATCAGGCAATCGGCCAGGACATCCTGATGATCGAACGCTTTTGGACGCCTCTCATGCGGCGCACGGCAGACGGCTCGCTTGAGACGATCACCGACCGGAGTGTCAAAACGCGAGTGGATTGGGCGCAGGTGATGCTGCCAGTCGATGCTGATATCGCAGACCGCCTGCAATACATCCGGGAGTACAAAGAGGCGGTCAAGGGCACGTGTCAGGGCGTGGCCCTGGCCTGCGGCTGCTTCATGCAGACTCTCTACGAATTTGTGGTCGGCATGACCGACTTCATGATGATGTGCTACGAGCAACGCGATTTCGTCGAGGAGATGCTCGACGTCAGCGCAGACTACCATCAGAAACTGGTAGCGGCCGCTGTGGCTGAGGGTATCGACCTCCTGCTGTTCGCCGACGACTACGCCTGGAAGAACGGCACATTCCTCCCACCGAAGTTGTTCAAGGAAATGTGGTTTCCGCGGGCTGCGCGTGCCATCGCCCCGGCAATTGATGCCGGCATACCGGTTGTCTTTCACAGCGACGGCAAGATCGACGCGACGGTTGAGTGGCTGATCGAAATCGGCGTCGAGGCGATTACCCCCATGGATCCGTATGCCATAGATTATCGCGATTACAAGAAGCGCTTTGGCAGCCGGCTGTGTCTCTTCGGGAACATCGATGTGGAGTGGCCATTGGCTCACGGCACCCCGGAGGACGTGGACAGGGATGTCCGTGCCCACGCCGAAGTGCTGATGCCGGGAGGCCGCTGGGTGGCGGGTTCCAGCCACAGCGTCACCAACTTCGTCCCACACGAGAACTTCGTTGCCATGATCAATGCGATTCATCGCTACGGGCGCTACTAAAGAGGAACCCTTCGCAGTAATCGATTTATCGGCTTTACTCAGCACAACGATAGTCAATCATCCATTTGGCTCAGGAGAACGCGGCATCATGGATCCGATACTAGCAGAAGTTTACGGGATGACACGGACCGATATCGAGCAGGCAAAACAGCATTTGATGGTGGGCGGCGGGACGCCCGGCCCAATCCTGGTCAAAGGGAAGGGTGTACGCGTTCATGACATTGACGGGAAGAGTTACCTTGACTGCACTTCCCAGAGCTGGGCTTTGTACCTGGGCTATGCCAACGACGAAATCAGCCAGGCGATCTCCGAGCACATGCAGAACATGTCACATGTTCATCAAGGCTTCGACACATTACCCCGTTTCTATCTGGCGCGTCGATTGGCAGGACTGGCGCCGACAGGATTGAGCCGGGTCTCGTTCACGGTAGGGGGTGGTCTCGCGATAGAGGCCGCCATGAAGATCTGCCTGCGGAATCGTCCTGGAGCCAAAGAGTTCGTTTCTCTATGGGATGCCTACCACGGATCGACTTTCAGCGCAGCCAGTGCTTCCTGGATCGCTACCCAGGCTGCGGGGCACTTCACGGGGCAGACTATGTTTCTGCCGATGTTGTACACCGTACACCGTGCTCCTAATCCCTATTGCTACCGCTGTCCCTTTGGGCAGGAGCCGGTGAGTTGTGACCTGATGTGCGCTGAGATGCTACGCCTGACGCTCCAAAAGAGCGTGAATGGGCCGGCGGCGGGCGTGATCATGGAGCCAATCCAGGCCAGCGGGGGGCAGATCATCTTCCCCAAGCGTTATCTCGTGCGCGTGCGCGAGATTTGTGACGAATTCGGCGTGCCGCTGGTCTTCGATGAAATCCAAACCTTCTGTCGCATCGGTGACTGGTTTGCTGCCGACTTCTATGGCGTAACGCCGGATATCATCGCGCTGGGCAAAGGGCTAGGCGCGGGCTTGCCTATCGCCGCCATTATCATCCGTGATTGCCTGGAGGGGTTCACGATAAAATCGGAGGAATTGCACACCTTCGCCAACAATTCATTGTCCCAAGTCGCCGCCATCAAGCAACTTGCGATCATTGAACGAGACGATATTCTGGGCAACACGCGCCGCATGGGGGCGCACCTTGTCACTGAGCTGCGCAAGCTTCAGGAGGAATATCCTGAGATGGGCGATATCCGGGCGGCAGGGCTGCACATCGGGATTGAGTATGTCAAGGATCCGGCAACCAAGGAGCCTGCCATAGACGAGTGTATGGCTATCCGTGAGGTCGGCATGCGACTTGGCGCCATCTTCGGCCTGGGGGGCGCACACAGGAACGTGCTCAAGATCAAACCCCCACTGATTATCAACCGGGCCGAGGCTGACGAAGTGCTGGACATCCTGTGCCGGGCCATGGAGGAAGTCTTGCGCCCCCTTCGGCGCCGGGCGGCCCCGACGCTGGAAAGCGAGCAAAGCGGTGTTGGGCATTGACCTGACAGGGCGCAAGGCATTCGTTACCGGTGGGGCACGCGGGATCGGCGCGAGCATCGTTAGGACTTTCGCTAAGGCCGGTGCGCTGGTGGCATTCACGTACCTGGGCTCACAGCGGGGCGTCCAGGCGGCTGAGGAGTTGGTTCAGGAACTGAGCGGCTCCGGTCATCCAGTCTGCTCATATGTTGCAGCAGGGCAGGACATGATGGCGACCCGGGGAGCCGTCGAGGCTGCTGCTGTGCAAATGGGTGGGCTTGACATTCTGGTGCCAAATGTGGGGCAAAACTGGATCGCGGCGCTGCAAGATCTGGAACTGGAAGCCTGGCAGCGGGCCCTGGATGTTAACTTGACCTCAGCGTACATCGCCGTAAAGAGTGCCCTGCCCTGGCTCACCCGGGCCGCCAGAGCAGACGTAGTGTTGATTGGCTCTTCAGGCGTTCTTGACGGCGGTGGCGGGGGGATTCACTACGCGGCGGCCAAGGCGGGACTGGAGGGCATGATGCGTGCCTTGATGCGAGAGTTTCCCCGAAGAGGTGTTCGCGTTAATATCGTCCACCCCTGCGTGGTCGACACCGATCTGCTGCGCGAACGATACGATACAGATGACAAGCGTGCACGCCTGACAGAACAGGTGCCAGTAGGCCGGCTCGGCCGACCTGAAGACATTGCCAGCCTGGTTGCCTACCTTTGCTCGGATCTCGGCAGCTTCATTTGCGGTCAGTCGATTCTGGTTGATGGAGGCCGGACGTTGTGGCGTCAGGTGTAAGAGGAAAACGGCATGATTGAACGCATTTCATCACTGATGGATGATTACCGCCAGACCCGGGCCATGCTTCGTTTCTTAGACGCCAACCTTTGGATCGGCCGGCCGCGCAACCCCGAATTCGCAAGCGGCTTTGATATTGCGACTCTGCGCCAGCGTATGGAGCGCTACAACATCTACGGTGGCCTGGTGAGCCATTTTGGCGCCCTGGCGTACGGCGCAGGTTGGGCCAACGAGGAATTGCTCAAGGCGATTGAAGGCACAGGGCTTTGGGCATGCATAACGTTGCTGCCCGAGATGTTCTGGCACGAGGCAGCAGGAGAGAGCTACCTGGCGGAGATGATCAAGCGCGGCACGCGAGCCGCACGCGTATTTCCTGCCACGCACAACTTCAGCTTGCGCGCCTGGTGTAGCGGGGCCCTGCTCGAGGCACTTGCCGCTCATTGCATACCTCTGGTGTTATGGCACACTGAGACATCCTGGGAGGAGATCCGGAGTCTGTGTCAGGCTTACCCGCAACTGCCGATCATCGTCGAGGGGACACCCAGAAAGATCTTATACTACAGCCGGTTCTACTACCCGCTGCTGGAGCAATGCTCAAACCTCTATCTGGAGTTGCATAACCTGGTGGCCTACCTGGGGATCGAGGATCTTGTCTCCCGCTTCGGCGCCCAACGACTGGTCTTTGGCTCGTTCATGCCGGTCTGTGATCCCAATGCCACCTTGATGCAGGTTACCCATGCCCGCATCTCACAGGAAGACAAGATGCTAGTCGCACGAGAGAACCTGGCTCAGTTGATCGCGGGAGTGAAGCAGCCATGATTGTCGACGCTCACTGCCACCTTGGGAGCGTAGAGGCGTTCTATGTGCCGAGCACTGCCACTGAGGAAATGCTCGCCCTGATGGATTCCCTTGGCATCGATATCGCCGTACAAATGCACGTAGCAGCAATTATGGAGTGTTTTGAGATCGCGTACGAGGCGTCTGTGGCCGCCTACGAGCAATCAGCACACCGGTTGCCGTTCGCGCTGACCTATCATCCGCGTTATCCGGAGGATAGCCTGGAATTCATCGCGAAGTCCCTGGGCCGTCCAGGTGGCGTCGGCATCAAGATCCACCCTGGTCAGCACCAAACCTTCCCGGAGGACCCCGCCTATGAGGCGGCGTGGCGCCTGGCAGACAAACAGGGCGTGCCAATCATCACCCACTCGTGGGCGCTCTCTGACTATAATCCAACGCAGCGCTTTGCCACGCCCGAGCATTTCGAGCATTATGTGGCTTCCTTCCCCCAGGTCAACCTGGTGCTGGCACATGCCGGAGGGCGCTATGAGGGGCACCTGGCTGCCGTAAGACTGGCACAGGATTACGAGAATGTGTATCTGGACCTGTCCGGTGATGCCTATTCGTTCGGACTTATCGAGTGGTTGGTCGCGCAGGTAGGCGCAGACCGCATCCTCTTCGGCAGTGACATATCCTGGGTCGATCCACGCACGCACCTTGGCCGGGTCTTGGACGCTGATATTACGCTGGATGAGAAGGCTCTGATCCTGGGGCAGAACGCCTGTCGACTGTTCCACTTGTCATCGTAGCTCAAGGGCAGCAGCAATGGACATCAAAATCGGTTCGGGATTGGTTCCCTTTTCGAATGTTGTGGATCGGTTCCTACCTGGTGGCTACCGCGACGGGATGCCGCTTGAAGACGCTATCGCTCGCGCCGGGGAGATCGATGGGCTGGACGCGATTGGCTTGGATTACCCGATGCAGTTCGAGGACCCGGTTAAGATGCAGGCCATTCTGGACAGGTACGGCGTCAGGCTGTGTGTTTTGGAAATGGGCATCTACGGCGAGCGGCGCTGGAAGATGGGTTCCCTGGCATCGACCGATCGCGCTATTCGCCGCCAAGCCATCGAACTGCTGAAGCGCGGCATGGACGTGGCGGCGGCAATGGGCGTGTATGAGATCTTGTTATGGCCAGGCCAAGATGGCTACGAATATCCATTCCAAGCGGACTACCGGCGCGCATGGGGCTACCTGGTAGATGGGATCAGGGAAACTGCTGTGCATCGACCCGATGTCAGAATAGGGATCGAGTATAAACCAAAGGAGCCGCGTGTGCGCTGCTACGTAGATACGGCGGCGAAGGCGATCCTCCTTGCTGAGGCGACTGGCCAGCCTAACGTGGGCGTGACGGTGGATTTGGGCCACTCGCTGGCAGCGCAGGAAACCCCCGCCGAGATTGTCGCCCTTTGTGCTCAGCGCGGTCTTTTGTTCCAGGTTCACGTGAACGACAACTATGGCGACTGGGACTCTGATCTGTTGGTCGGCCAGATCAACTTTTGGCGCACGCTGGAGTTCTTCTACTGGCTGAGGAAGGTCGGGTTTGATAGCTGGTATATCATGGACTTCTTCCCCTTTCGAGAGAACGGTCCGGCTGCTTTGACGCAGTGCATCCGTAACTCTCGCCGGTTGGCGGCGATCGCGAATCGGCTATTGGATTGCCCTTTCGAGCAGATGCAGGAGGAAGCCGATCCTATCGCGATCAGCGAATTGCTTTGGCAGCAAGCTATTAGGACGATGGATTGAGCGGGGCTACGACATAGCGCATAGTGCCCTTTCATTCTTCGATCAGAGGCTGCGAAGAGGAGATTTGACAGGTGGGGTAAGAGTATTACAATGCGTATGAATTGGTCTGACAGCAAGGCCATCCGGCTATTAGGCCATCTACATCGCATCACCCCACCACACCGCTGCGAAGCAGCCAAAAGGAGAACTCCATTGTTTAAGAGGCTTGCCAGAGCTACCTGTCCAGAGCGTATCGCGGATGAGATCAAGCAGTTGATTATCGACCAGAAATTGGAACCGGGAGGTCGTCTCCCCGCCGAGCGAGAACTGGCCGAACAGTTCGGCGTGAGCCGCGCATCGGTGCGCGAAGCGGTCAAGGGCCTTGTCGCCGTGGGGGTTCTCGAGGCCCACACAGGCAACGGGACATTCGTCAGGGCTGACCTGAATGATTCGGTGCTCGGCAGCCTCTCGTGGGCAGTGTTGCTGGCTGGCCGTGTGGAACCGGAGGTCACTGAAGTACGAGCACTCATCGAGCCGACGATTGCGGCGCTCGCGGCGGAACGCGCCACTGAGTCTGACCGGAAGAAACTACAGGAAACGATCGTGGCGATGAAAGCGGCTCTGGGGCAGCCATCCCTGGTTGTCGAGGCAGACCTGGCCTTCCACATGGCTCTCGCCCAGGCAGCTCACAACCGGATCCTCCAGGAAGTCATGAACGGACTCCAGCGTCTGCTGCGCGGCAACATCGCCGGCCACGTGTTGGAAATCGAAAACCAGCAGAGTTGCCTGCGCAATCACATCTCTGTCTACCGCGCCATCGAGGCACGCGACCCGGTTATGGCACGGGAGGCCATGATACAGAATCTGCAGGATGACATGCTGCCTGCGAGTGAGGTCGAGGGATAACCGCGCGATACCACCCGCAATGGCCGCTCCGGTACCCCGCTCGCCCGCGGAACATGGACTCATCTCAGATCGCGAGGCGGCGATCAAAATCCAACTCATAGTCCAAGGAGGTGTAATGTGCAAGAGCTCAAAGTGTGCGTGTTCGATGCCGGGGGCAGCCCCAGGGTAGGCAGCCTGGTCGGGGAGGATGTCTACGATCTGAACCTGTGCTGTGTTCAGCATCTGGCTGTGCAGAAGAACATTTCGGATGCCTGGCGCCTTGCCAACAGCCTGGTGCCTGGGCAGCTCGGAGCTTTTCTGAGCGGCGGGGGGTCTGTTCTCTCGGCGGCCAGGGACGCGCTGGAATTCGTGCTGAAAGAAGGCAGCCGGGAGACTCTGACTGGGGACAATCTGGCTTACAGTGCGAAGACCGTCAGGTTGCTGGCTCCGATTCTTCCTACCTCTACCATCTTCTGCATGGCTCTCGCGTATAAGAGCCACGCCGATGTCGGCGGCAAGATCCCATACGTCTTTCCCAATTGGTTCACCAAGACCACCAACACGGTTGCGGATCCCGATGCCTGGGTCATCCTCCCCAAGAATCACCCTGAGCCCGTCGTCTATGGCACTGAGATGACGCTGGTAATAGGCAAGCGCGGCAAGTGCATCCCCGAAGAACAGGCACTCGATCACATCTGGGGTTTCACAATCCTCAACGATGTCACTCTCCGCGAACAGAAGGGCCGTCCTGATCGCCCTGCTCGCAAGGAGTTCGACACCAGCGCTCCAATTGGTCCCTGGATCATACCCCGCGACCAGATCGCTGACCCGAAGAACCTGAAACTGACTTTTCGCATCAACGGCCGACAGGTACAGGACGGTATCACCAGCAATCTGCTGTGGCCCTTGCCGGCAATTGTCTCCGAAATATCCAAGTGGCTCACATTGCAGCCCGGCGATGTGATTGCCACTGGCGACGTGGGCGCCAGAGAGCCTCTCAAACCCGGTGATGTCATGGAGGCAGAGGTCGAGGGCATCGGTGTCTTGCGTAACCCAGTAAAACTGGAGGAGTAGCTCACTCGGTAAAACCAGCCGACGCCACGCCATGAGCGGGCCAGCCAGGATCAGAATCGGGGATTGGTACAGGGAAGAGGAGTCTTCTGTTCCCATCCCCGGCATCCGGGCCGCACCTTGGGAGGCTGACATATAAGGAGGTGATGCGGGTCCACAAATCAAGATCTTGCCGAGCAGGGTATGCCGTCGTTCAGCCAGTGTCCTGTTTCTAAGTACAAAGGAGGATAGGAAACATGAAATCCTGGAACAAGTTCTCACTGGTCGCATTGGCAGTCGTGATATTGCTGCTGATGGCGCAGTGTGTCGCGCCGGCTACACCTCAAAAGGTGGTGGAAACTGTCGTCGTCACCAAGGAAGTCGAGGTCGCCAAGCCTGTCGAGGTCACCAAAGAGGTTCCCGTTACCGTGCAGGTGGAAGCAACCAAGGAAGTCGCCGTCACCCCCACTCCGCTCCCAGGAAAGAGCGACATCGTCATCGCTCTGCCAGAGGAGCCCATCAACCTCGATTGGTCAGAATTCGGTGCCTCCCCTGAGATCATCATGGAAACGCTGATCATGCGTGATGGGCAAACCGGCGAGTTGATCCCGGTTCTTGCCGAGTCGTGGAAGCAGCTCGATCCAAACACCTGGCGGTTCAATCTCCGCAAGGGTGTCAAGTTCACCAATGGTGTGCCGTTCGACGCGTCGATCGCGAAGTGGAACCTGGAGACCCTATCGGATCCAGCAAACAATTACACTATCCTGCAGTTTTTGGATCAGAAGCTATCCGTCACGGCTGTTGACGACTACACGATCGACGTGCGGACAGATAAGCCGGACCCGATCTTGCCGCGGCGCTTGATCTACGCTCTGATGGGCGAGCCGTCAGCCCTCAAGGCGGATCCGGACGCGCAAGCCCCCATCGGCACCGGTTCTCACATGTTGAAGGAGTGGGTACACGGTGAAAGGATCGTGCTGGTAGCCAATCCGGACTATTGGGGTGGCGAGTCGCAGATCAAGCAGGCAACCTTTATCTGGCGTGCAGAGACCTCAGTGCGAGCTGCAATGCTGCAGGCTGGTGAGGCGGACATCGCTTTCATGTTGGCGCCCCAAGACACGGGCCCGATACGCGCGGTAGCCGCGGACTCTCCCGAGACTCCCTTCCTCTTCTACGATCCCAATCCGCCCCTGGACGATCTTCGGGTACGGCAGGCCATTTGCATGGCCGTTGATCGCGATGCCCTGGCGCGCCAGATCTTTGGCGGTTATGCCACGCCGGCCAACTCGTTAGTTACCCCAGGGATTATCGGCTACAACCCCAATATCCCTGTCTTTCCTTATGACCCTGAAGTTGCCAAGGCGCTGCTGGCTGAGGCCAAAGCGGCCGGTACGCCGATAGACAGACAGATCACACTCTATGGCCGCACAGGTATCTACCCCAATGCCACTGAAGCCATGGAGGCAGTTGCGCTATGGCTGACCAATATCGGCCTCAATGTGAAGGTGGAAATGCAGGAAGTCAGCGCCTGGCGCGAGGTCAACCTGACTATCCCGGTTCCGCCAGGGCGAGTCGGGATCATCCAGTCGTCTCACGGCAACGATTTCGGTGACGCCATCTTCACCATCCAGGTTTACTATGGGCCGTACGGCCCGCCCGAATGGTATCACTTCGACGACCAGCATGGCGGCGCGCGGCGCCCGGTTATCGACCCGAAAATCGTCGAGCTTAGCGACAAGGCCATGACCCTTACTGAGGAACAAGGGCGAGCGGAAGCCCTGGCGGAGGTGTTCGCCTACGACCACGACCACATCCTTTGGGCTTGCCCTCTCGTGCACATTCAAGACATCTATGGCATCTCCGAACACGTCGATTGGAAGCCTCGTTTTGACAGGATGTGGGTGCTCAATGAGATCAAGCTGAAGTAGTGAGTGCGCGTTAGCTCGGCGTTGGGCTCTGCGGCGATCGGCCAATTGCCGTCAGAGCCCCTGCGGGCAACCACACGGGATCACGTCGAAAGGGAGGAGGAATGCGAATCCAGGGGCTCATCTTGCTCGCCTTCGGGCCGGACTTTCCGGGCGAGCTAATCGTGACGGAATACGACCAGGTGCGGGCGGCCGCACCTGACGCTCGGCTCCTCGTCACCCAAGACCGCGACGAGATCCAGGCCGTGCTGGATGAGATTGAGATCATCACCGGGGGCTTTCCCTTCGACCTGCTGGCCCAGGCCCACAGTCTGCGTTGGTTTCAGCAGTTTGGCGCCGGGGTGGAGTGGATGCAGCGCTATCCCGAACTCATCGAACAGGACTTCATCTTGACCAATGGTTCGGGTGTTTCCGCAGGCCCGATGAGCGATCACATCTTTGCTTTCATGCTCGCCTTCGCCCGCGCCATTCCCTACGCGGTGCGCTATCAGCAACACCGCGAGTGGCCGCCACGGACCCAGGAGTGGTATGAGCGCCGCTTTGAGCTGGCCGGCCGTACCCTGCTCCTGATCGGGGTAGGCGACGTCGGTCAGCGCGCCGCCCAAAAGGCCGCCGCCTTCGGAATGCGGGTGTTGGGTGTGCGCCGCAACCCCACGATCAGCGCACCCTGCGTGGAAACCATGTATGGGCCCCATCAACTGCTGGAGGCGTTGCCGCAGGCGGACTTCGTTGCGCTGGCTCTACCTCTAACCCATGAGACCCGCGGGATGATCGGGGAAGCGGAGCTGCGCGCCATGAAGCGCACTGCCTATATCATCAACGTGGGGCGCGGGGCTACGATCCAGGAGGATGTGCTGATTCGGGCTTTACAAGAGGGCTGGATTGCCGGCGCAGGGTTGGACGCCTTTGTGGTCGAGCCGTTGCCGCCGGAGTCGCCGCTCTGGGAAATGGAGAACGTTATCATAACCTCTCACTACGGAGGGTACTCTTCGTGGAATCGCGGGCGGACGATGGCCATTTTCCTTGAGAATCTACGCCGCTACCAGGCCGATGAGCGGCTGCACAACGTGGTGGATAAGAAACTCGGGTACTGATCGGGTTTCCCTGGGGAAGGAGACAACTCGATGAAGATTACCAATATCAGGATCAGGCGCATCCAAGACAGGCTGAACCGCCGGGTTGGGAATGCGATCGGCCTGGGTTTCAGCGATCGGCATGACGTAGATATCGTGGAGGTGTTCACCGATGAGGGGGTCACCGGATGCCTGGCTGCTGACGGTATGACGGATGCGGCTGCGTATCTTCTCATCAACAAGCTCAAGCCCGTGGTCCTTGGCGAGGAACCCCCGAATTTCGAGCGGATCTGGCGTCGCATGTTCGGCGAGGAGCGCGGGTGGGTGTACCTGAGCTACAAGGGCGAGACGCTGAGGGCCATCAGTGTCCTGGATACCGCCATTTGGGATCTCATCGGCAAACAACTGGGCATGCCCGTGTACAAGCTATTGGGCGGCTACCGCGACAAGGTGCGCTGCTACGCCAGCGCAGGCTACTATGTGAGCATGGACTCGCACCTTGAAAACCTGCGGTACCTGGAAGCAGAAATGGGCCAGTTGATGGATATGGGCTTCAAGGCCGTCAAGATGCGTGCCGGGAGAGACATCGCCCAGGACTGCGAGCGCGCCAGGGTGGTGCGAGAGGTGATCGGACCCGACGTGGATCTGTTGATAGATTTCAACTTCTCCCAGATCTACCGGGGGGGAGTCCCGCGCACCATCAAGTTCATCAAGGCGCTGGAGGAATACAACCCCTTCTGGATCGAGGATCCGCTGTCGGCTGATGACGTGTCCGGCATGAAGCAGATCGCGGATGCGGTGGATACCGCGATTGCCGCGGGCGAGCGGGAGCAGACCTTGTGGGCCTTCAAAGACCTGATCGTCAACCGGGCCGTCGATATCATCAACCCCGACGGGCAGAACATGTCGGGCGGGATCACGGAATGGCGCAGGATCGCGGCCCTGGCCGATGCCTACCGCATTCCGATCGCCGGTCACGCGGCACAGGTGGCGCACACCCACTGCGTGGCTTCCGTTGCAAACGGCTTGATTGTCGAGTACCTCCGGCCCGACGAGCCCTGCAGGATGGCCTACGCCAAAAACCCGCAGGTGCCCAACGCCGAGGGAATGCTTGAGCTGCCGCAAACGCCCGGCCTGGGCATAGAGTTGGATGAGGACTACATCCAGAAGCACCTGGTTTCAGTGATGGAATGACATGAATGACATGGAAGAACAGCTTGCAAGGCATCGCGCCTTCTGGGCCCGAGAGAACGTAGGCCAGCCTCTGATCGGCGTGTTTCGCCACCGGGGACCGACGCCGGAAGCGCTGTGGGGAGCGGAAGAACAGCTCCTGAAAAGCCGGCCCCTGGAACCAGGCGACCTGGTTGTGGATGAGCTTCTGCGCCGACACGAGCAAGCCTTCCACGAAAGCGGGTTGTGGGCCGATGACTTGTTCTGGCACGCTGAGCCCTTCGGCAATATACCCTGGATGGAAGCCATCATGGGCTGCCGGGTGCGCTGGGCCGAGAGTGTCTGGCCGCAAGCCGTGCTGACGGACTGGAGCCAACTGCCTCAACTGGCAGCGTATCGGGAGAGTCCCTGGCTGGCCAAGCTGGTTGAGCTGACGCAGGGTCTGGTGAGGCTATCTGCCGGGCGTTTCCCGGTAGCCTTGCCCTTGCTGCGCGGCCCCCTGGACATGGCGGTCGGCCTGCGCACTCTCCAGCGACTCTCCTTGGACGTCTATGACCACCCGCGGGAGGTGGAACATCTGCTGGAGCTGTGCACCGAAGCCAACCTGTATGTGGCCGACCTTCTGAGCCGTCTGATCCCGGGGTTTTGCGGCGGGCAAGTCAACTACTTCGGGCTGTGGGCGCCAGGCTGGCCCTACCTGCACCAGGCCGACGGGATGGCTGCCTTCTCGCCGCGCACATACCGCGCCCTGGTGCGCGGCTCTGATCAGACGATCATGGGCCGCTTTGACCACTCCATTCGCAAGTTTCACTCCGCATCGCTGCACATCTTGGATGAGGCGCTGGCCATGGACGAAGCAGTGGGCATCCAGGTCACCGTGGATCCCAACGGCCCGCCCCTCGACGAATTGAGCCGGATCCTGCTCAAGGTTCAGGCGCGCAAGCCGCTGTTGATCAACTGCGCCAGGCAGGAGAACCTTGACTTCCTGGCCACATCGCTGTCGCCGACGGGGCTGTGTCTGTTCTTGTCAACCCCACCCCCGCAGTAGTGGAGCGGAGAAGGAGAAACTGTGGTGAACCAGTTGCAGTCTTTCGACGTGGCCCAGGGAGACACGTTCGGTGACTTGCTTTCGGGGGATCGCATTCGCACCTCTCAGCCGCTGAAGATCGGCCTGTTGGCGACCGGGTTCTTTGAGTACTGGCCGATGTATCCTAACCTCAAAGAGCTCATCGAGCGCGACAACCAGGTCGTGTTGAATCGCCTTGCCAGGAAACACCAGGTCATTTACCCCGGCCTGGTGGATACGCTAGACGCCGCCGATGAGGCCGGCCGGCGGTTCCGTGAGGCGCAGGTGGATCTGCTGCTCATGACCGAGCGGACCTATTGCCCCGACGCTTACATCCACCAGTTGCTCTCCCACCTGCCCGGCGTTCCGCTGCTGCTGTTTGCCTCCCAGTCCCGGGATCAGTTCGACTTTGCGGACGACTACCAGGGGGTGCTGCGCAACAGCGGCCTGATGTCGCTGGTGCAACTGGTGGCCGGCTTCCGCAAGATGAACCGCTATCCGCACCTGGAAGTGGTGGTGGGCAGCATCCATGACGACCAGGCCTATCGCGAGCTCGACGCTTACCTGGACGTGGTGACACTCTACAAGCAGCTTCGCACCATGACGTTGGGCGTGATCGGCAACGTGTTCCGCGGCATGTTCGACTTCGAGTACGACAAGACCAAGGTCAAAGGGGCCTTGGGGCCGGAGGTGCTGAACATCCAGATCGACCACCTGATCGAGCTCTGGCGGCAGACCCCGGCCGACGATGCCGAGGTGCAGAAGCTGATCGGGTATGCCCGGGCGACGTACCGGATTGAAGGGGTCGGGGATGCTGACCTGGCCAACGCCGCCCGGCTTGGCGTGGCTCTGCTGCGGCTGGTCAAGCGGTTCCGCCTGGATGGCATCGCTCTCCTGGGTCAACATTTCGTGGAGGCCAAGACCAAGGCCACCCCATACCTGGGCCTGGTGGAGCTGCACCGGGAAGGCTCGGTGCTGGGGGTAACCGAAGGTGACGTGATTGGGCTGGTCATGATGAAGATCCTGCGTCACCTGAGCGGGAACACGCCCTTTTTCCTGGAATGGAGCGAGTTCGATGTAGCGCGCAACGCCTGGATGCTACTGGGCCACGGCTACGGCGATCCGACCCAGGCGCGCCTTGATGTGCGGCCCAGGCTCACGCCGACGCCCGAGCAGTGGGGGCTCGAAGGCACGGGATGCAGCGTGGAGATGTCGCCGCAGCCAGGCCCCTGCACGCTGGCTCACTTCATCGAGGATGCCCGAGGCTGGCGCATGTTCATCAGCGGCGGCGAGATCCTGGATCTGCCGACCATGCCGATCCACGACACGCACGCACTGGTGCAGGTGGCGCGGCCGATCAAGGAGTACGTTGAGCTCTTGGTCAAGGCTGGCCTGCCGCATCATGCCATCACGGTACGCGGGGATGTCCGCAAACAGCTTGGCCAGTTGGCCGCACTCATGCGCATGGACACAACGGTGCTCTGAACTCGTCGCAGGATGACGAGGCTCGAACGGGACATCTGAGAGCAGACAAGCGATGGCTCGAAACCGAACACAGGCTGATACTCAGTGGGTGGTAGGCAACAACCGTGTCAGGCTCGTGCTGGCGGGTGCCGAGGGTGGCGGGCTCGCCGGGCTGACGGATCTGGAGACGGGGCGCGACTTCATCGCCGGTGCACCAGCTCCGCTCTACAGGTTGACGCTGGCACGGCAAGGCGAGGACCCCATCGAGCTGACCTCCGCGGAGGCTGAGAGTGTCGAGGTCAGCCGCACGACCTCGGCCGCTGGCGAGACCCTGACCCTGGCATATGGTGCCCATCGAGGGCAGGACATCCGAGTCACCTGCACTCTCTGGCTGGCTGCGGACTCGCCGTTGAGCGAGTGGCGCATCGAAGTCAGGAACGGCACATCCTACGGCATTCGGGCCATTCGCTATCCGGTAGTGCTCGCTCCCGCTGCTCTGGGTGACTCAGGGGATGATGATTGCTTCATCTGGGGCAACTTTGGAGGCGAGATCATCGAGCGCCCGCGCGAGAAGATGAATCAGCCGCTGCATCTGGGGGGGCACTGGTGGTGCCGCGCGCAACAATACCCAGGCCCGGTAGCCGTGCAGATGCAGGCTTACTACGACCGTACGGCAGGTTTGTACATCGCCACATACGACGATGCCGGCTACATCAAAGCTTTCAGCCTGCGTTCTAACGGTGAGACCTTCGACCTCTCGGTTGAGCATAACTACGACGAGCGTCCGGGATTGAGTTTCAGGTTACCTTATGCAACCATCATCGGTGTGTTCCACGGTGACTGGCATGCAGCGGCAAATATCTACAAGGAATGGGCACAGCACCAGCACTGGTGCGCGCGTCCGCTTACGGAACGCGACGATATTCCCGCCTGGGCCAAGGAACCGCGTCCCTCCCTGGCAGTTGCCAGTCGTGGGGATATCGAACGGTTTCGTGGAACCCTCAACTCCCCTCCTGCCGAGTGGCCGCTGCCGTTGTACTGGCCAGCGCACAAAGTGGTGCCGCGGATCCGGAAGTACGCTGAGATCTTTCGCTCGCCGGTCATCACCTGGATGGAAGGGTGGGAACAAATAGGCTCTCCCGGCGGGCCGGTCGACATCTTTCCGCCCTATGAGGGCGAAGAAAGCTTTAGAGCGGCGATGTCAGAGCTGAATCTGGCCGGCAGTCTCGTGTACATGTACCTGGCGGGCCTGCACTGGTGTTTTAAGCGAGCCATGACCGGCTATGATGGTTGGGAGCGTTTCGAACGAGAAGGCCGACCCCTGGCGGCCCTCAACGCGCGCGGTGAGATCGACAAAGAGATGTTCCTCAATGCCCAGAAGCAGTTCGTGCCGCTCTGCATTGGCAGCCAACGAACGCGGGAGCTGTACATACAAAACCTGCTGAAGCTGCAGGAACTTGGCGCCACCTGGGTCCAGATTGATCAGCAGTTGGGGATGTACTCGCAGGTGTGCTACAGCACCGAACACGGCCACGCACCGGGCTATGGCCCGTGGATGTACCAGACAATGCGCGAGTTCATACGCCAGGCTCGTCTGGAGCTTAAGCAGCGGCTCCCTGAAGCCGCCTTCAGCTACGAATCTCCGTGCGAGGTGTGGCTTCAGGAGACAGATCTGCACATGGACAGGCCGTATATGCTGGGCTTCGTTCCACTCTTCGACTACCTCTACCACGAATACGCCCTGCTATATGGCGGCGATGCCATGATGGGGCTTTGCCATCCTGACGTGGAAGTCATCCAGCACGCTATGGTCTTTGTTTATGGCTGCCAGCATCTTGGGGTCATCGGGCTGCCGGAGTGGGACTACGAAGTGAATGGCGATTACGCGATACTCCAACTGCTGCCAAACACTTGCGCCGCCCAAAGGACCTACGCGCGCGACTACCTGGTCTTCGGCCAGATGCTGGAGCCCACCGGTTTGGAAGCAACGCGCGCGCGGGTAGATATCTGGAAGCCGACGTGGGTGTTGGACAATTCCGATCCGGGTAGTGTGGAGATACCCGCTGTGTTTCACAGCGCCTGGCGCTCTCCACAAGGCAAGATCGGCTACGTACTGGTCAACTGGACGGGGACACCTCAGAAGGTGACACTGGCCCTGCGTGAGATGGATGTGGCCACGCCCCTCTCCCTGGTGTCAGCGGAGAGCAAAGCTCCAGTCCCACCCGAGCAACTCACTGAAGGCAGAGTCTGCCTATCCGTGCCGGCGCGCGACGTCGTGTTGGTCGAGCAAGGCTGACTGGTCAGCGATCGAGAGAGATGTAAGAACGCTTAGTCTTTCGGACTCCCACTTAGGAGATACCCCAATGAGCACCCTGGATGAACTGTACGACGTAGTTCTGGACGGGAAACGGAATCAAGTCGGCGCATTAATGGACCGAGCTCTGGGGGAAGGAATTCCTCCTATGAGGATCATCGAGGAGACCCTTCGCCCGGCCATGGGGGAGGTAAGCCAGCTTTTCTCGGCGGGCGAATTCTTCTTGCCGCAACTATTGCTCTCGGCAAGCTCCATGAAGACAGCGATGGAACGGCTGCTGCCGCTGCTCGCCGGCTCAGGCATTGCAAGCGAGCAGGAGACGATAGTTATCGGGACGGTGCAGGGCGACTTGCACGATATCGGAAAGAATCTGGTCGCGGCGACCCTGGAAGGGGCAGGCTATCGCGTGGTGGATATCGGAATAGATGCCTCCCCGGAGAAGTTCGTGGCCGCAGTGCGAGAGCACGATCCGGCGGTGATTGGCTTCTCAGCTCTCCTGAGCACCACTATGACGAACATCCCGAAGACGATCAGGGCTTTGGAGGACGCCGGGCTGCGGCAGGGACGGCTGCTGGCTGTGGGGGGCGCGCCGGTCATGCAACGCAATGCCGACGACTGGGGAGTAGAGCTGTACGCCGCTGATGCCGGCACCGCCGTACGCGTCGTGAGTGCAGCCTTGGCAAAGCGAAGCTGACACTTTGACGCATGAAGGCCGATTCGCAACGACAGAAGAGGAGCCATGCTATGGAGCTTGAACGCTATGCCGGCGAACCGGATGTGGCGCGCCTGATCGGCCAGGTCAAGGGTAAGAAGGTGGACCGCGTGCCACACCTGGAGGCCTTGATCGATGATTCCCATGTTGAGAAGATCCTCGGTCGCCATGCGGGCAATACCCTGGCCTATGATGGCGATCCGGCCAAAGGCTCGGCAGGGGCTGCGGGCAGGCCCATGTATGGCAAGGACTTCGTGGAGTTCAACCGCCTGGTTGGCCAGGACGTATGCATCGTGGAGTCCATTTGGACACCGATCAAGAAGCGATCTGAGGACGGTGCACTGCTCAGGATCACCGACCGCAGCGTCAAGACGCGCCGTGACTGGGAGCAGGTGATACTGCTCGGCGAAGCCGATATCGAGGACCGACTGAGGTATGTCCGTGAGTACAAGGAGGCTGTCAAGGGCACTCACCAAGGGGTGATGTTACTGGGCTGCTGCATTTTCACCAGTCTGTACGAGTTTATCGTAGGTTTGACTGATTTCATGATGATGTGCGTTGAGCAGCGCGAGCTGGTGGAACAGATGCTTGACGTCAGCGCTGACTACTTCCAGAAGTTGGTGGCGGGAGCCGTGAAGGAAGGCATCGACATTCTGAACTTCGACGATGATGTAGCGTGGAAGAAGGGCCTGATGTTGCCGCCCAGGCTTTTCAAGGAGATCTGGCTCCCTCGGGCACAGAAGGTCATCTCCCCCGCGCTGGACGCAGGCATCCCAGTGCTTTTTCACAGCGACGGCAGAATAGATGACATCGTCGAATCGCTGATTGACATCGGCATTGTGTGCATCAATCCCCTGGATCCATACGGGATTGATTACCGGGACTACAAGAGACGCTTCGGGGACCGCGTGGCACTATGGGGGAATGTCGATGTGGAGTACCCGCTGGCACATGGGACGCCCCAGGACGTGGAAAAGGACGTGTTAGTACACATGGAAGTGATGAAGCCCGGCGGGCGGTACGTCGCCGGCTCGAGCCACAGCATCACCAACTTCGTGCCGCACGATAACTTCATAGCCATGATCAACGCGACCCACCGCTACGGTGCATACTGAACGCGATGGAACGATGCGGCCAGATCAGAACCGGAGATTGGTATAGAAGAAGAGGAGTCTCCTGTTCCTATCCCTGATATCTGGGGCCGCTCATTGGGGGTTGACAGTACAAGGAGGTGATGCGAGTTCATAAGCCAATACCTTGTCACAGCAGGTTATGCCGTTGTTCAGCCAGTGTTCCGTTTCAAAGTCCAAAGGAGGATAGGAAACATGAAATCCTGGACCAAGTTCTCACTCGTCACATTGGCGGTCGTGATTTTGCTGCTGATGACGCAGTGTGCAGCACCTGCCACACCTCAAAAGGTGGTGGAGACTGTCGTCGTCACCCAACAAGTCGAGGTCCCCAAGCCTGTCGAGGTCACCAAGGAGGTCCCTGTAACCGTGCAGGTGGAAGCGACCAAAGAGGTCGTTCTCACCCCTACGCCAGTCCCTGCAAAGAGCGACATCGTGATCGCCATCCCCGAGGAGCCGCCGCAGCTCGACTGGTCAGACTGCGGGGTCGGCAGCAGGCTCAATGCTCCCGTGTGCTTGAATACCTACGAGCAGCTCACTCGCCGGAATGGGCGCACAGGCGACCTTGAACCACTTCTGGCCGAGTCGTGGCAACAGGTTGATCCCAACACCTGGCGTTTCAAGCTGCGCCAGGGCGTGAAGTTCACCAACGGCGTGCCGATGAACGCCGAACTTGTGGCCTGGAATCTGAATTTCCTGACCGACCCAGCGAACAAGAAGTTGGCCATCGGGACATTCGGCCAGCAGCTCAAAGCCACAGTGGTAGACGATTACACCATTGACGTGCGGACTGAGACTCCTGATCCTATTTTGCCACGTCGCCTGGCAGTAACCAACATCGGTGAGCCGACGGCAATCGACGCGGATCCAAACAAGCAAAACATGGTCGGCACCGGCCCCTATATCCTCAAGGAGTGGACCCACGGCGAGCGGGTCGTTCTTCTGGCCAACCCCGACTACTGGGGGGGTGAGCCGCCGATCAAGCAAGTCACCTTCGTATGGCGCGCAGAGACCGCCGTGCGGGCCGCCATGCTGCAGGCAGGCGAGGCTGATATCGCCGCCTGGTTGGCGCCGCAAGACGCCGGCCCCGTGCGCACACTCAGCGCGACCATCCCAGAGACAGCGTTCCTGTTCTTCGACCCCAATCCACCGCTGGATGATATTCGGGTCCGGCGTGCGATCTGCACAGCCATAGACCGCACTGCCCTGGCGAGCCAGGTCTTTGGCGGCTACGCCACCCCGGCCAGGGAGTTGATCACCCCCGACGTGCTGGGCTACAACGCCAATATCCCTGTCTTCCCCTACGATCCTGAAGCAGCCAAGGCGCTACTGGCTGAGGCCAAGGCGGCCGGGACGCCGATAGACAAGCAGATCACCATCTACGGCCGGACAGGCATCTACGCCAATGCCACCGAAGCCATGGAGGCAGTTACGTTATGGCTGCAGCAGATTGGCCTCAACGTGAAGCTGCAGATGATGGAGGTCAGCGCCTGGCGCGATGTCAACCTGGGTATCCCGGTGCCGCCGGATCGGGTTGGGATCATCCAGTCGTCTAATGGCAATGAGTTGGGCGATGCGACCTTCACGGTTGAGCAGTATTTCGGTCCCTACGGTCCTAAAACGTGGTATCACTTCGATGACAAGCATGGTGGCTCCCGCCGGCCGGTCACCGATCCCAAGATCGTGGACATGATTGACAAGGCAGACGCCTTGACTGCCGAACAAGGGCGGGCAGACGCCTTCGCCGCAGTGCTTGCCGAGCATCACGATAACGTCCTTTGGGCTTGCCCGATGGTGCATCCTCAGGACCTGTATGGGGTGTCGGAGCACGTGGACTGGCAGCCGCGCTTCGATGGCAGCATCCTGGTCAGCGAAATGAAGCTCAAGTAACTGGAGCGACGTGGGTAGCAGTGCTCCGAGACGACTCGACAGGCCGTCTCGGAGCACCTTCCTGACCAGCTCGTTGACCAGACCGGAACCGGAGAATTCCCAATGGCAACATACATCCTTCGTCGCCTGGTGCAATCCTTTTTCGTCATCATGGGCGTGGTCATTCTGGTATTCGTGCTGGCCCGCCTTTCAGGGGATCCCGCAGTGCTGTACTTACCGCTGGAAGCCCCTGAAGAGCTACGCCAGGCTTTCAGGGAGGAGCATGGCCTCAACCGGCCGATCATAGTCCAGTTGGGAAGTTTCCTTGTGGACGTCGCCCACCTGGATTTTGGGGATTCGATGTGGCAGCACCGGCCGGCCATGGGCCTGGTTCTCAGTCGCCTGCCCTTGTCGCTGGAGTTAGCGACTGCCACCACCATCCTGGCTCTGGGATTAGCCTTTGTATTCGGCAGCATTTCGGCCAGACATCCCCTGAGCTTCATCGATCGCCTGACGGCTGCTACTTCGCTCGTGGGTGTGACGGTGCCCAGTTTCTGGCTGGCGCTCGTCCTCATCCTTGTCTTTGCAGTTCGGTTCAGATGGTTGCCTACATCAGGTACCGGGGGTCTGCGCTACATGTTACTACCCGGGATCACCCTCGCCTGGCCGCCGCTGGGGAGCATGGCCCAGGTGGTGCGTTGCTCACTCCTGGAGCAATTCTCGTCGCCTTACATCACAACCGCCCGGGCGAAAGGGTTGCGTGAGCGTGCCATCCTGGTGCGGCACGTCGCACGTAACGCGGCGATTCCGGTCATCACTGTTGCTGGCCAGGTTTTCATCGGCGTCGCCAACGGCGCGATCATCGTGGAAACGGTCTTTGGCTGGCCCGGGATCGGCAAGCTCCTGATCGATGCCATAAGCCGGCGTGATTTCGCGGTGATTCAGGCGGTCGTTTTTGTCGTGGCGGTGGTCGTTGTCGCAATCAACCTTGTTCTCGATCTGTTGTATGTAGCTATTGACCCGCGCATCCGCTATCAACGACTGAAGTGACAGCGCGGTAACTTTCCCTGAGCCGTACAGTTGACCGCACCGATGCGAGCTTCTGGCAGGAGACTCCGATGCAATCAAGCGCAGCCCAAGAACTTGAGAAGCCACTGTTAAGTGGGGCCGATTCTGTCCGGCGTCGACAAACCGGGCTATCGCAAATTCTCATCCTGCTTCTCAATGACAAGGCGTCTCTGGTGGCGATCACTTTCCTGATAACTGTCGCTGTGGCTGCTCTGTTTGCCCCAGTCCTTATCCCAGAGTCCGCCGTGACGCTCAACTTTGATTTAAGACTTCTCCCCCCCAGCTTGACGAGTGGGCACTTGCTTGGGACAGATCCACTCGGCAGGGATGTCCTGGCAAGAATCGTGCTCGCGACGCGCGTTTCAATGGCATTGGCTGTCGTGGTGGTTCTGGTCAGCGTGGCAGCAGGCACGACCCTGGGAATGGTAGCCGGCTACTATGGGGGCCGCTGCGATGACATCATCATGCGCTTCGTGGATGTCGTCATGGGATTTCCCTCGCTGCTGCTTGCGCTGATCGTGCTGTACGCGCTTGGCTCCAATGTCACCAACTTGGTGTTCGTATTGGCTGCCACGCGCTGGGTCACGTACGCACGCGTGGCTCGAGCTGAGACCCTGAGACTCCGCCACTTCCAGTTCGTGGAGGCTGCCCGGCTGACGGGATGCGCTGACATCACGATCGGGGCCAGGCACATCCTGCCAAACCTGATGGCAGTGATCTCCACATTGGCAGCCATGGAACTGGGAGGGGTCGTGCTGTCCGAGTCAGGCTTGAGCTTCCTGGGACTGGGCGTCCAGCCACCGGCTGCCTCGCTGGGCCTTCTTGTGGCGCAAGGCAGAGAGTATCTTCAGAAGGCATGGTGGCTCATGACCTTTCCTGGGCTGATGATCTTCCTGCTGACGATGTCCGTCTACATCCTTTCGAATTGGCTGGGCATCGCCATGGATCCGGTGCAACGATGGCGACTCACTTCGGCTCGCCGTGCTTTAAGCGTGAAGAGCTGACAGTTCGCACATAATCACATTCTGAAACGTAAGGAGGCTAACTATGTCAAGGCGCAGGCTAACACCTGAGCAGGTCAAACCGCTGCTGGTTGGAGCTGGCAATATCCAGTTTACGCCCTTCAAGTCCGATACTGAGCTCGACGAGGAGGCGATGCGCAAGCACACCCGCTTTATGATCGAGGGGGGCATCGTGGACGGCCGAGGATGCCAGACGATCCTCGGCTCCAACGGCGAAGGGTTCTCCATGTCCGACGCCGAATACAAGCAGGCGATCAACGCCGTGGTGGAGGAAGCGGACGGACGTGTACCGATCATCGTCGGATGTATCCGCCCATCTACGGCGCCCGTGATCAGGCTGGCGGAGATCGCCGAGGAAGCCGGCGCCGATTGCATCATGGTGCTGGCGCCTCACTACTACCCTAACGAAGAGCCCGATGTAGTGGTGGCACACTACAAAGCTATTGCCAAAGCCACCAACATCGGCATCATGATCTACAACAACGCGTCCGTAACCGGACAGGATCTCTCGGTGGATTTGCTCTCTCGCCTGGCAGAGATAGATCACATCGTAGCACTCAAGGACACCACCGGCAACGTATCGAAGCTCTACGAGACCATCTATCGGCTAAAGGACCGTCTGAACATCATTCCTTCCACCACCCGGCTCATCATGCCGCTCGATTACATGCGGGGTGCGAAGGGAGTCATCACCATCTTCGGCAACTGGGACCCGGCCTATGCTTTGAAGCTCCACGATGTGGCGTTGAGCGGCAATATCAAGGCTGCGCAGGACATGTGGGTCCAGTCACGCGAGTTCCTCAACTTCATCTACGCGGGCGGCGCGGCTCGGCTGACATCGGTGGGCAAGGAGATGTGCCGCATCGTGGGCGTGGACATGGGAGCGTATGAGCGTCTCCCGATACGTCGACCCGCTGAGGCGGACCGCTTGAAGCTGCGCGAGTTGATGAAGAAGGCAGGCATGGCGTACGGCCCGCCTGACTGAAGCGCGTGAGTTCTCGATCTGCTCCCGGCAACCTGCGCAGTGTGTATTCCGCCGGCTGTCGGGGCAGTCCCCTTTTCCTGCTATAACTTTACAGCACTTCCGATAGAATTCAGGCCGGTATTCTCGCTCATGACTGATGTTTCCGTGAAGGAGCCAGGATGTTAACAACAACCCAGATGAAAGACAAGCTGGAACGCTTCGGCCGGTTTTGGCGGCGCGCTCCCACCGATCGTCCGGCACTGGGCCTGAGGCTGAAATCCTACTTCCCGATGCAGGATTTCGCAGGGTTGCCTCAGGCGGGCGCCATCACGCCCGAAGACCTCACCATCGAGCATCACTTTGAGGATTGCGATCGTCTGTGTGCACTGTACGATCAGGCCTTGGGAGATCAAATCTATGTCGCCTCGGCCTTTCGTGGCGTTCCCTGGATGGAGGCGATCCTGGGCTGTGCAATTGAGGCAAGCCCGTCCAGCATGTGGGCCAGGCCTGCACTGGCCGATTGGAGCGACCTGCACTCCATCGAGTTTCGCGCCGATAACCCCTGGTTTCTGAAGCTGCTGGAGTTGACCGCGCAGCTTGTGCACTATGCTGGAGGGCGCTTTCCGGTGGGAATGCCCCTGCTGCGAGGGCCAAGTGACGTGGCGGCGGCCCTGCGCGGCACCGAGACCTTTTGCACGGATCTGCTCAGCGAGCCGGCGAACGTACAGGCCTTGTTGGACATCTGCACGGATGCCTACCTTGAGGTGACTGGCGCGCTCTTCGAGACGTGCGGGACATGGCATGGCGGGACCTGCGAACAGATCCGGCACATCTGGGCGCCCGGTCGCTGCTGCCAGACCCAGGCTGACGTCTCGTCCATGCTGTCTGCCCGGCATTACCGGAGATTCATCCGCCCGTGCGACGCTCGCGTGTTGCACGCCTACGACTATGCGTTCATCCACATGCACACGAGCAGCCTCCATGTTCTGGACGACATCCTTGCCATCGAACCTCTGGCAGCCGTGCAGCTTTCCGTCGACGTGGGCGGCCCCCGGCCGGACCAGATGCTCGAGCCGATCAAGAGGGTGCTGGCTAAGACCGCTCTGATCCTGCAGGTTGACGGCAAGGATTACAACGCTGACGATGTCGTGTGGTTGTGCGAGCGCCTGCCTGCGGCCGGGTTCTACATCATGGTGCTCGGTCATGGCCTGGAAAAGGCCAATGGCCTGGCAGAGGAAGTCTTCGGGAGGCTCGGCTGGGCTTGCTGACACAATAGGCGGAGAGAGTCAAATGGAACGAGTTACTGTCTTGGTAGGACATCCGGAGCTCGTGGGCGAGCAGGAGTTGCTGGCTCAGATATCAGCCGTCTCCCCACGCGTGGACATCCGGCAGAATGCATGTAGTACGCCCGACGAGGTGGCCGCCCTGTTGACCGGCGTGGATATTCTCTTCGCGCGTTCCGTTCCTTCCCACCTGGATTACGGCGACCGGCTCAAGTGGGTACAGCTTAGCGGCGCCGGCATTGACGGGAGCGTTGACAGCCCGATCTTCGACGCAGGATGGGGGATTGTCGTCACGAGCGCAGCGGGCGTTCACGCAGTGCCCATGGCCGAATATTGTCTCACGGTCATGTCCATGCTGCCGCGGGGCTTTTTGCAGCTTTTTCGTGACCAGCAGGCCAAAGTGCGTGACCGCTCCCATATCCCCACAAGTGAGCTCTGGGGACGCACGGTGGGAATTGTTGGCTATGGACACATCGGCCGTGAGGTGGCGCGATTGGCCAGCGCACACTATATGCACATTCTCGCGTACAAACGGAACCCAGAAGTGCGTCAGAACTCCGGGTATCAGTGGCAAGGTGTCGGTGACCCGGAGGGATCCCTGCCCGAGCGATTCTTTGGGCCGGGAGAATTGCATACCATGCTGGGAGAAGCCGATTTCGTCTTGAACTGTCTGCCGAGCACACCGGAGACGTGCAACCTGTTCGGTAACGACGAATTCCGCGCCATGCGCGAGAGCGCTTACTTCATAAACGTCGGTCGTGGGCGCACGGTCAATGAGGATGCGCTGGTGAGGGCGCTGCGCGATCGAGTGATCGCCGGGGCGGCGTTGGACGTCCTGGCATCTGATTCGGGGCCCTTGCCGGCCGATCACCCCCTGTGGGAACTCGACAACGTCTTTTTGTCGCCGCACATCTCCGGCACTCGTTTCAGCGCGGGTTATCGGGCAAGGGTCTGCGAACTGTTCTGCGCGAACCTCCGGCGCTACCTGGACGGAGAGCCATTGTACAATATCGCCTCAAGAGAAAGGGGCTATTAATGAAAATCACTGACGTGCAGGTGCGGACCATCGAGACGGAGAAGGTCCGTTCGTTCGGCAATGCGCTTGGAACGCGTCTCGATACAACTGAAAAGGGCTGGACGATCAACATCGTCGAGGTCTTCACAGACGAAGGCATCACCGGCATGGTGGCCAACGACGATACGGATCTGCTGACGCGCCAGATCATTTGCGAGCAACTTCGAGACGTTGTCATCGGCGAGGACCCCATGGCTTACGGCCGGTTGTGGCGCAAGATGTTCGGGGAGCGCCGAGGGTGGCGACACGCCCAGGCCAAGGGCGAGGCCATCAGGGCCATGAGCGCCATCGACGCGGCCGTGTGGGATATCATCGGCAAGGCGCTCAATACTCCCGTCTACAGGCTGCTGGGAGGTTACCGAAACAGGGTTCCCTGTTACGCGAGCGGTGGCCAGTATCAGAGCTACTCGTCCCACACGGAGGAGTTGAGGCTGCTCGAGGCCGAGGTGCGGCAATACATGGACATGGGCTTCAAGGCTGTGAAGGTAAGGGCCGGCAGGGACGCTGTCAAGGATGCTGAGCGGCTGAAGCTCGTGCGCGACGTGATCGGGCAGGAGACAAGCCTCATGGTGGATCTGAACACCTGTTTCAGCTATCTCGGAGGGCCCCCGGCGGCGATCAAGTTTATACGCGCCCTCGAAGCCTACAACGTTTACTGGTTCGAGGATCCGCTGCTGATGGATGACGTCTCCGGGATGAAGCAGATTTCGGATGCGGTGGATACCGCCATTGCCACGGGCGAGGCGGAGCAGACCATATGGGGCTTTCGGGACCTCATAGCCACACGCGCAGTGGACATCCTCCTTCCCGACGCCCTGATGTGCGGCGGCGTGACCGAGTGGGTGCGTATCGCAACGATGGCCGATGCATTCCGCATCCCTGTCGCAGCCCACTGCGTGGAGAGGGTTCACGTGCACTGCCTGGCGGCCGTCGCCAATGCACTGCCGGTCGAGATCTTCTGCCCTCGGGAGAAGGGCAGGATCCGCTATGAGCAGAACCCACTGCTGCCGGGCAAGGACGGGCTGATCGAGGTGCCTGAAGCGCCTGGCCTCGGCGCTGAGTTCGACGAAGACTACATCCAGGCACATTTGGTCGCCTGAACCCCAGATCAAGGAATATCCGCGACGTGCACATCGACTCGGTACCAGATTGCGCTCGGCACCGAAGGCCACAGTGCTGCGCTGCACGCTCTCGCTGCGGCCACAAACTTCCAGACATGCGCGTCTGAGAAATGGGGTCCTATGGCGTCTCATACATCAGCCACGGTTGCCAATGCCACCGATACCGTTCCGGGTCAGGCCTATACCATCCGGCCGTATCATATGAACGGGTTGAACTGGCGACTGGTCCCGGATGACCCGGACCGTGACAATATCATCGTGGTCACCGGGTTCAACCCGTCCTGGTGGACGCGCGAGTACGGGATCACCTTCGGCTCTGAGTTTCATCTGAACGAGCAAATCCATCGCGCCACCCTGGCCCGCATGGAAGCCATCCTACACGAGAGGTTCGGTGATCTGCCGAACTTTTTCTGCGGCGACGACTATGCAACAGCCTGGGCAATGGAACGGCGCTACGGCGATGCCCTGGTTCCGACGCTCTTCGGCGGCGAAGTGTCTTTCGATGACGCCAGTGGCCATCCCTACTCACCGGGCCTGGGCCTGACCGCGAGCCAGGCGGACCAACTTGCCGTTCCCAACGTTGCAAGCCATCCGGTTACGCGTAGACTTCTGCCCCCGCGTGATGTAGCCGGTCCCCGTACCGCGGGTGAGCTTGGCTTCGAGGGGGTCATCAATATTGCCTACAGCTTGCGCGGGCAGGAGCTTTTCGTAGACATGGCCGAGGCGCCGGAAAGAGCGCGCCACATCTTTGAAGTTATCTGGCAGACGATCAACACGTTAGTGCACACGGTGCGGGATTGGCAGGACCCGGCGGGCAGCCGCCCCACGTATCTCGTCCAGTGCAATTGCCTGGTCAATATGTTGTCGCCCCGCTTCTACCGGGAACAGTTGCTGGAGTTCGACCAACGCTTCGGTGAGAGCTTTGACATCTACGGCATCCATACCTGCAACTGGACCATTGATCGCTACATGGATGCCTTGGCCGAGGTCCCCGGCCTCGCCTATCTTGACATGGGGCCGGAGTCGGATCTCGACCGCGTACATAAGCTGTTTCCGGACCTGTGTCCTGCAGTGTTCATTCACCCGAAGTATCTGCTGGAAATGTCCGAAGGCGAGCTCACGCGCCAGATCACCGAACTAAGCCAGCGCATCGGGCGCGGTTATATTTTGCTATCAGATCTGGAGGTTGGCACCCGGGACAGCCTGGTCCGCGCGGCATACGAAGCGGCGGCCAGGTTTGCGTAGGCCGGATGGCAGGCGTCTGTTTTGTTGCAGAGGAGCTATCTGGATGAACTGCGTGATGCAATGTGCGGTGAAGCATCCTTTGAGCGACAGGTAGGGACTGAAATGACGAATGGTTACATGGGCAAACTCCTTTGGGTGGATCTTGCCAGCGGTCAGATACGTAGTGAAGCGCTCGATGCGCAGTTGGCACGCGACTTCATTGGCGGCTACGGGCTGGGGGCCAGGATCATCTACAGCCACCAGCGAGCCGGCATCGACCCACTCGCTCCCGAAAGCATCCTGGGCATCCTGACCGGGCCCTGCACGGGAACACCCGCCATCGGCGGCACCCGGTTCATGGTCGTCGGCAAATCCCCACTGACCGGCACCTGGGGCGACTCGGAAGGTGGCGGCTTCTTCGGCGAAGGGCTGAAGCGCGCAGGCTTCGACGGTGTGTTCTTCACCGGCCAGTCCGCCGCACCCGTCTATCTGCTGGTCGAGAATGGCCGGGCCGATTTGCGGGACGCGCACCATCTATGGGGCAAAGACACCCGGGAGACCGAACAGATCCTGAAGGCTGAATTCGGCAGGAAAGCTCAGGTCGTCTGCATCGGTCCGGCCGGAGAGCGCCTCTCGCTCATTTCCGGCCTGATCCACGATGGCGGGCGGGCAGCCGCGCGCTCGGGACTCGGCGCCTTGACGGGCTCGAAAAGGCTGAAGGCGGTGGTGGCGCTGGGCGAGGAGAAGCGCGTTCCCATCGCGGATGAGAAGCGCTTCAAGGCCCTGCGCGATAGCTTACAAGCACAGCTTCGGCTATCCGAGGGGGCGCGCTCTCTCAGGACCTACGGTACCGCTGGCGGGCTGGCCCAGGCCGCAGAACTCAACAATGCCCCCATCAAGAACTGGTCGGGGGTCGGACCGCTCGATTTCCCGACGGCAGAGAAGATCAGCGACCGCGAGATCACCCGCTACGAGGCGCGCAAGTACGCCTGCTCCCGCTGTTCTGTGGCCTGCGGTGGCCACACGCGGGTGGAGAACGGACCTTATGCGGCCGATGGGCACAAACCGGAGTATGAGACGCTGGCCGCCCTGGGCACCATGCCGCTAAACGACAACCCCGAGTCGATCATCTACCTGAACGACCTCTGCAACCGCGCAGGGCTGGATACGATTTCGACAGGAACCGTCTGTGCTTTCGCCATCGAGTGTTATGAGCAAGGACTCATCACCAGCCGGGACGCCGATGGCCTCGAGCTTCACTGGGGCAATGCGGAAGCCATGGTCGCACTGGTAGAAAAGATGATCAGGAGAGAGGGTATCGGCGATCTCCTGGCTGACGGCGTCAAGAAGGCATCCGAGAGGCTCGGCCGGGGATCCGAGGCATATGCCGTCCATTGCGCCGGGCAGGAGCCGGGCATGCATGATCCCAAATACTTGCGCGGGCTGGGCATCGCCTTCCAACTGGATGCTACCCCCGGACGCCATGGACAAGGCGGTCACAGCCTGGGAGGACTATCGCGAGAGTGGAAGGCAGAGCTGGGCATCGAGGCGATGTCGGCAGGACCCGCCGACTCCGGTTACGCCGGCATGGGAGATGCTTACAAGCGCGCCGCCTGCGCGGTGCACTTTATCAACGCAGCCGGCCTGTGCAAATTCCCCTGGTATTGCACGAACCCCGCTTCGGCGTGGGAGTACGTTTCCGCAGTCACGGGCTGGCCGATCGATCGCGCCGAGGCACTGCGGATCGGGGAACGCATCGCCAACATCCGCCAGGCCTTCAACGTGCGGGAGGGGTTCAACGCGCTCGAGCACCCCCTGCATCCCAGGCTGGTGGGAACACCTCCTTTGGAAGAGGGAACGCTCAAAGGCATTACAGTTGACATGGACACCCTGCTGCGCGATTTCCTGGAGGCCATGGGCTGGGACGCGCTCGATGCCAGACCCAGGCGGCAGACGCTGGTCGAGCTGGGCCTGCAGGACGTAGAGCGTGATCTATGGTAGATAAGACCGATCCAGCATATGGTGGCAGCGGCGGTCAGGCCGCAACAACTCCTGTCCGAAACAATGCAACAAAGGGGCTTCTCTTCGCGCTAGCAGGGACGGCCAGCGGCTCCACCGCTTACGTCACGGCAAAGTACGCCATGCTGGGGTTCAGTCCGCAGACGTTCGTTGTACTCTGGATGTCTGCGGCGGCCATCTATGCCCTCGCCTTGATTCTGGCTCGGGGTCAGCAGCGCTGCCTGGTGTTGGCCCGGCAGGACCTGCGCTGGATGGCAGTGATGGGGTTGATGATCGCCACCGCAGATATTCTGGCCTTCGCCGGACTTTCGCTGATGGATTCATCGCTATTTGCCTTCCTGATGCGATTCCTGCCGGTACTGACAATCCTGCTGGGTGTTCTGTTCCTGAGGGAGAGGCTGAAGCTCCTGGAAATAGTTCCGATTGCGCTCATGGTCCTTGGCGGCAGTTTGGATGTGCTGGGGAAATGGAACACTGTTGGCACCGGGACGCTGCTGGCGTTGCTCTCCTGTGGCGCGTCCGCCGGGATGATGTTGCTGGGGAAAAAGATGGTGGCCAACATACCACCGATCGTCCTCTCTGTTTACAGCTTTGGCATCGGCGCGCCTATCGCCATTCTGTGGGCTATCGTTACAGGAGGATTCAACCTCAGTGTTCCTCCTGCCTACTGGCTGGTCACGTTGCTGGGGGCCTTATTCGGCCCCTTCGGGAGTTGGTTGCTGTACTTCATCTCATACTCTTACTGGGATCTCAGCCGTACCAGTATCGTGTTGACGGCAGAGCCACTGTTCGTTCTGCCTCTGGCTTTCCTGGTTTTCCATAGTTTTCCCACCGGCATAGAACTGTTCGGAGGCGTGATGATCCTGGGTGGCGCTCTGTGTCTGGCCTACATCCACCGCCAGCGCCCTGCAATAGCCACACAGGTGTCGTAGATCACCGACGTGGTGGTCAGGCGCAGTCGTTTCTGCATCGAGGATCTGTAAATTCGTGCGCCCGGCCGAGGAGCCGGGCGGTAAGGAGACAACGCTATGAGAATCACAAACATTGAGACGCTATTCGTGGATCGCTACCTTTTCGTGAAGGTGCACACCGACGAAGGCGTTACCGGCCTGGGTGAGTCTGGCGCCTGGGGTTACCTTGAGGCTTCGGCTGCCGCAGTCGAAACCTTCAAGCGTTATCTGATAGGACAGGATCCGCTGCGCATCGAGCACCACTGGCAGTACCTCTACCGCTGGAGCCACTTCCGCGGAGCCGCCATCATGGGTGCCTTGAGTGCTATCGATATCGCCCTTTGGGATATCGCAGGCAAGCGCCTGGGTGTGCCCTGCTACCAACTCCTTGGCGGGAAGTGCCGGGACAAGGCGCGGGTCTATTACCACGTCTTGGGGGAGACGAAGGAGGATCTCATCCGAGGCTGTGTGGAAGCCAAGCACCAGGGGTTCACTGCAGTAGGCCACCTCACGCCGTTTCTCGACGAATCGCGAGATACCCCCTACTTCGCGACTCACTCGGCCAAAATGAATGACGCCATCGATACGGTCAGGCGCTATCGGGAAGCCGTTGGCGATGCCGTGGATCTCTGCATCGAGATTCATCGCCAACTCACCCCCGCTGAAGCCATTGTGCTCGCCCGAGGCATCGAGCCCTACCGGCCCTATTTCTACGAAGACCCGATCCTCCCTGACAATTTCGACGCCATGGCGCTGGTAGCACAGAACATTCATATCCCCATCGCTACCGGAGAACGGATTCACACCATTTACGAGTTCGAGATGCTGCTGCACCGAGGGGCCGTTCAATACGTGCGGCCGGATGTATGCCTGGCGGGCGGCTTGACACACAGCAAGAAAATCGCGGCCCTGGCCGAAGCCCATCATGTAGGCGTCGTTCCTCACAACCCACTTAGCCCGGTGAGTACAGCCGCGTGTGTCCAGTTGGCCGCCTGTATTCCCAACTTCGCCCTCCAGGAGTATCCGATCGGGGAAGGGGAGCCGCCGAAGAACGAAATCGTCCGCAGCCCGCTCAAGCTCGAAAACGGCTACCTGATCGTTCCAAATGTCCCTGGCCTGGGGGTCGAGCTGGCCGACGACGCGCAGGAGCGTTACCCATACCGGCCTCAGGAGGTCAAGACCCGCCTTCACGTGGACGGCTCGGTGGTAGACCAATGAACGAAACGGAGACGGTCCGTGTAGGTATCATCGGCGCCGGAGGAGTGGTGCGCGGCCGGCATATCCCGGCCCTTCAGAGGATCCCTGGAGTTGAAATCCCGCTGATCTGGTCGCGCACCCCAGAGAAAGCCCAGGCCGTGGCGGCCGAGTTTGGGATCAACGCGACGGCGGATCACTGGCAGGAAGTTATCGAATCACCGGAGGTGGACGCGGTTATCATTGCCACACCCCCCGTCTTGCATCTTCCTGCCACGTTGGCCGCGCTGAGCGCCGGCAAACATGTGCTTTGCCAGGCCAGAATGGCGCGTAATCTCGATGAAGCCCGCCAAATGCTGAGCGCTGCTCGCACCTCGAAGCTCGTGACTGCACTGTACCCTGCCCGGCCAGGATTGAAAGGAGACCGGGTCATGCGTCGTCTGCTTCATGAGGAAGGCTTTGTGGGCGACATCCGAGAAGTCCGGGTTACAGGCATGCACCGGCCCCCCACGCCCCAAGGCTACTCGTGGAAACAAGATCCCGATGTGGCGGGGCTCAACATCATGAGGCTGGGCATGTGGGTCGAGGTTGTCAACCGCTGGGTTGGGCCGGCCATACGGGTGATGGCCCTGGGCAGAACCCACGGTCACCAGCAGCGATCCGAGGATGGAGATATGCCAGACTCACTTGCCGTGGTCGCCGAACTCGAATGCGGGGCAGTGGCCAGCTACCATCTTTCAGACTGCGTCGCGGCTGGCCCAGGCCATTCAGTGGAGATTTATGGCACCCGAGGGGCGCTGGTCTACCAGCTCCTTAGCGATGAGATCTCCGGGACGCCCGATGGTATGACCCACCTGCAGCCGATAGAGATTCCAGTGGAAGAGGCGCGGCAACAAACCACCGATGCAGACTTCATCCGGGCAATTCGCACTGGTGCCCCGGTTATTCCGGACTTCGACGAGGGAGTCCGATATATGGCCTTCCTGACTTCGGTCGATCTGTCGCTGCGAACCGGAATGGCCATAGCGGTTCCGCCTGGAGACACATCGGCCTGAAGCCGGCTCAGGGTGGAGGATAAGGAAGCACTTGCAAAAACCAATTCTGGAGGCGATGGCCTATGAAAAGATCGACAAGCTATGTACAGGAGCGCCGGGATCTCGTGGCGGGGCGGATTTCGGAGTTGGAGGCAATCGCACTTGAGCTGCGCGCTCTGGCAGTTCGCATGGTCCACCTGGCCGGATCCGGTCATCTGGGGGGCTCTCTCTCAGCGGCCGATCTCATGGCTGCCCTGTACTTCGAGGTCTTGAGGGTGGATCCCGCGCTGCCGGACTGGCCCGACAGGGATCGCTTCGTCCTATCCAAAGGGCATGCTGCCCCGGTCCTGTACGCGGCGTTGGCCAAAAGAGGCTATTTCCCCATCGAAGAGCTCTGGACGCTGCGGAAGCTTGGAAGCCGCCTGCAGGGGCATCCCGATCTGCACAAGACGCCGGGCGTCGACGCAACGACGGGCTCCCTGGGTCAAGGCTTCTCGGTAGCCGTCGGAATGGCCCTGGCCGCCAAAATCAGCCGGGCCCCTTATCGGGTCTACGCGATGATCGGGTGTGGCGAGAGCCAGGAAGGTCAGGTGTGGGAAGCCGCCATGGTGGCAGCGCATTACAAGCTGGATAAGCTGACGGTGATCGTCGACTACAACCGCGTGCAGCTTGACGGCAGCAATGCTGAGATCATGGAGATCGCGCCCCTGGCTGACAAGTGGAAGGCTTTCGGCTGGAAAACCCAGGAGATCGACGGTCACGAGATGCGCGCTATTCTGGGAGCGTTTCGGGAAGCCAGGCAAGCTGAGGGACAGCCAACAGTGATCATCGCCCATACAGTGAAGGGCAAGGGAGTCTCGTTCATGGAACATCGAGCCGAATGGCATGGCCGAGCGCCCAATGCGGAGGAGTTCCAACAGGCGATGGGCGAGTTGAGCAGGAGGAGCACCCATGCCTGAGATGATCCCAAGCCGGCAAGCATCCGGGCAAGCTTTAGTGACGCTGGGTGAAAGGAACAGCAGGGTGCTGGTGTTGGAAGCCGATCTGGGCAGGGCCACGATGAGCTCGCTCTTCGGACAGCGTTTCCCGGATCGTTATTTTGAGATGGGCATCGCAGAGGCCAACATGATGGGCGTGGCGGCCGGACTGGCCCTGAGCGGCTGGATACCTTACGCGAGCACGTTCTGCGTCTTTGCCAGCATGCGAGCGGGAGAACAGGTTCGGAACAGCATCGCCTATCCCAGGCTCAACGTCAAGATCGCGGCCACTAACGCCGGGATCGAAATCGGGGCCGATGGGGTAACGCACCAGGCCATCGAAGACATCGCGATACTTCGTGCCATGCCCAACATGACTGTGCTCGTCCCATCGGATCCCACTGTCATCAGGAAGGCGATCCACCTGGCGGCTGAGATTTGGGGGCCCGTCTACATCCGCATCGGCCGCCAGCCGACGCCCGTGCTCTATCCGGACGATGTCAAACTCGCTGCGGGCGGGTCTCTGCTCCTGAGGGATGGCACAGATGTTACCTTGATGGCGATCGGGAATATGGTGTGCCGCGCGCTCGAGGCTGCTGAAACACTCGCGCAGGAGGGTATCTCAGCGCGGGTCCTTGACCTCTATAGCGTCAAACCCATCGATGAGGAAGCCATCCTGAAGGCAGCCACCGAGACTGGCTGTATCGTGACAGCCGAGGATCACAATGTCATCGGCGGCCTGGGTGGCGCTGTGGCAGAAGTGATCTCGGGCCTCAAGCCGGTGCCGCTAGTGCGCGTGGGCCTTCAGGACACCTTCGCGCAGTCAGGCGAATGGCTGGAGCTGCTTGACTACTACCATCTTAGCCCGAGGCACATCGTCGAGGCGGCGCGCGAGGTTATAGCGCGCCGTGATTCAGAACCACGGAGGAGGTGAACATGGGTGAGTTGCACAGACTGGAGAATCGGGCAGCCATTGTGACGGGGGGTGGCAGAGGGATTGGCAAAGCTATTGCCCTGGCGTACGCCCGAGAGGGCGCCGCCGTGGCCGTGGTTGCCCGCTCAGAAGTCGAAACTGCCCAGACAGTTGCCGAGATCGAGGCCTTGGGAGGCCGCGCATTGGCTGTGCTGGCAGATGTATGTGCGCCAGAAGATGTGGACCACATGGTGCAGACGGTGCTTGCGACCTTCGGCAAGATCGACATCCTCTTCAATGCCGCCGGCCAACGCGCAGTCGCGCCTTCGGAAGAGCTGTCCTTTGAAGATTGGCAACGCGTCGTGGACGTCAACCTGACGGGGAGCTTTGTTTGCAGCCAGCGAGTGCTCGCACCCATGAAAGCCGCAGGCTATGGCAAGATCATCATGATGGGCTCGATGCAGGCACACAGTGGGGCACCCTTCAGGGCAGCCTATGTTGCCAGCAAGACCGGACTGGTCGGCTTGACCCGCGCCCTGGGCGTCGAGTGGGCCAAGCACGGTATCAACGTCAACATCCTCTCCCCAGGTTACTTTGAGACGGATATCATCAAACACCAGATCAGCATCGGACAATTGAATCTGGAGGCGATTCAACAGCGGACGCCGATGGGTCGAATCGGCAAGATGGAGGATCTTACCGGCCCGGCGATCTTCTTAGCTTCCCGCGAGTCCGATTTCATGTGCGCCCAGTCGCTGATTATTGACGGCGGCTGGATGGCCTATGGCTTTTTGCAGATGTAGGTTAGTTGCCGGTTGCACGCCATCAGACGCGCAACCGCCCTAACAAATCCATGTCGCTTACTGAGGAGGCGCAAGATGCAGGAACTCAAGGTATGCGTCTATGACGCAGGAGCCGGTGCCAGGGTTGGCAGTGTAGTAGGAGACAGCGTATACGATCTAAACCTGTGCTGCGTGCAGCAGATGGCAAACGATAGACAGGTTCGGGAGAGCTATCGCCTGGCCGATACCATGGTGCCTTCGCAGCTTGAGGCGTTTCTGAGCGGTGGCGGGGCTGTGCTGTCAGCAGCGCGGGCCGCCTTGGAATTCGTGCTGAGGGAAGGCAGCCGACAAGGACCGGCCGGTGAGAGCCTGCTGCATGACGCAAAAGCCGTGCAGTTGCGAGCCCCCATCCTTCCTACCAGCAAGGTGGTGTGCCTGGCACTGGCATACAAGAGCCACGCAGATATCGGCGGAAAGACCCCGTATGGCAACCCGGAGTGGTTCATCAAGATGAGCCAGACCGTGGTAGGCCCAGAAGAGTGGGTCATCCTCCCCAAGCATCACGAGGGGCCGGTCGTCTACGGCACTGAGTTGACGCTGGTCATGGGCAAAGCAGGCAAGTGTATCCCTGAAGACCAGGCCATGGACCACGTGTGGGGCTACACCATCCTCAACGACGTCACCCTGAGAGGACGGGCCAGAGAACCAAATCGCAAGATCTTCGATACCTGCGCGCCGGTAGGCCCCTGGATCGTGCCACAGGATCAGATCCCTGACCCGCAGAACCTGGGGCTGCTCTTCCGCCTGAATGGCCGGAAGGTGCAGGATGGCAGGACATCCAGTATGCTGTTCCCGGTCTCTGCCATGGTCGCGGAGATCTCCAAGTGGTTTACATTGCAACCCGGAGATATCATCGCCACTGGCGATATCGGTGCCACCGAGGCACTGAAGCCAGGCGACGTTATGGAAGCCGAAATCGAGCGTATCGGTATCCTACGTAACCCCGTGAAGCTTGAGGAGTGATAGGAAAGCAAAGGCAGGCAGAGGCGCACCTGTAAACCTGGGATCGCCGGGGGCCGACAGCGTTGGCCGCCGGCGGTCTGCCTTCACCTGCCGGACTTCCTGTTTGCCTGGCATCGGGCCTTGATGACGCTGAGAAGAAAGGTTTCGCTAAACGGCAAGGAGAGGACATGCTGAAGGGAGAAAGTGAGGCCGAGGCTCTGCAAGCCCCAAGCTTACCGCCACCGTTCGGCGGGCGATGGGAGGCAGGGGATGATGGCCGCTGGCGCCTCGTTCGGCTACCGGCACAATGGCGCGATGCAGTCCGCCACCGCACGGCTCTGCGCAGCATGGAGGTAGGGACGAGCACCTGGGCCGTGCTGAGCGACAGCCTGCGGTTGGGCCTGGTCGGGCGCTGGACAACTCGTAGGGACGAGATGCGCCGACTTGAGGTCGCAGTAGACGGCGAGATCGTCACGAGCCTGGAGCTCGACGAAGCCCGTGCAGCCGATAGACGCGTCTGGCTATATGATGAGGGTGCTGGTGGCCGGCGTCGGTCTCGGCAAGTGGAGATCTACTTCCCGGCCACGAACACGCTGGAAGTTAAGGACGTGCTGGTCGAGCCAGGCTGTGAGATCGTATGCACGCCCTCATCGGTCCGTTGGTGCAGTTGGGGCGATTCGATCACACAAGGGACCCTGTGTCCTTCAGCACGACAGAGCTTCGTCCAGGTTGCGGCACACCACCTGGGCTGGACCGCGATCAACCGGGGCTTCGGCGGCGCTGGCTGCCCCGACCCGATGACAGCGCTGGCGATTGCCGCGGCCGAGCCGTGGGATGTCCTGACCATTGCCATCGGTGTCAACAGCGCAGGATTCGGATTGGACACGCCGGACGAATTCGCGCAGATGTACGATCTTTGTTTGAAACTCATCACCGCGCGTTGTCCGGGCAAGCCGATCGTTTGCATCAGTCCGATCCATTGTCGCCGCGAGCTGACCGATGATGGTGTGCCGTTGCTGCCTCGGTGGAGCGCGTTTCGGGAAGCGATCAGACGGGTGGTTGTGGATGGTCACCGACCGCAAGTGCATTACTTGGACGGCCTGGAATTGCTGGGGGACGCTGAACTGCTCGCCGATAATACTCATCCAGGTCCCGCCGGACACACTGTAATGGGTCTCCGCCTGGCAGGATGCCTGGCAGCACTGACGGGATGAGATGCCATAACCTTGGGCTTCTTCGAGTGCTGCAAGAAGAAGACTGTCGGAGAGCCGGATGAAGGCAAACCTCTGCTGTAACCCTCGCCAGCAGGTGAGCCGCAGACCGTTCGACATCTGAGGGATTGAAGGGAAGGCAGATCTCAAGATATGGAAGAATGTGTTGCAATTCCGATCGCTGCGTCCGGCAAAGAGAACGCTCCGAGGTGGATTAGAGTCACGGATCAGGCCGGGTGGCGGCCGCGCGATTCGGCAGGCGAGGTCGTCTACAAAGATCGAATGTGGATCCTGGGCGGGTGGTTTAGCAACGAGGAGCCCTGTCTTCGTGATGTCTGGAGTTCATCTGACGGCAAGAGCTGGGAACTCGTCAGAGAGGCCGCCTCATGGAGGCACGGCGATTTGCCGATGACGCTGGTTTTCAAGGACAAGATATGGTTCATGGGAGGGTGGTACAATGGTCTGCTCCCCGGTCATTCGGCCAGCAACGAGGTCTGGTGGTCGAGTGACGGCATAGAGTGGCAACAGGCCACGCAGAACGCGGGGTGGACGCCGCGGCTGGCTGCCGGGGCAGTGGTCTTCAAGGACAAGATGTGGATACTTGGAGGGATCGAGGACTACAAGACGTGGATATTCGGATGACGTAGTTCACCGCGCCGGCCCGCATGCACTCGACCGCAATGTCCTCATTCAGCGAGCCGGTCCAGATGATGACGGGCGTGTACGGCGCGCGTTCCAGGGCCAGCTTCAGCGCCGTCACACCGTCAAAGCGTGGCATCGTGTAATCCGAGACGATCAGGTCGGGTTGAAACGTCTCGAGCGCGGCCAGGAAGGCGGGGCGCGTTTCCACACACTCAAAGACACATGCGCCCAGAGCCTTGCGGATTGCGCGCTGCGCGAGCTCGGCATCCGTGGGCAGATCTTCCACCAGCAATATACGGATCGGATCTGTCATCGCATTCACCTCAAAACGATCGGCTTGCGATCCGCGGTGCGGGAAGTCCGCGCCGGGCTGACTTATGATTCTTCACAGTCCAGGCGAGACAAGGTGAGCAAGTCGTCGATCAGGTGACTCATGCACCGAGGCTCGGTGCACACGACATTGCACACGCGCTGACCCTCGTCGTCCAGGGCCGGTGCATAGTCTTCGAGCAGGATACGGGTATTTTCCTGTGATGCCGGTTTTGGCACAAGCAGCACGATCGTCAGGGGTGAATGATGCAGCACGGGCCGGCTTGTGTGTGCAGGACGCGCCGCGTGGTAAGCGATCGCCTGCCTGGCCTCGAACAGAAACGCTGAGGTCACGGCGATCTATTGAAGAAGCTCAGCCAACGGCGGTTGGATACCCCTCACTTGCTGAAAAACCGTTGAGCCCTCATTCATCGCTCGTGTTGCCAGTATACACCCTTGCCCTGTCTATGACAATGGATTTTTTGGAGCTGTTGCTCATGCCGGGCACGGCGCCACGGCCCATGAAAATGGGCTCATCCGCGTTCATCCGCGCTCGTCCGCGTCCCATTTTCAGGGCAGATGTCCATGCCGCATGTGGCGCCACAGTGGATGAAAATGTCACGCAGAGCGTGAGCGGGTTAACGAGTCAACCTTCGTTCCGGCGGAATCTCAGCGAAGCATCCGTCCGCCATGCTCAGGACAGGTCCCTGTGCGGCGCCACGGACTCTTCGCTGGCGACATGCTGCACCGTTGCTCACGGGATCAACCCGCTCAGAGTGACAGGCGATAGTCCCATTTTCAGGGCAGTTCTCATGCCGGGTGCGGCGCCACGGCAAGTGAGAAGGCGACTGCCATCGTCTATGGTCAATCGTCTATCGTCGTTCTCAGGGCAGGTTGTCTGGGATCAGTCCGTGCGAAGGTCGTGATCGGCGAAATAGGGACGCCACGGGCCACAATCCCGGATGAATGGCTGCATCATGGCGCGTTCGGCCTGCACCGTGTGCATCAGGTCATGCCCCGCCCACTCGTGCAGCATCTCGCTCAGTGTGACCGGCCCTAGCTCCTGGTGGCGAACCTGGCGGCCCAGGTCGGCCCTCGTGAGTTGATCCAGGAGCGCCAGGCTCTCAGCGCGCAGACGGCTGAACTCAGCGACCAGTTCAGCAGGCGGCCGTTGGAGGCCCGGCGGGGTGCCCTGGCGATCGGGATCGTAGGCCGGGAAGTCCTGTCCGGCCAGAAAAGCCCGCACGCGCGAGGCGAACAGGCGCTCGGTGTCCACGATGTGTTGCAGGCACTCCAGCGCCGACCACTCCTTGGGCGCCGGCGGTCGAGACAGCAGCTCGATGGGCAGAGACTCCGTCAGGCTCACCCAGCGCCCGGGCGTGGTGACGAGCACCGAGCGCACCCACCTCAAGGTATCATCCTTCGTCATGTTCTTCTCCTTCAGATCCCTACGATCCCGGCACGAGCGGGACGTGGAACAGGCCGACGCGCGCTGAGTCGCCGGAAGCGATCCCGCAGCCATTGACGCCGCGCACCACGTAGAAATAGTTGTCCGTGCCCCCGGCGCGGCCGGCATCGGTGTAGGAGGTGGAGCCGGCCGGCAGGGAAGCCACCAATGTGGCGGCATCCGGGGCAAAGTACGGCTCCGTGCCGCCATAGACCTCGTAACCGCCGCTGTTGGCAGGGTCATCAGTCCACGACAGCAGAAGATCAAGGTTGTCGGTACCCGTTATCGCGAGGCTGACAGCCGTCGGCGTGATCGGCGCCGCGCAGACCGTCAACGTCACCGGCGTCGCCACCAGCGGGTCGTTCGGGTCGTTGCTGCTGAGGCACAGGTTGCCGCTGTAAGTTCCCGGCGCCTGGCCCGTGGAATCGAGCGTCACGGTCACCACGGTCGCCGCAGCAGGAGCGACCGTACCGCTGATCGGTGTCTCGGTCAGCCACGGGATGTCGCCGGGCGTGGCGCATGGCGCCGCGGCGATGATCTCCGGCCTGGCGGCGAGGGCCGCCGGCCGCGCCATGGCTTCCTCCTCGAACAGCCACGTCAGATCGAGCAGCCCCGTGTTGCTGATGGTCAGCGAGCGTGTCACCTGCACGTCGGCCGGCTGCGTGCTGGACAGGCTGGCAGGCGCGACCGCGGTGATCGGCGTCGCGGTGAGGGTGAAGTCGACGTCGGAGATGTCGAAGAAGATGCTGTTGCTGCACGCCACCTTGACGCGAGCCGCGGTCGAGGACGCTTCCGGGACCAGAACGGCCTGTGAGCCGTCGTTAGGCGTACCCGCCAACAGGGTGATCGGATAGGTGAGCCCCCCATCGGTCGAGAGCAGGATGTCCACGTTTGCACAGCTCACTGGCGCGGCCGCGGTGTTGGCAACCGTCCAGGTGATCGTTTGCGTGCTGTTCCCCGGCCAGGTCACCGCGGTGTTGGGCGCAGTCACCTGGAAGGGCCCGGCGGCCGTGGTCACGTTGAAGGTGAGCAGGCGGTAATCGACGCCACCGCCGCCCGACCGGTTATCCCGCACGGTCAGGCGGAAGTTCAGCGCACGGGTGCCGTTGGGCAGCACCTCGCCGATGACGGTGGTGTTGTTGACCAGGTCCGAGAGCCGGGGGAAGGTGCGCGTGGGATCGCTGGTAGCGGGCCACGAGCGGAAAAAGGGCGGATTGGTCGGGTTGTCTGGCACGCCCGGCGCGCCGAGGTCGAACTCCTCCCAGTTATAGGTCAGGGGGTCGCCGTCGGGATCGGTGGCCGAGCCGGTGAGGGCGAAGGGCGTATTGGCCGGGATGGTGAAACCGCCGGCGCCCCCATTGGGCACGGGCGGATGGTTGCCCGTGGCCGTCGTCACCGGGCAGATGCTTCCCGATCCCGCCGTGGTGTAGGCCACGATTTCGTCGTAGCTGATGGTGTGGAAATAGTCGTCGCTGTGCGGTTGCAAGTCATCCGCGCCGCAGATCCCCGCATACCCCATGATGGTGGACCCGCTGCCCGGCTCGTAGGCTGTGGAGGCGTTGCGTTGTTTGTTTTGACCACATGCACCCGTCAGGCTGTTGAAGGTGTGGTTGGCGCCGAACTGGTGGCCCATCTCGTGCGCCACGTAATCCACGTCGAAGGGATCCCCGATCGGATGCGAGGTCCCGGTCTCGCCTTTCGCCTTATAAGGATTAACGCACACGACGCCAAGTCCGGCCAGCCCACCGCCGGCCGTGCTGAAGACGTGGCCGATGTCGTAGTTGGCGCTGCCGATCACGGCATCAATGTTGGCCTGGTTTTCGGTCAGCAGCGCACTGGGATTGTTGTTGGTATACGGATCGGTCTCCGCGTCCGTGTACACCAGGAGATCGTCGTTCGCGATGAGGCTGAGCCGCACCGCGACCTCGCGTTCGTAGATGCCATCCACCCGGTTGATCGACGTCACGATGGCGGCCAGGCCCAGCTCGACTGTGCCGCCCTGGAAAGCCGTGTACTCGCCTGTGGCGGCCACGGCCAGCCGGTAGGTGCGCAGCACCGTCCCGGAAGCCGCCAGGGGCCCGCTGGCGAGCAGCCGGCCGATCGCCGCGGCCGCCTGTCCGCCCGGATCCACCGGCGGGTATTCGATGAACGCGGCCTTGTCCGGGGGCTGATAGTCGCGCTTGTAGTAGCTGATGTAATGGACGACGTCGTTGCGGCTGTAGGGATCGATGAAGACGCTGTCGCCCGCGGTCAATATCATGGCGTGAAAACCCTGCGGCGTGCGATCGAACCGGACGGTCGCCGTGGGATCGTCGAGGCCCTGGCCGGTGTAGGTCTTGATCTGGGGATATTTGGCCGCCAGCTCCGGCGCCATGATCGGGCTCTCCACGATTTGAAAACGCCCGAACGTGCCATCAGGCAGCGGCAGGGCCAGGATCACCGCACTGCTGCGCGCAGCCTGACGGCCCTCGACGGGCGCCTGGGCCAGCAGCTTCTCCAACGCGGCCCGGTCGAGCGCGACGGTGCGGTAGCGATCCGGCACGATGAGGCGTTGCGCGCTTTGCGTCTGAAGCAAGCTCTCGGCCACGTCGGTCCAGGGGTTGGCAGCAGGGAGATCGTCCGGCCGGGCCGCCGCGACGCGGTATGGTCGAGCGCTCACGGATATCAACAGTCCGACCAGCAGAGCCGGCCCGACGACCCCAACCAGTACCCACGCGCGCGTGCGACGTCGCACCCCTCAGCCCTCCTGATCCGGAAAGAACTCCACCGCAACAGTCATCACGGATAGGAGGTTATCACGACGGCTGTACGATGTCAAAGCAGGAAACGCGTTCACAGCCGCCGTCCACGAATGGCACACGAATGCGCGAATGCTGCCATCGCTATTCGCACATTCGTGGCAACTTCGTGGATGGCCACCATCCTTTTCATCCGCCGTAGCGACGTGTGCGGCATGGACATCTGTTTTGGGCAGCGTGCCCGCCATCCACGAATGGCTCACGAATGCACGAATACTGCCGTCGTGATTCGTGAATTCGTGACGATTCGTGGACGGTCGGCGTCTTCTTCATCCGCCGTGGCAAGACAGTTGTTCATACTGCGGACGGCACCACGATCACTGCGGGTGAGAAGGCGACGGCTATCGTCTATGGTCAATCGTCCATCGTCGTTCTCAGGGCAAACCAGGTCAAGCAGTTTCCCTGATGCTCGTCCATGTTATGCAAATTCCCGCTTGACGACGACGCGCGATTGCTATAGAATGACGTCAATCGCAACCGCGGTTGTCAGGCCGCCTTGGTTGAAATCGCAACAGCCTGTGGGCGGCTCCTATTCGTATCCTCTCAATCTTCCGGGGCCAACGTGCCAGGCACTTGCGCAGTGCCTGGCACGTGACAGTAAGATTGAAGCGGCGTGTCGTGAGCTCGGCTATGAGGCAGTGATCATCTGCACACCCGAGGAATTGATGGAGGTATAGACAATGTGGGAAGATCCGATTGTGGCAGAGGTGCGACGGGTGCGTGCGACACATGCCGCCCAGTTCAACAATGATCTGCTGGCGATCTATCGCGATCTGAAGAAGGAAGAGCAGAAGAGCGGTTGCCGGTTCACAACCTATCCGCCTCGGCGGATAGCACCGATACAGAAACGTCAGATTGCAGGGCCGATGTCGGATCCATGAGCCTAACCGCGTCGTCCACCTGACGCCCTGGACAGCGCGCTGATCAACCGCTTCTGTATTACCTGACAAAGCACACCGTCACGCCACCTGTGGGCTACGTCCCTGTGCCGCCGGCCGCGGGGGTATCAGCCAAGGGCGGTGTCGAGCATCAGCTTCCACCCGACGGCTGCGCCGGTTGCGCTGTAGGCTTATATGTCGCCGCTTCGGCAAGTATCCCTGCGGGAGGTCGCGCAGCCCTGTGCGTCTGCCACCAAAAACTTGACAAAAGCGCCGCCATAGAAGGCGCCCGTTGTGCAGTCGCGAGCACTGACTTGTCGCATCGGCGGCGGCTGAACCGCGAGGCGTCATGCGGCACACACAAGAAAGGACAACTCAGATGAGAAAACATGGCTTGTTCCTTGCACTTGCCTTAGGGGTCGGCCTGACCGTAGCCTTATTGTGCCTGCTGGATAGTCCGTCCACACTGATTGCCGCCGCGTCCAACCCTCGACCACAGCAGATGGAGGGCAGCGTCATTACTGTGTGTCTGAGTGGTAGCTGCGATTACAGCACTGTCCAGGCTGCGGTGGACGCTGCCAGCGACGGGGATGTCATCAAAGTCGCTGCTGGCACCTACACTGGTGTCAGCGCCCGTCAAGGCATTACTCAGGTGGTGTACATTACCAAGACGGTAAGCATTCAGGGTGGCTATACGACCACTGACTGGATCACGCCCGACCCAGACGCCAACCCCACCACTTTGGACGCGCAGGCGCAGGGGCGGGTGCTAGTCCTTACCGGTCACTTCAACCGCAGCAGGATCGAGGGACTGCGCATCACTGGCGGTGACGCGCGTGGACTCGGAGGTCCACTGGGTCCCAACGATGTCGGTGGTGGAGTATATGTCGCGAACGCCACAGTCACTATTGAGAACTGCAAGGTGTTCAACAACACTGCCACTTATGGAGGCATGGGAGGCGGGTTGTTCCTATTCAACTTCGATGGCGTCTCCTCTCTCGCTAACAACACCGTCTTCAACAACACTGCACGCGATGGCGGCGGGTTATTCCTGTTTGAGCATTCTGCGCAGGGCGGGGCCGTACTCAGCGGCAACGTGGTGATTTCGAACACCGCCGACACCGGGGGCGGTCTGTCGCTGATGGGGAGCAACGCCACATTGATTAACAACGTCGTTGGCGACAACCGGGCCAGCTCCGCAGGCAGTGGTCTGTCTATTGGCGGCTCGTCCCCCCGCCTGTTGCACAACACGATTGCCCGCAACACAGGCGGTGACAACACGGGGGTATATGTTTCCGGCGGTGGATACGGTGGCTATAGCACCGTCGTGCTGACCAACACCATCCTGGCCACCCACGCCGTGGGTATCAGGGTCACGGACGGCAATACCGTTACGGTCAACGGCGTCCTCTGGGACAACAGCACGCCCATCACAATCTCGCAATCCTCCGCAGTGACCCTGACCGTACAGAACCAGTACACCGGCGATCCGGCATTCGCCCCGGATGGTTACCATCTGATGCCCCGCTCGGCGGCCATAGGTAAGGGCGTGGATGCGGGGGTCACCACTGACATAGATGGCGATTCTCGGCCTGCCCCAGCCGGAACTCACCCTGATCTGGGCGCCGACGAGGTCAGCCAACAGCAGATCTGGCTTCCGCTGATCACACGCAACTACCAACCATAACGCAGGCGAGTAATTTTTCCGGTCGAGAGAAGCCGCATAACCACCGGATGGGTGGTCTTCGACCTGCTGGAAACCAATCAGAGAAGAGGCCCAATAAGTGAAGCAGAAGCTGATTTCTCTCGTGTTGATCGGTTGGGTGTTAGCATCTGCCCCAGCCCCTGTGTCAAGCCAGGCCAATCAGACGGCTGCTTCCTCATCCCAGCCTCAAGGCTTCAGCCCAATTGCCATAGAGGTCACGAAAGATGGGCAGTATGCCTATCTCGGTTTTGACCTCTCCGAAGTCATCTTCAAGATACGCCTGACAGATCTCGCCATCGTCGCGACGGCAGACTTATCGGCTTATTTCCCAATAGGAAGTGAGCACATTGCCCTGGACGCCAGCGAAAAGAAGCTCTTTGTCCATACGCCAACCTGGCGGAAACTGCTGGTGCTTGATACCGACACCATGAGCCTCATCCACACGATTGACGACTACGGACTCATCGGGATGTTTCGGTCGCAATTTGGCTCGCGCCTGATTACCTGGGATGGTGGACCCACGGTGCGATTTGTCGATACTGACACGTATGCCGTGACGCAACAAACGGACGACAACCTCTTTTTCATCAAGATCCAAGAACAGGAGGACGACCCAACCAGGTGGTACGCCGTGACGCAGGGATTGCCGGGCGGACAGGGGCCGTTGACGGTGGGGCTGTACGATCACGTCGCCAGGTCGTGGAGCAACTCAGTAACCGTGCCTTTGCAGTCAGGCGGTGAAGCCATTTTCGATTTCCGCGTGCTGCCCAGCAGACAAAAAGCATATGTAGCTACCTTTGGTGGCTGGTACCCAGAATACCACGCCTATGGATGGCTCTATGCTGTTGACCTGGCAACACAACAGGTCAAGGTTGTGCCCGTTGATGGCGGCGCAGGATGCCTGGAGGCAAATCCTGCCGGTACGCGACTCTACGTGGGCACGGGCTGGCCGCTGCCGAACACGAATAATCTCCTGGTCGTGGATACCACGACGGGCAGCGTTCTGGGATCGATCCCATTGGGTCGAAATATGTATGGCTGGCCTTACACGCAAATGAATGATCTGCAAATTGACCCTGCCCATGCTCGTTTCCTCTATGCAACCAGTACCGACGGTAACGCGTTCATCAAAGTAGACATGGACAGTCTTACCCTGGCAGGTGTGCGCGTCCTCAACAATGAAGCCTTTCGACCCCACTTTTTCGTCAGGCGGCCAGCGCAGGCTTTCGGCAACATTCTGATCCAACATAGTGCAGAGAGCCTTGAGCTCAACCTCGACAAGGCAACCATCCAGAATCGGGTGGCATTTCCTGCGATTCGCCAGGATGCCGGTGCGTATGACATCGGAGTCTTGAACGCGGGGAGATTGCTCATCGTGCAAGGGGAATACTTCCTCGAGGTTGATCCGCAGGGCATGCGACTCATTGCTACACACCCCCTTCCCAAAGGAACTCCCTCCATCTGGCATTTTGTTCTTTCCAGCGACAAGAAGAAGGTCTACACAGTGACATACTCCTCAAAGGGAGTACTGGATACTTTCATTGCGATCAACGCAACCACCTTCCAGGTAGAGAAACAACTCAATCTTGCGGGCGGTAGCTTTGAATTCAGACCTTTCGAATTACCCGACGGTTCCAAGCTCTATGCGCTTGGCGGATTGCCCAATGGTCCTGTCGTCGTCCACGTGATAAGGACGACCGACTACGCCATTCAAAAGACGATCACGTTCGACCAGCCTGACCACCTCGGCATATCGGCTGGGCCCTATTCCCCATACGCCTATGATCCAGCTTCGCGAACCCTGTTTGTAGGGGCAACCCATGTCGTTCTGGCAATCGATACAAGCACAGACGTGATCAAAAAGGTGATCTACCTGGGAGATGCGGCAACGGCTATCGGATTACAACCTTCGCAACTGACTTATCTCAATGCTGTGGGATTGGTTTACAATCCAACAGAAAACTATCTCTACATTGCGCATCTTGATCGCAGTTTTGTCAGCGTCTATGATTTGACCAATGACCGGTTCCTTCCGAAAGCCATCCCACTGAAAGGTTACTTCCCGAATTTCCTGTTTACCGACGATGCGTATGACAGAATCTACTCTCTCAATCTGCGTTCAGATAGCGTCTCGGTGATCGACGTACCCACCAAAACGGTGGCGAAGGTGATTGATCTGCACGATTACCTGAACGAGCTCTACTTGCCGATTATTCTCAGATCGACACGTTGATTTCGGATTACCGTACCTCACAAGGAGGTGAGCCATGAATA
>Ga0172369_10000640_pt1 | contig 51945 bp, 49 predicted proteins | sample LakKiv25m_FD_114539 | JGI IMG/M metagenome (GOLD analysis project Ga0172369, IMG submission 114539) | Freshwater microbial communities from Kabuno Bay, South-Kivu, Congo - kab_022012_11.25m | ecosystem: Environmental > Aquatic > Freshwater > Lake | place: Democratic Republic of the Congo...
CATAAAGTAAAATATCTTTCGCACTTTGACATTGCTTAAGTAATAAAAAAGGCATATCCTCTTAGGTTGTGCGAACAGCCTAACCGGCCGAAATGGCCAGCAAAGGAGGATATGCCAATGGCAAAGTCAGTGGATTTTTCTACGGATAATTTACCAAAGCAATGGCAATATGTAAAGCGTAACTTACGTGAGATGGGGATTATGAATCAGGGCGGAGTGGAAGACATAGAAGTTAAGGCTCGGCTTGTGGTAGAAGCGTTCTTTCAGCGGGGTGTATTCGCTGAATTCCGCGAGCAACTCAAGGCAGACGTCTATGAGCGAGCAGCAGAGCGGGAAGATGTTCGTTCCGGGACCTACGCGAGGTGTTTTACGACGACATTCGGCAGGGCGAGGCTATTGATTCCGAAGGTACGGAAGAAGAGCAAGGAATATTGTTATAACCTTTTTGCTAAGTATCAGCGTCGAGGGGATAAGTTTGACGATATGGTAGTGTTGTCTCTCCTGCTTGGATTTTCTACGCGCAAGCAGCAGAAGTTCTTCCAGGCATTTATCGGAGATTCGGTGAGCCACCAGACGGCATCCACGCTCATGCGGAATCTTTCCGATGACGTGCGCGCTTTCCAGACGCAGCCCGTAGAAGACAAATACCGTTTTCTCATTCTCGATGGGATATGGGTGCACATCAAAGAGGTTGATATTAAGAAAAGGCCTATACTTTTTGCCTTAGGCATTACCAAAGACGGCACGCAGGAGATTATTGCGTTTAAGCTGGCGAAGGGAGAGACCGAAGAAGAATACACAGCCTTTTTGAATGATCTCTACCGCAGAGGATTGCTCGGTAAGTCTCTGGAATTGATTATTCAAGACGGCGCAGAGGCAATTACTGCTGCCGTGAACACGGTGTATCCTTATACGCCTCGGCAACGGTGTTACACGCATAAGCTCAGGAATCTTTTACAGAATATCCGGCACAAGATTAAGCATAGGCCAAAGATGGCCCGGCAGGCCAGCAGGATTTATAAAGCTGCGTCACGGCACGAGGCAATCAGGAGATTCAGGGTTTTTGTGAATCGCTGGCAGCGCCTTGAGCCAAAAGCAGTCAAGTGCTTCCAGGATGAGTTCTATCAGACCCTGAATTACTATGATTTCCCCAAAGAAGTGCGGTCTTCGATATCAACGACTAACCATTTGGAGCGTTTTCTTGAAGAGTTTCGTAGGCGCATCAAGATTCAAGGTTACTTTAGGAATGAACACAGTCTCAAGCTTTGGACATTTGGCCTTATCAAACACATAAACTTAAGGCCGATTCAGCAGCCTAAGAACTATGCCTTAAAGCAAAAGTGCGAAATATTGCTTGCGTGACTGCGTCTCTTTTTCTATTGACAAGGAAGGCTTTAGATGGTATATTTATAAAAATTAATCAGGCCTTTAAGCCGGTTCAAGCGAAGCCGGGAAGGTGAGCAATAAAATGAGTTACAGGGAAAATTTAAAGACCCAACTGCGAAAGGAAGAAGCAGTTGGGATTTTTTTTAACTAATCCGATGAAAGAGAAGGCCAAGATCTTAGATAAAGATACGGTGTCGCGCACGATTATACGCATTGCCCACGAGGTTTTAGAAAAGAATAAGGGAACGGAGAACCTTTGCTTACTTGGCATAAGAAGCCGGGGGGTATATCTGGCGCAGCGCATAGCTGTATGCATCAAAAAGATTGAAGACAAAGAGGTCCCGGTAGGGGTATTGGATATTACGCTCTACCGCGATGACCTGACTTTGATCGCCAATCAACCGGTAGTGCATAAAACCGAGATTAACTTTGATATTACCGGCAAGACGATTGTTTTGATCGACGATGTCTTATATACAGGCAGGACTATCCGTTCAGCCCTGGATGCCTTAATTGACTTTGGCCGGCCTAAATCAATACAGCTGGCCGTATTAGTAGACCGGGGGCACCGCGAATTGCCGATCCGCGCGGATTTTGTAGGAAAGAATATACCTACTGCCCAGAATGAGACTATAGAGGTGCGCCTGGAAGAGGTAGATGGTAGGGATGAAGTAGTTATTGTAGAGAGGGATTAATTAAGTTATGCCCTGGACCAGAAAAGACCTTTTAGGATTAGAGGAATTAAATAAGGATGAGATTGAATTAATCCTGGATACGGCCGAGTCTTTTAAAGAGGTCTCCACGCGTGAAATAAAAAAAGTGCCGGCCTTACGCGGAAAAACGGTGGTAAATTTGTTTTACGAGCCCTCTACCAGGACAAGGGTTTCTTTTGAGGTAGCGGCCAAAAGGCTTTCTGCCGACGTAATTAATATTGCCGTGGAGACCTCCAGCGTTAAAAAGGGGGAAACCTTAAGCGATACCGGAAGAAATATCGAGGCCTTGAAGGCAGATATTATCGTAGTCAGGCATAATTGTTCCGGAGCAGCGGCAATGTTAGCGCGTAATCTGACCATCAGCGTAGTGAATGCCGGAGACGGCTGGCATGAACACCCTACCCAGGCGTTATTGGATATATTTACCCTAAAGGAAAAATTAGGCAGGATAAAGGGGCTGAAGGTAACCATCGTCGGAGATATCGCGCATTCGCGCGTAGCTCGTTCTAATATTTGGGGGCTGACGAAATTAGGGGCTCAGGTAACGGTTTGCGCTCCCCGGATACTTATTCCTGTGGGTATCGAAGAGATGGGAGCACAAGTTACAGAAGATATAGAGGATGCTTTGCGTCAGGCAGACGCAGTAAATGTTTTAAGGATGCAGTTTGAGCGCGATACAGGTGGAGCCTTCCCTGAACAATTAGAGTATTTCAAGCAATTCGGGATTACCCGGGAAAGATTAGAGAAGGCTAAAAAGGATATTATCGTGATGCACCCCGGCCCGATTAATCGGGGGATCGAAATGTCTACTGAGGTAGCGGATGGCGCCAATTCGGTAATATTAGAACAGGTCACCAATGGAATCGCGGTGAGAATGGCGGTACTTTTTCTAGTCGCGCAAGCCAACGAGAAAACAAAGAGAGATGAAAATCCTGATTAAAAACGGCAGGGTGATTGACCCGGCTAATAATATCGACGATATAAGGGATATCCTGATCGAGGATGCCAAGATATCCAAAGTAGCCAAAGAGATCAAAAATGGCTGTCAGCAGATAATTGAGGCCAAGGATAAAGTCATTATTCCCGGTTTAGTGGATATGCATGTGCATTTAAGGGAACCAGGGAGAGAAGATAAGGAAACGATTGCCACCGGCACAAGAGCAGCCTTAAAAGGTGGGGTGACCACTGTTGTGGCTATGCCTAATACCAACCCGAGCATAGATTCCGTAGATTCAGCCAGATTATTAAAGAAGATTATCGAGAAAAGCGCGTTAGCGAACGTGCTAATTTGCGGAGCAATTACTAAAAGCCGTAAAGGCCAGGAACTTGCGGATATAGCCGGCTTAAAAAAGGAAGGCGCGCTTGCCATTTCCGATGACGGCTCATCCGTTGATAATAGCGAGCTTATGTCTGAGGCTCTTAAGAAAGCCAAAGAGGCCGGGATGCTTGTTATCTGTCATTGCGAAGATAAGGTTTTAGCTAACCAGGGGGTAGTAAACTTGAGTATAATGTCTACGCGCCTGGGTTTAAGGGGGATCTCGCGGGAATCCGAATATAAAAGAGTAGAGCGAGATATTCAATTAGCCCAAAAAATAGATACGCCTATTCATATCGCCCATGTCAGTTGCCGAGAGTCCTTAGAAATAATCAGCCAGGCTAAGAAAACTGGCGTGAAAATTACCGCAGAGACTGCTCCGCATTATTTCAGCCTGAGCGAGGAAGAGCTTTTCGGTTATGATACCAATATGAAGATGAACCCACCGCTCAGGGCTAAAGATGACCTGCAGGCAATTAAGCAGGGCCTAAAGGACGGGACAATCGATGTGATTGCTTCTGATCATGCTCCGCACACCGAGAGCGAAAAAGAGATTGAATTTGAACGCGCCGAGTTCGGGGTGATTGGCTTAGAAACTATACTGGCAGTAAGTATTACAGAGTTAGTAGAAAAGGGGTTTTTAAACTGGAGTGATCTCGTAAGAAAAATCTCGCTTCAACCAGCCAGAATCTTAGGGATAGATAAAGGAAGTTTAGGGGTAGGTAAGGAAGCGGATTTAGTAATACTTTCTCCGGATAGCGAATGGTGTGTAGAGAAAGCGGGGTTAGTTTCGAAATCAAAAAATTCCGCTTTCCTGGGCAGAAAACTTAAAGGAAGGGTAGAGTATACTATTTGTTCCGGAAAGATTGCTTATAATATTGCTATCACTAAATAAACGTAGACAGGTAAGCCAAAATGGAATTTATTGCTGATTTTCACGTCCACTCTAAATATTCACGCGCTACCTCGCGCAATATGGATGTAGAGCATATTGCGGAGTGGGCGCAATTAAAAGGGATCACACTCATGGGCACAGGGGATTTTACCCATCACCTCTGGCTTGAAGAATTAAAACATAATTTAGAAGACCTAGGGAACGGCTTATTTAAATATCAGGGTGTTTATTTCATGCTCACGGCGGAGATTAGCAGTATCTATTCTAAGAGTGGCAGGACCTACCGTATCCACAACCTGATTTTTAGCCCCTCCCTTAAAACCACGGATAAGATTAACGCGACTTTAAGCCGTTGCGGGAATCTGGCTTCGGATGGCCGGCCGATATTAGGGATGGACGCCGAGGAGTTAGCGCGGATTGTCTTTGATATCGACGAGAACTGTATGGTGGTTCCCGGCCATATCTGGACGCCCTGGTTTAGCCTTTTTGGCTCAATGTCCGGCTTTGACCGTATCGCGGATTGCTTTGGGAAACAGACAGACAAAATATTTGCCTTAGAAACAGGGCTCTCCAGCGACCCGGCAATGAATTGGCGGTTAAGCGCGCTGGACAGATTCAGCCTGATCTCCAATAGTGATTCCCATTCGCCGGCGAAGATTGGCCGGGAGGCCAATGTCTTCGATTGTTCCCTTGACTATAAGACTATCCGGGAAATTTTGCAGAAGAAAGATAAAAACAGGTTTTTGTATACCATTGAGTTTTTTCCCGAGGAGGGTAAATATCATTTTGACGGCCATCGTTTATGCGGTATCAGATGGTCGCCGGAAGAGACCAGGCAACATAACGGCCGCTGCCTTAAATGCGGTAAGCAGGTGACCGTCGGAGTGATGAATCGGATAGAGCAACTGGCTGACCGGCCGCAAGGATATGTTCCGTCCGGGGCTATCCCCTATAAAAATCTTATTCCTTTAGATGAGATTATTGCCGATTCCCGGGGAGTATCTAAAGTCTCAGTGGTTGTAGAGAGAGAATATCGCAGCCTGATTGCCAAGTTTAAAACGGAGTTTGCCATTATGCTCAAGTTATCTGCGGATGAGTTAAGGAAAGGCTTGTCCGCTCGCCTGGCAGAAGGTATACTAAAGGTACGCCAGGGTAAAATTAATATTAAACCGGGTTTTGACGGAGAATATGGGATTATCTCCGCTTTTGACCCTGATATCAAAGAAGATAAAGAAGAGCAGCAGTTAAGTTTATTTTAGCGGGCAGCTTATAAAGGTGCGCTAAAGGTTAAAGAGAGAGAGATATATTAGAAGATGAATTTTTCTTTTAGCAATCTCAAATTTAAAAAACACGAAACAGAAAACTGGTTAGTAGTAACCGGAGAAGCGACCAATAGCTCTGATAAAAGCTATAGCTCTGCACTATTTAGGGTAACCTTATTTACGAAAAACACACCTATAGGTCATACTAATTTTACTGTAAACGGCTTCTCCTCTGGCCAAACCAGGCCTTTTGGGGTAGAGTTTTATGATTTAGATTATAAATTACTTAGCTCAAAGCTTAGGTGTGAAATTTTCGCTGAACACGCCTATTAAGTCAAGACCTTAAGTCAAGACCGGGTCTTGTAAGTAATTGTTAAATCGAGCGTTACGAATGAATAAGTTGCCTGATATTTTTGATATTGAGCAGGATTGCGCCTGTGGCCCAATGGATAGGGCACCAGCCTCCGGAGCTGGGTGTGACAGTTCGATTCTGTCCAGGCGCACAAGACCGGGTCTTGTAACCGGTTGAATAATAATGAGTTAGATGAATAAGATGCGAAGACGCGTAATTGTAGTAATCGGTGGGCGTAATTGTAATAAGGAAGTGGAGCAAATTGCCCAAAACTTAGGTAAAAATCTAACAAAAGTGGCTGATATTTTAATTTCAGGGGGGTTAAGTGGAACAATGAAGGCGGTTTGTCAGGGCTTTAAGGTTGGAAATGGTCTAACTATAGGTATTATACCGGGTTACAATAAAGAGGATGCTAACGAATATGTGGATATTGTGATTCCTACAGGCTTAGGTTTAGCGAGAAATGTTTTAGTGGTAAAGAGCGCTGACATCGTAGTCGCGCTTCCAGGGGGAGCAGGGACGCTTTCTGAAATCGCCTATTGCCTGCAGTTTGGCATACCGGTAATTAGTCTTAAGTCCTGGGATATACCGGGAGTGATTAAAACAGGGAGTGTTAAGGGGGTAATTAATAAGATACAACAACTTTTCCCGCATGGCGCGGGATCCCGCATGGCGCGGGAAAAGAGGAGCAATAGATGAGAGCAATTTTAATGTTAGAAGACGGGAAAATTTTCCCAGGTTTGGCGATTGGCGGACCCGGGGAAGCTGTAGGAGAAGTAATTTTTAATACCGCAGTAGTAGGCTATCAGGAGATGCTTACTGATCCGGCTAACGCCAATAAGATTCTTGTATTCAACTACCCTTTGATTGGCAATTATGGAGTAGCCCCTAAATTTAATGAATCCAAGAATATTTGGCTTTCCGGGTTAGTAATTAAGGAAAGTTCGCGTATAGTATCTAATTGGCAGGCAAAGTCTAGTTTGATTGAGCTACTTAAGGAAAAAAGACTGCCTGTATTGAATGCAGCTGATACGCGCACCATCGTCGTGCATTTAAGACAGAAAGGCCAGATGCTGGGTATTATTTCTACCCATACAGCCGATCCGAAAGTACTAACCTCTAAGATAGCGGATTTTAAAAAGAAAGCAGGCGCCAGCCTCTTACCTAAAATTTCGGCGCATAAAATCATCCCTTTTGCTAAAAACAAGGCAGGCAGGAAAAGAATTGCTATCTTGGACTTAGGGGTAACTAACAGTATCTTAAGGCAATTAGAGGCTTTGGATTTTTCGCTCTCCATTCTGCCTTATAACACTACAGCAGAGGATATTCTGCGCCTTAAGCCGCAGGGATTAATTGTCTCTAGTGGCCCGGAGGAGGACCCAGGTTTAAAAGATACGGTATTAAACCTTAAACCGCTGATTGGCAGCTTGCCCATATTGGGTATATCTACCGGTCATCAGGTCTTAGCCGCTGCCTTAGGGGCTAAGATAACCAAGATGAGGTTAGGCCATCACGGAGTAAACTATCCCATGCATAATGCTAAAAGTTTTAAAGGAGAGATCACCGTGCAGAATCATTCCTGGGCGGTGAACGCGGAATCGTTAAACAAGATAAAAGAGATCAAGATTACCGGATACAATCTGAATGACCGCAGCGTAGAGGAGATGGAAAGCAAAAAATTAAGACTGCTCGGCGTGCAATACTATCCGCTCAGCCCGGGCTTTGATCAGGTCAACGAGGTATTTAAACGGTTTTCTAAAATGTTAACTAAGGAGTAAGGTATGCCAAGACGCAAGGATATTAAGAAAATATTGATGATTGGTTCCGGGCCGATAATTATTGGTCAGGCCTGCGAATTTGATTATTCCGGATCCCAGGCTTGCAAGGCCTTAAGAGAGGAAGGTTACTTCACTATTCTTATCAATTCTAATCCCGCCACGATCATGACTGATCCCGGGATGGCAGATGTTACCTATATTGAGCCGTTGAACGTGGAGATGATTACCAAGATTATTGCCAAGGAGCGGCCGGACGCTATTCTGCCTACATTAGGGGGGCAGACGGGTTTAAACCTGGCTTTTTTCTTGATGAAGGAGGGGATCTTAAAGAAGTATGGCGTGGAATCGATCGGAGCCTCGGTAAGCGCTATCTCTTGCGCTGAGGACCGGGAACTTTTTAAAAAGGCGATGCAGGAGATCGGCGTGGGCCTTCCTAAGAGCGGTATTGCTACCTCGATAGAAGAGGGAATGAAGATCGGGTTGAATATCGGATTCCCTTTGATTTTACGGCCTGCCTATTGCTTAGGGGGAAGCGGCGGTTCTACAGCGTATAATAGAGAGGAGTTAGAAAAATGTCTGGCTAAAGGTTTAGAGACCAGCCCAGTGCAGCAAGTTCTAGTTGAACAATCGGTTTTAGGATGGAAGGAGATTGAGTTTGAGGTAATGCGCGACTGCGCCGATAATGTAATTATGATTACCTCAATGGAGAATGTGGATCCGATGGGGGTGCATACTGGCGACAGTATGGTCGTAGCGCCGGCACAAACCCTCACTGCCGAAGAATATAATAATTTTGTCTATCTATCAAAAAAGATTATCCGCCGCATAGGTATATCCGGCGGGGGGGCCAATATCCAATTCGGTCAGAATCCGCATAATGGCCAGATCGTTATAATTGAGGTTAATCCCCGGCTTTCCCGCTCCTCCGCCTTGGCGTCTAAGGCTACGGGTTTTCCTATTGCCCGGGTCGCGACAAAATTAGCCGTAGGCCTGACCTTGCCGGAGGTGATGAACCAGATTACCGGTAAGACTACCTCTTTTTTTGAACCGACAGTTGACTATTGCGTTTTTAAAATTTGCAGGTTCACCTTTGAAAAATTCGCCCGGGCAGAAAAAGCGCTTAATACCTCAATGAAGGCTGTGGGGGAAGCGATGTCTATCGGCAGGAATTTCAAGGAAGCCCTGCAAAAAGGAATCCGCTCTATCGAGATCTCCCGTTTCGGGCTTGGCGCAGACGGTAAAGATAAGATTAGCGATGAGGCGCTTGAATCTCCCAGTAACGGCCTGCTCAAGGAGATTAAGGATAAAATCCGTATTCCCAACGACGAGAGGATATTCTATATGAGGTACGCACTAAAGGCGGGGTTATCGGCGGATGAAATATATCATATCTCTAAAATTGACCGCTGGTTTATTGATAATATTAAAGAGCTGATTGAAATAGAAGATAAGTTAAAAGGTTACAAGAACAACCAGGCTAATGAAGAATTAAAGGTCCCCGTTGAGTTGCTTAAGGAAGCTAAGAAAAACGGATTTTCTGACCGGCAGCTTGCTTATCTTCTAAACTCCAAGGAGGATGTAGTGAGAAAGACCCGGAAAAAACAGGATGTTAAGGCGGTATATAAGTTAGTAGATACCTGCGCCGGAGAATTCCCTGCCAAACAACCTTATTTTTATTCTACCTATGAAACCCAGGATGAGGCCCGGCCGAGCAAGAACAGGAAAGTTGTCATATTAGGCGGCGGCCCCAACCGCATTGGCCAGGGTATTGAGTTCGATTATTGCTGCTGTCACGCTGCCTATGCCTTAAAGGAAGAGGGTATCGATAGTATCATGGTCAACTGTAATCCGGAAACCGTTTCTACTGACTATGATACCTCGGATAGGCTGTATTTTGAACCGGTAACCATCGAAGATGTCTTAAACATTATAGAGATAGAGAAGCCAATGGGTGTAATCGTGCAATTTGGCGGGCAGACCCCGCTTAATCTGGCAGTAGCCTTGCGTGACGCCGGAGTAAATATTCTAGGTACCAGCGCCGAGAATATCGATATAGCGGAAGACCGCAAACGTTTTAAGCAGATGCTGAATAAATTAAACCTGCTTCAGCCGGAAAACGGCACTGCTTTTGAGTTTAATGAGGCAAAAGAGGTAGCTAAGAAGGTGGGTTATCCGGTTTTAGTGCGGCCGTCTTATGTTTTGGGGGGCCGGGCGATGGAGATTGTCTATGAAGAGAGCTCGTTAGAAAAATTTATTACTGAGGCAGCCAAGGTCTCCGGCGAACATCCCGTATTAATCGACAAATTCTTAGAAGATGCCATTGAGGTAGATGTGGATGTAATCGGCGATGGCTCTGTTTTCGTGATCGGGGGGATTATGGAGCATATTGAGGAAGCGGGGATCCACTCCGGAGATTCGGCGATGGCTCTACCGGCCTACACCCTCTCACAAAATATCTTAAATAAAATCAGAGAAGCAACTTATAAGATGGCCAAAGAACTAAATCTGGTAGGATTAATGAATATACAGTACGCGATTAAAGATGAAAGGGTTTATGTTTTAGAGGTTAACCCTCGGGCTAGCCGGACCGTGCCGTTTGTTTCTAAGGCAATCGGTGTGCCTTTAGCCAAATTAGCCACTAAGGTCATGCTAGGTAAGAAATTAAAGGATTTAGGTTTTACCCAGGAGGTAATCCCCGGCCATGTAGCGGTGAAGGAATCCGTGTTTCCTTTTAACCGCTTCCCGGGGGTGGATATTATATTAGGCCCGGAGATGAAATCAACCGGCGAGGTTATGGGTATAGATAAAGATTTTGCCCACGCCTATATTAAAAGCCAGATTGCCGCTGGCCAGAACTTACCGAAGAAAGGCAATGTTTTTATTTCGGTACGGGATAAGGATAAACGCGCGATAGTTTTTGTCGCCAAGCAGCTTCAGGGTTTAGGATTTTGTATCTACTCAACCTCAGGAACTGCTGTAACCTTAGAGAAGAACGGGATTACGGTAAAAGTCCTTCCGCGGATCTCCGAGGGCAGGCCGAATGTCCTGGATTTAATGAAGGATGGTAAGATCCAACTGGTAATTAATACTCCCTCGGGGAGGATTCCGCGGCAGGATGAAATTAAAATTCGCTCGCATGTTATCCGCTACAATATTCCGTACACAACGACTATATCCGGAGCTCAGGCCACGGTGAATGGAATCGAAACTATGATTAAGAAGGATTTGAGAGTAACTTCCTTGCAGGAATATCATAAAAAAGGCCGAGGCGCAAAAGCCAAAAATGCAAAAGATTAACCTGAAGACCTCTCAGAGAAGCGAATTAGTCGATATCACAGATGAGGTGCAAAACATTGTCCTGAAAAGTAAAGTTAAGGAAGGGGTTTGTTTGCTTTTTTGTCCGCATACAACCGCCGGGTTGACGATTAACGAGAATGCCGACCCGTCGGTAAAAGCAGATATCCTACGTACATTGCATAAGCTTATACCGGCAGGTGCGGATTATTCCCATCAGGAAGGTAACTCTGACAGCCATATCAAGTCTTCCCTTTTTGGCAGTTCGTTGACTATATTTATCCAATCCGGGATATTAGCTTTCGGTAGCTGGCAGGGTATATATTTTTGCGAAGGGGATGGTCCGCGTCAGCGCCAGGTATGGTTGAAGATAGTTAAGCAAGAGTAGGTAGCCTGCCTACCGCAGGCAGGTAGATAGTATTTAGGAATTAGGGGTCAAGGATGCCGGAATTACCCGAAGTAGAAACAATAAAGAGAGAATTAGAGCAGGGGTTGGTCGCCAAAAAAATTATCGGCGTCATTATTAATAATCCCAAGGTTATCCGGGAGCCGCAAAAAAAAGATTTTGTAAAAGAGCTGACAGGCGCTACTATCAAGGGCGTTCTACGTAAGGCCAAGCTTTTGATCTTAGAGCTTTCTAATGGCCGGGCTTTGGCTATACACCTGAAAATGACCGGCCAATTGATCTATCCGGGGGATGGAAAAGGGAGCCGGGTAAGTTTTCTTCTCTCCGATGGGAAAATTCTGGATTTTAACGATCAGCGCCTCTTTGGCGAACTACGCCTGGTAGACGACTGGCGTAAATTAAAATTTATCCAGAGCCTGGGTCCTGAACCGTTGACGTTGAGCCTGGAAAGATTCCAAAAGATGCTTAAGGGGAAAAAGACCAGGATCAAGCCTCTTTTGATGGACCAGACTTTTATTTCCGGTATCGGCAACCTCTACGCTGCTGAAAGTTTGTTCCGGGCTAAGATCAACCCCGCCAGAAAAGCCGATACCCTTAGCGATCAAGAGAAGCAAACGTTATTCTCGGTTATCAAGACAGTTCTTCATGAAGCTATTCGCTGCGGCGGCTCATCTGTGGATGACTATGTCCGGCTCTCGGGAAGAAAGGGCGATTATGCCAGACACCATCGGGTTTATGGCCGCAAGGGTAAACCCTGCTTAGTCTGTAAAACAGCGATTAAAAGGATTAATCTCGGCGGCCGGGGCACCTATTTTTGCCCGCAATGTCAGAGGTAAAAATGAAATTACGTCTTAAAATCAATGGCGTTCTCATAGTTTTTGCTCTACTATTAATCGTCCTATTCCCCAAAGTGTTTTTTCGTAAGATTAGCAATGGTTCCTTTGACCAGATAGTTGAGATCTTGGGCATTGTTTTGATTCTCTTAGGTCAACTATTACGGACCTCTGCCAGAGGTTTTAAATCTAAATATTCTCAGCAAGGCTTAACCCTGGTTCAAGGGGGCCCTTATTCCTTAGTGCGTAACCCGATGTACCTGGGTATACTTTTGATCGGCCTGGGCATTGTTTTAGTTTTATTTAAGTGGTGGGTAGCAGCCCTTTTTTTATTAATCTTTATCGTTCGCTATATCCAGCTTATTTTTCAAGAAGAAAAAAAGCTTTTAGGGATATTCTCGGGGGAGTATCAGCGTTATATGCAACAGATTCCGCGCATCCTGCCTCCTCTCAAGGCGTTGTTTGAAAGGGATGTCAGCGAGTATCTTCCGCTCAGATTTGTCTGGGTTAAAAGAGAGATTGGCACGATATCTGCCGTATTATTTATCGTACTTACTATAGAGTCTTGGGAGGATATTAGTAAATATGGTCTTCCCGGATACTTTGTGAGGGAGCTTACTATTATCGGGATTATCATATTGCTGTTAGCCGCATTAACCATATATTTAGACAGGAGGACGGCTCTTAACCAACAAAATGGTACAGAAAAAAGTTAAGCTGCTTTATCAGAAGAAACTAGGGCAAAATTATTTTTGTTGCGGCCTAGCAGCTCCTATCATAGCCCGCCAGGCTAAGCCGGGGCAATTTCTGGATATTAGGGTTAGTGCCGGCGATATCCCTTTATTAAGGAGACCGCTGAGCATCCATCGCATAGCAGGTTTTCATATTGAGCTTCTCTATGAAGTATTGGGTCAGGGGACGGAGGCTTTAGCTCGGAAGAAGCCGGGGGAATATTTAGATGTTATCGGACCGTTGGGTAACGGCTTTCAATTAGACCAACAGCCTGAAAACCGGGCCATTATTATAAGCGGAGGGATGGGGGTAGCGCCTTTGGTTTTTCTGGCTGAGAGGTTAATGCAGAAGGACATCTCCGGCGCTCAGAATAAAATACTTGTCGTAATGGGCGCTCGGTCAGAAAATCAACTGCTCTGCGAGAAAGAATTTAAAAAATTAGGTTGCAAGGTCAAAGTGGCCACTGATGATGGTTCAAAGGGTTCAAAGGGCAAGGTTACCGATTTACTTACGCGTTTACTATTGACTATTGACCATCGGTCATCGACTATTTATGCCTGCGGTCCTAAGCCGATGTTAAAGGCAATCGCAGGGATTTCCCTAAAGTATAATATACCGGCAGAGGTTTCGCTACAGGAGCATATGGCTTGCGGGATTGGTGCCTGTTTAGGCTGTGTCGTGAGGACCAAAAGCGGCTATCAACGGGTATGCGTTGACGGGCCGATATTTAAAGCAAATCAGATTCTTTGGTGAAAGGAGGGGTTATGGAACACAAGCCTTTTATCTCCATTATCATCCCGGTGAAGAATTTTGAGCGTACAATTGTTAAGACCTTCGAATATTTGCTCAATGTCGATTATCCCCGCGATTCCTGGGAGTGGGTGATTGCTGATGGCGGCTCCACCGATAAGACCATCAGCATTATTCAGGATTGGCAGAAACAATACCCCTTTATTAAATTAGTAGAAATTCCCAATTGTCCTTCTCCCGGTTTTGCGCGCAATAAAGCCCTGGAGGCAGTAAAAGGAGATTTTCTCTTTTTCACTGATGCAGATTGCGCCCCATCGAAAAACTGGATTAATGAAATGCTCAAGCATTTCATGCGCGATCCGCTTATTGCTGCAGTAGGAGGGGAAGTGTATACCTTAAAGGTTGACCCCGACAATCTAGTGGAAGCCTGGTGCCAGCATTTTAGGTTCAATATGGTTTCCCCCCGTTACGGTTTTATTCAGGAAGGTTATTATCCGGATTTTCCTAAGAATCCCTGGCCCTCTGATATCGGAGGGCACAAGGCATATTTTTTCGGTACCTGCAACGTAGCCTATCGCCGCTCTGCTATGCGCGATATCTCTGCCCGTTTCTGGGAAAGGCCGACGGGTGAGGATATGGATTTAAGCTACCAGCACCGTAGTAAGGGTTGGAAATTTTATTTTGCGCCCTTGGCCAAGGTCGACCATATGCACAGAGCAGACCTTAAGTCACTGAGGAAGGTTTGGGTTACTTACGGCCAGGCCCATCTACCCCTGATTGATAAATATGTCAAGCGTAAAAAACTGGAGATTATTCTGCAATTTTTAAAAGGGAATCCCGCGCTGGTTCTTCCTTTTCCTTTAAGGGGGTTTATTTACTTAGGGAATTTCCACCTTGCGCACCTATGCGCTTTATTTACGCTTATGGGCCTGGTATTTAGTTTCTTGGGTTTTGGCGGCAGCGGCTTAAGAATCTTTACCTTAATCTCGTCTATAGGTATGGTATATTTTGCCTATCACTATGTCAGATGGAATTTTGATATGGAGCCAAAAGCAAAATTCTTGACCTGGTGTAAGATGAAATACCTGACTAACTTAAGCTTTATTCAGGGAGGCCTGAAAGATTTTAAGAAATATAAGATTTTGTGCATTGAGCCCAGTTTTTAATCGAACGAAGGGGATATGGTTATTCTTCAACTTTTCTGGGAGTTCTTTAAGATAGGGCTGTTTACCTTTGGCGGCGGATACGCGATGATCCCGCTGATCGAAAGGGAGATAGTGAATAAATGCCATTGGCTGACAATGGAGCAATTTACGGACCTCATCGCAATCGCGGAGATGACCCCCGGCCCCATCGCAGTTAACTCCGCCACATTTGTAGGATATAAGATAGCCAGATTATGGGGCGCGGTGGCTGGCACATTAGGTGTTGTCCTGCCATCGTTTTTAATAATTTGGGCTGTTGCCTCGGTCTTTTTTTCAATTCAAGATAATCAAATAGTACAGGCTGCCTTTAGGGGCTTAAGGCCTGCTATACTCGGTATGATTATTGTTGCCGCTTTAAGTATTGGCAGGGTAAGCATCTCAGACTACAGGTCTGTGCTTATCCTTGCTTTTGTAGTGGCAGGGATCTGGATTTTGAAGATCCACCCTATTTTGGCTTTGGTGGCTTCAGCACTTATAGGAATTATATTTTTTAGATAAATTATGTCAAAAAGACAGGCAAAGCTTTCAGTTAATATCGGCAAACTTAAACTCAAGAACCCGGTTCTGGTTGCCTCCGGGACATTCGGTTATGCCGAAGAATTTAAGGATCTGGTTGATTTAAAAAAACTGGGCGCAATCGTTACTAAGACGATTACCTTAAATCCCAGAGAGGGTAATCCGCCCCCGCGGACCTGCGAGACGCCGGCAGGGATGCTGAACTCCATCGGATTAGACAATCCGGGTTTAGCTAAATTTATCAGCGAGAAGATGCCCGTCTTGAGCAAGTTCGGCCCGCCGATTATTGTCAGTATTGCTTCAGAATCAGGCCCCGAAGAGTTTGTTACGCTAGCAAGGCAGCTAGATAAGATAGCAGGAGTGGCGGCCATAGAGCTTAATATCTCTTGCCCAAATATCAAGGCCAGAAGGTCAAAAGGCCATAAGTCCAGGGGATTGATTGCGCAGGATGCCCGGGCTACCTATGAGCTGGTGAAGTCTATACGCAAGACAACCGGGAAAACCTTAATCACCAAGCTTTCATCCAATGTTACTTCTATTACAGAGATTGCCCGGGCTGCAGAGGACGGGGGAAGCGATGCCCTGGCGTTAATTAATACCCTGACCGGGCTTTCTATCAATATAGATGGACGCTCTGCAAGGTTGGGAGGTTTTACCGGGGGTTTAAGCGGCCCGGCGATCCGGCCGGTTGCCGTGCGCATGGTTTGGGAGGTTTATCAAAAAACAAAACTACCCATTATCGGGATGGGTGGTATAATAGATATCCCCTCTGCCTTGGAATTCTTTATTGCCGGCGCAAGTGCGATTGCCGTAGGAACAACGAATTTTATTAATCCCAAAGCTTCAATTGAGATTATCGGGGGAATAAAACAATATTTACAAAAAAACATAATGGGCTCTATTAGTAAATTAACTGGGTCGTTAGAATGCAAAATATAAAAGATAGTTTGATTGTGGCATTAGATGTAGATAGCGTCGGTAAGGCAAGAGAATTTTTAGATAAGCTTTATCCTATAGTAAAGATGTTTAAGGTTGGTAGCCAGTTATTTACTGCTTGTGGAAGACAAGCTGTTGATATGATTGGGCAAAGTGGAGCTAAAGTGTTTCTGGACTTAAAATTTCACGATATCCCCAATACCGTATATAGCGCCGTAGCTTCTGGTACATCAAGTAACGTAAAAATTGTTCCAATTCCCGCCGGATTAGATAAGGTAAAATCAGAAGGCAGGATAAAAGAGCCTGTTTGTTACCCTATTTTTATGATGACATTGCATACTATTGGCGGGGTAGAAATGCTGAAGGCAGCAGTAAGAGGGGCGACAGATAAGGCTGCCCAATTAAAAATAAAGAAGCCTTATCTTGTTGGCGTTACTGTTTTGACTAGTGAGTTCGCCGATAAAGATACTCCCAAGAAAGTATTGGAGCGAGCCCGTTCAGTAAAGGATGCTGGTTTAGATGGTATAGTTTGTGCTGTTTCTGAGGCAGCAATGATAAGAAGAGAATTCGGAGAAGATTTTATCATCGTTACGCCGGGGATAAGGGCAAAAAATGCCCCAAGAGATGATCAGGCTCGGACCGCGACTGCAAAAGAAGCGATTGAAGCAGGGGCAAATTATATAGTTGTGGGGAGGCCGATACTGGAAGCAAAGGATCCATTAAAGGCAGTCAATGATTTATTAGATTAAGGAGCATATTATGGCAGAGGATATTAAGGGCCTAATAGAAAAGATACAAAAGGAAGGCATTCAGGCCGCTGAAAATAAGGCAAGACAGATCGAAGAAGATGCGCATAAGGCTTCCGATGAAATCATCCTGCGCGCCAAAAAAGAGGCGCAAAGGCTTATCTTAGAGGCCAGAGACGAGATAGCCCGGATGCACGAAAAAGAAAAGGCGCTTCTTAGCCAGGCAGCCAGAGATACGCTTTTGGCCTTAAAGAAGGAGATAAGTGATACGCTTTTGCGCGTAGTCACTTCTTCGGTGCGCCAGACGCTTAGCCCCGAAGCACTCTACAGGCTTATCTTAGAGATCGCCAGTAAGCACTTCTCAAGCGAAAAAGAGGATATCCTCCTGGTGATGAAAAAGCAGGATATCGAGGCTATCGAAAAAGATTTTCTTGCCAAACTAAAAAACGAATTAAAGGCCGGCATTCACTTAAGAAGCTCTCAGGATATTCTTGCCGGGTTCACCATCAGTTTTGACAATGGAAGATCGTGTTTTGACTTTACAGACAGGGCGCTTGCCGAATTCATCGCAGGTTCCCTTAAACCGAAACTTGCCGAACTTTTAAAAGACGCAACAGCTTTGTAAGGTTATGGCTGATTTCTATCCCTATTTGATTTCCAGCCTTCCCATGCTTCATTTTGGAAGGCGTCCGCCGCTGTCGTCGGAGAAGCTATTGGAAATATGCCGCGGGCTCATTCCCGAAAATGATTATCTAATACTTTCCAGCCTCTCCCTGACCCAGGAGAAGGCACCCGGAGAAGCGACTCAGGCCACAATAAAGCAGTGGTTGCATTTTGATACGACCTTAAGAAATGAGCTGGTCAGGCTGCGCGCTGCGCGTAGACATATAGATGCGTCGCAATACCTGCGTCATGACGGTTATGCGGCAAGCGAATTAGCCCATATTGCGCTTGCCGCGGTAAGGAACCCATCAGTTGCCGAAGGGGAGAAGTCTTTAGACCAGGAACGTTGGAAGGCACTCGATGAATTTAGCTTCGGGCATTTCTTTGACCTCGACGCCCTAATCATCTATGCCTATAAGTTGCGCTTGTTAGAACGCTGGGAGAATATCAGGATAGCGGATAAGGAAAAACTTTTTAATATATATGTCTAAAACCAGATTAGGTAAAATTGCCGCCATTAACGGCAATATGGTTACCGTCGAATTCAACTCATTCGTTATGCAGAACGAAGTCGCCTATATTCTGCATGAAAATGAACGCCTGAAGTGCGAGATTATCAGGGTACGCGGAAAATTAGCGGAGACGCAAGTTTATGAAAGTACGCGCGACCTTAAGGTCGGCGAAGAAGTAGAATTCACAGGCGAGCTTCTTTCCGTCGAGCTAGGGCCAGGTCTTTTGGGACAAATCTTCGATGGCCTGCAAAACCCCCTTACCCAGATTGCCCAGCAGTGTGGTTTCTTTTTAAAAAGAGGGGTTTACTTGGAGGCGCTTTCAGGTGAGGCTAAATGGCAATTCACTCCCTTACATAAAACCGGAGAAAAGGTGTTGGCAGGAGAGAATCTCGGTTTTGTCCCGGAGAAGATTTTTAAGCATTATATTATGGTTCCTTTTTATCTTCAGGGGGTAATGGAGATAAAAAGGATTGCCACTATAGGTGAGTATTCTTTCAAAGATCCCATAGCGCTATTGTGTGATCAGGCTGGCAAGGAATATGAAGTATTTTTGCAGCAGGCCTGGCCGGTGAAAATTCCTATTCAGGCTTATAGAGCCAAGATCAAGCCGACTGAGCCTCTGGTGACCAAGATGCGGATAATTGATTCTTTGTTCCCGGTTGCCCGCGGAGGAACTTATTGTATACCCGGGCCTTTTGGCGCAGGCAAAACCGTCCTTCAACAGCTGACCAGTAGACACGCAGAAGTAGATATAGTGGTTATTGCTGCTTGCGGAGAGCGCGCCGGAGAGGTTGTGGAGACATTAAAAACCTTCCCTGACATAAAAGATCCCAAGACAGGCACCTCTTTGAGTGACCGTACGGTGATTATCTGTAACACAAGTTCAATGCCTGTGGCAGCGCGGGAATCAAGCGTCTACACCGCTGTTACCATTGCAGAATATTACCGTCAGATGGGCCTAGATGTATTGTTATTGGCTGACTCTACGTCGCGTTGGGCCCAGGCAATGCGCGAGATGTCTGGTAGGCTGGAAGAGATCCCCGGGGAAGAGGCATTTCCGGCCTACCTTGAGTCTAGGATAGCTGCTTTTTATGAGCGGGCTGGTTTGGTAAAACTGTATGACGGAAGAACAGGCTCGGTTACTATAGGAGGGACGGTTAGCCCTGCCGGAGGAAACTTTGAGGAGCCGGTTACCCAGGCCACATTAAAAGTCGTAGGTGCATTCCACGGTCTATCGCGTGATCGCTCTAACGCCAGAAAATATCCGGCCATCGACCCGTTGATAAGCTGGAGCAAATACACAAGCTTCATCGACGAGGGCGAGATGCGCTTCGCGCACAAGGCGTTGCATAAGGCTAATGATGTAGCGCAGATGATGAAGGTAGTCGGGGAAGAGGGAACGTCCTTACCCGATTATGTGGAGTATCTAAAAGGAGAATTTCTTGATTTTGTGTACTTGCAGCAGAATGCCTTTGATTCAGTCGATGAAGCAACGGACAAAGATCGCCAAATATACGTATTCGATTTTCTTTGCCACAATATACTGCAGGCTGAGTTTACTTTCGCGGATAAAGATTCCGCGTTACACTTTTTTCAGAGATTAAGGCAGCTTTTTAGAGGCTGGAATTCCGAAAAGATGAATATGGCGGAATTCAAGAAAACAGAGGCCGAGATAACCCTGGCCTTAAAGAGCGTCTATGCAGAAAATATACACTGACATTATCCGTATTGCCGGAGACGTTATCAGCGTTGAGGCAGAAAACGTCGGCTATCAGGAGATCGCCCAGGTTACGACGAAGCGCGGCGTAAGCCTGGCGCAGGTAATCCGCATCGACAGGAAGCGCATTGATCTTCAGGTTTTTGCAGGTAGCCGTGGAGTGGCAACCGGAGATAAGGTACGCTTCCTGGGGCATCCTATGCGTGTGGCAACCGGAGAAAATCTTTTAGGCCGTATCTTTAATGGCAGCGGAATGCCTTTAGACGGCGCTCCGCAGCTATCCGATAACCAGATCGAGATCGGAGCGCCTTCCGTAAACCCGGTAAAAAGGATAATCCCCAACAAAATGATCCGCACGGGGATCCCTATGATCGACGTGTTCAACTCTCTGGTTGAATCCCAGAAGCTCCCCATTTTTTCTATAGCTGGTGAGCCTTATAATGAATTACTTGCCCGCATCGCCACCCAGGCAGAAGTGGATGTTATCATCTTAGGGGGGATGGGGCTTAAATACGACGATTATCTTTATTTCCGGGATACGCTTGAACAGCACGGGGCGCTCGTGCGCTCGATCATGTTTGTGCATACCGCAAGTGATCCCACGGTAGAATGCCTGCTGGTGCCGGATATGAGTCTTGCAGTAGCAGAGCATTTTGCCCTCGAGGGTAAAAGGGTACTGGTGCTTTTGTCGGATATGACTAACTTTTGCGATGCGCTTAAAGAAATATCCATAACCATGGAACAGATTCCTTCCAACCGCGGTTATCCCGGTGATCTTTATTCGCAATTAGCCAGCCGTTATGAAAAGGCCGTAGATTTTGATACAGCCGGCTCGATCACCATATTAGCTGCCACTACCATGCCGGGGGATGATGTGACCCATCCTGTCCCCGATAACACCGGTTATATCACAGAGGGGCAATTTTATCTTAAGGGCAAGGTGATTGAACCCTTTGGTTCATTAAGCCGCCTTAAACAACAGGTTAACGGTAAGACGCGGGAGGATCATCGTACTATGATGGACACGATGATACAGCTTTTTGCCAGTTACCGCGAGTCGCTGGAAAAACAGGCGATGGGTTTTCAGATGAGCGCATGGGACAAGAAGTTATTGCGCTACGGAAAGATTTTTGAAGATAGGATGATGTCTTTAAAGGTCAATATACCTCTTGAGGGGGCGCTTGATCTTGGCTGGCGGATATTTGCCGATTGCTTTACTCCGGAAGAAACAGGGATTAAGAAATCAATGATTGAAAAATACTGGCCCAGAAGCAGTAAGTAGTCGATAGCCTGCCTGCCGGCAGCTAAGGTGTAGTCAAGGACAAAATGGAAATAAAGCTGACAAAAGGAGAATTGAAGAAACAGCGCGATTCCCTGCGTCAATTTGAAAGGTACCTTCCGACGCTGCAGCTTAAAAAACAGCAGTTGCAGCTTGAGATCTCCTTCCAGTCGTCGCTGTTAGAGGAGAAAAATCACGCCTTTTTACAGTATAGGAAATCCTCTGAGCCATGGCTGGGCTTACTTGCGGAAGGTCCTGGGGAGCTAACCAATTGGCTTAAGCCGGCAGAGATTATGACGGAAGTAAAAAATATCGCCGGGGTGGATATCCCGGTATTCCAAAATTGTAGATTTGGCCCGGCCGAATATGATTTATTCGTAACGCCGTTATGGGTGGATTTAGCGGTAGAGCAGTTGCGTAAAATAATATCTTTACGCGAAGAGATCGCATTAATCCAGCGGGGGATATCCCGATTAAGAAATGAGCTTCGTATTGCTACCCAGAGAGTAAATCTTTTCGAGAAGGTGAAGATCCCCGAGGCAAGGGAAGCGATAAGGACTATCAAGATCTATATCGGAGACCAAATGGCTAACGCCGTCGGCCGCAGTAAAATCGCTAAGGCCAAAGTGGAAGAGGGGCAATTAGTAGGAGCTGGCGTATGATCGTGCCGATGAAGAAGGCCAATATAATCGTGCAGCTTAAGGATGCCCAGGAGGCTATAGGCCGGCTGCGGCAACTGGGTCTGTTGCATGTCGAGCACAATGAGACTTTGCAGAGTAAAGATTTAAGCATGCTTCAGGAGGATATGGTTTTAGTTGATTCCTGTATAGATATCTTAAGGCAGCAGGGGCAAAGGCAGTGCCAGGCGGATACGGCTGCTCCCGTTGACTGGAGGGCGAGCGCGCGCCATATCATTGATCTATGGAAACGACAGGATCACCTTGAGTCTTACGGACGTGTGCTTGCGAATTCGTTGGAAGAGTGGCAGGTATGGGGTGATTTTGAGCCTGACGAAATCTTACTTCTGCGCGAGAAGGGTCTGTATTTAAAACTTTTTGAAGCGCCCCATAAGGGAATTAAAGATCTTCCGGAGGGAATAATCGTACGGCAGATCTTTACCTCCGGAGGAGTTTCGCGGTGCCTGGCTATTGCGCGCAAAGATTTTTCCCTTCCTTTTAAAGAAGTCGCTTTGCCTAAACAGGGAGTGCAGGCAATGCGTAAGCGCCTTTTAGAAGATAATACGGTCAAGCAGCAGATTAAAAAAGAGCTTAGCCTCCTTACCTGCCTGTTTCCTTTCTTTATGGATATCAAAAACAGGATCAATAAAGAGGTGGAGTTTTGTGCTGCGCTCGCAGGGATGGCAAAATCAGGAGCCCTTACCTATATTACGGGGTTTGTGCCTTTCGATGGAGTGGCGGGGTTAGCGGCTGAAACCCAAAAAAATAAGTGGGGGCTTTTGCTGACTGAGCCTGCGCCGGAAGATAATGTGCCCACGCTTATCCGTAACCCGCGCTGGGTCTCTCTGATAGCCCCGGTATTCAAATTCCTTGAGATCCTGCCTGGTTATCATGAATTGGATATCAGCTTGCCGTTTCTGATATTTTTCAGCATATTTTTCGGCATACTCATCGGCGACGCCGGATACGGCCTTGTCTATTGCCTGATCACATTATTCCTGCAGCAAAAGCTTAAGAAAAAAAATATGGATACTTCGGCATTTTTGCTCTTTTATATCTTAAGTGGTTGCGCTATCATATGGGGGGTTTTGACCGGCACGTTTTTCGGGCATGAATGGGTGATGGCTGCCGGGTATAAACCGCTTGCCCCGGCGTTAAACGATGATAAATATCTGCAGCGTTTCTGTTTTTTGCTGGGCGCGCTGCATTTATCGATCGCGCACTCCTGGCGGGCAATATTAAAATTACCGTCCTTAAATGCACTTGCGGATATCGGATGGATTGCGGTACTTTGGGCGGCATTTTTTACTGCCAATACCCTTATCTTGAATGATGCGTTCCCGTTTTTCGGGAAATGGCTGATTATTACGGGGGTCGCACTGGTGGTGTTTTTTACCGATCCGCAGAAAAACTTATTCAAAACGATCGGTGCGGGATTAGGCACGCTAGCTCTTAGCCTGATGAACAATTTTACCGATGTTGTCTCATATGTGCGCCTTTTCGCTGTCGGCCTTGCCGGCGTGGCTATAGCCGATGCGTTTAACGGTATGGCAGGGATGGTGGGGCACGGTAATATATTCATGCTCCTTGTGAGCATTTTAGTGGTGATTATCGGGCATATCTTGGGGATTGTCCTAGGTCCGGTCTCGGTACTTGTGCACGGAGTAAGGCTTAATGTGCTGGAGTTTTCCGGGCATGCTAATGTGTCATGGAGCGGGCTTGCCTATAAACCTTTGAAAGAATAACAAGACTGTTTATAAAAAAAGGGGGATGGAATATGGAACCAAATCTACTGATGCAGTTTAAAGAGTTTGGTGCTATAGCCGTAATGGGATTGGCTGCCGTAGGTTCTGGTTGGGGGGCAGGTATTGCCGGAATGAGCGCAATCGGGACATGGAAAAAGAATTTTTCGCAAAATAAACCACCTTCTTTTATGTTGGTTGTCTTTGTGGCTGCGCCCTTGACCCAGACCGTATACGGCATGATCGTTATGCGGCAGATGATGGCGTTAGCCAATAAAGGGCAATACCTTTGGGGGGTAGGTATATTTGCCGGGCTTGCGATTGGACTTTCTGCGCTCTGGCAAGGCAAGTGCGCGGCTGTTGCCTGTGATGCCATGGGTGAGACAGGGAAAGGATTCGGAAATTACCTCGTGGTATTGGGCATGACTGAAACCGTAGCGCTTCTTGTGATGGCCTTTACGCTAATGCTTTTAGGTATCATAGCTTAAGAATTTCGGGCGATTAACTCTAGTCCTTCTGGCTTCTGCCAGCAGGACTCCTAGGGATACAAAAGATGCATCCTGAGTCGTTGGTTAAAGGTATTCGCTAAGCAGTGGCATGAAAAAATTGGGCGATTAGCTCAGCTGGTTAGAGCGTCTGACTTACATTCAGAAGGTCAGGGGTCCAAGTCCTCTATCGCCCATTAAAATTTTGCAAAGCGGAATTTTATTTTAAGTTTCCAGAGGCAAAACCTAAGAAGTGAGGACCATAAAAAATAGATTGTCAGGATCTTTAAAAATAATAAGATGAATTTTAAGAAAATAATAAAAATAATAATAAGAGAAACCTTAGTTCTCTTAGGATTTATATTGCTAATTATTACTCTAGTATTTATTCCCCGTATCGCCTTGTTCGTAGAAAATTCATACAATAAATATATTACCCATCAAGATATTATCTGGCAGGATAATCCTATGCTTGAGAATAAGGTATATTCCTCGATTGCTGTTGTGATATTTTGTTACTTTATTTATCTATTGATCCGTTTTATCATCTGGGCAGCCAGGGCACTCAAAACAAAAGAATAAGTTAAGAAGGATTACTCCTGTCGCCCACCATAAAAATATATTGCAAATGAGTAAGTTTTGCATTAAAATTTATCCTCTGATGTTGGGCCCGTGGTGCAGCCTGGTTTAGCACGTCAGATTGTCGATCTGAAGACCGCGAGTTCAAATCTCGTCGGGCCCGCCAGTAAATCAGGCGCCGTAAGTTCCTTATGGTTCATCGTTAATCCGTTAACGCTAACGGCATCCTCCCTTATCCTGTTAAAAAAACCTTAAAGATTCACTCATCGCATTGTTTATGCCGCGCGTTCTTAGAGCTCCTCACTTAATAATATTCTTGAAATGTCAGGATATCTTGTATATAATTGCCATAATTATATACAAGGAAGGGGGCTTATCTTTATGAGCGGAAAGATTTTTAAGAAAATGATTGATTCCAACCGTATTTTTACGCTATTCGTGGTAATTTTTGTCTTATCCTTGGCGATTACTCTTTATTTCCGGGGAGGCAAAGACTTAAAGGTGGCCATATATGGAGCCCAAGAAACACTGCACGGAGAGTCCCCTTATGACAACCCGGTAGATTCTGACTCTAGGCCGTTGTTTCGTTACGCCCCGGGATTTGCGATTATGGTATATCCTTTTATGCTCACGAGTAAAATGTACAGGGTCATCGATTCGGATCTCCAGTTCGACGGCATTATGTCTTCCGTATTTGCCTGGTTTTTTTCAAGATCTTGTTACTTTTTATTATTGCTCTAGTTATGCTGAAGATTATTCCTTCCGTATCCAGAGAGGCGGGTATCCGCAACCTTAAAGTCGGCTTTCTGATGGCGTCGCCATTGATCGGCTGTGAATTATCGAATAGCCAAAATAAAATAATCGCCTTATTCTTTATGGTGCTTGCTATTTGGTTATTTGAAGAGGATAGGCTTTTTATCTCAGCCGTTTGTTTTAACCTTGCCCTCACCGTATATTTCCCATTATTTATCTTTCTGCTTTATTTTGTAATAAGGAAGAGAAAATTCATATTGGGTTTTGTATCAGCGGTTTTTTTGGTATTCTTTGTCCTCCCTTCGCTAGTGTTTGGCATTAGTTACAATTCCTACCTGCTCAGGGCATGGTTTGAGCGGACAATACACCCGTTTTCTTTTGCTAACTCTTATGCTTCATACGTAGAGTTAAGAAGAAGCAGTCAGTCTTTGCCCAGCGCGATCGGAAGGTTATTTGTGACAGGCAATACCGGGACTTTTAAATATTTAATCCCGCCTCTAATTATAAACCTGATTGTCAGACTTATCTCGGCAGCCATGGTTATAATTTCGTCTGTAGCCATTTGGAGATCTAGAGAAGCTTCTGTTCGAGGTCTGGGCTATATTATTTTCTTTATCCTGGCGTTGATCCTGCCCCAATACTGCATTACTTATACCTGGTGTTGGGACCTGGTGTTTTATTTTGTGATTTTTAATTATTTAAGTTTCCCGGGGGTTTCCCGTTTAGAAAAGAAACTGTTCTATACTCTAGCGGGTCTCCTTTTTCTTTCAAGTATCGCCATCAGTTTCAAGGCATTCAATAACTTCTCTGGTCTTTTCTGGAGTACGGTGCTGCTCTGGGTAGCGATTGTCGGTGTTATTATAAAGTCGCCAAAAATAAGTAGCAGCGCGCCCTGAGCAGGCGGAACAGTCTCCAACCGATTGCTCTAGGCTTGAGCCGCCGCCTAAAATCACCCCTTAGTTTATTAAATACCTATTTTATCCAATAGTATTTAGCCACAGGTAAATAATTTGCACCTGTTTATTTGTGGCCTCTTTTAACCTTGCCTTTTTCCGGGGCAGGTGTTAGTATATATCCATAACCCACCGCTGGAAGCACCACACAAAAAATGATTAAGCACGTCTTTATTGTCGTTTATTTTCTATTTTTCATCACCGCAGACAGCCTTGCTTATAGCCTCTTAAATTCCGATAATTTTGCTCTCTCGCTTGACACCTACTTTAGAACAGATGTAGTGACCTTAAAAAACGTGGTGTATTTGGATAGCCACAACCGCGACGATTCTACTACTTACCTTGGCATAGATTATAGCTTTGGTTTCAAGGCAGACCTTAAGAAATATGATACAAGTTTCTACCTGAAGCTGGAAAGAAACGGCCCAACGGATTATGACGCCCCTATTTTTATCCATAACACCCTACTTACCAGTGCTGGGGCAATTGAGAGATACCGCGGCAAGGAGCTTCTTCCGCAGATAGAGGAGTTCTGGCTGGATGCGCCCTTATTTGGTAAGACGAGGGTTAAGGGGGGGCTTTATACCTATGAAGTAGGTAATGCCTTTAGCTTAAACGGTAGCTATGAGAACTATGGCGTTACTTTGTATCGTAAGAACACGGACTCCACTCTGCGCATATACTATTGCCGCCCGGAGCTGGTATATAAAACTCATCTGGGGCCGCGCATCCACCAGGATGAAGAGCAGGGGGTAAAATATAACCCTAATGCCGCGAACTTTTTCGCCATAGATATGAAGTTTAACCAGCCGGAGGATGGTTATTTTTGGCCTTATCTGGGAGTTCTTGCCGATTATACCTCTGAGGGTAAAAGGGATAATTCATTTTTAACACCCGTAAAAAGAGATATCTTGGGGACATTAGGGTTTGCCTGGCAGAGAAGTCAGGGGGACCTAACCCTCAGAACAGAAATCGCCCGTAATTTTGGTAAGGCTTATAGCGATTCTCAGGATTACAAAGATGTATCGCACTGCGGCTATATGTTTTATGCCGGCACAGAGTATAAACTGGGCAGGTTTACGCCTAGCCTGGAATGTCTTATCAGTTCAGGTAATAAAGTTACTCCTGAGATGGCGGAAAACCGGGATGAGAGGTTCCCCGGCTCAAAAAACAGGGCCTTTAGTACATTCTCCCCGCTAAATAAAAACTTAGGTGACTCCATAGGGCATAATCATAATGGGATGCGGCCGATTGTCGCCACTGGCTCAGGTTACGGTTTACAGTATGGCATTCCCAGGCCGAACAGCTTCTATGCCAGTGATTTGGATAATTTAATAATGCCCTGCCTGGGGGTTGCCTTTGATCTAAATGATAAGTTAAGCATTTCTGCCTACGCGTATTATCTTTTTTCTTTTGAAAGGGGGGTGGGAGTTACGGATGGGCAAGGCAGGTATCTTTCCCGCGACCTGGGTTTTGAACCGGATATTTATCTGGATTATAAGTTAAATGACCATATGACATTCGGAATCCTGTTTGGGTATTTTTTACCCGGCAAGTATTATAAAGAAAGAAGAGATGATACTGACGGCAGCATTTTTAGCCCCTTTGTGCGCGGTGATGGGAATGCGAATTCTGCCTATCAGCTGGAATTGACAATGGAGATAAAGTTTTAAAGCCACTATGCGGCTTCTTATGTCCTGTGTTACGATGTTTCGATAAAAGGAGGGATTAATGGTTACCCTGGAGGAATTCAAGAGATTAGAACTGAAAGTAGCTAAAATAAAAGAGGTTACAGATCATCCCAATGCAGATAAGCTCTATGTAATCATTATCGACCTTGGGGATAGGACTAAGCAGATTGTAGCAGGGATCAAGGGTTCTTATAAACCAGAAGACCTGGTGGGTAAAGAAGTAGTAGTTGTAGATAATTTAGAACCAGCGGTCTTAAGAGGAGTAGAAAGCCAGGCAATGCTTTTGGCCACCGGCGATGAAAATGGCATGGCGATTATTAAGCCGGAGAGGGAAGTAAGCGTAGGTAGTATCGTAAAATAGTATGTCTCGACTTAAGCAATTTGTCCCAAGTAAAATCTGTCTGAGCTGTGATGGTTGCTGCAGGTTCGCCGAGCCTGAGACGATTTGGTCTCCCGCCCTCCTGGATAGCGAGATCGAAGAGTTAGCTGCGCAGCAAGGCTTATCTTTGGATTTGACTTCTTCCAAGAAGGTCTGCCTTAAGCCGCTAAAACAGAAAGAAGCGTTCATCTGCGCTTTTTTTGACTGTACGACCAATAAGTGTAAGATTTATTCCCAGCGCCCTTTTGAGTGCCGGCTTTACCCGTTTCTGATTAACCGACGGAAAGGGAAGATTTATTTGGCGATAGACCCGCATTGTCCCTTTGCTAAAGAAAACCTCAAGAGTGAGAAAGCCAAGGAGTATATGCTTTATTTAGTTGGACTCTTGCGTCATCCCGAATATTCAGCGATCTTAAGAGAGAATCCCCAGATTATTCAGGAGTACCAAGAGGTAGTCAACATAAGAGAGTTAAGCGTCTAAGCTATGCAACTTCATAAATTACAGATACAAGATAAAAGGTTATTTAGCCGGTATTTGAGCTTAAAGAGGCATGAGTTATCCACCTATGCCTTTGAAAATATTTTTATCTGGCAGGGGCTTTATGAGATTCGCTGGGGGATAATCAAAAACAGCCTCTGCATCTTTTTCAGGGACAAGCTCGGTTGTTTCGCATACCTGCCACCGCTTTCCGGGGGCGTAGCACCGGACGCACTGGAGAAAGTTTTCAGGATTATGGATACCTATAATCAGAATAAGGAAATATCGCGTATAGAAAATATCGAAGAAAAAGAGGTTTTATTTTATCGGAGGCAAGGCTATGAATGCAAAACAAAGCCCGGGGATTACCTTTGCAGGAGATCTTCCCTGGCACAACTTAAAGGAAACTCCTTTAAATCAAAGCGGGCAGCTTATAACTACTTTATAAAACATTATAAATCTGAATACCTGGATTTTTCTTTAACCTATCGCGATAGTTGTCTTAAATTATACGATCAATGGAGTAAGCAAAGATGGGCGAGAAAAGAAGATTTGCTCTATCGGGGTATGCTTGGCGACAGCCGAAACTCCCTTCTTGAGCTGCTGGATAATTACCGGGATCTTAGTTTGTCCGGGAAGGTCGTCCTGGTTCATCGCCAGTTGAAGGGATTTAGTTTTGGTTTTAGATTAAACAAAGACACATTCTGTATTTTGTTTGAGATAACGGATTTATCAGTTAAGGGATTGAGCCAGTTTATCTTTCGGGAGTTCTGTTGCGAGCTAAAAAGTTATGCTTATATCAATATCATGGATGATTCCTCTTTGGAAAACTTGAGGCAGGTCAAGCTTTCTTATCGTCCGCTCAAGGTAATCCCCAGTTATATTATCACCAGAAAAAATGCAGAGTAATATTGATGAAGTAGAGTTTACCATATTCGACACCGAGACTACCGGCCTTGAGCCAGAGTCAGGCGATAGGATCGTAGAGATTGCCGCTATCCGTCTGAAGAATGAGTACAGGATCGCTACTTTCCAGACCCTGGTGGATCCCGGCCGGCCGATCTCTCCGGCTGCATTTTCCGTCAACAAAATTACTGCCCAGATGCTTCAGGATGCTCCGGATATAGCTACGGTAATGCCTAAATTCCTGGAATTTATTCAAGGTAGCTGTCTTTGTTCCTATAATGCTAATTTTGACTTAGGATTTTTGGATTATGAATTGCGGCTTAGCGGGAAGGGCCCGCTTAAAGACATTGTAGTAGTAGATATACTAAAGATGGCTAGGCGGTTACTGCCGGGGCTGGAGCGTTATGCCCTCTGGTTTGTCGCGGATAAGCTGGGTATTAGGATCCAACAGGAGCATCGGGCATTGGCGGATGTTGAGTTGACTTTAGGCGTCTTTAATCAACTAAGGAAGACATTGAGCGATAAAGGAATCAGGGACTTCCAGAATTTTACCAATCTTTTTGGTATTCAGGCGCAACTTTTAGATAACCTGAATAACCAGAAACTGGCCCGGATTCAGGAGGCGATGGATTTAGGGGTGAAACTTAAAATTAGATATATCTCTAGCTCTGAAGCCAAGGTCTCTGAGCGCCAGGTAATCCCTAAAAAGATCCGCCAAGAGCAAAGGCATATCTATTTAATCGGCCACTGCTGCCTAAAGAATGAAGAGCGGACCTTCCGGCTGGATAATATCCTGCATTTAGAAATCATTTAGCCAGAACAGATGAAGTTAAAAAAAATAAAATTGTGCCGAAAAATCAAAAGCCCTGTTTTATCTTTGGGGCCGCAGAGGAAAAATACCCTTTGTTTTGCGCGCGGGCACTTTGCCTACTTGAGCCCGGAGCACCGGGATTTAAATCACCCGCAGGATTTTTCCAGTTTTCAGAATGACCTTAAATGCCTGATAAAGAAAAATCCGCGTATTATTGCCTATGATCTGCACCCGGAATATCAATCAACCAAATATATTTCCCGCCTAAAACCTCACACCTATATCCTAGAGCCTATCCAGCACCATCATGCGCATATCGTCTCTTGCATGGCAGAGAACAGCTTGCAAAATCAGAAGGTGATCGGCGTGGCTTTTGACGGTACGGGCCTAGGTAGCGATAATCATTTTTTTGGGGGGGAATTTTTTATTTGCGATTATCAAGGCTACCAGAGGTTTGCCCATTTAAGAGAAATCCCGCTTTTAGGCGCGGAAAAGGCTATATCGGAACCTTGGCGCGTTGCGGCAGCCTGGCTTTATCAGACCTACAAGGATAAGTTTTTAGATCTGAAGATAGACTTAGTCAAGAAGATCGATCTCCGGAATTGGCGGGTATTAAAAGAGATGTATCTGGCGGATTTTAATTCTCCGCTTACCAGCAGCGCGGGCCGGCTTTTTGACGCCGCAGCCAGCCTGATTTTTAATGTTCCCAAGGTTAATATGGAAGCAGGATTGGCTATGCGCTTAGAGTATACGGCAGAAAATTATAGGTCAACCGGAAAAGGGTATAAATTTGGCATTTATAAGAAGAAGGATGTTTATATTATAGATCCTCAGCCGTTATTCAGAGAATTAGTTACGGACCTGCTCAGCAAGGAAAATATTTCTAAGATGGCCTGTCGCTTTCATCTGGCCGTGGCTGAGATGATTAAGGAGGTAGCGGTGATTTTAAGAGATAAGACCAAAATTAATCAGGTAGTTTTATCCGGGGGTGTTTTTCAAAATAACCTTTTACTTCAATTGAGTTTGGATTTATTATATAAAGAACGTTTTGAGGTTTTTTGCCACCGTAATTTAGCCTGCAATGATTCTGCTATTTCTTTGGGCCAGGCGGTAATTGCTGATTCCAGGAGTTAAGAATGTGCTTAGGTATTCCGATGAAGGTAAAAAGTATTAACGGAGATTTTGCTCAGGTAGAAAGTGGCCAGCTTACCCGCACAGTTAATATCCAAATGCTTCCGAAAGTAAAGGCCGGTGATTACGTGATTGTGCATGTTGGTTTTGCGATCGAAAAAGTTGACTGCCAAAAAGCAGAACAGACCCTTAAATTAATCTATGAAATACATTGACGAATTCCGCCGGAAAAATCTTATTCAGAGGCTCTCCCTTAAGATTAAAGAGATTACCCCTCAGGGCGAGGTAAAAATTATGGAGGTCTGCGGTACGCATACGCAGAGTTTTTTCAGGTTTGGGTTAGGCGGATTTCTTCCTCCCAATATTAGGCTTATCTGTGGCCCGGGATGCCCGGTATGCGTCAGCACGCAGGATTATATCGATCAGGCAATTCAGGTTTCTCAGGAGAAGAATACTATCATTGCTACTTTTGGGGATATGTTGCGGCTGCCGGGCAGCCGTTCTAGTCTGGAAAGAGAAAAAGCACAGGGTGCTGATGTGCGCGTAGTTTATTCTACGTTGGATAGTTTAAGGCTGGCGCGGCATAATCCGGAGAAAAAGGTTGTTTTTTTAGCCGTGGGTTTCGAGACTACTGCCTCGACTATTGCCTTGAGCGTCATCCTGGCTAAACAAGAGAAACTGCGCAATCTTTTTTTTCATTCTTCTTTAAAGCTGATGCCACCGGCCCTGGCCCACCTACTTAAGGATAAAAGATTAAATTTAGATGGACTGCTTTGTCCAGGGCACGTCTCAGCCATAATAGGATTAATTCCCTATAATTTTATCCCGCGGAAATTTGCTTTGCCTTGTTGTGTCGCGGGTTTTGAGCCTTTAGATATTTTAGAGGGGGTTTATATGCTTCTTCGGCAGATCAACAGCAATAATCCGCGGGTAGATAATCAATACTCCCGCGTAGTTACCAGAAAAGGCAACCTCGCGGCTTCTAAAGTAATCAGGGAGGTTTTTCAAACAACCAGTGCTTCTTGGCGGGGTCTGGGAGAGATTCCGGGGAGCGGGTTGAAAATAAAAAGTCAGTTTTCTGAATTTGACGCAAAAAGAGTTTTCTCTTTACCTAAAAATCGGCTGGCATTCAGTGCCCAACAGAAATCATGCCGTTGTGCGGATATCTTAAAAGGGCTTATTACTCCCGGGGAATGCGGTCTATTTTCTGGCGCCTGCACGCCGGACCATCCGATCGGCCCCTGTATGGTATCCAAAGAAGGCACGTGCAGTATTTACTATAAATATCGTTAATCATTGATAAAAAAAGTATGGTTAAGTTAAAAAATAATTTTAAGCAGAAAATATTTATCAGTCATATCCGTTACGCCTTCCTTTATTCTTTCCTCTTATTCTTCTTGACAGGTTGCCTGCCTAAACCAAGCTTGGATTCAGCCCAGGATTACCTGAAGCAATCGGAGACTTATTATGAATCGGCTCTGGAAGAATATAAGGTTCTCATTAGATACGGAGAGGGACTGGACCGGCTTTATTTTGAACTCGGTAGACTTTATTATAGTCATGGAGAATTCGTATTGGCAGCGGAGGCATTTCAGAAAAGCAATGACCTTCAGGCGGAGAAGTATCTGGGTATCTGTTATTATCGCCTAGGCAATCTTACGGATTCTCTGGAGAAATTAGATAAATATAAGGAAGGTTCAGACGATGAAGCCCTTTACTACTATGCGCTTGTTTCAGAGAAGCTTAACCTTTTCAGCCAGGCAGTTAAGGCCTTACAAAAAATAAAATCCCGGGAGTTCAGCCAGCTTGCTCTTAGGCGCATCAATAGTATTAAAAGAGAAAGCGGATCTATGGACATTAGGGATATTAGCCCGGAAGTAGGTAAACTGTTATCCGGGGATTTCTCACTGAAGCAGTATCCTCAGGCTGGTGCGTTGATTTTATTTTGTGAGGAGCAGATTGAGGTGACACCCCAAAATACCCAGGTCTCCCGGGCGCATTATCTGATCAAGATTCTTAATGAACGGGGAAAAGAAGATTTTTCCGAAGCGCATATCGAATACGATTCCACCTATGAGAAGGTTGAGCTGGAGTTTGCCCGGACAATCAAGCCCGACGGCAAAGTGATAGAGGTAGGTAAAGAGCATATCCGCGATGTTTCCAAATATCTTAATTTTCCGCTTTATAGTAATGCGCGTATTTATATTATATCATTCCCGGAGATCGTTGAAGGCGCCAGCGTTGAATATAAAATCAAAATCCAGCGCAACCAGCTGATTAACAAAAATGATTTTGTTTTAAGTTATCCGCTGCAGACAACCGAACCAATCATCCGGGCTGGTTTTAAATTAACCATCCCGAACAATAAAAAGCTGCGAATCAAAATCCTGAATGACCAATTTAACAATTTTGGGGCAAAACTGGATCCGGTACTAAAAGATAACGGAGCCAGCTTAACCTATAACTGGGAATTTCGAAATATCCCCCAGATTATCCCAGAAGCCAATATGCCTGCGGCAGTAGAGATTACCCCTACCATTATCTTATCGACTTTCCAGGATTGGCAGGATATTTATGCCTGGTGGTGGGATTTAGCCAGAGATAAAATCATTGCCGATAACGCCATCCGGCAAGAGGTAAAAAAATTAACGGAAAGCCTCGACTCCGAAGAAGAAAAAGCCAGGGCAATCTATAATTTCTGCGCCCAGAAGATCCGGTATGTAGCGATAGAGTACGGGCAGGCCGGTTATGAGCCGCATAAGGCAGAGGATATCTTTAGAAATAAATACGGAGACTGCAAAGATCAGGCGATGCTTTTAGCCGCCATGCTACATGAAGCAGGTTTTTCTGCCTGGCCGGTACTCATCTCGGCCAAAGGTTATTATGATCTGCTTCTTGATTTTCCTTCCGTGCTTTTTAACCATTGCATTGTCGCTTTATCTTTAAAGGGGGAAGTGATTTTCCTTGATCCTACCGCGGAAACCTGCTCCTTTGGTGATTTACCCTCTCTAGACCAGGAGCGCAAGGTATTAGTATTTAAAGAGGATGGGTATCAGATAAAGGACACGCCCCTGTATCCTGCGGGGCATAACTTGCTTAAGCAATCTTTGGCGATCAGGATCAATGATGATGAATCTATCGAAGCCGATAGGTCTATCTTGACTAAAGGAATTTATGACCAGTCTCAGAGGAATTGGTTATTATATACGCCGCCAGAATTGATCTTTGCCACGCTAGAGGAGAATATACAGGGTGTCTCTATAGGAGCAAAGCTTAAGGATTACAATATCAGGAATCTGGATAATCTGAATATTCCGCTTATACTAGATTATAGATTCAGCGGGCCGGAGTATTTTACCAGCGCCGGGAACTTAAGGATTTTGCCTCAATTAAGCCATCTCGATACCTCCTTGGTAGCCAAAGAAAAACGCAAGTACCCCATTGACCTCCATATCTTAGATCTTAAAGATAGTGTATTTGAGGTTGCAATTCCGGCCAATTTTGTTATAAAATATATGCCTGAGAGCGTAAACGAGGATAGCCCTTGGCTAAGGTATTCAACCGAGTATAGTTATAAAGGCAATAAGATTTATTTTAAGCAGAGCGTAGAGTTAAAGAAAAACAGGATCCTGCAGGCTGAATATCCGGATTTCAAGCGCTTTTTTGAGAATCTGGCTAAAAAAATTAAGCAGAGGATTGTTTTAGAAAGAACAGGCTAAAAATGAATAAATCCCAGGGTTATAACGGATCTGAACAGCGTAAGTATCTACGTCTTGATTCGGTGTTTCCGGTGCAATTCCGTCTCTTGAGTTTAGATGGCAAGCGTTTTCTGTCAGACTGGCTGCAGGGTTTTACCAATGATATAGGCAAGGGCGGGATTTGCCTTAGAATTAACAACTTAAACCCCGAATTGGCCCGGATGATAGGAGATCAGCAGGTAAAATTTTTACTCGATATCGAGATGCCGATTACCAAAACTCCCATTCCCGCAGAAGCCCGCATTGCCTGGTTCAGGGAAGCCGCGCTCGGCAAGAATAGATACCTCGTCGGTTTAAGTTATGAAAGGATAAATTCAGCGCAAAACAATATGATTATGCGTTACGTCGTTACCAAAAGAATATTCGCGCCAGCGCTCTACACGTTGATTATTCTGTTAGTCCTTGGCCTGGCAGTAAATAGCGTTATTAATCTGAAGTTGACCAAAGGCAATAAGAGATTAGTAAGCCAACTGGTTAAATTTACTCAGGAGGCCAGTCTGGCCAGGGAGAAGATAAGGGAGATTACCCAGGACAGAGAGAAATTACAGGTCAGTATTCAGGATCTGCAGTCGAGTATCCAGAGGGCGGAAGAAGAAAGGGCCAAATTAGAGAACAAGATTAGAGTTGAAACAGAGGTCAGGCTTAAAGCCAAAGCCAGGCCGGAAGAGAAAGCCAGGCAGGAAAATACAGGCATTGCACAAAAGATCAATGAATATAATGCGGTAATCAAAAAACTAGCCCAGGAGAGATCTTCCTTACAGTCACAATTGGCTATCTTGCGCAATAAAGAAACAACTGCCGCCCAGGAATTATCGCGCCTGGATAAAAAGAAAACTATACTGGAAAAAGCCAATTTTGACAAAATGTATCTTTGGCTTAAGGTGCACCAGAATCCACGCACCGGTTTAGTAATGAGTTTTGAGGGGGACGGAGAGATTGCCAATTGGGCCTTTATTTATGACCAAGCTTTAGTTATCCAGGCCTACACTTTTTTCGCGGATTACGAACGCGCCCGTAAGATACTGGATTTCTTTGACCGAAAGGCCAAGACGGTAGACGGGAGGTTCTTTAATGCATACTATACTAATGACGGTGAGCCTGCGGAATTTGTCGTGCATAGCGGGCCTAATATCTGGCTGGGGATCGCCATAATGCAGTATACTAAAAAGAGCGGGGATACCAGGTATCTTGAGTTAGCGGAGGAAATTGCCCAGTCGATAATTCATTTACAAAGCCAGGATACAGAAGGGGGTATCCGCGGCGGACCGAATGTATCTTGGTATGCCACCGAACACAATCTTGATGCCTACGCCTTTTTTAATATGTTGTATCAATTAACTGCCAAGCAGCAATACCGGAAAACCAGGGATAGGGTGTTAGATTGGCTGATCCAGAACAGTTACAATAAGGCCGATATCCCGGTTCAGCGCGGTAAAGGCGATTCTACGATTGCTACCGATACCTATGCCTGGTCAATTGCGGCAATCGGCCCGGAAAAATTAGAACAATTAGGGATGAGCCCGGATAAGATAATAGAATTCGCCGAAGAGAATTGTTCTGTAGAAGTTATTTATCAACGCCCGGATGGGCAGAATGTAAAAATTAAAGGGTTTGATTTTGCAGCCAAAAAACATATCGCCCGGGGAGGGGTAGTTTCTCCGGAATGGACCGCACAGATGGTTTTGGCATTTAAGATTATATCGGATTATTACTACAGAAAACAGATAACCGAAAAAACACGCATCTATAGCGATAAAGCTAATGATTATCTTACAGAATTAAGCAAGATGGTTATCTCCAGCCCTTCCCCTACCGGTCAGGGGGAAGGATGCCTGCCTTATGCCTCGCAGGATTCTGTAGATACGGGTCATGGTTGGATAACCCCAAGAGGTAAATCTACGGGTTCTGTTGCCGGCACTACCTATACACTATTTGCCTATTATGGTTACAATCCCCTGGAATTTAAAGAATGACCAACCGGCTGAATCTAATTTATAAGAAGCTATATGCTTATTTCGGACCTCAATATTGGTGGCCGGCGGATGGCGCATTCGAAGTAATAATAGGCGCTATTCTTACCCAGAATACAAATTGGAGCAATGTAGAAAAGGCAATAGCTAATCTAAAAGAAAACAAGTTGCTTGAGCCAGTCAAGCTTTATAAGTTATCGCAGGAAAAACTGGCTGGGTATATAAGGCCATCGGGATATTATAATATTAAAGCCAAACGTCTCAGAGATTTTTTGGATTTTTTCTTTAAATTCTATCAAGGCGATTTTAAGAAAATGGCTTCCTCCGGTAAAAATATTTTACGCCAGCGTTTATTATCCGTAAGAGGGATCGGCCCGGAGACCGCCGATTCGATCTTGCTTTATGCTTTGGACAAGCCTATTTTTGTGATTGATGCCTACACCAGAAGAATCCTGTCAAGGCACCGGTTTATCTTAGGTAGCGCAGATTATGCAGAGGTCCAGGGTTTATTTATGCACGCTCTTCGGCCTTCGGCAAGGTTATTCAACGAATATCACGCCCTCTTGGTTAAATTGGCTAAAGAATTCTGTTTTAAAAATAAGCCTGATTGTCAGCACTGCCCTTTAGGTTCAGTGAGTAAAAGAAGCTCTTATGCGTAAAATTTTTTTATTTCTTGTTTTGTTCTGCCTTCTCACAGCCGCGTCTTATGCTGCGCCCTGCTATGGGACCAGGATGCCTAAAAGTAAACAATTTTTTAGCGGTGCGCAAACCCACATTATATTTAAAAGGTATTTAAAAGATGACCACGGTAAATTAAGGAGCGCGCAGAATTTCCTTCTTGTTTCTTACGGTATCTACGATTGGTTATCCCTAGATTTAAAAGGAGGCGCAGGTAACATAAAACAACATCCTTCCTTAAGCGATGAGGTTGACTATCCTTCTGCTTTTGCCGGAGGTTACGGTTTTCGGATAAAGCTCTATGACCGTAAAGAAACCAAGATGGTTTTCGGATTTCAGCATATCAGTGTACACCCTAAAAAGGTTTATCTGGGGGATATAAAAAATACCGCGGTATTAGACGACTGGCAGTTTTCTTTCTTAGTCTCCCGTGATTTTTTTAAGGTTACCCCTTACGTGGGGGTAAAGTGGTCGGAAATAGATTACATCCATTGGGTAGATGAGAGCAGGAAAAGGGTAAAATCCGACCGCACTAAAAATATCGGCCTGGTATTGGGATTGGACCTGTCGGTTACAAAGAAGGTATGGTTTAATTTGGAAGGGCAGGTTTTTGATAGTGAAGCCTGTGCTGCGAGCTTAAATTTTAGTTTTTAAACCGGTTAATACGGAAAATGATTAACAAACAGAGATTAGTGAGATTGGCCCAGCAGCTAATCCGGATAAACTCTGAGAACCCGCCAGGGAATGAATGCCGCATTGCCGGTTTCGTCAAGGATTATCTGGATAAACTGGGGTTAAAGACCGAGATTTTTGCCTTACAGATAAAGCGGCCTAATCTTATAGCCGTCTTAGGCAACAGGAATAATAAATATTCTTTACTTATTACTCCGCATCTGGATACGGTACCTCAGGGCCGTAATTGGCGCTTTCCTCCTTTTGCCGGTAAGATAGATAAGGGTAGGCTATACGGGTTAGGGGCAACTGATTGTAAAGGTAATCTGGCGGCAGCCCTGGAGGCAATCAATAGCCTGGTGGAAGATAGATATTGCCTGAATTATAATTTAGTTTTAGCTGCTACCGCAGATGAAGAGAGCGGTTCGGGCCTGGGCCTGATTCCTTTGTTAGAAAAAAATATTTTACGTCCTGATGTTGCGGTAGTCTTAGATGCCGATGACTTCAATATTATCGTAGCACAAAAAGGCCTGTTACACCTTAAGGTTAAGATAAGGGGCAGAAGAGCGCACGGCGCCTATCCCTGGCTGGGGGTAAATGCTATTAGTATCGCCGTGGATATCCTAAAAGAATTAAAGAGCTATAAATTCTCTTATAAGAAAAATAAATACCTCAGGCCTCCTACCTTGAATATCGGGACTATCAAAGGAGGGGATAAGGTTAACGTTGTAGCCGATTGGTGTGAATTCGAGTTAGACTTGCGTTTTCTTCCCGGGATGTCGGCTCAGTTTCTGGTAAAGAAATTAAAGGAGAGTATCCGTAGACATGCCTCTGGCTTTAAGGTTGAGGTCGAGGGATTGCAGGATCATTATTCTATAGCAGAGGATCATCCGTTGGTGAATAATTTAATGCAGGCGATGCAAAAGTTGAAAGTCAACCCCAAGATATGCGGCTCAGAGGGTGCTACCGTGATAACCTTCTTCCAGGACAAACATATACCCGCAGTTGCTACTGGTTTTGGCCGCGGCGGTTGCGCCCACAGTGCAAATGAATACGTCAAGATAAATGATCTTTATAAGGGGGCATTAGTCTTAGAGGAGTTCTTGAAAAATTATCGGTTCGCTTAGAAGAAAGGAAAGAGAAATGGAAGGGGTTAAGATTATCCGCAGGCCAAGGCTGAAAAATCCTTATCTGATTGTTGCCTGGCCGGGAATGGGGGAGGTCGCTTTTAAGGCAGCCAGCTATCTGGTAGAAAAATTAAGGGCCGAGGAGTTTGCCCAGATACTTGCGGCAGATTTCTTTTATCTGACCGCAAGCGTTATCGAGGAGGGGATCCTGAATACTCCGGAATTACCCAGCAGTAAATTCTATTATTGGAAGAATAAAACTGGAGAAAACGACCTGATTATTTTTATCAGTAACGCCCAGCCGGATCTGGCCAGGGCCGAGGATTACTCCAGAAAAATTATCCAGTTTGTTAAAAGCTTTAAGATTAAAATGATTATCGGTTTTGCCGCTATGCCGCATCCTATCGAGCATACCCAGCAGCCTAACGTCTGGTTTTCCGCTACTTCTAAAGAGCTGATTGATATTTTAAAAAAATATAATTTAAATTGCCTCAATGAAGGGCAGATCAGCGGAATGAACGGCTTATTTCTGGGTATCGCCAAAAGAGAGGGGTTAGCCGGATTGTGCCTGTTGGGGGAGATCCCTATCTATACCATCCAGATTGACAATCCTAAAGCTTCCTACGTAGTACTGGAGACGTTGATGAAGATAATAAATATCAAGATCGATCTGGGAGGGCTTAGTGAGCAGGCTCGGATGATGGAGGGGGAGATTGATAAGCTGTTGGATTATCTTAAGCTAGGTGTTCAGACAGCCGGTCCCATCGGAGAAGAAGAGGTCGAAAAGATCAAAAAATCACTGAGCCAGCTTACGAAGCTGCCGGCTTCGGTTAAGGGAAAAATCGAAAAACTTTTTGAACAGGCCAGGTCAGATATCTCTAAAGCCAACGAATTAAAAATAGAACTGGATAAGTGGAGCGTATACAGGGAATATGAAGATAGATTTCTGGACCTTTTCAAAAAAGCCAAAGACCAGAGTAATTGATGCTAAGTCATCCGATAAAAGCGATAATCTTCGATTTAGGCAATGTGATTATTGATTTTGACCATACCATCGCAGCGCGCAGGATCTGCGGCTTGAGTGATAAGACCATAGAAGAGATCTACCGTCTATTTTTCGACTCGGGATTAACCGCGCTTTTCGAAGAAGGAAAGGTTACGCCGGAAGATTTTTTTAGAGAAGTCAAAAACATGCTTGGTTTAAAAATAGATTATGCATCATTTTTACCGATCTGGAATGAGATATTCTTCTTAAGCGAAAAAAATCGCCAGGTTTATAATTTGGCCAACAATTTGAGAAGCGGTTACCGGATCGCCCTTTTATCCAATATCAATACCCTGCACTATAATTACCTGAAAAATAATTTTCCTATCTTTGATGTTTTCGAGCATATTGTGTTATCTTTTGAGCTCGGGCAGAGAAAACCCCATCCTCTAATTTATCAGAAGGCATTAGAAATTATGGGGGTTAAAGCGGAAAGCGTATTTTATACGGATGACCGGCCGGAATTAATAGCCAGCGCCAGGCAGCTTGGTTTAACAGGGGCTGTTTTTACCGGTATCGCAGCGCTCAAGAAGGAGCTTATAAACACAGGGGTACGCATTAATTAAAAATATGCATTCTTTAAAAATACTTTTGGGTCACGGTAGCGGCGGAAGGCTTACCCATAACCTTATCAAAGACCTCCTGCTTAAGAAACTGGAAAATCCCGTATTAAGAGAACTCTCCGATAGCGCAGTGATTGATTACCGGGATAGGCTGGCTTTTACTACTGATTCTTTCGTGGTTAGCCCTTTGATCTTCCCCGGAGGGGATATCGGAAAATTAGCTGTCTGTGGGACAATCAATGATCTGGTTATGCTCGGGGCAACCCCCGAATACCTGTCCTTAGCCCTTATTATCGAAGAGGGATTAGACTACGCAATCTTAGAACAAATTGTCGATTCTATCGCTCTTAACGCCCGCAGGGCAGGGGTCTCTGTTGTTACCGGAGACCTGAAGGTAGTTGAAAGGGGCTCTTGCGATAAAATCTTTATTAACAGCTCAGGGATAGGCAGGATCTTAAATAAGAGAAAACTCTCTATCAAAAAAATTAAAGCCAAAGACAGGGTTATCATTACCGGGCCTATTGCTGAGCACGGGTTGGCAGTTTTAGCCAAAAGAAAAGAGTTAAATTTAGGATTCAATATTCAGAGCGATTGTGCAGCCCTGCATAGATTAATCCTGCCAGTATTAAAAAAAATCGCAACAGTTAAATTCCTGCGTGACCCGACTAGGGGCGGGCTCGCCACTACCTTAAACGAAATCGCAGAGGGTACGGGATTAAGCATAGTTATCAATGAGAGGAAGATACCGGTTTCCCTCAAGACTAAGACCGCCTGCGAGTTATTAGGCATAGACCCTTTATATGTAGCTAGCGAGGGGAAAGCAATATTGATAGTAGCACAGCAAGACGCAATAAGGGTTTTACGCTTACTCAGGCAACATCCTTTAGGCCGTAAGGCGCAGATTATCGGCGAGGTCATCCGGGAACCAACGGCTAGAGTGATACTCAACACATCTATCGGCAGCAGGCGCATTGTAGATATGTTAACCAGCGAGCCGCTCCCCCGCATCTGCTAAGGCTTGCCCTCGCAAGACCGCAACCTCGTAATACCGGGCCTTGTAACTGTTGGTAATCCAATGTGTTATAAGAGATGAAGAGTAAAAATTATCAAAGACGCTTTTATCGGGATTGGGTTAGACAAAAAGATTTATATTCCCTGGGGATTGTAGTAAAGGAGACAGACCTGATAATTCTTACTGATAAGCTGGTTGATCGAGAGTTCGCAGAGAAAAGAATCCAGCTTTATCGCCGGGATATAGAGGGTTATATTAACAGAGATAGTCGTTTCTTGACGGAGCTTAAGCCAATAGAAGTCGAATTTAATGCCAGGCCGATCGTTAAAGCCATGTCCCGGGCAGCTAAGAGAACCAATGTAGGCCCTATGGCTGCGGTAGCCGGGGCAATCGCGCAATTTTTAGGAGAGGATTTATTAAAAAAAGGCTACCAAGAGGTTATTGTTGAAAACGGAGGGGATATATTTTTAGCCACGCGTAAGGACCGCACCATAGCTGTTTATGCCGGCCGGTCAAAACTATGGCAAGGTCTGAAGTTAATAATCAAAGCTCAGGACTCACCGTTAGGGATATGTACATCATCGGGAACAATAGGCCATTCCTTGAGTTTTGGTTGCGCAGATAGTGTGGTTATCTTAGCCCAGGATGCGATATTAGCCGATGCGGCAGCTACTGCTGTCGCTAATCGGATAAATTCCCGGGCAGACTTAGAAAAAGCCGTAGATTTCGCCCGCTCTGTAAGAGGGATTTACGGAGTCCTGGCAGTGTTAAAAAATAATCTTGTCAGCTGGGGAAAGATTGAAATAGTAAGATAGCCGTTCACGGGGTAATTTTTAAGTAAATACTTGTTTTCTCCGTCGATAAATTGAAAAGTAAAAAATACGAAAAATGCAAAAATTTCTTGACAAAAACAATATATTGTGATAAAAAATATATAACATACAAGATTTTGGAGAATAATTTATTTTTTTGGGAGGTTGGATAAGCTAAGTTGGAAAAAATAGGCTTAGGTTAAGGGCTCGTCAAGATTTACCGGAGCCCTTATTTTTTGCGCTCAAATGAAGACAGTCGGTCTAACTTACGATTTAAAAACAGATTACGAATTCAAGGAGAATGATCCTCCGGATGCTAACGCCGAATTTGATCATCCTTCCACTATCGGTGTTATTGCCCGCGCTATAGAGTCTCAAGGGGTAAAGGTAAAAAAGATCGGTAACGCCTCGAGCCTCTTAGAAAAAATCGATCATCTCAATGTAGATATTGTTTTTAATATTTCCGAAGGTATTTCAGGTAGAAACAGGGAATCCCAGGTTCCCGTGTTGTTGGAGATGGCTGGGATCCCGTTCGTAGGCTCGGATGCTTTGACTTTAGGGCTCACCTTAGACAAAGTAATGGCGAAAAAGATTTTTATCGCCGAAGGTATACCCACGCCAAGATTCTTCGAAGTAAAAGGTTGTGATTCCCTTCTAAATAGCGACCATTTGAAATTTCCCCTTATTGTCAAGCCGCGTTTTGAGGGTTCTTCCAAGGGCTTAAGCGATAATTCGCGAGTAGAAAATTTCGAAGAATTAAAAAAACAGGTAGAATATATAACAAGTACTTACAGGCAGCCAGCGTTGATCGAGGAGTTTATCTCCGGCCAGGAGTTTACCGTCGCTGTCGTAGGTAATGATCCTCCGGAGACATTGCCTGTGGTACAGATAAAAATAGACGGCCGCTTAAAACTCAAGGATAAATTTTATACTTTTGCACGCATCACTTCTGATAGGTTGGAGTATATCTGCCCGGCGCGCATAAGCCATGCCTTAAACAAACAGATCCTCGAACTGGCATTAAAAACTTATAATGCCGTTGAGTGCCGCGATTTTGGCCGGGTGGATTTCAGGGTAGATAGCCAGGGCAGGCCTTATGTGCTTGAAATCAATCCTCTTCCGTCTTTGTCGACGGAAGATGTCTTTATGCTTTTAGCTAAGAATATCGGTATTTCTTATCCGGAGATGATTGGTAAAATATTAGATAGCGCTTTAAAAAGGTACGATTTGAATTAAATGAATGTTACACTGACCTACAATTTAAAGAAAAAAGATGCCAACAAGCCACCCGATTATTTCTCAGAGTTTGACTCCGAGGATACAATCAATGCCATTGTTTCTGCTTTAAGGCAGAAAGGCCATACGGTTAATCCTATCAATATCGAAAGCCCGGACCTATTTTCTTATTTCAGGAAAAACCGCGTAGATATGGTATTTAATATTGCCGAGGGTAAAAGAGGAAAATTCCGCGAGTCAGAGGTACCGGCTATCCTTGATTATTTTAATATACCTTATACCGGTTCAGACACCTTTTCTCTAGCCTTGGCTTTAAATAAAGCCCTTACCAAAAAGATATTAAAGGCAGAAAACATCCCTACTCCCCGTTTCCAGGTTTTTAGCAAAGGAAATGAGCAGCTAGACGGAGAATTGAAATTTCCTCTTATAGCCAAGCCCAACCGCGAAGGTTCAGCCAAGGGAATTAATATTAGTAACGTAGTAGCTGATAAGCAGGCGCTGTATAAGAAGGTACGGGAAATCATCCAGGATTATAATCAGGAAGTAATTGTCGAGGAGTTCATCGAGGGTAAAGAGCTTACCGTGGGCATACTGGAAAATGGCAAGACGACGATACTACCAATCTTAGAGATAGATTTTTCTAACTGTAAACAAAGCGGTGAATATTTTTATTCTTGGAGGATGAAGGAGTATCAGGGTAATGCCGAGCTTGGTTTAGTCCCCACTTTTCATTGCCCGGCAAGATTAGATAAAGCAACAGAGCAGATCGTAAAAAACACTGCCTTACAGACCCACCAGGCAGTAGGGTGCTTGGATATCTCTCGAACGGATATACGCTTAAGCAAAGATAATATTCCTTATGTATTGGAAATTAATCCTTTACCGGGACTTGATCCCCGCGAATCAAATTTTCCGATTATGGCTTATGCCGCCGGCATGAAGTATGAGGATCTTATCGAGGCGATATTATTGAGCGCCTCGCAACGCAGAAGGGAGTAAAATTGAATAATCTTGTCGTAACGGAAAGTCAGAAATTACAACAAGAAACAATTGTCCCTGTTCGTTTGAGCAAAAGATCTCAAGATTACCAGCAGATCAGTTTGTATAAGGACGTTAACCCTTTAGATTGGGAGGATTGGCATTGGCAGTTGAAACACCGGATCTGTAATAAAGAAGACCTTGCGCAGGTGATTAAACTTTCTCCCGAAGAAGAAGCAGGCCTGAAGAAGGCAAACGGCAGGCTTTCTCTGGCGATTACCCCTTATTGGGCGACATTGATGGACCCGGAAGATGCAAGTTGCCCTTTGCGCCGCCAGGCTGTTCCAGTAGCTTCCGAATTTATGGTCGGGCCACACGAGATGATTGATCCTTGCGCCGAGGATAGGGACTCTCCTGCTGCGCATCTGGTGCATCGTTATCCGGACCGGGTTTTACTATTAGCTACCGAGCATTGCGCGTTATATTGCCGCCATTGTACTCGCCGCAGATTAGTGGGTAACCATCAGGACACCGATTCAGCCCCCAGGCGCTTTGACGCGGCGGTCGAATATATAAAATCGAATAAGAAAATTAGGGATGTTTTGATTTCAGGCGGGGATCCCCTTATCTTAGAAGATGATGAACTTGAGAGTTTAGTGCAGAAGATCCGCTCTATATCGCACGTAGAATTTTTAAGGATCGGCACCCGCATTCCAGTCAGCTTGCCACAACGCATCAGCGAGAGGCTAGTAAATATGCTTAAAAAATATGCGCCGATCTGGATTAGCATTCATTTCAATCACCCCAAAGAAATTACCAAGCGCTGTAAGATCGCCTGTGATATGCTTTCAGATGCCGGTATGCCCTTAGGTAGCCAGAGCGTGCTTTTAAAGGGCATAAATGACAGACCATATATTATGAAGCGACTGACCCATGAGCTATTAAAGATAAGGGTTAGGCCGTATTATATATACCAGTGCGATCCGGTCAGGGGCACGCAGCATTTCCGCACCCCTGTTTCTGTCGGTATCAATATCATGGAAAAGCTCCGCGGTCATACCTCGGGCTACGCTGTGCCCACTTACGTAATTGATGGGCCGGGAGGCGGGGGTAAGATTCCCGTTGGACCAAACTACATTCTTTCCCAGGCCAAAGGCAAATATGTGCTGCGTAACTATAAGGGAAAGATTTACACCTACCTGGAATAATCGGCAGTCTTTTATCCCTTGACCCCTCATCCTTAGCGATATATAATTGATTCATTCGACGATCTCCGAACCGCAGCTTTCAGGCCGGGGAAATCCGAAGGGTCGATTAATCCGTAGTTAAATATAGCCTTGACGTCTACTCAATTTAGCCTATAATAGTAAATCCTGCCCTAATTTACTACAGTAAAGGAGCGCAGATAGATGGATGTTAAGAACAAGCGCAATTTTATTCTCTTAGGCCATGCCCAATCAGGAAAAACGACTCTTGCAGAGAGTCTGCTTTATTTTTGTAAAGCTACTACTCGTAAGGGTAAAATCGAAGATGGCACTACTGTCAGTGATTACAGCTTTGACGAAATCGACAGGAAAAATTCGATAAACCTAAGTCTTTTATTCTGCGATTATAAGGGATTCCGCCTCCAGATCGTAGACACCCCTGGTTACCTAGATTTCTTCGGAGAAGTTGTTTCCGGCGTGCGCGGCGTAGATAGTTGCTTGATTGTTTTAGATGCTGCTTCCGGGGTAGAGGTTGGCACGGAGCGTGCCTGGCAGATTGCGGAAGAATCCAATCTACCCTGCCTGTTTTTTATTAATAAACTGGATAAGCCGGAAACCGACGTAGAAAAGACCTTAGGTCAGATACAGAATAGTTTGTCAAAAAAAGCAATCATCATTAATTCATTGGATGATCCGGGATTAGTTGAGGCAGTTGCCGAAAGCGATGATAAGCTTTTAGAAAAATATTTAGAGGGCGCAAAGCTGTCTTGCGGGGAGATCGAACAGGGATTAAGAGAAGCGGTTATCAAACGCAAGGTTTTTCCGGTCTTGCTCGGTTCTGGCTTAAGCGATAAAGGGATCCCGGAATTGCTAGAAGCAATAATTAAATATCTACCTTTTCCTTCAGAGCGACCGAAAGTAGAAGCCAGCGATCCGGTTAAGCCGGAGGTAAAAAAGGAAGTTATGCTCAACCAGGAAGCCCCTTTCTCCGCTTTTGTTTTTAAAAATATATCCGATCCTTATGTCGGACAGCTGACCCTTTTACGCATTTACTCGGGCGCACTTCTTTCCAATACCGGGTTTTATAATGTCAATAAGAAAACCAAGGAAAGGATCGGTCAGGTTTATGTTCTACAGGGAAAGGAACAGCGGGCGACCGAAGGCGCTACCTGCGGGGATATTGTGGCAATCGCTAAATTAAAAGAGACTACGGTTTCTGATTCGCTTTCCGGGGACAAGGAACAGTTTCTTTTTGAGCCTCTAGTGTTCCCCGAGCCGGCGATCTCCGCATCGGTAAAGCCTAAATCGCGCGAGGATGAAGAAAAGATCTCGGGCGCCCTGCAGAAGCTTGCCGCTGAGGATCCCACTTTTAAAGTATCACACGACCCCCAGACTAAAGAGTTGATTATTTCCGGATTGGGGGATTTGCATCTTGATATTATGGTCGGCAGGATGAAGAAGAGGTTTAATGTCGAGGTGGAATTAGGTATCCCTAAGGTTTCTTATAAGGAGACCATTACCAAGACCACTAAGGTACAAGGTAAATTCAAGCGCCAATCAGGGGGGCGCGGTCAATATGGTGACGTCTGGATCGAGATTCAGCCCTTAGAAAGAGGCAAGGGTTTTGAATTTGTGGATAAGATTTTTGGCGGTGCTATACCGAGGAATTTTATCCCTTCAGCGGAAAAAGGGATAAGGCAGGCTTGCCTGGAAGGAGCAGTGGCTGGTTATCCAATAGAGGATATCCGGGTTATTCTGTACGACGGCTCTTATCATGAGGTTGATTCATCGGATATGGCCTTTCAGATTGCCGGGGCAATGGCTCTAAGGAAGGCCGTAATGGAGGCCGGCCCGGCGTTGCTCGAGCCGATTATGGACGTGGAAATAACTATACCGGAGGAATTTCTGGGAGCGATCTCCGGAGATATCAATTCGCGGCGCGGCCGGATTATAGGTATGGATATAAGAGGCAGGGCCCAGATCGTCAAGGCCCAGGCACCGTTATCTGAGATGTTTAAATATGCCAATGACCTGCGTTCGATTACCGGAGGACGAGGAGTCTACATTATGCGCCTGTCGCATTATGAAGAGGTTCCGCATAAGATTGCCTCGAATATCATCAGTCAATACCAGGCTATCAAAAAACAAGAAGAAGTATAAAGTTCTTGCCTTTTAATCAGATGAAAATCAGCATATTTGCTATCCCCGAAATACCTCTCGGTAAACATAATATTAGAGATACCCGCTTGGATGAAGTAGATAAGATTACCCGCTCCAAAAAGAAAACATATCTTCAGGTGGAATTAGTAGATGGCAACGCTGTTCTGGATGCCGATGCCATCTTAGTATTACAGGATTCACGCATGGATTTGGTCTTAAAGGATTTAGAATTTACGGAAACCCGCCTATCCAGAACCGAGCAGCAACAGGAGAAGGATCTTTTTAACAAATTGAAAAGCATATTGGAAAAAGAAGAGTTTATTTCTCAGGCTGGCCTTAGTGAAGAGGATAAGGCAATAATTTCTGGCTACGGGCTTTATACGAATAAACCTATTAGCGTGGCAGAGAAGAAGGATCTGGATGATTTGGATAATTTATTGGCCAGGGTAGTCTTAGAAAGCGGCTTCATCAGTTTTTTTACTACCGGGGAGAAAGAGACCCGGGCCTGGTTGATTAAAAAAGGCACTGTTGCCCGGGAGGCAGCGGGAGCAATACATTCTGATATCCAGAAGGGTTTTATCCGTGCTGAGATTATCAGCCTGAATGATTTTATCCAGTGCGGAGGAGAAATAGGGGCTAAGCAGGCTGGAAAGCTGCGCCTTGAACAGAAGGACTATATTATACAGGACGCCGACTTAGTTAATTTTCGGTTTAATAAATAATTAGTAGGAGGTAAGGATAATATGGTTAGAATTAAACGGGCTTTAATCAGCGTATCCGATAAAAGCGGAATCTTAGATTTTGCCAGAGAACTGGATAAGTTAGGCGTAGAGATACTTTCTACCGGCGGGACCGCTAAATTGCTGCGCGAAAATAAAATTCCGGTTAAGGATGTTTCCGAATATACGGGATTTCCCGAAATGCTCGACGGCCGGGTCAAGACGCTGCACCCTAAAATCCACGCAGGGCTCTTGGCGCTCAGGGAAAATAGTGAGCATATGAAGACTTTAGAGGAGCACCATATCGGCCTGATCGATATGGTAGTAGTAAATCTTTACCCTTTCGAGAAAACAGCCCAGAAGCCAGAGGTAACCATAGAGGAGATTATCGAAAACATCGATAGCGGCGGGCCTTCGATGTTGCGTTCGGCAGCAAAAAACCATAGCTCCGTTGCGGTAATCTGTAGCACCGGTAGTTACGGGGAGGTTTTAAGGGAATTGAAAAAGAACAACGGTGCTTTATCCGTTGGTTTCATGCGTGATTTGGCAATAGAGGTCTTTGAAAGAACCAGTAAGTATGACGGCGCTATCCATACCTATCTCGACAACTATTTTAAACACAAGAAAGAAACAACGGATTTTCCTCAGGAGCTGAATCTGAGCTTTGAAAAAATCCAGGATTTGCGTTACGGAGAGAATCCGCATCAACGGGCCGCGTTTTACAAAGAAAAAGGCAAATGTCGCGGGCTGATTAATTTAAAACAACTGCAGGGTAAGGAATTGTCATTCAATAATATTCTAGATTTAAACAGCGCTTTTGAGTTGGTGAGAGAATTCAGTAATCCGGCAGCCGTGGTTGTAAAACATAACAACCCTTGCGGGGTGGCAGAGGATAGAACCCTCGATAAGGCGTTCAGCCTGGCTTGGAAATGCGATCCTCTTTCCGCATTCGGCGGGATAGTGGCATTAAATCGCAACTTAGACCTTAAGACCGCCAAGATTATCGCTAACAGCGGATTTCTTGAGTGTATCATTGCCCCCGGCTTTCTAGAAGGGGCGCTTGGATTATTTAAGGAAAAGAAGAATTTGCGCCTCTTGGAACTAAAAGATCTCCAGGAAATCAATGAGCCGGAGTTTAAGCGCGTCAGCTCAGGAATGCTGCTAGAGGATAAGGACCTAAAAACGTTGGATATAGCAAGCCTTAAGGTAGTTACTAAAAAGAAACCAACCAAGAAAGAAATGGAAAGCTTAATTTTTGCCTGGAAGGTAGCCAAGCACGTCAGGTCCAATGCCATAGTTTTAGCGAGCCAGACAAAAACAGTAGGTATAGGCGCAGGTCAGATGTCCAGGGTAGATGCGGTGGCAATTGCTAAAAAGAAATCAGGCAAGTTAAGTAAGAATTCCTGTTTGGCTTCAGACGCTTTTTTCCCTAAGCCCGATGCGGTGCTTGAAGCGGCCAGATCAGGCGTAAAATCTATCATCCAGCCCGGAGGCTCAATTTCCGACGCGGAGATTATTAAGGCTTGCGACAAACATAATATCTCCATGGTTTTTACAGGCATCAGACATTTCAAACATTAAACCGTTTGCTTGTTTAGTTTGTTTAGGCCGTTTAGCTCGTGGTTATAACGAGCCCAACGAGTGATGACCTACCGCCAGGCTATCCAATATCTGGGAAGATTTATTAACTATGAGAAGGTTCCCGTCTGGCCTTATAAAAAATCCTGTAAATTAGAACGGATAAAAAATTTCTTATCTGCGATAGGCAATCCGCAGCATGGCCTAAAGTGTCTGCATGTCGCTGGTACAAAAGGTAAAGGGTCTACCTCTATTTTTCTCGCTTATATACTCAGGCAGGCCGGTTACCGAGTCGGCTTATATACTTCTCCCCATTTAGCAGATTTTCGAGAGCGAATAAGAGTTTTGATGCCCGCAGCCGGACGTCTAAAATCAAGCGCCGATTTTGAGGGAATGATTACCAAGCGGGCATTAGCCAAGTTAGTCCAGTGGCTCAGGCCACTAATAGAAAAATATAATCGTAATTCTCGATACGGTCCGTTATCTTTTTTCGAGATTTATACTGCTTTGGCCTTTGCTTATTTTAAAAAGCAGAAAACAGATTTTGTGGTTTTAGA
>Ga0172369_10000643_pt1 | contig 51890 bp, 52 predicted proteins | sample LakKiv25m_FD_114539 | JGI IMG/M metagenome (GOLD analysis project Ga0172369, IMG submission 114539) | Freshwater microbial communities from Kabuno Bay, South-Kivu, Congo - kab_022012_11.25m | ecosystem: Environmental > Aquatic > Freshwater > Lake | place: Democratic Republic of the Congo...
AATTATGAAGAATTTAAGAATGTAATAATGAAGTCAGAAAACCTAATATTTATTAGGACTGAGGTCAAGATTAGATCAGTCAGAGGAGAATTTTAGCCGAAGATTAGACACAACCAAAAAACTCGTGTAGTTAAACTATCGAGAGAATCATGAACTTTGACTACATCATCATCGGTGCGGGCGTTATAGGAAGTTCAACTGCATATTACTTAAAAAAAGCGCTTCCTGAAAGCAAGATCCTACTCATTGACAGGAATCACAGTGCAGGAGCAGGGACTACGGCAAAAAGTGCAGCGCTTTACAGGAACTTTTTTTCATCACGAACTAACCGGATGCTGGCAGCAAGTTCTATAAAATATTACCTTGAGATCGGCGATAAGATCCAGCTTGACCCGATTGGTTATCTCTGGCTGTTTTCTGAAGAACAATGGAAAAATTCCCAAAAAGGCATCCTGCAATTAGACATGGAGAGGGACGAATTTGAAATTCTCGATAGGGCAGGAATAATGAATATTCTCAGGACAAATCACAAGGCTAAAGGTGCTTTCACTGATATCCATTCAGGAATTTACTGTCATTTGTGCGGTTCCCTCTCTGCAATGGCGCTTGCCCGTCATTATACCTCTGAGTTCATATCTCTCGGAGGTGAGGTCAGTTTCGACACCGATATCAAATCATTTATCCTGGAAGGAAAAAGTAGCTGCTATGCCCCATGGGATGACGTTTTTGCCAATGCAGTAATTGACCAGAAGGGAAATATATACAATGCAACTCGGTTTATTATAACAACCGGAGCCTGGACACATGATTTACTCGCACCTGTCGGTATTGCTTCAGGCATACTTCCCAAGAAGCGGCAGCTTTTTGTCCTGGATATAAAAGATCCAGCCCAATTGTTTGCAGATACGAGTTCCGTAAAAAAACCTGCCATCATCCTTCCGGCCGGAGGAGTTTATATAAAACCCATACTGGATAAAAACATCCTGATCGTGGGTTGTGCCGATGACCTTGGCCAGCCCTTCATGATGTCGGATCCAGAACCTGACCCTAGGTATTTTCATAATGCGATCGAGCCTGTTTTGAATCACTATTTTCCGAAGCTTTCGGATTATAAGTTATCCCTGAGATGGGCAGGATATTACGATTATCACTGGCCTGATATGACTCCTGTTATTGAATCCGTCGCTAATATAACCTGGGTCGGTGGGACTTCAGGAAGCGGTATAATGAAAGCCGACGCCGTGGGCAGGATCGCAGCAGCAGGATTGCAGGGTCACAAAGAGGCGGTTCTGGCGGATGGGACAAGGTTTAAGGTTTCCAGGCTTTCATTGAGGGACAGGGATGTGGAGAAAGAAGAGTTGGTCATTTGAATACAGCTTTGCTCCGTCCCATTTTTGGCTGACTTTAGGTGCAAAACTCCAATAAACCCAAATCTTATATACTACAAATGTTATAACATTGTTATAACATGATACGAAATATCACAAGAATAGGAAATAGTCAGGGAATAATAATTCCAAGCGCCTTTCTGCAAGAAATGGGTTCTCCTAAGACTGTGGAAATAATCCAAACTAAAGATGGTATATTTATAAGTCTGGTAGCTGGCAAAACCGTCAGACGTAAACCGCGGAATAAAGATGAAACCAACGGATTTTATGATTTAATGAAATCAAATATTGAACGCAATATCAATATTGGAAAGACCAGATGGGTTGGAAATAGAGAAATGGAGAGAAGACTATAATTACAGAGTTACAGAAAGTATCTTCTATAGAAAACTTAGTTGATAGAAAACTGTATTTTATGGGATTGTTGACACAAGAAGCTGCAAAAAAAAATGTGAAACCTATTGTTGTGGGGGGCTCGGCAGTCGATATTTATACTGAAGGAATTTATCCCAGTTATGATATAGATCTTGTAAGCAACAGAAAAATAATCGGGGAAATATTGGAAAACGTATTCAACTTCAGACCAAGTGGAAGGATTTGGATAAATGAACAAATAGGATTTTCTGTTGAGGTCCCAAGCAATCGTCTTGCTGGAGATAAAGATAAACTAACGGTGGTGAGAATGGGGGATCTAAGTGTTTATGTAATTGGAATTGAAGATATAATAATTGACCGTATTAATGCATGCGTTTCCTGGAATTCTCAAACAGATTGCAACCAGGCAATGTATATGATTAAATATTATCGAACTCGGCTAGATTTTAGATATTTAGAAGAGCAAGCAAAGAATGAGGGGATTTTGGAAGAATTAAGAAAATTTTGCAAAGAAAATTAGGGATATAATCTGAAAAGTTCACCATTTCCTCTTTACAATCAGTGCCGTCATTATCCCCAGAATTGCCGATATAACTTCAAAGGCTGGTGTTCTTGGCGCTCCAGCCACCACAATATTGACACGAAACTCGCGTGACGGTGCAGCGCAGGGTGGCGATGCTTTGCGGCATACAGGATCGCCAATTGCGGTCAATGTGGAACTTCCTTCCTTATGAGCTCTATAAATGCCCTGGGCGCCCCTGACAACAAGGATATTCGGAACCCGGCTGACGATGCTTTGATCATCTATTGTGATGTTCCAGTCAAACCCTTCTCCCAATTCTAGCAGGAATGTTTCATTGACTTGAAGTGTTATTGTCTGTCCATCATCAGCAAGCGTGACGATTTTATTTTCCGGGATATTTGTTGGGGTTGCACCTGCGCTTATCGAAACAAAGATTATCAATCCAAATAGAATTGATTTAATTATTAAACCCTTATTAATCATTCTCATAAATTCCTCCCACTGGCTCTTCGCGGTGCATGATTTTTTTCACCGCAAAGATAGTTTTTATGTTTGGTATTTAACTAAAAATTTATGACCCACAAATGTCCAAAGGGTTCAATATCTCCTAGGCCGGCACTTATCCAGCAAAATTACTTTTCTGGCAGTCTCTATATCATCTGTTTTGAGTCTCATTTTGAACCACCACTTGTTGCCCCCTTCTTCTACGCTGCCCACAGCAACCATCCAGAATTCCCCATCGATAACAGCTAGCCCGTAATCGTCCCCGAACCATTCAGTCACCATCTCTATGACTTTATCGGTTTCTTCCAGGGGCAGGTCATAAAATGATTTCTTATCTTCATATTTATCCAGGAACTTCTCTGTCCCTTCTTTCCAGGTATCATCATAAAACTCATCAAGAAGGTTCAGATCCCTGATACATTTCAAACCCATTTCAATTTTTTTAAACTTGTCGTGTGTTTTTTCAGTGTCTTTATCTGAATTCATGTTTCTAATCACCCCGAATCACATTTATTTATATGTGACAACCGAGGCATAAATGTATCGAAAAGAAAAGTATTAATCACTTTAATTAGTTTATTATATCGGGAGTTATGGTTGAACCTGATGAGAAACAAAATAGTAAGGAAACTGTCGTGTTCACTATTGGACATTCCACACGGGTGTTAGATGCTTTCATCAGCATTTTGAAGGCGCACTCGGTAACGATGGTTGTTGATATCCGAACGGTTCCACGCTCAAGGCACAATCCTCAGTTCAACAATGAAACATTGCCCGGTAACCTGCACACCGGCGGCATAGGTTACATGCATATGCCTGGATTGGGTGGCCTTCGTCGCGCACGAAAAGACTCATCTAATATGGGCTGGCATAACTTATCTTTCAGAGGTTTTGCAGACTACATGCAGGCAGAAGAATTTGAGAAAAATATCGAGGAGTTAATAAGTCTTTCAAAGTCAGAACAGATCGCATTAATGTGTGCTGAAGCTCTTCCCTGGCGCTGTCATCGCTCTCTTATTGCCGATGCACTTTGGGTTTATGATATCAGGGTTGAGCACATAATGAGCATGAATCGCCGTTCACCTCATACGCTCACGCCTTTTGCACAGGTTAATGGCAAGCTGATCACATATCCACCCGGACTGATGATATATGATCTCATAATTCTACAGGCATGAAGCTGAGTATTGAAGATATTGCTGGCTTGAAGGATGCATCCAATCCCTTTTTGGAGACTATTGTAGCGCGCATCAGCAGCGTGGCTTTCATATTGTCGAGACTATAATTATTGCGAGCCCATCGGATCACGAGGATTGCGCCCAAAACCGTCACCGCGATTCCAAGGGGTATATGCACAATAGATGCAATGTCGAACACAATGGTAGTCGGGTCAAGAAAAGTAGTGTAATTCATCAAGAGGCTTGGTAACATTGCAAGAAAAAAAGAGATGAGTATCATGGCGTACGCTATGGTATTTATCTGAGCGTGCCAGATGAATTTCTCCTTCCTGACGAAATAGTATCCAACGATCACAAATAACAAAATTCCAATATGGATTCCCAGATTAATTGTCTGTGTCAAAGTCGCTGCCATATATTTTCCCCAGGTTTTAATTTGATTAAATATATTATCTTCAACCCATATAATATTATTTATAACGATGTTTTTGAAGTGAAGAAAAGCACCACTTAGCAGATTAAATAGCAGCAGAAATGTTTGTAAACTATTTATATCGAACAAACAATATAGCTAAGCGGTATCATGTCATTATCTTCAAAGCTTCAATCAAGATCACATCCGGCAATATTCCTGGTAGCAATAGGTATAGCTATAGTCATGATCTCCCCGTTCATAACGCCGCTTATCCTTGCAGCCATAACCACATATATATTAAGACCGATTATAAAGAAAATTGAGCCTTATAAGAAATTATCTCACTTGACTCTTGTGATATTGACGATTATTATAGCGCTTCCCATTGCATTCGGATTTTCATATATCTCAACAAGTGCAGGCGATATTTTTGGGGATATTTCCGGATTGGGAGATAAAATAACAGCTGTTATTTCGTCTTTTTCCGATTATATTTCAGCAGCAGGATTGGGCAATTACACGAATTTACCTGTTGGTGCTTCTGAGATAACTGCGTCAATCACTTCATTTGGCCTTGGCCTCGCTTCAGATCTTATAAAAAGTTTCCCGATGCTGCTTCTTGATATTGTTATATATCTGTATGCGACTTATTATTTCATGAGCTATGGCCATAATGCAGTTGAATCTGTAAGGTCTTATGCTACAACTTTACAAAAAGAAGATGAACAATTCATTTCAAGCATCATGAAAGGGCTCAATAAAAGTTTTGATGTTCTTGTTTTGTCTTACGTGACAATGTCATTTATAGTGTTTGTATTATCCCTGATCGGCTATATTATTTTTGGAGTGCCGCATGCTTTGATCCTTGCAGTTCTTACAGGATTATTCGGTTTCCTGCCGGTTTTTGGGACCTGGATGGTTTACGTTCCTGCCGCAGCGTATATGTATTATTCCGGAAATACCTTTTCAGCATTTGGAGTTCTTGCTTTTGGTGTTTTTGTATTGACCATTTTCCTGCCTATGGTCTTGCAGCCATATTTAGGATCAAAACAATCGGATGTGAATCCTCTTGCGATATTTTTGGGTTTCTTTTCAGGGCCTATCATTTTCGGGGCTAAGGGAATGCTCCTTGGGCCGATAATATTAGTTGTCGCACATACAATAATACAAGAATATATGGCTTTCAGGATCGAGAATGAAAAGAATGTTTTGGAATATGCGGATTAACCATTAATATAATCGTTAATTGACCTTTCTTTATGATAAATATGGAAAAAAATTCAGATATTGAAAATATTACTGGTCTTTCAGAAGAAGATGCCGCCAGAAAATTGAATGAAGAAGGTTTTAACGAACTTCCATCCCAGAAAAAGCAGGGTCTTTTTACCATCCTGATTAACATTTTATTGGAGCCGATGCTGTTACTTCTTTTAGTTTCAGGCCTCATTTATCTGTTTCTGGGAGAATCAAATGACGCCTTGATGTTGCTCTTTTTTGTGATCGTAGTAGTGGGAATAACCTTCTATCAGGAGAGAAAAAGTGAACGGGCGTTAGATGCATTAAAAAACCTCTCAAGTCCCAGAGCACTTGTAATAAGGAACGCAAAGCAAAGACGCATTCCGGGGCGAGAGGTTGTCAGGGAAGACATTATTATATTGAGAGAAGGCGACCGTATCCCGGCTGATGGGAACGTGCTATTTTGCTCAAACCTTCTTGTAGACGAATCCATGCTTACCGGTGAGTCGCTGGCTGTTCGAAAATCAGAATGGGATGGAAAAACGAATCCCACAAATCCAGGTGGTGACGATATGCCATTCGTTTACTCAGGTACGCTTGTAATCCAGGGTCATGGGATGGCGAAAGTAACGGGGACTGGAATACATACGGAAATGGGAAAAATAGGAAAAGCTCTTCAAACCATCACCCAGGAAGAGACGCTGCTTAAAAAAGAAACTTCACACCTTGTACGTAATTTCGCCACAGCCGGCATAATACTGTGTGTTTTTGTAGTGATAGTTTACGGAATGACGCGAGGAGGGACAAAAGAAGTATGGCTTAACGGATTTTTGGCAGGAGTGAGTTTAAGTATGGCACTTCTTCCTGAAGAGTTTTCTGTTGTCCTGTTGATCTTTTTGAGCATGGGAGCGTGGCGCATGTCAAAAAGGCAGGTTTTGACGAGGCGAATGCCTGCTATTGAAACACTTGGATCCGCAACTGTATTGTGCGTGGATAAAACAGGGACTCTTACAATGAACCGGATGATATTGAGTTCCCTTTTTTCCAGAGATGAAATTTATGATGTAGCTAAGAATGGACACCTGCCCCTCCCGGAAAAGTTCCATGAATTGCTTGAATTTGGCAATCTTGCAAGCCAGGTGGATCCTTTTGACCCGGTCGAGAAAGAAATAAAAAACGGCACGGATAAATTTCTTTCAAATTCGGAACACGTTCATAAGAGCTGGAAACTTGTCAGGGAATACCCACTCTCTAAAAACCTTCTGGCATTGTCAAATGTATGGGAATCAAATGACAGGCAAAAGCATGTAATTGCTGCAAAAGGATCAACTGAAGCGATAATAGACCTGTGCCACCTGGATGAAGCGCAAAAAAAAGAGCTGCTTTCCCGTGTGCAGATTATGGCAGATAATGGCTTGAGAGTGCTTGGTGTAGCTCGTTCCATCTTTCAGGAAGAAAGTTTGCCGCAAACGCAGCATGATTTTAGTTTTGAATTTATAGGATTGCTTGGTTTTACAGACCCTGTTCGTTCTTCTGTCCCGGCAGCAGTATCTGAATGTTATACAGCAGGAATAAGAGTTATAATGATTACAGGGGATTTTCCCGGAACTGCCAGGCATATAGCCGGGCAAATTGGTTTGAAAAATACGGATAAGATCATTACAGGCCCTGAACTTGCTCAAATGAGCATGGAAGAGCTCCAGCAAAAAATAAAGGTAACAAATATTTTCGCTCGTGTTGTGCCTGAACAAAAACTGGCGATCGTGAATGCCTTAAAAGCTAATGGGGAAGTCGTCGCGATGACAGGAGACGGTGTAAATGACGCTCCTGCGCTGAAATCTTCCCATATAGGTATCGCAATGGGAGAACGGGGCACGGACGTGGCGCGGGAGTCTTCGTCCATTGTCCTGCTAAACGATGACTTTTCATCCATCGTCGAGGCCGTCAGGCTGGGAAGAAGAATTTTTGATAACCTCAAGAAAGCAATTTCCTATATTTTTTCAGTTCATGTGCCCATTGCAGGCCTGGCGCTATTTCCGATCTTATTCGAGTTACCTCTTATTCTTTTGCCTGCGCACATAGCTTTTCTTGAATTGATAATAGACCCTGCCTGTTCTGTGGTCTTTGAGGCGCAAAAAGAGGAGAAAAATATCATGCAACGACCTCCCAGGAATCTCAAGGATAAGTTATTTGACCGAAAAAGTCTGATCAGAAGTCTGTTCCAGGGATTGAGCGTGCTTTTTTTTGTATTGATAGTATTTCTTCTGGCATTATATCTGGGGAAGAGTGAGAACGAATCGCGAACAATTACGTTCGCCATGCTCGTATTTGCCAACCTGACATTGATAATTTCAAATCTGTCATCGGAAGGAAATATATTTAAAAAGTTCAATTCGCAGAACAAAGCATTATGGATGGTAGTAGCAGGAGCGCTTCTATCACTTGTTATGGTACTGTATGTGCCCGCATTCAGGGAACTCTTCCATTTTTCCGTTCTGCATCTTGATGACCTGATAACTATACTGATCGGGGGAATTGTGAGCGCAGCGTGGATTATGCTGATAAACATTAAACTGAAATAAAAATTAACTTACAAAACTTTATCTTATCTATTATCAAAGTAATACCAAAATATCATAATATTGGTCAGATTGTTAAAAGTCACGCAATGCTATTTCTCAGGATGATGATATGAATACAATGGTTGATTTAAAAATCAGGTCATGGGTAAAATCATTTACCTGGCGTATTATTGGAGTTCTTATTTTGCTGCCGCTGACTTATGTTTTTACCGGAAGTTGGGAAAGTGCAGGAGGGGTCACGTTAAGCTTTAACGTTATCAGGATGGTACTATATTATTTTCACGAGCGCGCCTGGGAGAATATATCATGGGGTCGTGGAGATAAAAATGGCAAGACTTTATTTTATGTGACTTTGATACTGCTAATTCTCTCTTTTGCACTGGTAATAATAGTTGGATTAGGCATTTGGCATTAAATATGGGTTTTTGCAGAGGCTTCTTAGCCTGAAATCTTTAAATTGAGTAGTGCACAGACCTGTAATTTAATCTTCCATCCATGAAGCCTGAACTTCATTACCATCATAATTCGTTTTTGTATTCGTTCGCAACAACGGTTTATACATCCAATCTGGATCGGATTTTTCATCATCGTTTTTCTTAATGTGTTTCATAAATCATGATAGGTTTTACTAGGATATATTTGTTCGTATTAGTACAAACGAATTAATTTCAGAAAATGAAGTTCTCCTTATATGCATATAGCTATACAGGGCTATTTTAAAATGAGACGGGGCTAGTTGTCTTTCTTAAACATGCGTATTACAAAAATTATACTCAATTTTCTAATACAAATATTCGTCATAAACCTCAGGCTGAAGCGCCGAGGCGTCCCTCATAGGATTCATACATAAGAAGCGGCACATTTAGATTTTCGGAAGCTATCATATGGCAAGGACTTACCAAACTGGTCTTTCTGAAAGACATGAAGTTTCAACTTCTATCTGTAATCCATATTTATTAAGTAAAGATTTAACAAGATCAATATACCATCGTTCTGAATTGGGTGATACAAATATTCGCTCAATCAAACGATGAATATCGACTTCGATATATTCACCATTTTCTAAAGTACTTTCACGGATTTCAGGTAGATATTTTCGTTTCCAGTCCATGATAACAACTCGAAGTTCTCTTTCGTGTTCAAAACTCTTTCTCTTATGGATATAAGGATATAGCGTATTTAAATCAGAAAAACTTTCATTTGCGAAATCGATGTATTTAACAATACCAATATGAACAGTATCATCAGAGCTCTCTGAAAAGCTGGTTCTTAATCTGTCAAATGTCGACTGAATTGCTATTCCATTTAGATTTTTATTATATATATTCCACATAGCAGCAGATTCAACTTCATTCATATGCCAACAATTCACCAAGGTATATTCTCTCATTTCCTTTCGATGTTCTGTAATTATCCTTTTGGAATCTTCCTTTGAACCCACAGTCCTTATTTGAGGATCTTGAATGTTTTTTAAAGGGTATGTGCCTTCGAATGGATCATTGAGGCAATCAGACCGAATGAAGAATAATGATTGCCTATCTAATAAAGAAACAAATTTTATAAAATCCATATATCGCCAAATCTTTGTATTCAGATCAGGCGGAGCTTCGAACACTCTGTGTTCACTCATGTATCTTGCCTTCATAAACAACCCTTAAAGGTCACAACCCCGTATTAAAGTAATATATTGCCCATTGACACAACTGCCAACAAAAAGTTATAGGCAGTGAAAGGTGTTGCACATCGACAAAAAATTACCAACACGAATTGAAACGCCACTCAGATCCTACGCTATCCCCAGCGCCCCCGCTATCGGCGCCGGGGGTTTTATTGTTCCCATAAAGCCTATCTTTGCATCTTCAACATTCCTTGCCCACAAGAAAAGACATGTGTGGTAAGCCGTTGTAACGTACATGGAAAGTGCGATTATGATAACGATCAAAATTGCAGCCACAAGTATTGCTATCAAAGGTGAAACAGCCGCCAGTGATATACCAATGACAATAGCTATCACAAAACCGATCACAGAAAGAATTCCGGTAACAAGCCCGACAGCTATTTCACCAACACCTATCGGGAGAAGATTATTTTTGATGATTGATGTTGCCCTTTCAACTGCGCTTTTCAAGTCCCTGTCTTCGATCACAATTGCAGGGATCATGAAATATGTGGCGACGGTCCATGCTTTTTCAATGAATCCAATTATCATGCCCGATAAACCTCCGGCAACACCCCTATCTCTTCTCGTTCTGCCTCTCAAAATACCCAAAATTATATTTACAATAGCAGAAATTATTGCAAGATAGAATATTGTCAATGCATTTTTCTTTGTTGCAGCCCATGCCTCAGACATGGTGGCATCGCCGTCTTTGAAATAATCATACACAAGAAATGCTGTCATTCCTGTAAAAAAGTAAGAAATGAAATAGTTACCCAGGAAAATAATGAACGCGAATACGTAAAAAAAATTTCCCCAATCCAATCCTGATTGGAGCAAAAACATGACAATTATAGATAATATCGTAAAAAATGCACCTGCGAAAATCGAGTAGAATGACGGTTTAATAACATCCGCATCTTTCAGAATAAGGCTAAAACTCTCCTTTATGAAGGAAAAACCTTTAAAAATATTTTCAAACATAATATATCACATTCCATTTTGAGTTTATCCCATGTCAAACAGGTCTATATAAATTTAGTTGTCACAACCTATATCGCTGTAGTAACCTAAATTGCAGGCATCTTTTTCCATTCCACTCTTCGTGGACTTTTTATCGTCTTTTCTGTTCTTTTCGATAATGGTTCCATTATACTTTTCATTTACAGCATCAACGATATTCAGGGGATTTTCCCCATTCACCACAATAGTTCGTATATTGCTTCTCTCGATGATCTTTGCAGCCAGGAGGTCAAAAGGTGAATTTGCCCCGGCGACCATTTCAGTCTTCATAACGATCTCTATAAGCTGATGAGGGGTCATGGTTTCAAATTTCTTCGCATCTTTATTCTTTTTGGGATCACTTGTATATACGCCATCTATGGATGTTGCATTGATAAGAAGGTCAGCGCCCGTATATTCTGCAAGTACTGCTGAAACCGCATCTGTGGTCTGTCCTGGAGTTACTCCTCCCATTACTACGATTTTCCCGGTCAGGCTTGCGTTCCTTGCTTCCTTATAGTTCAATGGGGGTTCATAATAAGCAGCATCCCCAAGGGCTGCAATGAGAAGGCGGGCATTAAGCCGGGTGAGTTCGATGCCGATAAGATCGCATGTTGCTTCGTCTGAACCAAGGTCGCGCGCCACTTTGATATATTCGCGCGCCGCTTTTCCCCCTCCTGTTACGATAAATATTGTATGGTCTTTACCTATTTCTTTTATCGCTTCTGCATAAGCAGCAAATCTTCCCGGCTGCAATTCCCTCGCGAGAACTGAGCCGCCGATCGAAATTACAATCTTCATGGATTGTCTTAATGTTCTCTTTAAATATTATCTTTCTTACGCGTCAGAAAGCAATACCAAACATATGAAGCACTATCACAATAATCGCACCTGGGATTCCTCCTAAAGCGCAAACAAGTAATGCGGGGATGGAATATGCGATATTTAGATGAAAAACCGCATTCGCAATGAAAAAAATGATCAGGCCAAGCACAGTATTAATTATGAGATGTGTCACAGTCTTGAGAAAATAATAAGCTATGATAACGCCTATTATTGCCAGTATCACGAATAATATTTCAAGCGCCATAATTTTATTAATGTTATCATTTTATATAAACCTAAGTACTTCCCTTTTTTGTGTTTCCTTGTGATAGATATAAGTATTTAAAAAAGAATTTTATTATAGAAACTAAATGATAGACCCACTAGCCCTATCTTTGGATAATATGGGTATAGATTTTGATTTTTTCCGGAAATTAGCCCTGGCTACGCTTATTGGGATACTCATTGGTATAGAAAGGGAACACAGGCGCCCGGAGAAAATGGAACTAATCGCAGGAGTTCGTTCTTTTGCCATAGCCTGTATCGCAGGAATGTTATCATCATTCCTGGCATTAAAAATTGATACCGGGATCCTTCTTATTTCTCTTGCGTTTTTCGGGATAATATCTACAGTATATATATATATCAAAAATGTTACATTAAAATCGTCCGGAATAACCGGGCCGATCGCATTATATTGCACATTCCTTCTGGGTGTTCTGATATCGTATGAATTCTATTTACCAGCAATCGCTGGTTCTGTTATTATTACCTTGCTGCTGGCAGAAAAGCGTCCGCTTCATTCCTTTGCAACAAACCTCACAGATGATGAGATATTAAGCGCTGTGCGTTTCCTTGCAGTAGTTTTCATCTTGTATCCAATCACTCCGGTCGCATCTTATATGGGAATAATTAATCCGAGGACTGTTCTTCTGATTGTAATATTTGTTGCCACTATCAGTTTCATAAGCTTTGTCATAATGAAGCAAATGGGGACAAAAAGGGGAATTCCTCTATCAGGTATGCTTGGTGGGCTTGTGAACAGCGAGGCAACAACAGGTGCCCTTTCTTCGATGGCAAAAAAAAGAACCGAACTCATTGAGCCAATTTTTGTGGGGATCATTTTATGTAATGCATCCATGCTTCTCAGGAATCTTGCTATTGCCCTGATCGTTGACCCTACAGGCAATGTGTTCTTCCTGATGGTCATTCCGCAGGTTCTCATGGTCATTTTTTCAGCTGCTGTTGTTATCAAGTCAAAAAATGAGGGACATGTTAACGAGTCGATCCAATTGCAATCACCTTTTGCTTTATCACCCTCAATAAAATTTGCCCTGGGTTTTGCAGGTTTATCATTTGTAACAAAATTCGCCAATTTATGGGCTGGTGCGGCAGGAGTTTATGCGACTGCACTGGGTGGTTTTATCAGCAGCGCGGTGGTTACTGCATCTGTTGCCGCGCTTGCCGTGAATGGTCATGTCTCATATGGAACTGCGGCGCTTACCGCTGTTCTTGCAAGTATAATAAGCACAGGGAATAAGATGCTGCTGGTTAAATGGTCAGGGCCCGCCGGACTTGGTACCCTGGTAAATAAGACATTTACTCAGTTTATAATTTTAGGAACTATAATTCTAATAGGGTGGGGATTTTTTATTAGGCCTTAATCTCTTTCAATTTCTTTAGACATCTCTAATTTTGAAAGTTCAACCTTAGAAGTATTATAAAGTTATAAATAATACATGTTCCAATGTATTATTAAGGTTTTATAATAGAAGATTTGGGGGAGTTTGTGAAACTTGGAAACACCGGAACGGATATCGCACCGCTGATGATCCAGGAGCAGGGCAGTTATGCAGTCGGCGGATCAGTAATTAGAAATCCTGGCACCTTCGATAACATCAAAAGGACTCCTGATGGACAGACCCTTCACGGTGATCATGCTTATGTATTCTATCAGATCCCGGTCAACGCTCGCAAACTTCCTCTCATTTTTTTGCATGGCGCCGGGCAGTTCTCGAAGACATGGGAAAGCACGCCGGACGGACGCGAGGGTTTTCAAAACATTTTCTTGCGCCGCAGCTTTTGTGTCTACGTAGTTGACCAGCCGCGCCGCGGAGATGCGGGACGCAGCACCCTGCCAATCACAATTGCGCCAACACCAGACGAACAGACATTGTTCGATTGGTTCCGCGTCGGTATTTGGCCTTACTTCTTCCCAGGTGTGCAGTTCCCACGCGACCCGGAATCCTTGAACCAGTACTTTCGCCAGATGACGCCCAATACAGGACCCTACGATGGCAATGTTGTCTCGGACGCAGTTGCCGCCCTGTTTAACAAAGTCGGGCCGGGAATTCTCGTCACTCACTCACAAGGCGGAGGCTCTGGCTGGATCACTGCAATCAAGAGCCAAAATGTCCGTTCCATTGTTGCCTATGAACCTGGAACTAATTTCGTTTTCCCTGAAAGCAAAGTACCTCTTCCGATGCCCAGCTCCGCTGGCCCGCTTGAGGCGGTTGGCGTACCTTTGTCAGATTTCATTAAGCTCACAAAGATTCCGATTGTCATCTATTACGGCGACAATATTCCGAAGCAACCTTCGTCAAATCCGGGCCAGGATGGATGGCGAGTACGTCTGGCAATGGCGAGGCTTTGGGCAGATGCAGTGAACAACCGGGGCGGTGATGTCACCGTAGTTCATTTGCCGGAAATTGGTATTTGCGGCAATACGCACTTTCCATTCTCGGATATAAACAATCGTGAAATTGCAGACCTGCTGTTAAAATATCTCAAGGAGAAGGGCTTGGACTAACCTGCCTCGGCGGAGCAAGAGAAAAAGGATTCTTTCCATGGGCACATGGTATTCTATCCTGCATCTCAATTTTATCTATTTTGCATGCCCATGTCGATGTTTTTGTTTATAAAAAAATGGGCGAAATTACATATTTACCAGGTTTTTCTCGCTCAAGTATGTTCAGGGCGATATCATAATTGCTTTGCATTATCCTGTTTTTCTGCAAGAAAGGTTTCATTTCATTTAATAGGGCATCAATTTCGATGGCAGCCATTGAAATTCCTGGAAATGTTGCATCTATCTTCTTGCCCAATAAATCATGCAGTACATCGTAGTTTATGGGATCGCATAATATGACGATCTTTAAATCCCCGGATTGAGAGGTCAAAATATTTAACCCTTCAACGATATTTGAAAATATGATCTCGTTCTCTTTCATCTTGTGATCAAGAAATTTTTCATATGCGGCCGCAAATTCCCCGGCTTTATTTCTCAGGTTTTTCACAAAATAGTCCCTTGCCTTGAATTCAAGTAATCTTCTTAGCCTGCTTAAAAATTCATCATAGAATTTCTGGGTTTCTTCATAGGAGATCGCCATTTGCCTTATGTTTTGGGAACTGTACCAGAGTTGTTTGGGTTTTTCCCGGAAGTTAATTATTTCATTGACGGCTCTTGCAGCCTGTAATAAGAAATCCCCATCCTTTTCAAAAACTTCTTCATATATTGGAATTATTTCTTCCCTGAATCTTTTGTCAACCCCATAAAAAATAAGGTTCAATGGAAGCCGGTCTTTACTTTCGATAAGCCTTATGTTCTTTTCAATGATCTGCGTTATATACAGCCTGTAAAGTGTTCTTGCAGGTTCGATCATGTCGCTTGAAACTGTTTTATAATACTGTTCCCAGAATTCCCGCGGTGAGATAATCCTTCTATTATATTTATTCTCAAGCTGCGAAAGATCGATCGAAATATCAAGAAAAATAGCTTGCGGCTCGATAATATCCAGAAGAGTGAGTAATTCCGTGTGTACTTTTTCCGCACTTATTAATGCATGCCTTGCGTTCTGGGGAAAGTATCTTTCAAGCTTAAATGGCTGCTCCAGATATTTGTAAATAGCAGCATCATCAAGTTTAACCAGCCAATCCCGGACTATGGACTCATGCACTTCAAAAATATTGATCGAAGGGATCAGGAATAGTCTGTTCATCTTATTGATCGGTTCACTTTTTTTCAAGTACCTTCATTAGCAAGGTTCTTAGATCTTTTCGAATATCAATTTCAGGTGTTTTGTCAAGGAAAATAAGTCCCTCTTTTATCTTTGCAAGTTCAGGCGGATTATTCTTGAGTTCATATAAGGCGTTTACAAGAATGCTTATATCTTGTGCTTGATGAGTTTTCCCGGTTATGAATACGAATGAGTCCCCTTCTCTTTCTAATCGTACCATTTTTCCACCTTGAAATTATGCATCTATATTTCTGTTATACTGCAAAGGTTAAATAATTATGTTCAATTTCATTCAATACCATAAGGTTTTAATTGCTTCATCGCCTTACTGACAACTCATTAACTGGAGATTATTTTTATGCTAAAAGAAGCAGGGCAATATGATGCAAAATTACTGGAACAGAATATACATAAATTCTGGGATGAAATTGATGCTTATTCACAGGTAAGGGAACAGAGGATAGAAGGACCAAAATTCTTTTTTGTTGACGGTCCGCCCTATACCACAGGACGCATACACCTTGGGACTGCCTGGAATAAAATAATCAAGGATTCAATACTTCGCTTTAAATCCATGAATGGCTTCCATGTTCTTGACCGGGCGGGCTGGGATATGCACGGGCTTCCCATAGAAGTAAAAGTAGAAGCAGTGCTGGGTTTCAAATCCAAAAAAGATATTGAGAAATACGGTGTTGGGAATTTCGTGGCAAAATGCAAGGAATTCGCCCTCTCCCATCGGGATGAAATGACTCTCCAGTTCCAGAACCTCGGTGTCTGGCTCAACTGGAAAGACCCATATATGACGCTGCGTGATGAGTATATCGAAGCAGCCTGGTGGACGCTCAAAAAAGCGCATGAGAAAAAGCTTCTTGAAAAAGGCTTAAGAGTCGTTAACTGGTGCCCACGATGCGAAACAGCCATAGCTGATTCCGAGGTAGAGTATTCGGAAGTTTCTGATCCATCCGTTTATATAAAATTTCCGGTCGTAGGTGAAGAAAATACCTATATTGTAATCTGGACAACAACCCCATGGACTATCCCTGCAAATATTGCAGTGGCGGTACATCCTTCTTTTGAATATGTGAAAGTCAGGGCTGTAAAAAACGGCAAGGAAGAGTTCCTTATAATGGCCCATGAGCTCCTGAAAAATGTCCTGAAGCAGGGACGTTACCAGGAACATGAAGTTCTTGAGACTATCCTTGGAGAAGATCTAAAGATTGCTTATAAAGCTCCATTGGGTCACAAAGTGCCCAAACAGAATGAGTTTCCCCATAATGTTTACATGGCAGATTTCGTGACAGCCGAAAATACAGGATGCGTACACATTGCGCCAGGCCACGGTATTGATGACTTTGAACTTGGCATGAAACACAAGCTCCCAATTTTCTGTCCAGTCGGGCCCGATGGAAAATACACCGAAGAAGCTGGCCAATATAAGGGATTGAATGTCAAAGAAGCAAATAAAACAATTATCGATGACCTCAATGAAAATGGTCTTTTGCTTGCAAGTGGAAAGATCACACACAGATACGGCAACTGCTGGAGATGCAAGACCCCGATAATTTATCTTGCAACAGAGCAGTGGTTCCTGAGGATCACCGACATTAAGGAAAAAATGCTTGATGAAATAAATAAAGTAAAATGGTATCCTGATTGGGCAGGTTCAGCTCGTTTTGCAGATTGGGTCAAGGGTTCACGAGACTGGTGCATCTCACGCCAGAGATACTGGGGGATTCCGATCCCTGTTTGGGTGTGCGATTTTTGCGGGGAAATTGAAGTAATGGGAACCATGGAAGAACTGGAAAACAGGTCAGCTGTTAAGGATCTCACGGACCTTCACCGCCCCCATGTAGATAATATTCATATCAAATGCCGGAAATGCGAAAAGAGGATGAGCCGCGTTCCCGACGTTTTCGATGTGTGGTTTGATTCAGCAGTGGCATCATGGGCGACATTGAATTTCCCTCGTGACGAAAAAACCATTAAGGAATGGTGGCCTGCCGATTTTATCACGGAAGGCCATGACCAGACCCGTGGATGGTTCTATTCACAGATGGGAGCAAGCATGGTATCCTTCGGCAAAGCGCCTTATAAGAGCGTGCTGATGCATGGTTTTACCCTTGACACTGAAGGCAAGAAAATGTCAAAGAGTCTTGGCAATGTGGTTTCACCCGATGATGTCATTTCCAAACTAGGAGCGGAATCGTTGCGTCTTTATGTGCTTTCCCAGAATGCACCATGGGATGACCTGAAATTTGGTTGGGATGAAGTCGGGACAGTTAACAGGATGCTTAACATCCTCTGGAATGTCTACCGGTTCCCGCTGCCATATATGATCCTTGACAATTTTAATCCGGTTGATGTCAAAGAAAGGCTAGATAGTCTGCCGCTGCGTCTGGAGGACAAATGGATATTGTCAAGAGTGAATAGCCTTATAAAAAAGGTCGAGACTGCAATGTCTGAGTACAATCTCCATAAAGCAACGCGGCCAATCTCTGAATTTATTCTTGAAGACCTCTCCCGCTGGTATATCCAGCTTATAAGACCAAGGACATGGCGTGAGGCGAACGACCCTGACAAGCTTGCTGCATATTATACTTTATATGAGGTCCTTGTCACCTTGACAAAAGTAATGGCGCCATTCGCGCCTCACCTGACTGAAGAAATTTATGGCAACCTTGTGCGAAATATCCATCCTGATGCGCCGCAAAGCGTCCATATGTGCAACTGGCAGCCGGCCAAGGAGAAATTCATTGATATAGAGCTTGAGAAGAGAATGGATATCATCAGGGAGATTGTTGAGGCAAGTTCAAATGCACGCCAGAAACTCAAACGCAAATTGAGATGGCCTGTTAAGAGAATAGTGGTTGCGTCGAAGAATGAGGTCGTGAATCAAGCAGTCATAAGCCTTGAATCCGTTTTGAAAGAGCAAACAAATGCAAAAGAGATCGTTTCATTAAAAGTCGGAGAAACATGGGACAAGCTTGGCGTGGAAATCCTGCCCAATCATGCAGCTCTTGGACCTGCATTTAAGAAAGATGCGGGAAAAGTGATCGCTGAATTAAAAACGGTAGACGGAAGAACGATAAAGAAAGCTATACTTGAAACCGGCAGTTTCGAATTAAAAGCCGGAGTAATAACCGCAGATATGGTGACATTCAAAGACTTGATCCCGCTTGCCATTGCTTCAGCAGTATTCTCGGCAGGGGAAGTTTATGTTGACACTGAACTTACACGTGAAATTGAATCCGAAGGTTATTCCCGTGAAGTGATCCGAAGGATCCAGGACATGCGAAAGGAACTTGACTTAGCGGTTGAAGAAGAGATACGTGCAGCTGTTGAGATTAAAGATGATAGGGTTGCCGTCCTTGTTCTTGAAATGAAGGATTTCATAGCAGGTGAGGTGCGGGCAAAATCTTTGATGATCGGTCCTGAGGTGGAAGTAGATGGTGAGCTTGTTAAGGATTGGGATGTTGAGGATGTTAAGATGAGGGTGGGGATAGGGAGATAATCTCCTTGTTCCAACTTTAAGGATTCTGAACTTTACCGTGAAAACAATGTTTTACGATAAAAAGTTGAGGGATCGAAGATGAGAATTAAGATCGATTTGGAAAGTTATGCTCTATACTTCAGGATCAGCGAAGACCCAATAGAAGAGAGCGAAGAAATAAATAAAGGTCTTATTGTTGATTACGATGCTAGAGGCAGGGTTATAGGAATAGAGGTATTAAATGTGAAAAAAAAATTCAAGATGGAAGATTTGACAGTTCTAAAATTAGAAATGCCTACAGTTGCAAAGGCAGAAGCGTAAGATGAAGAAGGGATTTATCTTAAACATCGGTGCCAATAAATTTATAGTATATAATTTATATATTTGTGGCACTGCAAAGACCGCAAATAACGCAACGCTCAGACACATTTGAAAATCCTCTCTCCCCTAGAATGCCTTCAATGTAAAGCAATGTATAAAGTATTCTGCATTTAATACAACTTATATGCACTTATTACCAGATTGGTATATAGCGTTTTTCTAATACGAACCGGCAAATTTTGTTTCCAGAACAGTAAGACGCTTATCATGGTCTTTTACATCTTGCTTGAGTTTATCAACTTCTGCAATGACGTAATCCAATTTCTGAAGAATTTTTCCTATTTTGATACCTACACTCATGAGCGATACTATCGCGCCTGCGTATGATACTAAGGTTATCCAATCTGGAATCAGAGATATCCTAACATACTCAGGATTTTAGCGATGAGCCACAAAATCATCATCAATATGCCACCCCAGAACATAACATCTGTGTAATCATATTTTCGGGCTTTTTCTATTGTAGCGGTCATAATCTCACCTTTGTTCGCATGCTATTTAACCTTTAACTGCATTGAATTTTTGGTTTAAACCTTATTAAACCTGCGTTTCATTATATGCTCTGACAATCTCTTCTTTATTCTCATATAATCCACATCCGAAAGACCGATGGATTCAAGCGCAGAATCCCTGAGGAAGCAGGGTTTTGTTATCTTGCAGCACCATGCCATGCTGCCGAAACATGTACCTTCTCCGTATTCTATGGGTGTGTTCCTTACAAAATCAGTCTTGATCTTCATGAATTCCTCGGCGCTGATGCCTGCCTGTTTCAGCGCCCCATGCAAGGCGCAGGGCTTGACGGGAAGGCAGCAAAAAGCCAGCGCTCTTAAGTCCCCGCCACCGCAGATGTGCTTGGGTGCATTATACCAGCCTGTCATGGATTGGAGGGATGAGACCTCAGAAACGAGATTATTGATAATTCCCGGTTGAGTTCGCAGGGCGCGCGCAACAGAAACCATATCAGCACCGTGAGAGAACATCTCTTTTGCGACCTCAAAATCGACGACTGAATTATTGCCGATTATGAACAGGTTTGTAGCATTGCGGATGCGTTTGATTACCCCGATGTCTGCCCCGTCAGGATGCATGGCATCTACATGGATAATATCGGCGCCAGCTTTTTCGATGGCTTTTGCAAGCTCAGTATCGTTCACCACGTTTGCTCTTATCTTGATCGAGAGCACAACGCCTGTTTTTTTGATCTCATGAATATACTCGCAAAGTATTGGGATGTTTTTTAATAATGCCTCTCCAGCTCCCAGTTCAACCATTTCAGGTTGCCTGCAATGCGCGTTTATTTCAAGAATCGCGTTGAATTCTTTTGCGAGATTCGCAGCTTCAATATAGGGCGCAAGTGTTGCAGCGCGCACATTCACTGCGATCGTCGTAAAGTCCTTTGTGGCTTGAAGTTCACGTTTTAAGAATTCAAGGGGTGCATCTGAAACGAATTCAGTCCTTCCCCGTTCAATTTCTTTCCTGGCAGCGTCATTTGTGGGCTTATCAAGATTGTATCCGCCAAGAATTATCAACCCTGCGTTCTTAAAACCTGCTGCGAATTTACTGTCCATTATCCCTGCCATGGAAGCCACAGCAATCGGATTTTTAGGTGCTGCATAACCAACTTTAATATCAAATAATTTTTCTGTCACGATTTTTCCTCATTAATTAATTGTCTTCAGTTGTCGGAATCCTTAAAGAATATTACGCTAAAACAATTTCATAAGCTTTTTATATCTATAATCCTTTTTTAAGCAGATATGGTGGTCTAATGGTCACAAATCAAATTCTAAATAATTATTTGCCCGTCGTAATGTTTACGATCATAGGTGTTGTGTTCGTGGCTATCTCCTTATTTATGTCAAGGATGGTCAGGCCCAGCAACAAGACAAAGGAAAAACTTTCCACGTATGAATGCGCAGAGAAGCCTATAGGAGATGCGAGAGTACATTTCAACATACAATATTATTTGATAGTCATTGTTTTTCTGATATTTGATGTTGAAGTCCTGTTCCTTTATCCCTGGGCTGTCCAATTTAAAACCCTCGGACCGCTTGGATTTTTTGAGATGATATTGTTCATTGAAGTATTAATTATAGGTCTTGCCTATGCATGGAAAAAGGAGGCTTTAGAGTGGATCCAGTAACTATTGACACTACAAAAATTAAAGTAACAAAGAAGCAGCCTGTGACTGCGCTTGATAAATTGAACGATACAGGTCTGATCAGTACAGTCCTTGCAGCAAGAGAACGGGAAGGAATGATCCTTTTTTCAACGGTTGACCAGGTATTTAACTGGGCGCGTTTGTCCTCCCTCTGGCCGGTCACTTCGGGTCTTGCCTGCTGTGCTATCGAAATGATGGCAGTTGCAATGGCGCATCATGATATTGCAAGATTCGGCATGGAGATATTCAGGGCAAGCCCCAGACAGGCTGACCTTATGTTCGTTGCCGGTACAGTTACCAAACGAATGGCGCCAAGGGTGAAACAGCTTTATGAAATGATGCCCGATCCCAAATGGGTCATAGCAGTAGGAAGCTGCGCCTCGACCGGCGGACCATATCATGAATCCTATGCGGTATTAAAAGGCGTAGACATGATCATACCTGTGGATGTATATATGCCCGGCTGTCCTCCACGTCCTGAAGCATGGATATATGCTGTGATCCAGCTCAGGGAAAAAATAAAGAACCAGGGCTATGGAGCAAAATGGGGGCTTAATAAATGAACGCGGCAGAAGAATTGAAAGCCCTGTTACCAGGGTCTGTTATAAGCACAGGTCTCCAGTTGAATAAGCCACTAGCAGTTATCAAAAAAGAAGACTTGCTTAAAGCGGCAGGAAAAGCAAAGGAAATAGGATTTGATCATCTTTCAGTGATTACCGGAATTGATTATAAGGATCATTTTGAAGTAATATATAATTTCTTTTCATATAGCAAAAAGCAAAATCTTGCTTTAAAAGTAAATCTGGATCATGACAAACCGGAAGTGGAATCACTCACCTCCCTGTGGAATGGCGCTGATTGGCTTGAGCGGGAAACGTTTGACCTTGTAGGAATTAAATTCATCGGGCACCCAAATCTTGTCCGAATATTGCTCCCGGATGGATGGAATGGGCATCCGCTAAGAAAAGATTATGACATGAACACAGAGCAATTCGTTACCATAGGCGAAAACGGGGACGATGTAGTTAGTACGGATGGCACAAATCTGCTCAGGAGGAAATAACGTGGAATCGGATGAACTTTTAATTAATATGGGTCCTGTCCACCCAAGTACTCATGGTGTTTTGAGATTCAAATTAAGGATGGATGGCGAAACTATCAAGGAATGTACGCCTGTACTTGGTTACCTTCACAGGGGAACAGAAAAGATCGGGGAAATGAAAACATATCTCCAATTTATCCCATATACAGACAGGCTTGATTATATCGCAGCTTTTCCCAACAATTATGCTTTCGTAAAAGCCGTTGAAGAACTTGCAGGTATAGAAGTGCCACTTCGCGCAGAGTATATCCGTGTTCTTACGATGGAGCTGAACCGGATAGTTAATCACCTTGTATCGATCGGCTCCCTGTTGATGGATCTTGGAGCAGCCACAATGATCATGTGGGGATTCAGGGAAAGGGAAAATGCCCTCCAGTTATTCGAAATGCTATGCGGCGCAAGGATGACATTCAATTACATCAAACCCGGTGGAGTGAGGGAGGATATCCCTGACGGCTTCATGCAAAAACTCAATGAATTCTTAAAAGACATGGAGAAACGCATAGATGATTATGAGCAGCTAATCAATGGAAATGAAATTTTCCATATGAGAATGAAAAACATAGGTGTCATAAATGCGAAAGATGCTGTGAATTACGGATGGACAGGTCCGACACTTCGTGGTTCAGGTGTAGATTATGACCTTCGAAAATACGAACCCTATTCAATATACCCTGATCTTGATTTTAAGGTATGTGTCCGCAACGAAGGTGACAGTTATGCAAGATTTATTGTAAGGATGGATGAAATGAAGGAAAGTCTTCATATCTTGCGCCAGGTCGTGGACAATATGCCAGCGTCAAAGGTAATAAGCAGCGCTGAATTTGGAATAGCTCCCATGACTGGCACTCCGACTGCGGTTTCGACATATTTCCCAAGGATATTTTCACCTCCTGCGGGTGAGGTTTACAGCCGTATAGAAGCACCCAAGGGAGAATTGGGATTTTATGTGGTCAGCGACGGTACTACAAAACCATACCGTGTAAAAATACGATCGCCATCTTTCTGCAATTTAACAGCGATACCGAGCCTGGTGAAAGGATTAAAGATCCCTGACCTGATAGCGGCATTCGGGACAATTGATGTTGTTCTTGGCGATGTGGATCGGTGATATAATGTTTGCAAATACTTACGAACTTATTGTTTTTATCTTGAATTTTATTGGGATTTACAATCCAATTTATAATTTATTCGAGAGTTTAGGACTTGAATATTTACTGAGGATTATAATTGTACTGGTGGAAATAGGGGTTTTATTCGTTTTCGTCCTTTTGACAGTCATGTTCCTCACATGGATGGAACGGAAAGTTGTCGCCATGGTGCAGGCAAGATATGGCCCAATGGTCACGGGACCAAGAGGATTGCTACAGCCTGTTATGGACGGCGTTAAACTCATAGGAAAAGAAGATATAATACCAGCAAAAGCAGACAGGTGGGTTTTTACTCTGGCGCCTTTTCTTATATTTATACCGGCTCTGCTTGTATTCATCCCGCTGCCATTTGGAGAGTCACTCATAGTTTCAGACCTGAATGTCGGGCTTTTTTACATCATAGCGATCTCTGCAATTTCACCGGTGGCGATATTAATTGCCGGCTGGGCTTCAAATAATAAATATTCATTAATGGGAGCAGTAAGGGCTGTAGCCCAGGATATCAGTTATACAATACCACTTGCACTGGCTGCAATCGCAGTCGTATTATTTACCGGATCACTCAGCACCGTGGAAATCGTCAATGCGCAAAGCGGAACATGGTTTGGTTTTATTCCAAAATGGTTCATATTCCTCCAGCCCGTTGGTTTTGTATTATTCCTAATAGCGTCGATCGCTGAAATGGGACGCATACCATTTGACTTCCAGGAATCTGAATCTGAACTTGTAGCTGGTTTCTTCACTGAATACAGCGGCATGAAATTCGCAATGTTCTTCCTTGCCGAGTATGCACATTTATTTTCAGTATCGGCATTAGTTGTTACATTATTCCTTGGAGGATGGTCAGTACCGTTCCTGAATCTCATACCGGCTGCATTAGTCCCGGTAATATCGCTTTGTGTTTTCCTTGTCAAGACATATGCAATAATATTCTTTGCAATGTGGCTGCGTGATACAGTACCTAGGGTCAGGATTGACCAGCTTTTAGGCCTGGGATGGAAGAAAATGATCCCTGTGGCTTTACTTAACTTATTTGCCACCGCATTTTTGTTTACCGTAGGGGTGTTCAAATGACCTGGATAAGCAAGAACTGGGCAATGGGCGGAATAATAAAAGGGCTCATAGTCACCTTAAAACACGTATTGCGCATTGGTGATAGGCCAACAGTGACAGTCCAGTATCCATATCAGAAGATGAAAGTCCATTCAAGGTTCAGAGGATTACATGCTGTTGATGAGGATGCATGTATAGGCTGCGGTATTTGTGAAACAAACTGCCCTAACAGCACTATACAGATAGTTAAGCTTAATACGAGATGGTATCCGCAGGTAAATATCGGAATGTGCATGTTCTGCGGCATCTGCGTGGATGTTTGTCCTATGAACGCTATGAAAATGACAGGGAATTACGAGCTCGCTGATTACAGCAGGGAGAGCTTGGTCTATGGTCCTGACAGGTTGTTATTCAAGAAAGAGGTGAACCAGTAATGGAGATTGTATTTATTGTTATTTCAATTCTAACGATTTTATCAACGATCATGGTGATACGATCTAGAAAATTAGTCCACAGCGCCCTATATCTGGCGGGAACATTCATCGGTACGGCAGGTCTTTTCCTGCTCCTGGAAGCGGAATTCATTGCGTGGGTGCAGATACTCGTCTATGTTGGGGCGGTTGTAACCCTGATCTTATTCACTATTATGTTGACCAGAAAGGGAGAGGAAGAATAAATGATCAACAAGGTCTTTAATTTATTGATCGCATTACTGTTATTTGCCGTATTGTTCATAGCAATAGATGACAGTTACACCGATCTGGCAAAGAAAGAAGAAATAAATTATATAAGCATAGAGCAGATAGCAGGTGGACCTGATATCAGGGGCGGGATTTTCAGCGATTTTGTTTTTTCATTTGAATTGCTTTCCCTCTTGTTGCTGGCATCTTTGATCGGAGCGCTTTACATCGCTAAAAAGGAGGCTTAAAATGGGATTATATTCATATCTCTTAATTTCCGTAATAATTTTTACCATAGGTGTTTATGGCATCATTACACAAAGAAGCGGGATCAAAATCCTCATGTGTATAGAACTGCTACTGAACTCAGCAAATCTGAACCTTGTTGCATTTTCAAGTTTCAATGGCAATTCAACAGGCCAGGTGTTTGCTTTGTTCTCAATAGCAATAGCTGCAGCAGAAGCTGCAATAGGATTTGCGATTCTTGTAGCTTTATTCAGGCTACGCGATACTATCAATCTTGACAATATCAATATCCTGAGGTGGTAATATGTTCAGTGACTATGCAGCATTAATAGTATTATTACCTGTAATTGCTTTTGTCCTGACACTTTTCCTTGGCAAGAAACTCTATTCAGGGGGAGCATTGCTCCCGATAGCAGCTATCGCAGGATCGTTCATCATCTCACTGGGAATATTCTTTGAGATATATCCCGGAGGAATGGTACAGCAGTCAATTCCCTGGTTTAGCAGTGGAATAAGTCAAATGAATATGGGCATCCTGATCGATCCGCTGGCAATTGTTATGCTTTTGATGGTTTCGTTTGTGAGCCTTCTAATTCATATTTATGCAGTGGGATACATGTCACACGACCCTGCAAAATCGAGGTATTTTGCCGAAACATCATTGTTCACCGCAGCCATGTTGAGTGTAATATTATCAGATAATATACTCCAGTTCTTTATTTCTTGGGAAGTTGTAGGTGTGTGTTCATTCCTGTTGATAGGTTTTTGGTATCATAAGCCATCGGCAGCGGCAGCAGCTAAGAAAGCATTCCTTGTTACAAGGATCGGAGATGTGCTGTTCCTCGCTGGAATAGTCATGCTCTATGTTAATCTGGTTAAGATTATCAATGATCCTGCAAATGCCTTTGAAATAGGGTCAGGAAATTTCATCCTTCAATTCAAGACCATGTTCGAAGCAATTCCGCTTATTGATCCGACGCAATTAACATATATCACACTTCTATTCTTTGGAGGCGCTGTGGGTAAAAGCGGACAGTTCCCGCTTCATGGCTGGCTGCCCGATGCAATGGAAGGCCCTACTACAGTTTCAGCGCTTATCCATGCAGCAACAATGGTAACAGCCGGTGTTTACCTTGTGGCAAGAACATTCCCGATGTTCGTTGCAACACCGGATACAATGTCTGCGGGTGTGCCCGATGCACTTCTCATTGTCGCGTATATTGGCGGTTTCACAGCGCTGTTCGCAGCAACAATGGGACTTGTAATGAACGATATTAAACGAGTTCTTGCTTATTCAACTGTCAGCCAGCTTGGTTATATGATGCTGGCGCTTGGCACAGCAGGCACTGTCCTGGGAGCAAATGCAGTAGGCATATCCATGTTCCACCTTATAAGCCATGCCTTCTTCAAGGCTCTTCTTTTCCTTTGCGCCGGAAGTGTTATCCATGCAGTGGGAACGAACGACATTCGTGAAATGGGCGGGTTATTCAGCAAAATGAAAATAACCGGGACAACAATGTTCATAGCTGCTCTTTCGCTGGCAGGGATCGGTATTCCATATCTCGGTATTGGAACAGCCGGTTTCTTCAGCAAAGACAGGATTATAGAAGGAGCCTTCGAGTACGGCGAAAAAACCGGGGATCTGATCCCTTATGCATTTGCCGTCATAGCAGCTCTTTTGACTTCAATATATATCTTCAGGCTGTGGTTCATGGCCTTTACGGGAAAGCCTCGTTCGGACAGGCATTCGCATGAATCACCCAATGTGATGACAGTTCCATTAATGATCCTGGCAGTTTTCGCCCTGTTCTTTGGCTTCTCACAATTGGCATTCTATGGATATGTAGAGACGAATTTTGAATTGATGGGTGTGGAGATTGCGGTTCATGAAGGTGAAGCGGTTCATCCTCCTATTATTATAGTCCTGCTTCCAGTCATCGTTGGCGTGCTTGGCTTTTTGATATCATATGCAATATACTACAAACGGATGCTTGACATGAGTAAAATCATATCATCCCAAAATCCGCTTTATAAACTGTTGTTGAACAGGTATTATGAACCAAAGATCGGTGCCGATCTGATCGGAGTAAAATTGACCCATGATGTCGTAGCACAATCTGGTGAATTCGTTGACAGAAAGATAATAGACGGGCTGGTAATAGACACAATAATAAGCAATACCATTTTCAAGATCAGCGAATTGATCCGAAAATTGCAGACCGGTGTTGTCCAGAATTATGCCTCAATTACGATTCTGGGAGTGGCATTGCTCTTAGTTTTACTTAGGCTCAAATTCGGAGGTATATAATGGCAGGCTTAATTTCATTGATGATCCTTATCTCGTTAGTCGGGGCGCTCATAACATTCATGGCAAAAACCCGCCAGCAGGCAAGGACCATAGCTCTAATAACATCAGGAATATCACTTGCAATATCGCTTGTAATTTTTTCACGATTCGAAAGTTCAATTTCAACGATGCAATTCCTTGAATCGTATTCATGGATACCTTCAATAGGTGTGACCCTGAAATTCGGTCTTGACGGAATAGGCATGCCGCTTGTGCTCCTGTCAAATATTATTATCCCGCTCACTGTAATTTTTGCATGGGGGGAGACAAAAGAAGCAAATCGATTTTATGGATTGATACTTCTTGAACTCACAGGAGTTATGGGAGTTTTCACTTCACTTGATTTCTTTGTGTTCTATATATTCTGGGAAATCGTTCTGATCCCAATGTACTTCCTGATAAGCATCTGGGGAGGACCAAGAAAAGAATATGCAGCAATTAAGTTCTTTGTATATACGCATGTGGCAAGTCTTGTAATGCTTCTTGCGATATTCGCTTTGTATTTCAATGCATTAGATATAACAAAGATCCCAAGTTTCGATATGTTCAACCTCCTGAAATATTATCAGGTAATGGATGGAGATCTGATAAGAGGTATAATATCCTTGAAAGACGCAGTATTTATTGGTCTATTGTTTGGTTTCATTGTCAAGATGCCAGCAGTCCCATTCCATACATGGTTGCCCGACGCGCATGTCGAAGCGCCGACAGCAGGCAGTGTAATACTTGCAGCTTTGCTTCTTAAGATGGGAGGTTATGGCCTGTTCAGGGTTATCCTTCCAATACTACCATATTCAGAGTCACCTTCGATAATGATCACATTGATGGCAATAATTGGCGTATTAAGTATCCTTTACGGAACTTTCCTTGCCCTGGCTCAGCGTGACCTCAAGAAGATGGTAGCATACTCGAGCATAAGCCACATGGGTTATGTGACCCTGGGCGCAGCAGCTCTTGTTCCATTGTCAGTCAGCGGAGCTATGTACCAGCAGTTCTCACACGGATTGATCACAGGCATATTGTTCATGTCATGCGGTGTGATCCAGCACTCAGCTGGAACAAGGATAATACACGATCTTGGCGGCATTGCAAAATATATGCCAAAACTAACCTTTGTCATGCTGCTTGGATTCCTTGCATCCCTTGGATTACCGGGAATGAGTGGTTTTATCGCTGAATTCCTTGTGCTTGTGAATTCGTATTTCACGCTTCCCACATTTGTGATACTTGCCCTGTTTGGTATCGTGTTCACAGCCGGATATCATCTATGGGCTATGCAGCGCGCGGTTTTCGGGACATATAACGAAAAACTGGGGCATATCCATGATGGTGCGAATTATGAAATCGCTTCCATGGCAATTCTTGTGCTTCTTGTAATATACTTCGGGCTAAATCCAAATCCCGTACTTAATATGATGACAGTGAACGCAGAGCATATGCTTGATTCAGTTTTCCTAAGGGGGGTGTGGACATGAGTTTTGACATCAATTTTACTTTCCTTGCACCTGAAATATTACTTACTGTACTGGCTTTTGCAATAATAATATTGGGTCTTTTAATAAGCGATAAATCCAAGAACCTGCTGGGCTACATAAGCGCAGCCGGCATTCTGGCTTCACTTGTTTATGTTGTTGGCAATGGAATGACGGAAAAGGTCAGTTACTTCTATGATTCCCTCGTTGTCGATCCTTTATCACAGGTATTCAAACTGATATTCTTAATAGTTTCATTGATCTCAGTTATTGCTTCAATTGAATATTTCAAGGACAATCGCAATCAGGATGAGTATTATGCACTTATTCTAATGTCCACAGTTGGTATGATGGTTGTTGCATCAGCAAATGACCTGATAGCATTATTCGTGGGTTTTGAACTTGCAAGCATGTCAACATACGTTCTTGCCGGATTTGAAAAGAAAAACCCTGCATCCCTTGAAGCTGCGTTGAAATATTTCCTGATCGGTTCGCTATCATCAGCCTTGATGTTATTCGGCATGTCGCTTATCTATGGAATAACAAGTACTACAAATATTTCAGGAATTATTGAGTTCTTCAGGACTGCGCCTCTTATGGCAGAAAGCTCACTTGGTCTCCTGGGAATGGTATTTCTTGTTGCAGGATTTGGTTTCAAGATGGCACTTGTGCCATTCCATATGTGGGCGCCCGATACATACGAAGGTTCACCCAGCGTAGTATCATCACTTCTTGCAGCAGGCTCAAAAAAGATGGGATTTGTTGCAGCATTCAGGGTGCTTGTGCTCGCGCTTGTTGCGATCCGGGCTGATGTGCAGTTTACCTTTGCGGTACTAGCTATCATAACTATGACCTATGGTAATGTCGTGGCACTTTCCCAGCGAAGCATTAAGAGGATGCTTGCATATTCATCCATCGCCCAGGCAGGCTATATCGCCCTTGCTTTCGTTGTGACTACTCCGATGTCAATTGCAGGAGGAATTATGCTGGCTCTTGGACATGCATTAATGAAAGGCGGAGCTTTCATTGCAGTTGCTGTTGTGGGATACATGGTTCTATCCGATAACAAGAACGCAAAAAATATTGATGACCTTGATAATTTCGCAGGCCTTGGAAAGCGGGCACCCATTACAGCATTGGGATTCTTTGTGTTTTTCCTGGCATTGGCAGGAATACCGCCATCGGCTGGATTTATCGGAAAATTATTGTTGTTCTATTCGATCACAGTAGAGGCAATAAGCCTGTCAAGCAGCTGGCTTTTACTGATCGTCGTAATAGCAATATTGAATAGCGCCCTGTCAATTTATTATTATGCACGTGTAATAAAATACATGTATGTGCTTCCCCCTCAGGGTGAAAAAATAAAAGAACCCACAGCTTATATTATAGCAATTCTGATCGCTGTAGTAGGAACGCTTGGAATAGGTCTGTATCCTGAACCTTTCATCAATATGGCAATGAATGCAGCACAAGTTTTAGGAGTGTGAAATCTATGGCAGATTGTGAATTATGCGGTGTGGCAAGACCAACCCTTTGCCCGGTAAAATTTAAAGCACCTGGTGTATTGTTAGCTTACCCGTCAGGAACATGGAGAGGAATAAACGAAGAATGCCTCGATATTTGTCATGAAGCTAACATGAAACGTGTTCCTGTAAAGGCAAAAAAATGTGATCTATGCAGCGTAAAGAATGTTCCTCTGTTCCAGGTCAAGGTACCTGTGCCAATTTTCCAGGAACCTTATCACAGGGAAACTATCAAAGCGATATGTGAGAGCTGTTTTGAAGCCTGCGAGGATACAATAAAAAGGCGTGAATCCGACAAGAAAGAGTCACCTCATCATTAGATGATTCTTTCTTCTCTTCATCAAATTCACTCTGAGCAATATTAAATAACACGACTCACTTTGCGCCGAAGCCTCCCCGTAGGAACCGCCTCAGGTCTTCATCGTCGTCTGAATTATCAGGTTTATTTTTTTCTTCAGTATTATATTTCATTTATTTTACTCATTTAATAGAACGTCCGCTATGGCAAAAGCATTCCTGCCGCAATCACCACATGATGTCATAGCAATCCCTCTTATGAAATCTGCGCTCTTTATCAATATGGAATGCTTGCAGGCCGGGCATTTATACTGTCGTGTCGTTGTCATATAAACCACCATATAGTATCACTAAAATCCTGAATGACTTTCGAATCCTAAATCATCCATATTTATTAGATAAGATGTTCTTTCAAGTTCAATCTCATTAAGTTCTTTCCATATCGCCATATTTTGTATTTCTTCCATAACTAATCCCTTCATTCGTTTCAATGTCCGTTATCATTTTACATAAGTCATATTGCAAAAATTAAATACTACCCCCACATGCTTCCCATTTTCCCCAACCTGCTCATCTCACTTTAGTTAAGTATCCAATGATACTCAACATTATTATGTACTTAGTAGCACTGATAAATAGTATGTTGTGAAAAAAGTAGCACTAAAGTATTCCTTTCGAAATAAATAGCTATCCCACGTTCTATTAACTTGGTGAGGTGAATATATGATGTAAAATATATACATCATTTTCACACCCCCATTTATATTTGTGTGAATTCAAGCAATAATATCTTTAAACAATCAAGAATATCAAAGATCATATAATATCGATTATTACCCCAAAGAGGGAACTAAATTGCCTTTAGACCATACAGATTTAAGAGAAATGAAAAAACGCCATGACATCGAGGGTTTATTGGGTATTTTCGATACTGGCGATATAAAAGAATGCCGGGAATCCATAAGAATGCTCGGAGAATTAAGGAGCAGGAAAGCTATTGTACCTCTCATTGGATTTCTTGAGACGGATGATATACAGATCCGGTCAAATGCCGCGTGGGCTCTTGGAGAAATAGGGCATATGAAAGCTGTCCTTCCTTTGATAGGTCTTTTAAATGACCCTATAGATAATGTAAGGATAAACGCCGCGTGGTCACTTGGAAGGATTGGAGATAAGCGTGCTCTGTCTTCATTAAGATCTGCAATGAGAAATGGTTCAACAGAACTCAGGAAACATGCACGGGAAGCAATTACAAGGATAGAATCGACCGAAGCTGATAAAAGAAATGGCCTGGATGATGAAAATGAGCCGGATTTTTCAGACATTGCTTTTCCACTCCTGACCCTTGCTGTCCCAAGCGATATGGAGTGTAGTTATCTCTCACGTGTGGAAGATGAAGTTTCGCAAACCGATTTTGTGAATACAACACAGTTCTCAAGGGATGTCCTGTTAAGGGATACAGGCAATCTTGACACGATCCTGGAAGATGAATTGCGAGAGATTATCCTGGGATTAAGGAAAGAAACAACCGGATCAGTTTCGGTAGATATTTTATTTAGATATAAAAATAACAATGGTGACAATAAGACAAGTTCAGTCTGGCTTCATGTGTCAACGAAAGACAAAAAGGGAATTGGTGGGAAATATAATATTGAGACCATCCCGGAAGTTGAAAGAAGGGAGACTAAAAGAGGGGTAGTTGACACTGACAAGAGAAAGACAAGAATAAAATATGTGAAAAAGGTTAAACCTGTTGAATATGAAATACCGCATGATTTTGAAACCCCCAGGGAAGAATCCACGTATGAAGATGAAGAACTAGAAGAGTACCCTGAGGAAAAAGTCATCCGGAGAAAAGAAATTAAACGGCAATACAAAAAATTCCCTGTCCGGGAAAGAAATGTCGAACCGCAAGCGAATTCTATAGATGAGGAAGAATTTGAGGAAACGCAAAAACCTGTTTATCAGGAAATTCTGGAACAGCCTGAACAAGAAATAAAACCTAAGGAAACTAACCTTGATTTAAAAGCCAGGCAAATTAAACATGAAGCCAAACCGGCAAAAGAGCCGGTCCAGCCAACGGTGAAAATACCAGAACCGCCAAAGCCAGAAATAAAACCAAAGGAAACTAAGCCGGAATTGAAAACCGAACCTGTCAGGGAACAGGTAAAAATAGAGAAAAAACCCGAAATTAAACCAGAGGCAAAACCACAAGAAATTCCGGAACTCGTGTCATCCCAGGTGAAATCCGGAACTGCTGGAACGGGATCTGTGGATTCAGCTGTGCGGCTCTTGAGCGATATCGGCATGTCAGGAATGACAAAAGCTGCTTCTGCTGTCACCCAGTTATCAGGGGAGGAAGAGGAAGCGAAACATTCCCAGCTGCGCACGCTTCCGGTCAATGAACTAAAGGATGAAATATTAAGTCTTGGCGAAAGTGTTGTGATGATAGGCGTTGGACTTAATGGGAAAGGTTCCTCAGGAGATGTGAATGGGGAAATGCAGATATATATTTCTAAACAGGATGCCCTTGATGTTGCGAACGAACTCCTCTGTAATTCTCCGGATGCCTATGAAAAAGAATTCACAGATGATATTTCTTCCACATTAAAAGAGATCGCAAATATTTTCGGAGGGCAATATGTCAGCGCGATATCAGAGTATATTGAGGTGCCCTTTTTGTTGAATGTTCCATCATTCAAGACCGGTCAATCTTCACAGATCGCAGAAGCCGCATTGAAAGATATTGGAGGAAAAGTTGATTTCGTCCTTGCCACAAATCTGGCATTTGGACCCAATAAGGTGGGACGATTGATAATATTGCTTGATCCGACATCATTTGATACTATTATAAAGAAACTCTTCTGAATAGCAAAAATTGAATACTACCCCCACATACTTCCCATTTTCCCCAACCTGCTCATTTTACTTTGTTAAGTATCTGTCTATTTAGTTAGCACACACATTGTATTGCACAACTTTGCTCCAAATCAGGTAGTATTCTATTATGATACTCAACATAATTATATGTTCTAGTAGCACTGATAAATAGTGTGTTGTGAATAAAGTAGCACTAAAAGTCTTCGACTGGAAATAAAGGGGTGTAATCTGGATTTTACACTTATTTAAGTGTATAAATCATAGATGTCTGATTGTCGTAGCAACAAGGTGATACTAAAAAGTTGAAATAAACCAAAAAGTTCTTATAATGGCACGAATTAATTGTTTTCTTGGAATAGGATAGTCCCAGGTTTGATTAACCTGGTGAGGTGAATCTATGAATTACAATATCGGAGATACCGTAAGTTTCAAATTAGAATCTGGTGAAGTACAGAAAGGAAATATTATATTTATTGAAAAGAGCAGATCCGAAGAAACTTATTATATAAATGGTTTCAGCAGATGGGCTTACAAAATTCCCGGGCAAAAAATTATTTCATAAATTTAAGATAAATAGAACGTTCAAATGTGCTCAACGGGTCCTTAGACAGCATAAACTTCATTGGTGCGGATAACTTTTTCCACATCCCTTTCGAGTCTTGAGAGCATGGTTTTATCAAGCTTTTTTCCTTTTAACTGCTCTATGAACATCAGGGATCTCGTATGGTCATCAGGGAGAAGCTTCCAGGTCGGTCTTTCCACGTAATAATCTATCCCGTTGGCATATGCTATCATTTTTTCACAGACTTCCTCGCTTATCCATCCTATGTCTATGTAATATTCAAGAACTTCAGACAGGTTATTCCTTCCTACTTTTTCAAGAAGGAATTCTATCCAGTTAAGAAGGATAATAGAAGTCTCAGCCTTATTATCAATAGACAGCAATTTTACGTTCTCATCATAATATTGCTGTTTTTCTGCTGCTGCCTTCACGGATGTTCTAGATACCGGGGAAGGAGCGGCTTCAGTCGCAGCAGGAATCGCGGCAGCAGCCATTTGAACTGCTTCAAGTTCCTGCAATTTTTGATCCAGAAATGGCCTTATTTGTTCCATTACCTGCAATGAGACATTTTTTATTATATCTTCCTGGTTCAATTGTGCAGGTGCAGGCGTATTACTAAACAAAGTCGTTAATTCTTCAAGGCTTCCTTCAAGAGCTTTGAATTTTATATCATATTCCTCTTTCATATTTGTAGGAATTTCAGGCGGTTTCTGGCTCAGGATTTCAAGCTTTTTCTCAATCTGTTCAAGTTTCTCTGTAGGAATTGTTCCCTTGTCGCCCACAAAAGGATTTACTGTGCTTGAAACCACTTCATATAGGGACAATAACTCAAGCAGGCTTTCATCGATCTTATCAAGCCTTTCTTTAAATTCTCCCACAGTATTCTTACTGGATGAAACAGCGCCTTCCAGCTTATTTAATTTTACATCGAACTCCTTTATAGTTTCGACACTGGTATTGATCTGTTCAGTTTTTGATTTGATAATCTCTTCTATTTTTTGAGTCATCTCCTCCTGGGTTTTCTTAAGCTGCTCTGAAAAATCCGGCAATGCTGCTGCTGTTCCGGAGGAAGAAGAGGAAGAAGGAGATGAATCGGAACCTATGGAAATTGCGGATTCAGGGGTCTTTTTGATGCGCTCGATCTTCTTTATTAGTGACTCCTCAGGCATCTTCAATTTTTTAAATTTAGCTGTTATATCCTCAAACATGCCCTGTCCTTCGAATTCTTTTTTATGAATATGTATTATATGTTATTATATTTTTTGTATTTTGAATGTACGTATTATTAAGCATGATTCACACACTTTTCACAATTGCGTTTATATATTCAAAAATCAAACTCTTATACAACATATTGTGAGGATAATTATGAGAATAAAAACAGGAATCGAAGGATTTGATCCACTTGTTGAAGGCGGTCTTATCCAGGGAAGGCAATATCTGATCAGCGGCTCACCGGGAAGCGGAAAGACTACTTTTAGCGTCCAGTTTCTTGCAGAAGGAGCTCTTGAAGGTGAACCAGGCGCATATATTGCTTTAGCAGAAAGTATTGAAACGATAAGACAGGATATGCTTCGTTATGCTTTGCACACTGATGAACTGGAGAAAAAGAAAAAATTGTTCTTTATAGATCTTGGTCCGTCTGTGAATTATGGGGAATACGATGAAATATCAAATCTAATTACCCCGGATTATCAGCAGCAACAGGGTGACGACCCGGTGAATACGCCGCCCACTCCATTTTCCGTATTTAAGGAAGTGGAGACCCAGGTAAAAAATCTTGGTCTCAAAAGATTAGTGATCGATTCTTTGTCTGCAATAAGGTTCACATCCCAGAATCCTGCCTCTGAAGAAAGATCGATCGGGAGATTTATCCGAAACCTGAAGAATCTGGGGTGTACTACTATACTTCTTTCCGAACTTACAAAACCCGATGCTTATACCATAGAACAATTCGCATCACACGGTGTTATATTCCTGCATAATTTCATGGACAAACAGGGAAATATGGTCAGGGCTTTGCAGATCATAAAAATGCGAGGGACAAAGCATGATTGTGAGATGAGAGCTATTGAATTTACGGATAAGGGGCTGAAGATTTCAAAACCCATTAAAAGCAAGTAAAGGGGTTTTAGGTATTACCAGTAAATGTTCAGAAAATGAAAAAGCCCAGATCACAAAAAAATTATATGAACTCGGCTTTGAAGTGGGATTTAATAAACATTCAGAGATCGGCTGGGTATTAAGGGAATACAATGACCTCACAAACGAAGCCCAGAAATTGGGTATTAAATCGCCTGATTCTTATTATACGGATGGTAAGACCAGAGGTAAGACCAGCAAGGATACGGGCGTCGATCCAAATAAAGCTGTAGAAAAACCGGATGTTTTTCTGAAAAAGGTCGATGTTTCGAGTATTCTGGCTGGATTTGATGATACTATAGAAGAGATCGAAAATACTCACATGAAAAAACCTTCATTGAATGAACTTCCTAAATTTGTCCGGAAAGGCAAGACATCGGAAATTCCCGAACTTCTTGAAGGTTTTAAACACCATCGCAGAAGATAATTTTTGAATATAACACATTAATTACTGTTCACACCTTTTTCACAACTTCGTATATATTCTGGATATAGCATAATCAAAAGAAGGATAAAATATAGAAACTGGCTCCCATGTGATCTTGCATGGAAGCCGAAGATCATAATAACTGTTTATCCTGGTAAAAACGAGACCATAAAAATTAACAGGAGAAATGGAACGGAGGAGAAAATGGTAAGTATAAAAGATATGTCTTTAAGCAAGAAGCTGCTGGGCGGATTCGGCCTTGTCAGCATCCTGCTTATAATCGTAGCAGTAGTCAGTATAACCACACTTAGTACGATAGAATCGGAAAATAATAAAGTTATCGCAAATACGATCACAATGAAAGAAAAAGGTCTTTTGATGGATGTAGATATGCTTGAAGCAAGACGCTCTGAAAAAGACTTTTTTGCACGTAAAGATCTATCATATGTTGATAACGTAAAAACTTCTGTTCAAGATGTCAGAAAAGAAGCACAGGATATACAGGCGCTTGACGTCCCACAAACAGAAAAGGACACAGCAGGAAAAATAGTAACTGATATAACAGGTTATGAAAAAGCGTTCCTTGAGACTGTTGAACTCACCAAGACAAAAGGCCTTGATGAGACCCAGGGACTCCAGTTTGAAATGAGGGGTGCTGTGGCTGCTGTTGAAGCAGATATCACAAAACAAAATGATAACCTTCTATTAGCAAATATGCTGACACTGCGGAGAAATGAAAAAGATTACATAATGAGACAGGATGTTGCATACCAGACAAAATTGCATGATAATGAAAAGATACTTCTTAATAACCTAGCTGCCAGCACATTGCCCCAGAATGTTAAAGATGATATCAAATCCAAGCTCATTGTATATACAGCATCTTTTGATAAAATAGTAGATAGCGATTCAAAGATAGCATCAAAAACAGCCGAATTTACAACTTATGTACATGCGATTGAGCCCGCAATAGACACTTTCGAAAAAACTGCTGAAGAACAAGAAGTTGCAGCACTTGCAGAAATAGCCAGTACTAATTCAACCGCAAAAACCACCGTTATAATACTTTCAATAATTGCCATAGTAACAGGTCTTGGAATCGGAGTTTATATCTCCCGCGCGATCACAAAACCAATGGACAGCATGCTTAACGCTTCAAATAAAGTTGCAGCAGGCGACCTTACAGTTATGGTGACGAGTGATTCAAAAGATGAAGTTGGACAACTCGGCAATGCTATCCAGTTGATGACCACAAGCTTAAAAACCGTACTTGGAAAAGTCCAGCAATCAGCAATGAGTGTTTCATCCACTGCCCAGGAACTATCTGCATCAAGCGAAGAGATGAAAGCATCAACAGACCAGATATCAAGCACAACCCAGGATATTGCAACTGGCGTAGGACAGCAGGCCACAAAGATGGCTGAAGTCAGCCGTGCAATGAAGGAAATGGCTGACAGTGTACAGCAGGTCGCTACGAACTCCCAGAAAGCGGCTGAAGGCGCAAACTCAGCAAGCGTGACCGCCCAGAATGTCGGAAAGATGTCAGTCGATGTTGCAAATAAGATGGGAGAGATCCAGGCAACCGTGGATAATTCGGCTATAGTGATAAAAGCGCTTGATGGCAAATCACAGCAGATCGGTGAGATCATCGGCGTCATCACAAATATCGCAGACCAGACAAACCTTCTTGCATTAAACGCAGCCATAGAAGCGGCGCGTGCAGGTGAACATGGACGCGGGTTTGCGGTAGTTGCGGATGAAGTCAGGAAACTGGCTGAAGAATCAAGAGGAGCTGCAAACCAGATCACAGGATTGATAAAAGATATTCAGCAGGGTACGAAATCTGCTGTAACCACAATGGAACAGGGGACAAAGACCGTGGGTGAGGGCGCAAAGACCATCGGAGAAACAGTTACAGCCATCAACCAGATTGTTAAGGCAGCTGCTGAGGTTGCAACAATGGTTCAGGAAATTGCGGCAGCCGCAGAAGAGCAATCCGCATCGGTCGAGGAAGTAACATCTTCTATAGAGGATCTATCAGCGATCAGTGAGGAATCAGCGGCAGGCACCGAAGAAACATCAGCGGCTGCAGAAGAACAGTCTGCGTCAATGGATCAGCTTGTAAATGCAGCACAGGATCTTGCCAGATTATCCAATGAATTGCAGACTGAAGTTGGCAAATTCAATATTGGTGAAGCAGTGTCATCATCCGGATCTTCGAAGATCGAGCATATAACTGAACACAATATCGAAAAAACCTCTCAGCAAAAATCTGCAGGTTTTCCTAAAAATATAAAGGTAACTAAAAAGTCGGCAAAAGCCGCAACGCCAGAGAAGGGTGAAAATTCTGATATCAGGAACAACCCCTCCTCGCAAGGAAGTCTCGAACACCGGACAAAATAGGAGGACACAATGGCAGAACAACAACCACAGGATGCAAAAGCAAAATCAAGCGACGAGCTACAGCTCGTCGTTTTTAATATCGGCACTGAAGAGTTCGGTGTTGAGATAATGAACGTTCAGGAGATCATCCGCATGACCAACATCACCAAGATCCCGCAGGCATCAGGCTATGTGAAGGGAATAATCAACCTTCGAGGCAGGATAATCGTGGTTATCAATCTTGATGTGATTATGGGCATGAGAAGCAAGGAACAGGATGAGAACACACGTATCATCGTTGCGGATATAGGTGAAACTGTAATGGGATTCATCGTAGATTCCGTGAGCGAGGTCATACGGCTTCCTGAAAGCAGCGTCGAGCCAGCACCCGCCGTTATTGCCAACAAGATCGGTACGGAATACGTACGCGGTGTCGGCAAAATGAAAGATCGGCTGCTTATATTGCTTGATCTTGACAGGATACTTAGCGCGAACGAACTTCGTAATGTTAATAGAATTTCAACCGAAGCATCAGCAGCGACCGCATAAGGAAGCTGCTTTTCTTTTTTTTTTTTAATTATTTCACACGTTTTTCACAAATCCATTAATAACAGGTGTATTTTATTATTGATTATATGACAAGCATATTTGCTTATCATTTCGAAAATTGTTGAAAAAAAGGAGCTAACAGGTGACGTAAATGAAGATCAAGGACATTAGTATAAAATACAAAATTATTATTTTTGCATTAATACTTTCGATAATACCCGTGGCAATTATTGGTTTCTACGCCTATAATCAGGCAAGTAACTCATTAAATGCAGAGATCCGGAATAAACTGGAAGAGCAGGTCAGTCTTGAAAAAGACAGCATAGAAATGACATTTGCTCTCGCTCAAAATAATGTCAATAGTTCACTTGGTGTTGCAAAAGCCCAATTTTATTCCAGGGGAAAACCCAGTGTCGTAAATGGTAAGATGCAGCTTGGGGACAATTACGTACTGAATGGGAACTTTGAGATAGTGGACTCGGTAAAAAATATGGTCGGTGGTACAGCAACGGTATTTCAGGTGATAGGAGATGAAGCTGTTCGAATTTCCACAAATGTTATCAATACGGACGGATCGCGCGCAGTAGGAACAACTGTTTCCAAACCTGTATATGATGCTGTTATAGTGCGCGGCCAGACATATTACGGCAGGGCATGGGTTGTAAATGCATGGTACCAGTCAGCTTATGAGCCTATTAAAGATGGATCGGGGAATATAATTGGCATATTGTATGTAGGTATTCCGGAGGAGCCATTCATAAATCTGATCAAAAAGAATATGAAAAGCATAGTTGTGGGAAAGACCGGTTATCTTTATGTTATTGACTCAAAAGGCAACCTGATCATACATCCGGATCGAGAAGGCGATAACCTCCTTGAATACGATTTTATAAAAACGATAACTCAAAGTAAGGAAGGGTATATCCAGTATCCATGGGAAGGAAGGGATAAAGTTGTTGCTTACACTTATTATGAACCCAGGGATTGGATAATAGCTTCAGGAAGTTATCTTGAAGATTTCAGCGCGGGAATTTATGCGATAAGAAATAGCCTGATTATAGCAATAGTAATTTTCTCGATATTGGGTTCTATTCTGGGAATATGGTTTTCAAGAAATATCACAAAACCTATTAATGCAATGCTTAAGGTTTCCAGAAAAGTTGCTGGAGGTGACCTCACAGCAAAATTGGATAGCCGCTCAAAAGATGAGATCGGGCAGCTTTTTGCAGCTTTGGGTACAATGACCCAGAACATGAGAGATGCCCTTGGCAAAGTGCAAAGATCAGCTATTGACGTCGCTTCAACAGCCCAGGAACTCAGCGCCTCAAGCGAAGAGATGAAAGCATCATCAGACCAGATATCAAGCACAAATCAGGATATTGCAGCAGGCGCAAACTCACAGGCATCTAAGATGTCGCAAGTAAGCCGTGCAATGAAAGAGATGTCTGATAGTGTGCAGCAGGTAGCCTCGAACTCCCAGAAAGCGGCTGAGGGTGCAAACTCAGCAAGTACGACAGCCCAGGAAGTCGGGAAGATGTCAAAAGAAGTGGCCCTGAAGATGGGGGAGATCCAGTCAACCGTGGATAATTCTGCTGTGGTGATTAAAGCGCTTGACGGAAAATCCCAGCAGATCGGTGAGATAATTGGCGTGATAACAAATATCGCTGACCAGACAAACCTCCTGGCATTAAACGCTGCAATAGAAGCAGCCCGTGCAGGTGAACATGGACGTGGCTTTGCGGTAGTTGCAGATGAAGTCAGGAAACTCGCAGAGGAATCAAGAGGCGCCGCGAACCAGATCACAGGATTGATAAAAGATATTCAGCTTGGCACAAAACAGGCTGTAACCACAATGGAACTGGGCACTAAGACCGTGGGCGAGGGTGCAAAAACTATAGGTGAAACCGTTTCAGCGATCAACCATATCGTTAGAGCTGCCGCTGAGGTTGCTACAATGGTTCAGGAAATTGCGGCAGCCGCAGAAGAGCAATCCGCATCGGTCGAGGAAGTAACATCTTCTATAGAGGATCTATCAGCGATCAGTGAAGAATCAGCGGCAGGCACCGAAGAAACATCAGCGGCTGCAGAAGAACAGTCTGCGTCAATGGATCAACTTGTAAATGCAGCACAGGATCTTGCCAGATTATCCAATGAATTGCAGGCTGAAGTTGGCAAATTCAATATCTTGTAATTCCTGCAACTAAATTAAACATCATAATAACCACAATCATTATAAAAACTAAAGTAGTTATACAAATTACATATGCTGGCTTTGAAATAAAAATGGGATTTAAATAATGCCGAAATGGAGAATTAAAAGTGAGTACTACTGAGAAAAAATATGCCATTTGATATATTGGATTATTGGTGAAATCGAATGGCAAAAAAGGAGAATACTCAAAAAGGACATGTGGATAAAAATACCGGATCAACGAAGCCCGGGTTAACTTTGCAGCAGTATCAAATGCTTGTTGAAATGGCTTCTGACGGTGTATGGCTCCTTGACAAAAATTTCATGACTGTTTATGTGAACCCCACGATGACAGAGATGCTTGGTTACTCAAAAGAAGAGATGATAGGCAAAAGCTGGTATGATTTTGGAGATCCTGAATGGGTTGCGCGTGCAAAGGAACTTGAAAAGCGTCGTGAGAGTGGCATTAAAGAACCCCATGAGTTCCTGTTCATTCGAAAAGATGGAAAAGAGGTGTTTACACGCATCGCCACTACACCTCTTTATGATCGGGATGGAAAATTTGATGGCGCACTTGGCGTTCTGAGCGATCTAACCATGCAAAAGGCATCCGATGAAGCGCTTAAGATCAGGGATATGCTAAATTCCATCGCAAAATCCGCAGGTATCGGGATGGCCATACTTAATCCGGACTATACGATCGAATGGTATAATGACTTGCAGGCGCATTGGTTCGGAGCACTTTCGGAAACAAAGGGACGAAATTGTTTTGAAGTATTTGAGGGAAGGGATGCGATCTGCCCCGGTTGTCCATCCAGGGTGACATTTGAGACAGGCGATGTTGCAATAGCCGAGCGCAGAGGCATAAACATATCCACTTATTCTGAACGGATATTCATGTTGACAACATCACCGATCCGGGATGTCAGGGGTAACGTGATACAGGTAGTTGAGATTTCACAGGATATTACCGAGCGCAAGCAGGCCGAAGAAGAACTGAAGAAATACCATGAACATCTGGAAGAACTGGTCAAAGAGCGCACAGCCTTGCTAACCACAAAGACGGAACAACTTACTGAAAACCAGGTGGCTCTGATGGCATTTGTCGAAGAGCTCAATAGTATTAATACCGAACTGGTTGCCGCTAAAGAACGTGCCGAGGCAGCTGATAGGATAAAATCCGTTTTTCTTGCTACAATGTCACATGAACTTCGAACACCCCTTAATTCCATCATTGGCTTTACAGGCATCATACTGCAGGGTTTTTCAGGGTCTTTGAATGCTGAACAGAGAAAACAACTTGAAATTGTCAAAAGCAGCGGAAACCACTTGCTATCACTTATCAATGATGTTCTGGATATCTCAAAGATCGAAGCGGGGCAGTTTAAGATAGAACAATCCCGGTTTGAAATGAGAGAAGTAATAGATGCCGTAATTAATACAATGATGCCCCTTGCAGAAAAACAGGGACTTACACTGAATGTTGAGGTGGCACCAATGGTTGGCGAGATCGTTAGTGACCGTATGCGTGTGGAACAGATCATCTATAACCTTCTTGGCAATGCGATCAAGTTCACACAAAAAGGTGAGATCAAAGTCGAATGCAAGGTCAACGACGACCAGATCATACTGCGTATAATTGACACAGGAATCGGAATAAAACCAGAGAGCATGGTAAATCTTTTCAAACCATTCGTACAACTTGAAAATGGATTGTCACGCCGATTTGAAGGTACGGGGCTTGGGCTTTCGATCAGTAAAAAATTAGTTGATGCGATGGGCGGAAGAATTTGGGCGCAAAGCGAATTAGGAAAAGGAAGCGTCTTTTCATTTTCATTGCCAGTTAAAAAGGAAACAACATGAAGAAAAAAATACTGATCGTAGATGATAACAGCAATGACAGGTACTTGTTGGAAGTGCTTTTGAAGGGATATGGCTATAATGTAACATCAGCAGAAAATGGGGAAGATGCTCTTCTTCTTGCCCGAAAAGAACCTCCTGACGCGATAATTTCGGACATTATGATGCCGGTTATGGACGGTTTTTCCCTTTGCAGGGAATGGAAACTGGATGAGAAGCTAAAAACAATCCCCTTCATCTTTTACACTTCCACCTACACCAATCATAAAGACGAAAAATTTGCCATGAACCTGGGAGCGGAAATGTTCATAATAAAGCCTCAAGAACCGAAAGCTCTGGTTCAGAAGCTGTGCCAGGTTTTTGAAAAGAATGATGGAAAAAAATCTGTTGTTTTCGAATTCCCACTGGGAAAAGAAATGGAATTTTTCAGAGATTACAATAAGTTACTTTTCCAAAAACTTGAAAAGAAGATGGCAGAATTGCAGAACGAAAAAGAATTTTTGAAAAACATTTTTGAATCTCTTACACACCCTTTTTATGTTATTGATACCAGTGACCAAGTTATTTTGATGGCGAATTCAGCTGCCTGCAAGAACAATCTCACAGCAGGTTCAAAGTGCTTTGAACTTACCCATAAACGCAATATAAAGTGTTCAGGCGAAGCTATCTGTCCCCTTGAAGAAGTGAAGAAGACAAATAAGCCAGTAACTGTAGAGCACGTTCATTTTGACAAATATGGTAATCCAAGGAATGTTGAAGTGCATGGTTACCCGATCTTTGATACTGAAGGAAAAGTTGTCCAGATGATAGAATATAGTCTGGATATTACAGAGCAGAAGAAGTTACATGATGCATTGAAAGAAAGTGAAGAACGATTAAGGACTCTGTTTGAAAAGTCTCCAGATGCAATTTTCCTTGCTGACCCGGAAACTGGAATTATAATTGACGCTAATTCCAAAGCATCCGAATTGATCGCACGGCCCCATGAAGAAATTATCGGAATGCACCAGTCCCAATTGCATCCTGCGCGAAATGAAGAGTATTCGAAAGAATCATTTAAGGAACACGCCGGAAAAACGAACCAACAGAAAGATATCCGCTCTTTTGAAAACATTGTCTTGCGTCCTGATGGTACAGAAGTGCCAGTTGAAGTGTTGGGGCATATAGTCACTATTAAAGGCAGGCAAATTCTCATGGGAGTTTTCCGTGATATTACCGAGCGCAAAACCGCAGAAATATTATTACTGGAGAGCCGCAAACGGTATCAAGCACTGTTCGAGCAAGCGGGTGACGGTATTGTTATGCACGATATTAATGGGAAAATAATGTCAGTCAATGAAACTTTTGCGCACATGCACGGCTTATCCGTAGAAGAAATTATACAAAAAGGGCTGGACAGACTGGACGTTGAAGGAATGAAAAAGGTTCCCGGACGCATGCCTCGGATTATTGACGGTGAAACTCTGTCTTTTGAGGTTGAGCACTACCATAAAGATGGGCATATATTTCCTCTCCTTGTCACAGCAAACCTCATTTCAACGGGTAACGAGAGGTTTATTATCTCTATTCATCGAGACCTCACCGAACGAAAGCGGGCAGAAAACTCACTTAAGGAAAACGAAAAATTGCTAAATTACGCACAGAAACTTGCCCATATCGGACATTTCAAATACAATCCGTTCACTGGTGTTGTCGAGGGCTCAGACGAACTCTTCCGGATTTTCGGATTAACAAGGGAGCAATTTCAAATCTCTTATTTTGTGAATTCAGTTCACCCTGATGATCGCGCATTTTACGTGTCAACCATCGAATCAGCCATTAAACAGGAAAAAGGCTATGAGATTGAACACCGCCTCATGCTTCGTGATGGCACGATCAAATGGGTCAGGGCTATTTGTGAATTTGTCACTAATTTGCCCAAAGAAAAATCGCTTCTTATCGGTATCGTGCAGGACATCACAAAACGCAAGCAGAGGGAAAGTCAGCAGAATCTTTCGAAGGAGATCCTGACCATTCTAAACAAATCTGTTGACTTATCTGAAGCGATAAACAGTATTCTCACAGCGATCCAGCGGGAAACTGGCCTCGAAGCTGTGGGTATTCGCCTGCGAAGCGGCCAAGACTATCCGTATTTCGCCCAGAAAGGATTTTCAGATGATTTTCTCCTTACAGAAAATACGCTGACAGTTCGTGACCAGGAAGGCGGGATTTGCAGGGATAAGAATGGTAAAGCTTCTCTGGAATGCACCTGCGGCCTTGTACTTTCCGGAAAGACCGATCCGGTTGTTCCTCTTTTTACAGCGGGTGGAAGCGCCTGGACAAACAATTCCATGTCTTTGTTAAACCTTCCAGCTGACGAGGACCCAAGACTTCATCTGCGAAACCGCTGTATTCATGAAGGTTTTTGTTCTGTAGCACTTATTCCGGTACGGGAGCTCAAAGAAAGAACGGAAAAAACACAAAATCTTCTGGACATATTGAAAACCAATTCCATATATTTTGGAATTATTTCTTTTTTTTTGGCGTTGATCATGGGTTATTCATTATCGCATCGAATATCTGAGCCAATAGTCAAATTGAAAAATGCCAGTTATGAAATAAGCAAAGGAAATTTAGATATTAAAATAGAGATCAATACTGAAGATGAGATAGAAGGGCTGAGTAACACTTTTAATGAGATGACCCAGAATTTAAAAAACTCACGTAATGAAACGACTATCGCTAACACCGAACAAAAAAGATTAAATGAAAAAATAACAAAGTCTCTTGAAGAAAAAGAAGTGCTTCTTCGGGAGATTCATCATCGTGTGAAGAACAATATGCAGATAATTACCAGTCTTCTCAATCTTCAATCCCAAAATATTGAAGATAAAAAATACAAAGATATTTTTATTGATAGCCAAAACCGGATACAAGCAATGGCCCTTATCCATGAAAAGCTTTATCAATCAGAAAGCATTGCACAAATTAATTTCAAAGATTATATCGAGGAGATAGTCTCAAATATATTTGAATCTTATTCAATAAAAAGCAATATAAAAATCGATATTAATATAGAAAACATTCCAATAAAAATAGATTATGCCGTTCCATGTGGGTTAATAATTAATGAACTTGTCACAAATTCCTTAAAATATGCATTTCCTGATGGAAGACAGGGAAAAATTCAAATTTCATTAAAGTCTAATGATAATAATATGGTCCAACTTTCAATAAGTGATGATGGCATAGGTATTGTTAAAGATATGGACATTCGAAATACAAAATCATTGGGTTTACATCTGGTCACCGCCCTTGCAGAAAGTCAACTTCATGGCCAGGTCATTCTAAATAGAGAAAAAGGGACCGAATTCCAAATTAATTTCAGGCTTGCAAAATGATAACCGGAAAACAAATACTCGTCGTGGAAGATGAAATAATTACAGGAATGGATATACAGAAAAGATTGAAAAACCTGGGATATAATGTCCCTGCAGTAGTGTCATCGGGAGAAGAAGCCATTAAAAAAGTGAAGGAAAATAATCCCGACCTGGTATTAATGGATATTAACCTGAATGGAGAAATGGATGGTATTGAGGCAGCATCAAATATTCATTCTTTTTCGGATATTCCGATAATCTACCTGACTGCATTTTCTGATGATAAAACTTTTGAACGGGCAAAGATCACAGAGCCTTATGCATATATGATAAAACCAATAAAAGATAGGGAATTACAGATAAATCTTGAAATTACATTTTCTAAACGCAAAATTGAGAAAATGAGCCTTGAAAATGAGGCGCTTATCCAGGTAAGTAAGACAAAATCAGAGTTCATGATGGCTATGAGCCATGAATTGCGTACTCCGTTGAACTCGATCATTGGTTTTTCAGACCTTTTGAAAAAGAAGGAGTTTGGGGAATTGAATGAAATCCAGAAAAGATATATTGATAATATCCACTTAAGTGGAACGAATCTGCTTATGATAATCAATGATATTCTTGATCTTTCAACCATGGAAGCTGGTAAAATCGATTTATCGACCGAAAAAATGTCTATCGCGGATGTCATCAAAGAATCAATAGCTATCATAAAAGATATTGCCGTACAGAAAAAAATTCAACTAATAACAGAAATTGATCCGGGATCAGACCTCATAGAAGCTGATCGGAATCGTATCAAACAGGTACTTTTTAATATTCTAAGCAATGCCATAAAATTTTCCAAACCTCAGGGGGTCGTTACTATAACTGCAAGAAAAGAAGGTGATATGGCTCAGATCTCGGTGAGCGATACAGGGATCGGGATAAAAGAAGAGGATATTGGAAGGTTATTTAAAGAATTTGAACAAATCGATAAAGGCGCTTCAAGACAATTCGGCGGCACCGGCTTAGGGCTTGTCATCTCTAAGAAGCTAATCGAACTCCATGGTGGCAGGATTTGGGTAAAAAGCAAGTACGGTGAAGGCAGCACATTTTCTTTTTCGCTACCACTTAAAGCAAAAAAACCGTGACTTTTCGATGGAAAGGTTTGACGGGATGAACAGGATTTACAGGATTTGCCAATTAAATTCATCCTGTTGATCCTGTAAATCCTGTCGAAAGATGGTTTATTGACGTTTTTTTGATTAAGTTGCAAAAAAGCTAATTCTAATGAAAGAATCTGTGAAATGTGGGTTATACGAACTGAAACGAACTCCATAGCGTGAGTTCATATAAAGTTCGCAGGAGTTAGTAGTCAATTTTTTCATGAGCATATGGATCATTTCAATATCCCCTTTATTATCACATCCACAGCCTCTTCTGGCGTAAGTCCATGCGCCATAAGCGTTTCAAGCTGTCGTTTATCCACGCTTCCAATAGCTGCCTCATGGGTAACTTTAGCGAGTGGATGCGAAACGGCAACCATCGGGATCGCCCTTGCAATCGCGTTGTCTTTAATTATTTCCATGCAGTCCACATGACCTCTTGCGCCTGCAGCTTTACCTTCTGTTATGCCGGTAACTTCAGCCTGCGAATTGTCCTCTATAGCGACCCTTGTTTTTATAAGCCCTCTTGAGTTCTCACCATCGAGTGAGACTTTTTCCTTTATACTTATTCTGTCTTCACCATGACCGAACACTCTTGCAGTCAGCTCAATTACTGCATTTTCGCAGGCCTTGACCGTATAATCTATTTCAAGTTTTCCCACTCTGCCGGTGAGTAGTGAAAAATCAGAAAAGAACCTGCCATTCTTGCCCACCGATATTGCAGCTTTTGGAACTACTTCTATTCCTCCGAAAGGCCCGTGATAATGAACTTCAGAATATCTCATCTGGGCATTTTCACAAACCTGGACATCAGCATCCATTATATGCCTCACCTTCTGTGCTTTTGGGAATATGCAATGAGCGATAAAATTCACAGAAGCTCCCTTCTCTATCATTATATTCATCTTTATCTCCTGAGATCCGGTCTTGTGAAGTATGCCAAAACAAATATGCACCGGATTTTTTATGATCGTCCCTTCCAGAACTCTTACTTCGGCAGAGATCCCCGTTGCAGTTTCTTCTGCCTTGACCACAAGTCCCTCAACCGCTCTGGAACTTAAAATATTATGACCGCTTACGATAAGGTGAGCAGTATCCTTGAGAGCAAAAATACTCTTATCCCCTCCTGATTCCCCGAAAGCCCCCATCAGTTCTTCAAGTTCAGACATATTCGCATACCCCATCCTTGCATATTTCGCATTTCCTGGATTTGTAATACTCTGCGACCTTTTTCGGATCTCCTGTGCACATGATCCTGCCATTGCATATCTGGGATGCCCTGTCTGCCATCATTGAAATTTCCTCCCTGTGAGTGATCAAAAGAACGGAAGCCCCATTTTTCCGTAAAACATTTATGACATTTATTATATCCTGCAAAGAGAGCATGTCAATCCCTGAGTCAGGCTCATCAAGTATTGCCAGTTCTGGCGCGAGCGCTGCAACGGATGCAAGCTCGATCCTTTTGCGTTCACCGCCGCTTAAACATCTATCCACGATCCTGTGAAGATATTGTTCAGGTGGAAGTCCTACCATTTCAAGATAAACGGAAGGGTCAATTTCTTTATTATTAATGGTCAGGTAATCTTTAACTGTTATACCTTCAAACCTCACAGGTTCCTGCCATGCCAGGGTAATGCCGAGCTTCGCACGTTCATGAATCTTGAGGTCGTTGATGACCTGCCCTTTGAACAATATTTCCCCGGATGCTGGAATATAACTTTCACATCCCATGACAAGATACGCCAGGGTACTTTTGCCTGTTCCGTTTTTTCCGAGGATCGCATGTACTTCACCCGGCTTGACGTCAAGGGAAAGGCCTGAAAATATTTCTTTTTCTTTTACTCGATATGTAATGTCTTTGATATCGAGTAAGGACATTGGGTGGTTAACCTCCTGGATTTGATTATTCCCCATTGTATATTCTGTATGTGCCTGTATTTAATTTGTTTGGGATAACATAAAATTATACATAAACTAATTTGATTTCCAATAGAAAAAAATATATTCAACTTACATTATTGTTTCAATATGAAAAAAGAGGGTACTGAGGAGAAATTATTTTATAGATATCAGAAAATTGATGATTATACAAAAGATAATCTAAAAAAAAATCTGTTATATTTCAACGATCCTGAAAACTTTAATGATCCATTTGATGGCAAAATGGACGTAATCCATGAAGGTTCAATAGAAGATTGGGAAAATTTTGTTTTAAGATATAATATGGATCCAAGAGTAATTAAACAATGGATAAAAAAAAAGAAGTTAATAAGAAAGAAAAATAAATTTAAATTTAATCCAACTAATAATACTAAGTTTGATTCAAAATATTTTAGAGTATGCTGTTTTAGTGCGACAAAAATTAATATTTTAATGTGGAGCCACTATGCTGAAAACCATAAAGGTGTATGTCTTTGTTTTAAGACACACAAAAAAGGAAATGGACATTATTTGACATTGGGTTCAAAAGAAGAAATTTTATATCCTGTCGATTATAAACAAAAGCCCAAAGAAGTAAATCTGCTGATATATAAAGGACAATATAAAGAACTAATGGATTTTTTCACACAAAAATATCAAGATTGGGTATATGAAAATGAATATAGAATACTTATAAAAAAGGAGGAATTTGAGCTGGATAATACTAAAACATTTAGAAAAGAAGGGCTTTGGGACAAAATTATCTCAGCCCCCTACCTTAACATCCAAATCCTCAAGATACCTGAGATAACACAGTCTTTTCAAATCATAATTGCATACTCTCAAAAAAGCTTCCTGTTTCCGTC